>Ga0079224_100003968_pt1 | contig 18924 bp, 16 predicted proteins | sample Stecom2015_FD_80414 | JGI IMG/M metagenome (GOLD analysis project Ga0079224, IMG submission 80414) | Agricultural soil microbial communities from Utah to study Nitrogen management - Steer compost 2015 | ecosystem: Environmental > Terrestrial > Soil > Agricultural land | place: USA: Utah... | reverse complement strand
GTGCGACAGGAAGTAGCGCGTGTACGGCGTGTTGCCCGGCACGTGGTACTTGGCGCCCGGATCGAAGAACTCCTCGCCGCGCTCCGACGGCGCCGCCACGCCCTGGTACTTCTCGCGCAGCTCCCACCAGGCCTTGTTGTAGTCGGCCGGGCTGATGCGGCCGTCGAACACGCCCCAGCGCCACTGGTCGATCATCTTGCCGAAGGGCAGGAAGGCGACTTTGTCCAGCGCCATCTTCATCAGCGCGTTGACCACCGCCTCCTCGGACTGCTGCTGCCCCTCGACCAGTCCGATCGACTGCAGGTAGTCCGGCGTCATGCCGAGCACGATGGTGTCGCCGATCGCCTCGTGGAAGCCGTCGTGCGCGCCGGACTGGAACAGCGGCGGCAGGTCGTTGTAGGCCAGGTAGTAATAGATGTGGCCGAGCTCGTGGTAGATGGTGGTGAACTCGTCGTAGTCCGGCTCGATGCACATCTTGATGCGCACGTCGCCCTGGTAGTTCATGTCCCAGGCGCTGGCGTGGCAGACCACGTCGCGGTCACGCGGCTTGAGGAACTGCGAACGCTCCCAGAAGCTCTCCGGCAGCTTCGGCATGCCGAGCGAGGTGTAGAAGTCCTCGGCGCGTTCGACCATCTTGCGGTGGTCGTAGCCCTGCTTCTGCAGACCCGCGGTCACGTCCAGGCTGCCGGCCTCCGGATAGGGCTGCACCAGGTCCCAGATGTTCCCCCACTGCTGCGCCCACATGTTGCCGGTGAGGTGGGCCGGGATCATGCCGTCGACCGAACCCTTCTCGCCGTACTTCTGCTCCAGCCTGCCGCGCACGTAGCATTGCAGGTCCTTGTACAGCGGCTCGACCTGGCCCCACAGCCGGTCGGCTTCCGCCTCGAACTCGGCCGGGCTCATGTCGTAGCCGGACCGCCACATCTGGCCGGCGTCGGCGAAGCCGAGCTCCTTCGCCCCCTCGTTCACCAGCTCGACGAAGCGCTGGTAGTCCTTGCGCATCGGCACGGAGATGGTGTGCCAGCCCTGCCAGGCGTCGAGCTGGGCGTCGTAGTCGCGGCTGTCGCGGAGCAGGTTCTCGAGCTCGCCCAGGTCGCGGCACTGCTTCTGCCCGCCCTCGCCGGTGCAGTACTGGCCGGCGCCGTACATGCCTTCCATCCGGGTGGCGATCTGCGTCAGCTCGGCGACCTTGGCCGGATCCCTGGGCGCCGGCATCGCGGTCTGCAGCTTGAGCAGCGCCAGCGCACGCTCGGTCTCCGGGTCGAGCTCGAGCCCGTCGAAGCGCTTGGCTTCCTCGATGTACTCGTTGAGGCGGATGAGCGAACGCTCGCTGGCCTTGGAGGCCAGCAGCTGGGAGTCGGGGGTGATGTAGGTCACCGAGACCCACTGGGCGGAGGCGACCTCGGGGTAGAACTCCTTGTATTCCTTGTTGACGCGCGCGACGAAGGCCTTCGCCTCCTCCGGCGTGGCCTTGGCGGCCGGGGCGGCGTCCTGGGCTTCGCTGGGGGCGCAGCCGCTGGCCAGCGCCAGCGAGGCGGCCACTGCCAGCGCGAGCAGGGCTCGGGTATGGGTCATCGGGGATCCTCCGGACGGTTCGCGCCTGCGGCGCGGTGGGCCTGCGAGGCTAGACAGGTTGCGGGTGGGGCGCAAGTGAGTGCTTGCGCTTGGTCGTGGAGGACCGCGCCTCAGGCCGCCATTGCCGGCAACAAGCCCCGTGCGGCCAGGAAGGCGAAGGCGTCCTCGGCGTCCTGCTCGACGTAGGCGCGCGCGGAGCCGAGGCGGAAGCTGTAGCCCCAGGCGTCCATGTCGGCCAGCGCGCGGTCGCGGCCCACACCGGGCAGCTGCTCCGAGAGCAGCACCTGCAGCACCAGTACCGCGTTTTCCTCGTCCACCGAATCGGTGGCGTCGGTGTGCACGGCGGCGCGCCGCTGCGGCGGCAGCACGATCAGGTGGCAGGCCTCGTGCAGCAGTGAATGCACGGGGGTGTCGGGGCGCACGTAGACGGTGTTGCCGATGATGCCGGCCTCGGGTTCGCCCCAGTAGCTGCCGGGGATCGGGGCGCCGTCGTCCACCACGACCAGCTCCAGCGCGTGCGAGGCCAGCAGCGCGCGCACCGGCGGTTCGGGGATGTCGCGGAACAGCAGGACGGCGGGGGGAGTGGTGCTCATGGCGATGGGGCGGGCCTTGGCCCGCGGATACCGTAGCGTGGCGGCAATGGCGGGCCAAGGCCCGCCCTGTGTGGGGCAGGACAAGCGATCGGCTGTGCCATCTCGCAAAACCCGGCTCCGGCGGCCCCCGCGCAGGCCGTAGGGCGCAACGCCGCCGCGACCGATCGTCTCAGGCAGTCGCCGCCGCCGGCCGGCCGGCGTCTTCCTTTTCTGGCAGCGTCACCGTGAGCTCGAGCACCTCGTGCTCGCCGTCCTTTTCCAGCTGCACGTTGACCGCGTCGGCGTCCACGTTGACGTACTTGCGGATCACCTCGAGCAGCTCGCGCCTGAGCAGCGGCAGGTAGTCCGGGCCGCCGCGGGTGCTGCGCTCCTGGGCGACGATGATCCGCAGCCGCTCCTTGGCCACCGAGGCCGTGTTCCTGCGCTGCCTGAGGAAATCGAACATGCCCATCGCGTCAGCCTCCGAACAGCTTGGAGAACAGGCCCTTCTTCTGCACTTCGGTGAAGCGCAGCGGCCGCTGCTCGCCGAGCAGCCGGGCCACCGTGTCGTCGTAGGCCTGGCCAGCCGGGGATTCCATGTCCACGATCACCGGGACGCCGGCGTTCGAGGACTGCAGCACCGCCTGCGATTCCGGGATCACGCCGATCACCTCCAGCCCCAGGATCTCCTGCACGTCGGCGATCGACAGCATGTCGCCGCCGGCGACGCGCTCCGGGCTGTAGCGGGTCAGCAGCAGGTGTTCCTTGACCTTGGTGCCCTGCTCGGCGCGCCGGGTCTTGGACGCCAGCAGGCCGAGGATGCGATCGGAGTCGCGCACCGAGGAGACCTCGGGGTTGACCACCACCACCGCCTGGTCGGCGAAGTACATGGCGAGGAAGGCGCCCTTCTCGATGCCGGCGGGCGAGTCGCAGACGATGTAGTCGAAGCCGTCGTCGGACAGCTCCTTCAGCACCTTCTCCACGCCCTCGCGCGTCAGCGCGTCCTTGTCGCGCGTCTGCGAGGCGGCCAGCACGAACAGGCTGTCGAAGCGCTTGTCCTTGATCAGCGCCTGCTTCAGCGTGCAGTCGCCCTGGATCACGTTGACGAAGTCGTACACGACCCGCCGTTCGCAGCCCATGATCAGGTCGAGGTTGCGCAGGCCGACGTCGAAGTCGATCACGGCCACCTTCCTGCCATGGCGGGCGAGGCCGCAGGCGAGGCTGGCGCTGGTGGTGGTCTTGCCCACGCCGCCCTTGCCGGAGGTGACCACGATCACCTCGGCGGTGCGGCCCTGGGCGTCGGTCTCGTTGGTGGACCCGGCCTGCGGCTCGGCCACGGCGGTGTTTTCGTCGATGTGCATGTCAGGCGAACTCCTCGATGCGCAGCCTGTCCTGGTCCAGCCAGACCTGCACCGGCTTGCCGCGCAGGTCCCTGGGAATCTCCTCCATCACCTTGTACTGGCCGGCGATGGCGACCAGTTCGGCGTGGAACTCACGGCAGAAGATGCGGGCGGTGCCGTCGCCCTGGGCGCCGGCCAGCGCGCGGCCGCGCAAGGCCCCGTAGACGTGCACCGAGCCGTCGGCGATGACCTCGGCGCCGGCGCCCACGGTGGCGGTGACGATCAGGTCCCGCCCCTGGGCATAGACCTGCTGGCCGGAACGCACCGGCTGGCCATGCATCAGCCCGGTGGCCGCGGGGGCGCGGGCCGGGACGGCGGCCGGCGGCGGCTCCGGTACCGCCGCGGCGGGTGCCGGGGCCGGTTCCGGCGCGGGCCCGGCGGCGCCCGGGCGCTCGTACTGGGCGCGAAACTTGGCCAGCACCGGCAGGTCCAGCTCGCGCGCCAGCTGCTCGACGGCATCGGTGCCGAAGGCCAGGCCCACGGGGCACACGCCGGCACCGCGCAGCGCCGCCAGCAGCGCCCGCGCCTCGGCCGGTCCAGGGCAGCGTGGCAGCGAGCCGAAATCCACCAGCACCGCGGCGCGTGCGAACAGCTTGGGTGCCCGCTCCACGCGCTCGCGCATCTCGGCGGCGAGGCGTTCGACGTCGAAGCTCAGGATGCGCAGGTTGGCGAGGCCAACCTGGCCGAATTTCAGTTCCCCGGCGGGCTCGTAACTGCCGGGCGCGACGGCTGCCACTCAGGTCCCCGTGGCCAGCTGCGGCGCGCGCGCCGGCAGCTCGCGGGCGGCAAGCCAGGGCAGGTCGGGCAGGCCGTCGGCGCCGTCGGACAGGTAGGTGTCGCGCACCCAGGCATGGCTGCAGAGCTCCTTGGCGAGCAGCGACACCCGGCGTTCCACCCCCGGCATCACCTGCTGGCCCACCTCGTGGAAGCCATAGGTGCCGTGGAACAGCACCGCAACGTCGTTGCGCGGCTCCAGGAATACCTCGCAGGCCAGCAGCGGGAAGCGCACCTCGGCGAAGCTGGTGACGTCGGCGTAGAAGGCGCGGCCCAGGCCGGCGCCACGGCGCGCGCTGGCGATGACGATGCGGTCGATGTACAGGAATTCCGGATAGCGGTCCCGGAACCAGCGGAAATTGGCGCTGTCGTGCGGCGCCTGGTGGCTGAGCGCGATCAGGAAGCCGGCCAGGTGGCCGTTGACCTCGCCCACCTTGAAGTATTCGGCGTGCTCGAAGAAGAAGCGGACACGGGCCGCGTCCAGCGGCAGGATGTTGGGGCCGGCGGCATTGTTCAATGCAAGGACGGAATCCAGCTCGTGCTCGCGCACGTCGCGGATGACGATCGACATTCCTGTCTCCAGCGTGGTACGCCCGCCCTCCACCCGGCGGACGCCGCGGATTATCGCACGAAGCCCCCCGGCTGGGATTAGCTGCGCGTTAATCCCGCCGGAGGAGGCCCCAACCAATGGCCATGGCCCGGAAGGGGCCGCCGCACCTAAGATGCGGCCATGCTGGCGCGCCTCACCCACATGCAGCTGCTGCGCTACGCGGGCCTCTTCACCTGGGCCTGCGTGGGCGCGCCGCTGCTCGCCCGGATGTTCCAGGAGGGGCTGACCCGCGAGGACCTGATCGGCTGGCGCATCGCCTATTTCCTGTTCGGCGCCTGCTACTGGCTGCTGACCCATTCCATCGGCCGCCGCCGCGCCCGGCCGACCGACCTCGGCATGCTGCTGGTGCTGACCGGCTCGGCGATCGCGGTCAGCTATTTCAGCCAGTCCGGCCTCGGCGGGCCGCTGCTGCTGCTGATTGCCGGCCTGCTGCCCTGGTTCCTGCCGCTGAAGCCCGGCATCGCCTGGCTGCTCTTGCAGAACGTGGCTTTGGTGCCGGTGTTCGTGGGCCTGCGCGACTTCGACATGATCGCCGCGGTGCTGCAGGCGGCGCTGTTCGTGGGCTGGTCGAGCTTTGCCTTCGTCACCTCCTGGGTGGCCAAGCGCCAGGCCGAGGCCCGCGAGGAGCAGCGGCGGCTGAACTCCGAGCTCCGCGCCACCCGCGCCCTGCTGGCGGAGAGCACCCGGCTGAACGAGCGGATGCGCATTTCCCGCGAACTGCACGACCTGCTCGGCCACCACCTGACCGCGCTCAGCCTGAACCTGGAGGTGGCCAGCCACCTGTCCACCGGCCGCGCGCTGGAGCATGTGCGCCAGAGCCAGTCGCTGGCCAAGCTGCTGCTGGCCGACGTGCGCGAGGCAGTGAGCCAGCTGCGCGAGGACGAGGCCATCGACCTGACCGCCGCGCTGCACAGCCTGGTCGAGGGCGTACCCTCGCTGGACGTGAAGCTGGAACTGCCCGAGCACTTCGGCGTCGACGACCCCGAGCGGGCCCAGGTGGTGCTGCGCTGCACCCAGGAAATCATCACCAATGCCGTGCGCCACGCCGGCGCCACCACCCTGTGGCTGGCCTTGCGCCGGGCCGACGGGGCGATCACCATCCACGCCCGCGACGACGGCCGCGGCACCGACCAGCTGGTCGCCGGCAACGGCCTGCGCGGCATGCGCGAGCGCCTGGCCGCCTTCGGCGGGCGGGTCGAGGTGCTGACCGCGCGCGGCCAGGGATTTTCCCTCGACCTGCACCTGCCGCTGGGCCCCGTGCCCGTCGCAGGCACCCCATGAGCACCTCCTCCGGAGACACCACGATGATCCGCGTCTGCCTGGTCGACGACCAGACCCTGGTGCGCCAGGGCGTGCGTTCGCTGCTCGAACTGTCCGAGAACATCCGCATCGTGGCCGAGGCCGGCGACGGCCGCCAGGCGGTGGAGCTGATCCCGGAGATCAAGCCCGACGTGGTGCTGCTCGACATGCGCATGCCGGTGATGTCCGGGCTGGAGACGCTGCAGTACCTGTCGGAGCGCGACCAGCTGCCGCCCACCATCATCCTGACCACCTTCGACGACGACCAGCTGGTGCTGGCCGGGCTCAAGGCCGGGGCCCGCGGCTACCTGCTCAAGGACGTCTCGCTGGAGCAGCTGGTGGACGCCATCGAGACCGTGGCCCGCGGCGGCTCGCTGGTGCAGCCGGTGGTGACCCAGCGCCTGCTCTCGGGCCTGGAGCGCATGCACAACGACTTCTCCAGCCTCGACCGCCCCGACCCCCTGACCGAGCGCGAGACCGAGATCCTGCGGCTGATGGCCGGCGGCTACAGCAACAAGGAGATCGCCAACTCGCTGGGCGTGGCCGAGGGCACGGTCAAGAACCACGTCTCCAACATCCTCTCGAAGCTCGGGGTGCGGGACCGGACGCGGGCGGTGTTGAAGGCGTTCGAGTTGAAGCTGGTCTAAGAGCAGGGAACGGTCCCGGCCCCCCAACGCTGGCCGTCCGGCCGGCTAGCCGTTATCCTCTCCCGCTTCGCGGCGCGAGAGCCGCTCCGGCTCCGGCTGGGGTCCGGGCCGCGGCGAGATTCTCCGGAGATCCCCGAATGACGCGTGTTATCGAGTTCCTCATCGCGGTGGCGATCGTCGCGGCGCTGTTCGTGCTGGTCGGGCTGTTCCTGCCCGCCTCCCAGACCGTGACCCACACCATCGAGACCAACCATCCCGTGCGCCAGGTGTACGACACCCTGGCCGGCTTCCAGCGCTTCCGCCACTGGAACCCGATGCGCCAGCACGACCCCCGGGTCCGCTACGAGGTCACCGGCCCGCGCACCGGCGTCGGCGCGCGCCTCGACTACCACTCCGACCACTCGCAGGTGGGCGAGGGCTCGCTGGAGATCGTCGACGCCGAGCAGGACTCGCGCGTGGTGGTCCACCAGGAGAACGCGTTCTACGGCAGCGACAAGACCCACGTCTTCGAGCTCAAGCCCGCCACCAGCGGCAAGACCGTGACCATCAGCTGGACCTACGACGTCGACTACGGCTGGAACCTGTTCGGCCGCTACGCCGGCCTGTACGTCAGCCGCAACGTGGGCGAGGACATGAAGCGCGGCCTGGGCAACCTGGCCGGCCTGATCGCCACCATGCCCAACTTCGACTACGCCGACCTCGACATCGCGCCGCGGCTGGTGCAGCCCACCAACACCGTGTTCGTGGCCACCACCGCCGAGCGCAACATCACCGCGGTGGAGAACGCCATGGTGCTGGCGCTGCGCGACATCCGCCGCGCCATCCAGGCCAACGGCCTCGAGGAGGCCGGCCCGTTCCGGCTGGTGACCACCAACTTCGGCGACACCACCTACGACTTCGACATCGCCATCCCGGTGCGCATGCCGGTGCCGGCCGTGGACGACGCCGAGGGCGAGGGCGAGGACGCCGCCGCGGTCGAGGGCGAGGGCGAGGAAGCACTGGGCGCCGCCGCGCCGGTCACTTCGCCGGCCGCCAGCGGCCAGCAGGCCGATCCCTGCGCCCAGCCGCTGCAGCCCGCCGAGGCCATCGACGGCGCCGCGCTCGAGCTGCCGTCCAACGTGTCCTTCGGCCCGGGCTATGCCGGCTGCGCGCTGGTCGCCGAGTACGTCGGCCACCCGGCGGCGCTGCCGCTGGTGCGCGACATGCTGCGTTCCTTCGCCGCCGCGCACGGCTACGAGATCCATAGCCGCGCGTTCGAGGAGTACCTCTCGCCGATGGAAGAGATGGAACTGGGCGATGCCCACTTCCAGGTCTACTGGCCGGTGGTGCACCCGAACAATCCGCCGCCGCCGCCGGTGGTGGAGCCCGAGGCTCCGGCCGAGGCCGAGGCCGCGGAAGCGGCGGAGGGTGGCGAGGCCGGCGGGCAATAGGCCGGCGCCTCACCAGACCACGCACGGGGCGGGCGCCGCAAGGTTCCCGCCCCGTTCGTTTTCGGGCCGCGGAACTTTTTCCGCTCCGCGTGGTACTTGGACGCGACTTCCATTTCCCCTGGGGGCAATGAAGGCATGATCGAAACCCACGCCTTGACCAAACGGTACGGCGCACTGACCGCCGTCGATGCCATCAGCTTCCGCGTCGAGCCCGGCCAGGTGCTGGGCTTCCTCGGGCCCAACGGCGCCGGCAAGTCCACCACCATGAAGATGATCGCCGGTTTCCTGGCGCCGACCTCCGGCAGCGCCAGCGTCTGCGGCTTCGATGTCGAACGGCAGCCGATCGAGGCCAAGCGCTGCGTCGGCTACCTGCCGGAAGGCGCGCCGGGCTACGGCGAGATGTCGCCGCGCTCCTTCCTCGGCTTCATCGCCGACCTGCGCGGGCTCAAGGGCGAACAGCGCCGCGCCCGCCTCGACGAGGTGACCGGCCGGCTGCAGCTCGAGGCGGTGCTGGACAAGCCCATCGACACCCTCTCGAAGGGCTTCAAGCGCCGCGTCGGCCTGGCCCAGGCCATCCTCCACGACCCGCCGGTGCTGATCCTCGACGAGCCCACCGATGGCCTCGACCCGAACCAGAAGCACGAGGTGCGCGCGCTGATCCGCTCGATGGCGCGCGACAAGATCATCGTGATCTCCACCCACATCCTCGAAGAGGTGCACGCCGTGTGCACGCGGGCGGTGATCATCGCCAACGGGCGGCTGCTGGCGGACGCCACGCCGGAGGAACTGGAGGCGCGGTCGCGCTACCACGGCGCCGTGTCGCTGACCACGCCGAACCCGCTGGCGCTGAAGGACGGCCTGGCGGCGCTGCCGGGCGTGGCCAGCGTCGAGGTGGATCCGCAGGACGGCCGCCTGACCGCGTTCCCGAAGGCGGGCGAACCGATCTTCGTCGCCGTGGCCGAGCACCTGCGCAGCCGCGACATCGGCTTCTCCGAGCTGCAGCTCGAGCGCGGGCGGCTGGACGAGGTGTTCCGGCAGATCACCACCCGGCCCGCGGACGCCGCCGTGGCACAGGAGGGGCGCGCATGAGCACGCTTGCCGAACGCTTCGCCGGCCATCCGGTGGCGGCGGTGTTCCGCCGCGAACTGGCCAGCTACTTCGCCACCCCGCTGGCCTACGTCTTCATCGTCATCTTCCTGGTGCTGGCCGGCGCCTTCAGCTTCTACCTGGGCGGCTTCTACGAGCGCGGCCAGGCGGACCTGCTGCCGTTCTTCAACTTCCACCCCTGGTTGTACCTGTTCCTGGTGCCGGCGGTGGCGATGCGGCTGTGGGCCGAAGAGCGCAAGTCCGGCACCATCGAGCTGCTGCTGACCCTGCCGATCACCATGTGGCAGGCGGTGCTGGGCAAGTTCCTGGCGGCCTGGGCCTTCATCGGCATCGCGCTGGCCCTGACCTTTCCGATGTGGATCACGGTCAACTACCTGGGCGATCCCGACAACGGCGTGATCGTGGCCGGCTACATCGGCAGCCTGCTGATGGCCGGCGCCTTCCTCGCCATCGGCGCCTGCCTGTCGGCCGCCACCCGCAACCAGGTCGTGGCCTTCATCCTCACCGTGGCCACCTGCTTCGTGCTGCTGCTGGCCGGCTACCCGCTGGTGATGGACGCAGTGCGCGCGGTAGCGGGCGACGGCGTGGCGCAGGCGATCGCGCAGCTCAGCTTCCTGACCCACTTCTCCGCCATCTCGCGCGGGGTGCTGGACCTGCGCGACCTGTTGTTCTTCCTGCTCACCATCGGCTTCTGGCTGTACGCCTGCGCCGTGGTGATCGACCTGAAGAAGGCCGACTGAGGAGACCTGACGCATGGACAAGCTCAAGGGCCGCGCCCTGACCGGCGGAACCCTCGCCGTGCTGGCACTGATCTTCGTCGCACTGGTGGTGCTTTCCGGCCTGCTGCTGCGCGGCGCGCGGATCGACCTGACCGAGAGCCGCCTCTACACCCGGTCCGACGGCACCCGCGCCATCCTCGAGCGCATCGAGGAGCCGGTGAATCTGTACTTCTTCTTCTCCCAGGAAGCGGCCGGCGACATCCCGCTGGTGCGCACCTACGGCGCCCGCGTACGCGAATTGCTGGAAGAGATGGAGGCCGTGGCCGGCGGCAAGATCCGGCTCGAGATCATCGATCCGCTGCCGTTCTCGGAGGCCGAGGACCGCGCCACCGGCTTTGGCCTGCAGGCGCTGCCGCTGGGCGGTGGCGGCAACTCGCTGTTCTTCGGCCTCGCCGGCACCAACAGCACCGACGGCCAGGCGGTGATCCCGTTCTTCCAGCCGGACAAGGAAACCTTCCTCGAATACGACGTCGCCAAGCTGGTCGCAAGCCTGGCGATCGACGACAAGCCGGTGGTGGGCCTGCTGTCCAGCCTGCCCATGGGACCGGGATTCGACCCGGCGACGCGCTCGGTGAGCGACGGCTGGGTGGTGCACGGCGAGCTGCGCCAGCTGTTCGAGGTCCGCGAGCTCGCGACCAGCATCACCCGCATCGACGACGACGTCGACCTGGTGGTGCTGGTGCACCCGAAGGACCTGCCGGACGACGCGCTCTACGCCATCGACCAGTTCGTGTTGCGCGGCGGCCGGCTGGTGGTATTCGTGGACCCGCACAGCGGTGCCGAGCAGCCGCCGCAGGGCATGGACGCCAGCATGGCCATGTTCCAGCCGCGCTCGTCCAACCTGGAGAAGCTGTTCCGGGCCTGGGGCGTGCGCTTCGACCCCTCGCGGGTGGTGCTGGACGCGCAGAATGCGCTGCAGATCCAGGGACCGCAGGGCAACCTGGTGCGACACCTGGCCATCCTGGGCCTGGGCCTCGACGACCTGAACCAGAAGGACGTCGTCTCGGCGGAGCTCGAGGCGGTCAACCTGGCCACCGCCGGCTGGTTCGAGCTCACCGACGATGCCACCGCCACGCTGGAACCGCTGGCGCAATCCTCGCCGGCGGTATCCACGGTGGGCGCCGACCGGGTGCGCTTCCTGCCCGATCCGTCCTCCCTGTACGACGACTTCGAACCGCAGGGCGAGCCGCGGGTGCTGGCGGCACGCTTGTCCGGAACGCTGAAGACGGCGTTCCCGGAACGCAGCGGCGAGGGCCACCTGGCAGAGAGCAGCACGCCTGCCAACCTGGTCCTGGTCGCCGACACCGATCTGCTGACCGACCGCATGTGGGTCCAGGTACAGCCCTTCCTCGGCCAGCGCCTGCTCAACGCCTTCGCCAACAACGGCGACTTCGTGGTCAACACCGTGGACAACCTGGTCGGCAGCGCCGAGCTGATCTCGGTGCGTGCGCGCTCCAGCTCGCGGCGGCCGTTCGACACCGTGGAGGCGCTGAAGCGCCAGGCCGACGACCGCTTCCGGCAGAAGGAGCAGGAACTGCAGGCGCAGCTGGCCGACACCGAGCGCAAACTGGCCGACCTGCAGAGCGCGCGCTCCGACCGGCAGTCGCTGATGCTGACGCCGGAACAGCAGGCCGAGCTCGAGCGCTTCCGCGACGAAAAGCTCCGGATCCGCAAGGAGCTGAGGCAGGTGCGTCGCCAGCTCGACGCCGACATCCAGTCGCTGGGCTCGACGCTCAAGTTCGTCAACATCGCCGCCATGCCGATCCTGGTCACGCTGCTGGCACTCGGGCTGCTGGCATGGCGCTCGCGCCGGCGCGCCAGCGCGGCGCGCGGCAGGGAGGGAGCACGATGAAGGGCAGGACTTTGCTGGTGCTGGCGCTGCTTGGCCTGGTGCTGGCCGGCGCGGCAGCGTGGCTGGCGGCGGACCGCAAGCCGGCCGGGACCGAATCCCTGCAGCGCGACTTGCTGCTGCCGGGCCTGGGATCGCAGCTCAACGCCATCGACCGCGTGCGCATCGCCAGCGCCGCCGGCGAGGCGGTGCTGGAGCGCGGCGACGACGGCTGGCACATGGCGGACCGCGGTGGCTGGCCCGCCGACACCGGCAAGCTGCGCGAGCTGCTGCTGGCGCTGTCCGAGGCGCGCACGCTGGAACCGAAGACCGCCAATCCCGAGCTGCACGCGAAGCTGGGCGTGGAGGACGTGGGCGAGGGCAACGGCACCGGTGCACTGGTCGAGCTGTCGGCCGGCGAGTCCCGCCACGCCCTGATCGTCGGCAACGCCAGCGCCACCGGCAGCTACGCGCGCCTGGCCGGCGAGCCGCAGAGCTGGCTGCTCGACCGGCGGGTATCGGTCAGCAAGGACCCGAAGGACTGGCTCGAGCGCGAGCTCACCCAGATCGATGCCCAGCGCGTCGCCTCGGTGCATGTCGCGCACGCCGAGGGCCAGCCGGTCGACATCGCCGCGCGCGACCCCGGCCCGGGCTTCGACATCACCAACCTGCCGAAGGGGCGCGAGCCGGCCAGCGACTACGTCGCCGAGGCCACCGCGGGCTTCCTGTCCGCGCTGCGGCTGGACGACGTCGCGCGCGCGGACGATGCGCCCTTCGCCGACGACGCGGCGCTGTCGCACGCGCGCTTCACGCTGCGCGACGGCATCGTGGTGGCGCTCGACTACCTCAAGGACGAGGCCGGCGTGAAGGCCCGTTTCGACGTATCCCTGGACGAGGCGGCCGCGGAAGCGTTCGCCGCCGCGGAGCAGGGCAGGGCGGCGATGGAGTGGGAACGCACGCATCCGGCCAGCGCCGCAGCGGCGGACGCGGGCGAGGCCGACGCCGAGGCCGATGGCGGCGACGACGCGGAGGATGGCGGTAGCGACGCGCCGGCAGCCGACGATGCCGGGGCCGACGAAGCCGACGATGCCGAAGCCGACGAAGCCGACGAGAAAGCGCCGCTTGCCGTCACCGACCCGGAGGCCGATCGTGCCGCGCGCCTGGCCGCCATCCGCGCCGAAGCCGGGCAGCTGGAGCAGCGCCTGGAAGGCTGGATCTTCACCCTGCCGTCCTACAAGGCCGAGCACCTGACCAAGCCGCTGTCCGGCTACCTGGCCCCCGAGGGTGACTGACCCCTCTGCGCCTCCCCCCGCGCAGCGGGGGGAGGCTGGGAGCGGGCACGGAACTGCCGCAGTGCCGCTGCGGCCCCTGCGCTCCTGCCCCGCCCCTCCCCCGCGAGCGGGGGAGGGAGTGGAGCGCCGCGGCGTGGCAGTGGTGCTGCGCTGCAGCACGCACGCGACCCATTTCGGGACTGTCATCCCTACGCAAGCGTACGCATAATCCCCCGACCAACCCAGGGGAGGGACGTTCGATGCGTGACACTCGCAAGACGCGCCGTTCGGCGCGCGGTGGTTCGGTCCGGACGGCACTGGTGCTCGGCATCGCCCTCGCGCTGGGCAGTGCGGCAGCGCAGGCGGTTCCGGCGCCCGGCCTCAAGGCCAACGGCAGCATCAGCTACGACGCGCAGGGCGTGCCCACCATCACCGCCGCCAGCGACGAGGATGCAGCCTGGCTGATGGGCTACGCGCATGCACGGGACCGCTTCTTCCAGATGGACCTGCTGCGCCGCACCGCCAGCGGCACGCTGGCGGAGCTGGTCGGCGCGCCGGTGTTGGCGCAGGACATCGAGATCCGCACCCTGGGCCTGCGCCGCGCGGCGTGGGCAACCTGGGCGGAAAGCAGCGACGAGTTGCGCGCCCAGCTCAAGGCTTACGCCGACGGCGTCAATGCCTGGCTGGCGCAGAACCCGCTGCCGATCGAGTACGGCGCGCTGGAGCTGAGCTCGGCCGATGCCTGGACCCCGGTGGACTCGGTGGCGATCGGCAAGCTGCTGGCCTTCCAGCTCAGCTTCGATTTGGACGTGGACGCCACCGTCAAGCTCGGCGCCTACCAGGCCGCGGGCGCCGCGGCGGGCTTCAACGGGCTCAACCTGTTCTTCGGCGACACCCACCGCAGCGCGCCCGCCGACAGCGACGCGCGCATCTCCATCCCCGGCTTCGTTCCCGACCCGGACGGCAAGTCCGCGCCCGCCGCCGGCGAGGTGGCATTGCCCGTTGGCGCGCTGGAACTCGCGCAGCGCTACCGCGACAAGGTCGCCGACAACCCGGTCATCGGCCCGCAGATGGAGCGCCGCGAGAACCGCGCCGGCTCCAACTGGTGGATCGTCTCCGGCGAGCACACCGCCTCCGGCGCGCCGATCCTGTCCAACGATCCGCACCTGTCGCTGGACACGCCGATGCTGTTCCACGAGGGCCACGTGGTCAGCAACGACCCGCGCCATGGCAGCCCGATGAACACCGTGGGCTCGATCGCGCCGGGCACGCCGTGGCCGATCCTGGGCTGCACCAGCCACTTCTGCTGGGGACTCACCACCAACCCGCTCGACGTCACCGACACCTACCTCGAGTCCTTCGTGCTCAACACCTACGGCCTGCCCACCCACACCGTGCACGCCGACGGCAACGACCCGGTGCTGTGGGTGTTGCAGAGCTACTTCGTCAACCGCACCGGCGACGGCGTGGCCGACAACGTCACCCGCGAGAACTCCATCGGCTACACCAACGGCGGCGTGACCGTGATCGTGCCCCGCCGCAACAATGGCCCGGTGGTGGACATCTCCGGCAACACCGGCATCTCCATCGCCTATACCGGCTGGGGCGCGACCCACGAGCTGGAGGCGTTCCGGCGCCTCAACCGCGCCACCAACCTGGAGGAATTCCGCTCCTCGCTGTCGTTCTTCGACGTCGGCTCGCAGAACTTCGCCTACGCCGACAAGCAGGGCAACATCGCCTACTTCGCCACGGCCGAGGCGCCGATCCGCGAAGACCTGCAGAACAACACGGTCAGCGGCACGCCTCCGTTCCTGATCCGCAACGGCGTCGACGGCAACGACTGGCTGCCGGTGCAGACCGCCTACGAGAACCAGGCGGTGCCGTTCGAGGTGCTGTCGCCGGGAGAGATGCCGCAGGTGGTCAACCCGGCGCAGGGCTACATTGCCAACGCCAACAACGATCCGGTCGGCACCACGCTGGACAACGACCCGCTGAACCAGCTGCGCCCCGGCGGCGGCCTGTACTACCTGAGCCCCGGCTATTCGACCTACCGCATGGGGCGGATCGACCGCGAGCTGCAGGCGCTGATCGCCCGCGGCAACGTCACCGTCGCCGACATGATGGCACTGCAGGGCAACAACCAGCTGCTCGACGCAGAGCAGGTGCTGCCGCACCTGCTGGCCGCGTTCGACAACGCGCCGGCCTGCGCCGCGGCCGACGACCCCAAGGTCGCCGAGGCCATCGGCTACCTGCGCGACTGGGACTACAGCACGCCGACCGGCATCCAGCAGGGCTTCGACCCGGGCGACGGCAACCCGTTTGCGCTGCCGGTGCCGTCGGAAACCGAGGTCGCCAATTCGGTGGCGGCGACGATCTGGGCGATGTGGCGCGGCCAGGCGGTGCAGGATGTCATGGACCACACGCTGCGGCAGGTGGGCCTGGGCGACTTCCTGCCCGGCTCGGGCGATGCCTACACCGGTTTCAAGTTCCTGCTCGACGCCTTCCCCGCGCTGCAGGGCAGGGGCGCGTCCGGACTCGATTTCTTCACCAAGGTGCCGGCCGGGCTGGCAGCTGCCGACGCCGCCACGCGCCGCGACTGCATCCTGCTGGGCAGCCTGAAGTCGGGCCTCGACCTGCTGGCCAGCGACGCCTTCGCGCCCGCCTTCGCCAATTCCACCAACCTGATGGACTACCGCTGGGGCAGGCTGCACCGCATCGTCTTCGACCACCCGCTGGGCGAGGCGCTCAGCATCCCCGGTGCGCAGGGCTATCCGTTCCAGCACCTCGGCCCGGGCTTGCCCGGCCTGGCACGCGCTGGCGGCTACGAGGCGGTGGACGCGTCCTCGCACAACACCCGCGCCGATGGCCTCAACGAGTTCATGTTCGGTAGCGGGCCGGTGCGCCGCTTCATCGGAGAGATGACGCCGACGCCGACGCTGCTGCAGGCGATGCCGGGCGGCCAGGACGGCAAGATCGGCGACCAGGGCTACATCAGCCAGCTGCCGCTGTGGCTGGTCAACGGCTACAAGCCGCTGGTCATCGATCCGGCGCAGTCGGCCGCCCAGTCCGTCGCCACCATCCAGTTCACCCCGCAATGAGGCTTCGCGTGCGGGTACGCCCACCAGGCGTACCCGCACGCGCGCGTTTCACCCGCGCGACCGGCACGCGCAATTCCCCGTGCCCCCCGAGCCATGGGGCGGGCCTCGGCCCGCCGCCGATCGCCGTTCGAATCCCGCGCATCACAAGGTAAGCGAAGCCGCGAGCCGCGGCCCCACACCGGATCACGACCTGCAAGCGCCACGACGCTACAATGCGCCATGGCACGCATTCCCCGCGGCTTTGACGTGGCTGCCGCCCACGAGCACCTGGCCCGCCGCGACCGCAAGCTCGCGAAGTGGATGCAGCGCATCCCGCCGATCGGCGCCGATGCGCGCTGGCGCAAAGCCTTCGATCCGGTGGATGCGCTGGCGCGGGCAATCCTGTTCCAGCAGCTTTCGGGAAAGGCGGCATCCACGATCGTCGGACGGGTGGAAGCCGCCAGCGGCAGCAGGAGGCTGGATGCAGCGGCTCTGTCGCGGCTCGACGACGACGGCTTGCGCGCCTGCGGCGTGTCGCGCAACAAGGTGCTGGCGCTGCGCGACCTCTGTGCGCGCGCGGCCGCCGGCGAGATCCCCTCGCTGCGGCAGATGGCGCACATGGACGATGGCGGGATCATCGATGCCCTGACGCCAGTGCGCGGCATCGGCCGCTGGACGGTCGAGATGCTGCTGATCTTCCGCCTCGGCCGTCCCGACGTGCTGCCGGTGGACGACCTCGGCATCCGCAAGGGCGCGCAGCTGGTGGATCGCAGCGAGGAGATGCCGGCACCGAAGGCGCTGCTCGAGCGCGGCGAGCGCTGGGGACCGTACCGCACCCTGGCCAGCCTGTACCTGTGGCGCTGCTGCAATGTCGCCAGCGCCGCGGCGAAACCGACCCCGCGCTCGCAGGAGTGATGTCCGCGGGGGAGGGCGGTCAGCCGCCGTGCCAGCACCAGTGCCACGGCTCGTAGACGATGCCGTGGGGGTTGTCGCGCGGGTAGCTCATCACGAAGCCGAAGCGGCCGGCGTTGCTGCGGAGCCAGGCGAACGCGGGCGTGGACTCGAAGCTTTCCTCCGCGGGTGGTTCGCCGGCCGTGCCCAGGTCGAGCGCACGGCCGCCGTGGTGCTCGGACCAGCCGGGCGCGGTGTTGACGCGCAGGATCTCCGCGACGGTCTGCCCGCGGGCCAGCTTCCGCACGAAGATGCCGAGCTGGTAGTCGTGGCTGCGGTAGCCGGAGATCGCATGCAGGGCGATGCCGTCCACCGCCGCCGCGGCCTGCAGTGCACGCCAGGCGCGGGCCGCGCCGGGCAGCAGGAACAGCGGGCGGTGGTAGCGGTCGGGCCCGGCGTAGGCGAGCTCGGCGGGTTCCGGGACCAGCGCCAGGCCGTGTGATCCGGCGTAACGCTCGCCGTCGATGCCGAGCTGCTGCAGGCGCCGTTCGAGGCCGTGCAGCGGCAGCGTCGCATCGCGCCGCGGCGGGTGGCGCAATGGCTGCAGCGCCAGCGGGCCCCGCACCTGGCGACGCTGGTCCCGGCGTGCATAGCCCAGTGCCTCGAGCACCTCGTCAACCGCATCGCCCTGCGTGTCGAGCGACCCGTGCAGCGGTTCCAGCCGGTGCTGGCCGCTGATGGTGGCGAGGTAGCGTCCGTCGCGCTTGCGCCGCAACAGCCACCGCGCCCGCGCCAGTTGCCGCGCGCTGCGGCTGTCCCGCGCGCGCAGCAGCTGCGCGGGAAGCGCTTCGACCGCAGCGGTGTTGACCAGGCGATCGGGGCGGTGCTTGGGCATGGCGTGACTCTACCAGCCCTGGCCCGCGGCGATGCAGGCGCGCGCCATGCCCGCGACCGGGCCGCTGGAGTGCTCCCGGTTAGGCGGTGCCGGATGCGGCGCGACGCAGTGCGTCGAGCAAGGCCTGCGGGCGCTCGAGGCTGAGCAGCAGCGTCGCTGCACCACGCACCGGCAGCACCAGCACGCGGCGGCGGTCGGTGACCAGGGCAAAGGCGCTGCTGCGGTCGCGCAGGCGGAAATGGCCGGCCTGGTAGCCCGGCAGGGCGTAGCCGTTGGTCTTGAGCGCCGGCTTCAGCCGGGTGTGCTCGGCAAGGTCCAGCACCCGCGCCCGTGCCAGCTCGAGCTCGGCCACCGCGACCCGCCGCGTGTAGAACGCCGCCTTCACCACCAGCATGCCACCGCGCAGCTCCACCGCGCGACGCAGCAGCAGCAGCGCCAAACCGCCGCCCAGCACCACCACGAAGGCCAGCACGCCCGCCAAGGTCCAGAGCGCACCGTCGCCCGCCGGCGGATCGTTCCAGGACGCGAACCCGATCACCGTGGCGGGCAGCACCAGCGCGAGCAGCAGGAGCGTCATCCACGCGCCCTGGCCGGCCGGCGGCACCGCGAAGCGCCGCACCGCGGCCTCGGCACCCGCACCCCTCCTGTTCATGCCTGCGCCCCGGTCCCCGCGGCCCCTGCCGCGATCACGCCCGCCTCCCCGTGCCCGGGGCCGAGGTCCCCGCCGGGCGGGCCCGGGGCCTCGCCGGCGCCCGGCACGCGGCGGGGC
>Ga0079224_100003967_pt1 | contig 18925 bp, 15 predicted proteins | sample Stecom2015_FD_80414 | JGI IMG/M metagenome (GOLD analysis project Ga0079224, IMG submission 80414) | Agricultural soil microbial communities from Utah to study Nitrogen management - Steer compost 2015 | ecosystem: Environmental > Terrestrial > Soil > Agricultural land | place: USA: Utah... | reverse complement strand
AGCGCAGCGCGTCGTCTCAACAGGGCTCGCCGTCGCAGCAGCAGCAGGCCGGCCAGCAGTCGCAAAGCGACGCGTCCGAGCGGCAGCTGACCGCAGGGCAGCCTTCGTTCGAGGAGGTGGATCGCAACGCGGACGGTTTGATCAGCCGTACCGAGCTCGCGATGCTCGAGGGCCAGGACTTCGGCGCGCTCGACACGAACCAGGACGGTATGATCAGCCGGGACGAGTGGCAGGAATCCGAACAGCAGTAGATCGACGTTCGAGTCAGCGAGCCGCGGCGCGCAAGCCCGGCTCGCTCGAGGGCGGCGCGTAGCCGCCCTCGGCCCGTGCCGCCGAGAAAAGCTCCGAATCGCACCGGCGAGGTCACGCATGCGCAAAGACAAGCTTCTCCGGGCGCGGCGCACGTGCCGCGCGTACCGCACCACCTCGATCACGACATCGATCCTGTTCGTCGTCACGGCAGCGTTCGCGCATTCGGCCGCAGGACAGGACGAGCTCGCGGCCCCTGATGTCCGCCGTGCCGCGGAGATGATCGACGAGGACGGGCTGCGCGCAGTCGTGGCCGAGATCGCAAGCGATCGCTACGAAGGGCGTGCACCCGGCACCGCGGGAGACGAGATGACGCAGGCGTATCTGTCGGCCGCGCTCGAGCGCATCGGCTTCGAGCCGGCCGGCCCTGACGGGACGTGGCTGCAGCCGTTCGATCTCGTCGGCATCACCGCCGACCAGCCGCCCGCGTGGAGCTTCTCTCGCGACGCCGTGCGGCTCGAACTGGCACAGGGCACGGACTTCATCGCGGCGAGCGGCGTGCAGGCCGAACGCGCGTCCGTCGACGGCGCCGAGGTCGTTTTCGTCGGCTACGGCATCGAGGCCCCCGAGCACGACTGGAACGACTTCAAGGGCGCCGATCTGCGAGGCAAGGTCCTGCTGATGCTCAACAACGATCCCGATTGGGATCCGATGCTGTTCGGCGGCCGGGAACGGCTGTACTACGGCCGATGGACCTACAAGTACGAGAGCGCCGCGCGGCAGGGCGCTGCGGGCGCGATCATCATTCATACAGCGGAATCGGCCGGCTATCCGTGGCAGGTGGTGCAGAGCTCGTGGACCGGCACGCAGTACGAGCTCCCGGCCGGCGACGAGCCGCGCATCGAGATCGAAGCGTGGGTAACCGAGGACGCCGCCGAGCGTCTCGTCGCGCTTGCGGGGCTCGACCTCGGCTCGCTCGTCGAGCAGGCGAGGACGAGGGATTTCGAGCCGGTGCCGCTCGGCGTGACCACGTCGATCGCGCTCCGCAACAGCCTCGAGCGGACCGGCTCGGCGAACGTGCTCGGCATCCTGCGCGGCAGCGATCCCGAGCTGGCCGACGAGATCGCCGTCTACACCGCGCACCATGACCATCTCGGCCGCAACGACGACGCGGGCGCAGATCCGATCTACAACGGCGCGCGCGACAACGCGAGCGGTGTCGCGATGGTCCTCGAGATCGGCGAGGCGTTTGCGGCGCTGCCCGAGCCGCCGGCTCGCTCGATCCTGCTGTTGTTCGTCGGGGCCGAGGAGCAGGGACTGCTCGGCTCGGAGTATTTCGCTCGCCATCCGATCGTCCCGGCCGGCCGCATCGCGGCGAACGTGAATTACGACAGCGGGAACATCTGGGGCGCGACTCGCGACATCACGTTCGTCGGTCTCGGCAAGTCGACGTTGGACGATATCGCGGAGCGGGTCGGCGAGCTGCAGGGCAGGACGGTGAAGCCCGACGAGTTCGTCGATCAGGGCTACTACTACCGCTCCGACCAGTTCAACTTCGCGAAGATCGGCGTGCCGGCGTTCTACTTCTGGACCGGCACCGACTTCGTCGGACGGCCGCAAGGCTGGGGCGTCGAGCGCGTCGAGGAGTACAACGACCGCGACTATCACCAGCCGAGCGACGAGCTGACCGAGGAGTGGCGTTTCGACGGCATGGTGCAGGACGCACAGTTCGGGTTCTGGGCGGGGTTGATCATCGCGAACGACGACGAGATGCCGCGCTGGCATCCGGGCGACGAGTTCGAGGCCGCGCGACTCGAGGCGCTCGACGCGCTGCGCTGATTGCGCGCCGCTTGGCCGCGCAGCGTCGCTCTCGACAAGGCGTGGCGACGGCGCTTCGAGAAGGCGAATTCCTACGCGGCGCCGGGCGCCCGACTACTCGTGGCACTCATAAATGACGGGCATCGAGTGCTCGCGCGCATAGTGCTCCGCGATGAAGAGCGCGTCTTCCTTGCTCATCCGCTCACGATCGACGACGGTCGAGCACTGCCAGCCGCCTGCGTCGCGGCCCGTGGATGCGCGGTAGCTCAAGTGCTCGATCGTGACGATGCACGCGCACGCTCCGCCTTCCGCCGCCCGTGCCGTGTGGACGCGCAGAAAGTTCGATTCGGTGTAGGTTTCGCTGTCGCGTAGCTCGGGCTCGATTCTCGCCATCTCAATATATTGATTCTCTAAATATTTTCTTCGCTTTGCGCGCGGCGAAGCCGATGACGATATGCGCAAGATGCGAAAAGTAGCGCGAACCGTACGGTCTGCGTCGTGACCCCTCTCACACCCCATCACCCTCGAGACGTGGTGAAATCGCAAAGCCTGCGCTTGGCTGACGTCGGCACCGGGCAGGCGCTATGGACGAAATCCGACCCGAAACTATGCCGGATCACAGGCGAATGAGCTCGAGCACCCGTTTTATCGGGCATTTCCTGAATCAGTCCTCGTGCAAGGTCACAGGGCTGTTGCTCGGGCAGCTCGATGCGTTCAATCGAATTCGCACGACGTTCGGCGCCGACGAGTCGAAGCGATTCTGCTCCGAGTTCGTTGAAGGGCTCCGCAACGCCCTGCCTTCCGGCACGCCGGTCATCCGCCTTTCCGATCGGCAGTTCGTCGTGTTGCTTTGCGGGGACTCCGTGGGCGGCATCATGGACGTTGCGGCGCGCCTGACCGAGGACGATCGCGCCCACGTGAAAGTCGGCGCGGACAGGTTCGTCGTCGACCTGACGTTCGGCGTCGCAGTCTACCCGACGCATGCGGACGACCCGGCTAGCCTGCTGCGGCGCGCGGAGCTTGCGCTGAAGGATGCGCTCGACAACGAGCTCTCCGTCGGAATGTACAGCCCGGACGCGACGCGCCGGCAGGCCGCGCTGTGGAAGCTCGAGAGCGATTTCGAGCGTGCGGTGCAGCAGGGCGAGCTCGAGGTCTACTTCCAGCCGAAGATCGGCCTGGCCGACCGCCGCGTGCGCGGCGTCGAAGCGCTCGCGCGCTGGCGGTCGCCGTCCGGAACGTTCGTCCCGCCGCAGCTCTTCGTGCCCCTCGCCGAGCGTTCGGGCGCGATCGTGCCGATGACGTGGCTCGTGTTCGACCGGATCGCAGCGAGCGTCGCCGAGTGGTCCCGGAGCGGCGAGAAGCTGTCGGTCGCCGTGAACGTCGCTCCGCAGATGCTGCAGCGCACCGACTTCTTTGCACGCCTCGGCGAGCTTCTCAATAGCGTAAAGGCCGCCGGCGCCGAGCTCGTCGTCGAGCTGACCGAGGAGAATCTCGTGACCGGCGACTCGAGCGCGATGGCTTGCCTCGAGCGCATTCGCAAGCTCGGCATCGGGCTTGCGATCGACGACTTCGGCAAGGGCTACTCGTCGCTCGGATACCTCAAGGAGATCCCTGCGACCGAGGTCAAGATCGACAAGCGCTTCGTATCGACCGCGGGGACGGACGAGAAGGACAAGCAGATCATGCGCGTCATCGTCGAGCTCGCGCGCGCGTTTCAAATGAGCGTGGTGGCCGAAGGCGTCGACAGTGCGCGCGCGCTGCAAACGGTGGCCGCGCTCGGCTGCGACGCGGCTCAAGGGTTCTTCATCGCACGGCCGATGCGCGCCGATCTGATCGTCGACTGGATCCGCAGCCTCGAGCGCGAGGCCGACCGCTTCGCCGTCGGCGCCGAGGCCGCCCACTGACGGCCCCGCGCTCTGAAAAACGGCGGAAAAAAATGGTGTCAGACACCAATCTCCGTGACGGCCCCTCGCCACCGAAAAGTGGCGTTTGACACCGATTTTCCGGAAAAGGGTGTCTGACACCATTTTTCGGGAGTGGCTAAAATGATGCGTTTAGCGCATTGCCGCTGCCCGGACGCCTCATGAGCCTGCTGCTCGACCTCGGCTATCTGCTCGGACTCGTGCTCGGTTCGCCGTGGCTCGTGTATCGCCTCGCTAAGCACGGGGGCTGGTCGCACTTGCCGGCCCGCTTCGGCGCCGGGCTCGGCCCGCCGCTCGACCGGTCGATCTGGCTCCACGGCTCGTCGGCCGGCGAGGTCTCGCTGCTGAAGCCGCTCGTCGCGCGCCTCGAGCAGGAGCGCCCCGACGCGCCTCTCGTGATCTCGACATATACGACGACGGGCCTCGAGGCCGCCCGCAAGGCGTACCCCCGCCATCGCGTGGTCCTGTTTCCGATCGATTTCTCGATCGTCGTGCGGCGGTTCCTCGCTCGCTTCGACCCGCGGCTCGTCGTCATCGTCGAGTCCGAGTTCTGGCCGAATTTTCTGCTTGCGGCAAAGCGCCGCGGCGTTCCGGTCGCCGTGCTGAACGGCAAGATCTCGGAGAAGTCGTACCGTGCGTATCGACGGACGGGCATCGTGCCCGGCGTGCTGCGGGGACTTACGCTCATCGCCGTGCAGAGCGATGAGCATGCGGAGCGCTTGCGGCGGCTCGGCGTGCCGAGCGAGCGGATCCATGTCACCGGGAACATGAAATACGATCTCGCGCGCGCACCGGCCGACGACGCGGCGCGGCGCGAGCTGCGGGAGCGGCTCGGCTACTCCCCGGAGGACGTCGTCGTGATCGGCGGCAGCCTCCACCCCGGCGAGCACGAGGCCCTGCTTGCCGCTTTCGACGGGCTGCGCGGCGCCGGCCCCGCGGCGCTCGTGCTCGTGCCGCGCTATCCGGCCGATGCCGCGGCGATCGCGCAGCAGGCCGAGGCCCGCGGGCACGTCGCTGTTGCGAAGACGCGAGTCGATCGAGGCGACGCGAAGCCGCCGGGCCGAGACGGCGTGCTGATCGTCGATACCGTGGGGGAGCTCGGCAGGCTCTACGCGGCCGCGGACGTCGCGTTCGTCGGCGGGAGCCTGTTCTTCCGCGGCGCGAACAAGGGCGGGCACAACTTGATGGAGCCCGCTATTCTCGGTGTGCCGGTGCTTTTCGGGCCGTACAATTTCAGCTTCAAGGAGACGGTCGAGGATCTGCTCGCGCGCGACGCGGGGATCCTCGTGCGGGATGCCGCGGAGCTCGAACGCGCGCTCCAAGAGCTCGTCGCCGACGAGCGACGGCGGCGCTCGCTCGGCGAGCGAGGCCGCCGAGTCGTCCTCGACGGGCAGGGCGCGACGCGGCGCAATTTCGCGCTGCTCAATCGTGTCATGGATGACACGCGTCCGAGCTTGCAGCCCCAAGCCTTTGAACGCACAATGCCGCGAGCGAGCGGCCACCTGGATTCTAGATGAGCGTTAAGCATGTAGACGTCGCCGGTATCGACTGCGGTTCGGATCAGCTTTTCCTGATCTCGGGCCCGTGCGTCATCGAGGATGAATCCCTGATGATGCGGACCGCCGAGCGGCTGAAGCAGATCGCGCGCGACCTCGCCGTGCCGCTGATCTTCAAGTCGTCGTTCTCGAAGGACAACCGCAGCTCGCTCGATTACTACCAGGGGCCCGGGCTCGAGGAAGGCCTGCGCCTGCTCGAGAAGATCAAGCGGGAATTCGAGCTGCCGATCCTCACGGACATCCACTATCCGTCGCAGGCGCAGCCCGCGGCCGAAGTCGTCGACATCCTTCAGATCCCGGCTTACCTCTGCATGCAAACCGAGCTCGTCGTCGCCGCGGCGAAGACGGGCGCGGTGATCAACGTCAAGCACGGTCAGTTCATCGCGCCGGATAACATGGTCAAGCCGGTGCAGAAGATCGAGGCCTCCGGCAACGACAAGATCATCCTGACCGAGCGGGGCTACACGTTCGGCTACAACGACCTGGTCGTCGACCCGCGCAGCTTCTATCTGCTCGCGCAGCCGGGATATCCGGTCGTCTTCGACATTACGCACACGATCAGGAAGTACGGCATCCCGAGCAAGGATCCGCGCGGCGGCACTCGTCAGTACCTGTCCGTGATCGCACGGGCGGGCGTCGCGGCCGGCGTGGACGGCCTGTTCATCGAAGCGCATCCGAATCCGCCGGAGGCGCTGTGCGACGCGGCGAGCCAGTACGAGCTCGATCGGCTCGCGGATTTCGTTCGCCCGCTGCTCGACATTCATAATCTCGTCCGCTCGCACGCGGCGCATTGAGAACCCGATGGATCTTTATCTCGACTCCGTAGATTTCAAGGAAATCGAAGCGGCGTTCGACTTCGGCTTCGTGAAGGGGCTGACGACGACGCCGACGTTCATGCACCGGCACGGCATCACCGACATCGACGCGGCCATCGTGAAGCTCTCGGGCATGGTTCCGGAGCTCCAGGTCGAGGCGCTCGGCGAGTCGCCGGACTCGATCGTCGCGGAGGCGGAGCGCATTCTCGAGCTCGGGCTCGAGCGGGAACCGGTGTTCAAGGTGCCGATCTCGAATGCCGGCGTCAAAGCATGCAAGCGGCTCACGGATCGCGGCCTCCGCGTCAACGTGCATCTGATCTACACGTTGAACCAGGCCTACATGGCGATGGAGGCGGGCGCCGCGTTCGTTTGCCCGCTCGCCGGCCGCATGCAGGATCAGGGACACGACGCGATCAAGCTGTTCGAGCAGCTCGTCGACATCGTCGATCTGCACGGGTACGACACGAAGATCATGTTCTCGTCCGTGCGTCACGCGGAGCACGTGCGGCAGGCGCTCCTTGCCGGCGTGCACGTGTGCACCGTGCCGTTCCTCGTGATGCAGCACCTGTGCGACAACTCGCTGACCGAGGTCGGCGCGGCGCAGTTCCGCGAGCACACGCAGCTCATGACCGTCAAGGTCAAGGAGCTCGTCCGCCCCGAGAACCCGGTCTGCAAGGCCACGGATACGCTGACGGCGGCGATGGTCGGCATGACGGAATCGCGTCTCGGCGCGGTCACGGTCGTCGACGCCGACGGCCGGGCCGTCGGCGTCTTCACCGACGGGGACCTGCGCCGCCGGCTGCAGAGCGACGGCCGCTCGATTCTCGACAAGACGCTCGGCGAGATCGGCTACACGAAGAACCCGGTGACGCTCGGCAAGGAAAGCCTTCTGAACGAGGCGGTGAAGCTCTTCAAGGAGTTCCAGGTCGACAGCATCATCGTCGTCGACGGCGAGCGTCCCGTCGGGGTTCTCGACATCCAGGATCTCGTCAAGCTCGGGTTGCTCGGTCCGCAGCGCTAGCGATAAGCCGTGTGGGCTTTCTCGCGGGCGTGCCCTGACCGATGGACGGCGACGACCGGAAATGGCCGCTGATTCCTTTTCGGCCGACATCGAGGCGGCGTTCTCCGCGCTGGGCGGCGTTTTCGTAACGCCCGCCGCACGCATCGCCGCGCGCGCTGCCGCGTGCCGCGGTCTCGTCTTCGACTGGGACGGCGTCTTCAATTCCGGGACGAAGAGCGAGGGCGCGCCGAGCTCGTTCAGCGAAGCGGATTCGATGGGGCTGAATCTTCTGCGCTACGGAATGTGGCGCACGAACGGTCGGCTGCCTGTCACCGCGGTGATCACCGGCGAGCAGAACGAGACCGCGCGGCGCTTCGCGACGCGCGAGCACTTCGACGCGATTTACTCCGGCGTGCGCAACAAGGCCGCCGCGCTCGAGCATTTCTGCGCGAGACACGCCGTCGCACCTCACGAGCTCGCAGTCGTGTTCGACGACGTCAACGACCTCGGCATGGCCGGGCGCGCCGGCGTGCGCGTGCTCGTTCGCCGCGACGCGAGCCCGCTGCTGCGCGACTACGCGATCCGGCAGGGCCTTGCCGACTACGTGACCGCGGCGCGCGCGGACGCACACGCCGTGCGCGAGGCGGCGGAGCTTCTGCTCGGCCTGCTCCGCGCATTCGAAGAGGTCGTCCGGAGACGCAGCGCTTGGGATGCCGAGTACGTGCGCTACTTCGAGGCTCGGCAGGCCGTCGAGACCCGGGTCGAGCACGCACCGTGACGTTCTGGTCCGTCACCGCCTATCTGCTGCTGCCGTATGCGCTGTGGAACCTGCTGTGGCGCGGGCTGCGCTACCGTCCTTACTGGAACCGCTGGCCGGAGCGCTTCGGCATCGTCGCCGACGCGGGCCGGCAGCGGATCATCTGGGTGCACGCCGTATCGGTCGGCGAGGTGCGGTCGTCGGCCGCGCTGATCGTCGCGCTCGATCAACGCTATCCGGAGCATCGCATCCACGTCACGACGATGACGCCGACGGGCTCGGAGCAGGTCCGCGAGCTGTTCGGCGAGCGGGTCGATCACTCGTACGTGCCGTACGATCTGCCGGACGCCGTCAATCGCTTCCTCGATCGCATTCGTCCGGACCTCGCGGTAATCGCCGAGACCGAGTTCTGGCCGAACATCTTCTCCGCGTGCCGGCGGCGAAACATTCCGCTCTTTCTCGTCAACGTGCGCGTGTCGCAGGCGTCGCTGCGCGGCTATCTGCGCGCGCCCCGAACGATTCGGGCGATGCTCGACAACGCCGATCTGATCTGCCCGCAGACGCAGGTCGATGCCGAGCGCCTGCGGCGGCTCGGCGCGCCGGCCGACCGGATCGTCGTCACGGGGAACCTGAAGTTCGATGTCGAGCTGCCGGAGAGTCTGCTGCAGGAAGGCGCGGCCGTGCGTCAGCTCTGGGGCCGCAACAGGCCCGTATGGATTGCCGCGAGCACGCATGCCGGCGAGGAGGCGCAGGTGCTCGATGCGTTCGCACGCCTCAGGGAGAGCATCCCGGACCTGCTGCTCGCCGTCGTGCCGCGCCACCCGGAGCGGTTCGAGAGCGTGACCCGGCTCTGCGAGCGGCGGGGCTATGCGGTCGCGCTGCGCAGTCTCGAGCATCGCGAGCTCGAGCCGGAGATCGATATCGTCGTAGGCGATACGATGGGGGAGCTGCAGCGGCTCTATGCGGCCTCCGACGTTGCGTTCGTCGGCGGCAGCCTCGTCCGGCACGGCGGTCAGAATATCCTCGAGGCGTGCGCGGTCCGCGTCCCGGTAATCTTCGGTCCGCACATGTTCCACTTCGAGGAGATCGCGGGTCTCGCGCTCGAGCGCGGTGCCGCGAAGCAGGTCCAGGACGCGGCGTCACTCGCGGACGCGGTGCGCGAGTGGCTCGAGCAGCCGGACCTTCGCCGTGCGGCGGGCGAAGCCGCGCACAGCCTCATGAAGGACAATCATGGCGCACTGCAGCGGACGCTCCGCCTGATGGACGAGAAGCTCGCGGCGCTCTGGCGCGAGCGAGGGCAGCAGCCGTTCCCCGGCGCCGAGAAGCGCCTCGCGGAAGCCGGCGGCGGCGAGCGCTCGGGAGCGAGCTGAAGCGATGGGCCGGGCAGCCGGAGCGAGCCGATCGGCGATCCTCGTGCTCGCCGCGCTCGCGTATCTGCCGGCATTCGCGTTCGGGCCGGCCGGTCATCGCATCGCCGGCGAGCTCGCCGAGCCGCTGCTCTGCGAGCGAGCCGCGGCGGAAATTGCGGCGCTCGCGGGCGGCGAGAGCCTCGCCGAGATCGGGCTCTGGGCCGACACGATTCGGGGCGACGACGGGTGGCGGCACACGGCCCCATGGCACTACATGAACATCGACGACGATCAGCCGATCGAAGCGTTCGAGCATCCCGACGAGGGCGACGTGCTGGCGGCGATCGAGCGTCACGCCGAGCAGCTTGCGACGTCGATCTCGGCCGAGCAGCGGGCGGAAGCGCTGCGCTTTCTCGTCCACTTCGTCGTCGATATCCATCAGCCGCTTCACGTCGGGCGCGAGGCGGACCGCGGCGGCAACGCGATCGACGTAACGTATCGGCGCGAGGCGTCGAACCTGCACCGCTTCTGGGACACGGACGTGCTGCGGCTCGAAGGCCTGTCGGAGCGCGAGCACGCCGCTCGCGTCGCGCCGCTCGTGCGTATATTCGCCGGCCGCGATCGCACGTCGCCGCGGGACTGGGCCGCCGAGAGCCTCGCGCTGCGTCCGCTCGTCTACGGTTTTCGCGGGCGCGGCACCGTGTCGCTGGACGACGCGTATCTCGACTCCGCGGAAACGGTCATCCGCGTGCGGCTCGCGCAAGCGGCCGTCCGCCTTGCCGCGACGTTGAACGCGCTGCTCGGCGGCGCCGGTTGCGATCGGCAGTAGCCGCCCGCACTGAGATGACGGCGGCCGCGGCGATCAGCGTTCCGGCAGAATCTCGGTGAGATACCGCTCGGCGTCGAGCGCGGCCATGCAGCCCGAGCCGGCGGACGTGACCGCCTGCCGGTAAATCGGATCCGCAACGTCGCCGGCGGCGAAGACGCCTTCGACGCTCGTCGCGGTCGCAAAGCCTCGCGTCCCGCTGCGGACGACGATGTAGCCGCCTTCCATCTCGAGCTGCCCCTCGAAGATCCCGGTATTCGGCGTGTGACCGATCGCGACGAAGACGCCCTGCACCGGAATCTCGCGCAGCTCGCCGGTCTCGACGTGCTTGAGCCGCATGCCCGTCACGCCTTGCTCGTCGCCGAGCACCTCGTCGAGGACGTGATTCCACATGACCGCGACGTTGCCGGTCTCGGCGCGCTCGAGGAGGCGCCGGCTCATGATCTTCTCGGCGCGGAACTGATCGCGCCGGTGCACGACCGTGACCTTCGACGCGATGTTCGACAGGTACAAGGCTTCCTCGACCGCGGTGTTGCCGCCGCCGATCACGGCAACCGGCTGATTGCGGAAGAAGAAACCGTCGCACGTCGCGCACGCCGAGACGCCGCGCCCCTTGTACGCTTCCTCGCTCGGCAAGCCGAGATACTTAGCCGACGCGCCGGTCGCGATGATCAGCGCATCGCACGAGTATTCGCCGCTGTCGGCATTCAGCTCGAACGGGCGCTTCGACAGATCGACGGCGTTCACGGTGTCGTAGATCAAGCGCGTGCCGAAGCGCTCGGCGTGCCGCTTCATGCGCTCCATGAGCTCGGGACCCTGCACGCCCTGATCGTCGCCGGGCCAGTTGTCGACGTCGGTCGTCGTCGTCATCTGTCCGCCGACCTCGAGGCCCGTGATGAGCACGGGGTCGAGCGCCGCACGCGCGGCGTAGACGGCCGCGGTGTAGCCGGCCGGTCCCGAGCCGACGATGATCAATCTGTGGTGCTGTCGTGCCATCCTGGTACCTCGCGCTCCTTCGGGCCGGTGCTTCGCCGATATCGTGCAGTGCCGTTCTCGGCGGCGTGCCGCTTCATGACGATGCGGGTCCGGCTGCCGGAGGGCGCTGCGTTGACGCGTATGGTAGTGGACCTACGGGTGTCGCGGAACGCCGTCATGATCGGCGGCGCCGGCTCTGGCATCATCTGCGACCCATGAGCCTAAGTCGAACTCCTTCTACGGCTGCCGCGCTTGCCGCCGCCGCGTTGCTCGCGTTGCTCGGGTTGGCCGCCGGGCCTTCGGCCCAGGCTCAGGATTCGCAGAGCAGCCCGGAGCCGGCCGTCGATCGGCCGCGCATCGGGCTTGCGCTTTCCGGCGGAGGCGCACGCGGCGGGGCGCACATCGGCGTGCTGCGCGCGCTCGAGGAGCTGCGCGTGCCGGTCGACTACATCGCCGGGACGAGCATCGGCGCGATCGTCGGCGGCTTCTATGCGGCGGGGCACTCGACGGACGACCTCGAGGAGCTCGTCCGGACGATCGACTGGGAAACGGCGTTTCTGAACATCACGCCGCGGCAGCTGCGCTCTTTCCGGCGCAAGCGCGACGACGACTCGTTCCTCGTCCGGCAGCGGCCCGGCCTGAATCGCGGCGAGATCGAGCTGCCGCTCGGGCTCGTGCAGGGCCAGACGATCGATCTGATCATCGCGGAGTACACGCTCGCGGCGTCGACGGTCGAGGATTTCGACGAGCTGCGCGTGCCGTTCAGGGCGGTGGCCGCGGACATCGCGACGGGTGAGGCCGTCGTGCTCGAGTCCGGCAGCCTCGCGCGGGCGATTCGTGCGAGCATGGCGCTGCCCGCCGCGCTGCCGCCGGTCGAGATCGACAACCGTCTGCTCGTCGACGGCGGCATCGCGATGAACCTGCCGGTCGAGGTCGCACGCGAGCTCGGCTCCGACGTCGTGATCGCCGTCGACATCTCCGCGGCGCTGCGCGAGCGCGAGGAGCTGCGCAGCGTCCTCGACATGACGTCGCAGCTCACGAACCTCTTGACGCGCGAAGGCGTCGAGCGCCAGCGGGAGCTGCTGCTCGGGGAGGACGTGCTCCTTCAGCCCGAGTTCGGGCCGGATCTCACGTCCGTCGACTTCGAGCTGATGGCCGATGCGATCCAGTACGGCTACGACGTCGCGATGGAGCATCGCGAGTCGCTCGAGCGCTACTCGTTGACGCCGGAGGAGTATGCAGCCTATTTGCAAGGGCTGCCGGATCCGGGGCCGAGCGAGCTGCCGATCATCGACTTCGTGAGGCTCAACAACCAATCTCGGATCGCGGACAGCGTGCTTCGCACGCGGATGCGCGATGTCGTGATCGGCGAGCCGGCCACGCTCGAGACGATCGAGCGGGCGATCGGCCAGGCGTACGGCCTCGAGCTCTTTCAGAACGTCCGCTATCACGTCGTGACGGAGGGCGACGAGACCGGACTCGAGATCGAGGTCGTGCCGCGGTCCTGGGGACCGAACTACCTGCAGCTCGGCATGGCGTACAACTCGTCAGGGGACGTCGACGCGACGTTCGGGCTTGCCGCGAGCTACCTCCGCACTGCCGTCAACGACAGGGGCGGCGAGTGGCGCGCCACGTTCGTCGTCGGCGACGAGCCGGCCTTCACGCTCGACATCTATCAGCCGCTCGGTCCGTCCGCGCTCTACTTCTTCGAGCCGGTGGTCGACTTCCGGCGCACGCTGTTCAACGCTTTCGCGGACGGCGAGCTCGTCTCGGAGGGGCGGCTGCGCGAGGCGATGGCCGAGGTGAGCTTCGGCCGCGAGCTGCCGAACTGGGGCGAGGCGCGCGGCGGTGTGCGCAGGATCGAAGGAGAGACCCGGCTGCACGTTGGGGACGGCTCGAACTTGCCGCCGCCGGACTACAGCCGCGCCGAGCTCTTCGTGCGCTTTTCGACGGACACGCTCGACAACATCGCGTTTCCTCGCGAGGGCGTCCTGACGACGGCCGAATGGCGCGGCTCGAGCCGGGGCAGGCTAGGCGCGGACGACGACTACGACCAGGTGCTGTTGAGCGCGACGCATGCGAAGACGTGGGGCAGGCACACGCTTACGTCGTCGCTGCGCTACGACGTGACGATCAGCGGCGAGCCGCCGCTCGATCGATCGTTCAGGCTCGGGGGCTTCCTGGACCTTTCCGGGCTCGCGCACGATCAGCTCATCGGCAAGTACGCCGCGCGGCTCGGCGCGAGCTATTACCGGCGCATCGGGGATCTGGCGCTGTTCCCGGCGTTCGCGGGGGTCACGCTGGAGCTCGGGAACGCTTGGGGGGCGCGAAGCGATATTTCGTTGGGGGATACGATCTGGGGCGGGTCGATATGGGCGGGGGTCGATACGCCGGTCGGGCCGATATACGTGGGGTATGGTCGCGCCGAAGGGGATCGGGGTGCGGTCTATGTGCAGCTGGGGAGGGAGTTTTAGGCGCACCTGGCTCGGCCGGCTCGGGCGCGGGCGCTGCGGTGCGGGGGCGCGCGGCGGGGTGCGAGCGGCGGAGTCGGGAATCGGCTAAGCTTCGTTGGTGAGCCGCCGGCTGTGCGGGGCTTCCGCCCGTGGCCCGCTGCCGGGCTCGTCACGATAAGCATTCCCCAAAGAGAGGAGAACGTGGCCAAGCAATCCAAGATCATTCTGACGTCGCAGGATTTCGACCGGCTCGAGGCGCTGCTCGGGTCGTTGCCGGCGAATGCGTTTCCCGGCAAGGCGGCGTTGCAGTCGGAGCTCGAGCGGGCGGAGATCGTCGAGCCGGACAAGGTGCCGCCCGACGTCGTGACGATGAATTCGACGGTCCGCTTCCAGATCCTCGAGACGGGCGAGGAGTTTCAGCTGACGCTCGTCTATCCGAAGGACGTGCAAGGGCAGTCGGATCGAATCTCGGTCCTTGCGCCCGTCGGCAGCGCGCTGCTCGGTCTATCGGTCGGCCACGAGCTCGAATGGCCGCGGCCGGGCGGGGGCGTCACGACCGTCAAGGTCGTCGAGGTCGTCTATCAGCCCGAGCGCGCCGGCGACCTTCACAGATAGTCGCTCACGAAGAGAAAGGTGACCGACACCGTTTCCTGCGAGGAAAAAGGTGTCTGACACCATTTTCCTCGATGGCCTAGCCCAGGTTTTATCGATGGCTTAGTCCAGGTCGGGCGCCCGGAACCCCGGGCGCTTCACGACGATGAGATCGCACGGCAGCCGGTCGAGGGCGCGCTCTGCCGTGCTGCCGACGAAGATCCGCTCGAGCCCGCTGCGCGAGACCGCGCCCATCACGACGAAATCGATCCGCTCGTCCTCCGCCGCCTGCGCGATCGCGAGATGCGCTGCGCCGTCCTCGAACCGCACGCTGGCGGGGCCGACGCCTGTGTCCTTGAGCAGCTTGTCGAGAGCTTTGCGGTGCCGCGCTTCGAGCTCGGCGATCAGCTCCGGCGGAGGAGTGCTCGGCACCGACAACGGCGTATCCGCGGCCGCCGCGTACAGCGGCGCGGTATCGAACGCGTGAATCACGTGCAGCTCGCCGCCGACTTTGCGGACGAGCTCGGCGGCGAAGGCGAGGATCGCGTGATCGAGCTCTGCGGGCTTGTCGTGCTCGTGCACGGGATCGACGGCCGCGAGCACCCGAGGAGAGGCGCCGATCGGCCGGGGCTTCACGAGCAGCAGCGGCGCCGGGCAAGCGCGAATCAGGTTCCAGTCCGTATTCGACAGCAACGTGCGGCGTAGCAGCGCATGCTCGTGCGTGTCCTTCACGACGAGCGACGGCTTGGCTTCCGCGATCTTTTCGAGGATGCCGCGATGCAGCGGCCTCGCCCAGCGGGCATCGACGTCGACCGAAAGCCCGTCCGCGGCCAAAGGCTTGCTGAGTGCCTCGAGCTTCGCGACGTGAGCGTCGAGGACTTTGCGCCGCGCCTGCTCGGCCGATTGCGGATCGAAGCGCGGCAGGCTCGCGAGCGACTGATCGTAATCGCAAACGAAGAGCTCGAGCGGGACACCGTATGCCTTCGCGAGCCAGGCCGCACGCTGCACGGCGGGGTGGCTATCGGCGGTCGGATCGACGACGACGAGGATTCGTTGATCGGGCATGGTCTGACTCCGCCGAAGACTGCCGCGAGCTTAGCTCCAACGCCAGTTCGGCAACAAGCATCTGGACACCGCGCGTCGATTTCGGTAAACCGCTACCGCTCGATGGTCGGGTTCGTCGGAACAGCGCGCCTTTCTGCACGGGAAAGCCGGCGAGGCTTCATCTCGTTACTCGGAGAACCAGGCTCATGACGCTACGGAAGTGGCTCGCCGGCGCGGGCATCTGCGCGATGGCCGCGGCGGTCGTCGCGGGCGTGCTCGTGAACAGCGATCTCGGACCGCTCCTGCTCGGTATTCGCGCCGAGTTCCTGCTCTTCGCGCTCACGTTGCTCGGCGTCGCGCTGTTCCACCACCGCACTCTCGAGGTCGCGCTGACCGGCCTCGTCGCGATCTTGTCGCTGAAGCTGCTGACCGATCCCGCGTTCGAGCTCGGGCATCACTTCCTCGAGGAGGCTCAGACCCTCACCAACTTGCTCGGGCTCCTGCTCGGCTTCGCCGTGCTCGCACGGCATTTCGAGGAGTCCCAAGTGCCGGAGATTCTGCCGCGCTTCCTGCCGGACGACTGGAAGGGCGGCTTCATGCTCCTCGCGATGGTCTTCGTGCTGTCCTCGTTTCTCGACAACATCGCGGCCGCGATGATCGGCGGCACGATCGCGCTGCACGTTTTCAAGCGCCGGCTCGATATCGGGTACCTCGCCGCGATCGTCGCCGCGAGCAATGCGGGCGGCGCGGGCTCGGTCGTCGGCGACACGACGACGACGATGATGTGGATCGAGGGTGTTGCGGCCCTCGACGTCGTGCATGCCTACGTCGGTGCCGTGCCGACGCTGCTCGTCATCGGCATCTTCGCGGCGATTCAGCAGCATGCATATCAGCCGATTCAGCGCGATCCGACGGGCGAGCACCACGTGCAGTGGGGCAAGCTCACGGCCGTCGGTCTGATCCTCGTCGGCGCGATCGCGACGAACGTGCTGCTGGACTTCCCGGCGGCCGGCGTGTGGATTGCGATCGTCGTCTCCGCGCTCTTCATATCGACGGACTGGAAGGTCGTGCCGGCTGCGCTCAAGGGCACGCTGTTCCTGTTGACGCTCGTCACGTGCGCGTCGCTGATGCCGGTCGATACGCTTCCCGTGGCGTCATGGCAAACCGCGTTCGGCCTCGGATGGGTCTCTGCGGTGTTCGACAACATTCCGCTGACGAAGCTCGCTCTCGAGCAAGGCGGATACGATTGGGGCATGCTCGCGTTCACGGTCGGGTTCGGCGGCTCGATGATCTGGTTCGGGTCGTCCGCGGGCGTCGCGCTATCGAACATCTTCCCGGAGGCGCGGTCGGTCGTCGATTGGATCCGTCGCGGCTGGTTCGTGCCGGTCGGCTATGCGGTCGGCTTCTTCACGCTGCTCTGGTCCCTCGGCTGGAATCCGTTGCCGTTCGAATGACGCTCGAGCAGCGCACGTAGCGCGCGCACGTGGCGCGGCTCGGTGCCGCAACAGCCGCCGAGCACGCGCACGCCGGCGCGGAGCCAGTCCTCGGCGCGCGCCGCGAGCTGCGCCGGGGTCAACGGCTCGCGCGGCCTGCCGGCCGCATCTTCGTCCGCGATCTCGGGGTACGCGCCGATCGCGCAGGTCCAGCGTAAGCGCACGGCATCGAGCGCGGCCGAGACGTCGTCCACCGGCGTGTGCATGACGTTGACGACGGCGGGCGAGTAGTCGAGCAGCGCGGCGAGCACGTCGTCGAACGCGGTGTCCGGGAAGTCGTACGCGACGAGCGCACCGTCTACGCGGCGGCGTGCGCTGACGCCGAGCCAGAACGGCAGCCCGACCGCCCGTACCGCGTCGCACGCGCGGCGGGCATGCGTCTCGTCCTCCATCATCTCGAGCACGAGCAGATCGACGCCGAGCTCCGCGAGCAGGCTGGCAAGCTCTTCGTACCCGGCGCGCTCGTCCCTCGGCGGGGGATAGCGTGCGACATCGAACGCGGGCGGGAAGCACGAGATCGATCCCGCGATCGCGACATCGCGGCCCGCACGCTCCCGCGCCTGCTTCGCCGCCGCGACGCTCGCGCGATTGATCGCGACGAGCTCCTCGCCGAGCCCGGCCGCCTCGAGGACGAAGCGGGAGGTTGCGAAGGTGTTCGCAGTGACGACGTCGGCTCCGGCGTCGATGTAATCGGCGTGAATGTCGACGAGCACGTCGAAGTGCGTCAGCGCGGCGGGACCGCTCCACGCGACGGGGTCGAGCCGCACGCCGCGGCGGCGAAGCTCGGTGCCGGTGCCGCCGTCGATCAGCAGGCACGCGCCCGAGCGTGCGGCGGTCGGATCGAGATCGGGCGCGTTCACTCCGGCCGGCGCTGCGGACCCGACGGCTGCCCGGCGAGATCGATCGCGACGAACGACGCGACGTCGCGGATCTCCTCGGGCGTCAGCGCGCCGCGGAAGGCCGGCATGTCGTTGCGGCCTTCCTCGACGATCCGGGCGACGGCGGCCGCGCTCGCGACGGTCGTCAGCGCCGGACCGCCGCCGTGTCCGCCCTCGCCGGTGTCGCCGTGACAGGAGCCGCATGCGGTCGCGTAGACGCGGCGGCCGTTCAGAACGTTCGCGGGACCCTGCGCGGCGGTCGACGTCGTCAGCACGGCGTCGTCCGGCTCCGCAGGACCGAGCGTGCCGTCGAGGCCGAAGAGCCACACGCTGTCGCCTCGCGTGGAGCCCGCAAAGAGGTTCCCGGCCGAGTACGCGACGACGTACTGGCGCCCTTCGTGCTCGAACACGGTTGCCGGTGCGTTCATGCCGGCGCCCGTCTGGAACTCCCAGAGCTTCGTGCCGTCGCTCGAATCGAGCGCCGTCAGGCGGCCGTCGTTGCGGCCGACGAATACGAGCCCGCCGCCGGTCGTGACGGAGCCGCTGTAGCACGGCTCCGCCCAGTGCTGCTGCCACACGAGCTTGTTCGTGCGCATGTCGAGCGCGGCGAAGATGCCGAGCGAATGCAGGTGAAAGCCGCCGAAGCCGCCGCCGATGAAGCTCGCGCCTTCGGGCGGACGCTCGGGGCCGACGTCGGCCGCGACGTACGCCCACGCTCGATCGGAGGCGCATACGTAGAGATATCCGGTCTCGGGGTCGTAAGAGCTCGGCGGCCAGTTCGCGCCGCCGGCGACGCCGGGCTTCATGACCACCGGCGCATCCGTCCAGAAAGGCGTGAAGATGCGGCCGCCGTTCACGAGCGCGATGCCCTCGGGGGCGATCGGCACCGACTGAGGGACGAACGCATCGCCGACGGGGTAGGGCTGGGTCGGCGAAGTCGCCTGTCGGGGCTCCTGCGGCACCGGCCGCTCCTCGATGCCGATGAGCGGCGTGCCGTCGGTGCGGTCGAGGATGTAGACCCAGCCGGTCTTGCTCGCCTGCGCGAGGCCCTTGCGCATCACGCCGTCGATTTCGACGTCGAACAGCACGACGGGGCTCGGGCCGTCGTAGTCCCAGATATCGTGATGCACCTGCTGGAAGTGCCAGCGGTATTCGCCGGTCTTCGCATCGACGGCGACGATCGACGCGGAGAAGAGGTT
>Ga0079224_100003966_pt1 | contig 18925 bp, 13 predicted proteins | sample Stecom2015_FD_80414 | JGI IMG/M metagenome (GOLD analysis project Ga0079224, IMG submission 80414) | Agricultural soil microbial communities from Utah to study Nitrogen management - Steer compost 2015 | ecosystem: Environmental > Terrestrial > Soil > Agricultural land | place: USA: Utah... | reverse complement strand
GAATTTATCGCCTAGCGACCAACCTATCAGCAACTGGCCCAGATTAGTCATTTCCACCGGCAGATAGGTGAAGACGACATCCTGGCTGGTCAGCAGGGCAGTGACGAGCAGGGGGCCCAGCACCCAGGGGTTGGGCAGGCTGAAGCGCTGGAACACCAGCCCCATAACGCTGGTCAGTAGAATGAGCAGGAGCAGGCCGCCGGGGTCGAAGAAGCCGCTGCGGGAAAGCTGGGAGGCATCGCTGCCGTGGATGTCGAGCGCCTGAAAGGCGAAGGGGATGATGACCACCACCATGAGCATGCGCAGGCTGTGTGCTGAGGCGACCAGGTCGGCGCGGGCATGGTTGCGCTCGGCGAGAGTGGTCATTTCGCTGGCCCCGCCTATGGCACTGGCGAACCACGCCGTCTTGAAGTCGGCCCCGCCCAGCGTGCGCAATATCCAGGCGCCCATGCCTCCCAGGCCCAGGGCGAAGACCGTTCCTGCCAGGATGAAGGGCAGGTTGAGGGCAATGAGCCGCAGCATTTCCGGGGTGAAGTAAAGCCCCAGGGAGGCGCCGATTACCCATTGGCCACCATTGCGGAACACTTTGTGGCTGCAGGCTGGGCTGCCCGCCATTTTCGAGATGGCGGTGGCCAGCAGGGCACCGATCATCCAGGGCAGCGGCATCCCCAGCTTGACCGCGGCAAGGGCGCCGACGGTGGCAGTGAACAGACCCAGGATGATGCGTGTGACGTTGGTCATGAACATGAACATGCTGCGCGGGTTGTGGCACCATCCCCCCGAAGATGAACGCCTGCCGGCGCTCCAAAAAGAAACTCCGGCAAGGGCCGGAGTTTCCTGCCCGCTTGTCTGGCCGGGCCTGCCTCGAACGCTGCCCGGTGTGACGCCGGGCGAGTTCGGCCAATCAATTGGCAGGGACTGATGCCTTCTTGCTGGCTAGTTTACGCAAAACCGGTGGGACAATGGCAACCAGGGCGGCAAGAATCCACAGCGCGATGGAGATCTTGCTCTCGAACAGGATGGAAATTTCACCATTGGTGATGGAAAGTGCGCGGCGCAGATTCTGCTCCATCATGTCGCCAAGCACTACACCCAGCACCATGGGTGCCATGGGCACATTCATCTTGCGCAGGAAGTAGCCGATGACACCGATGCCAACCACCATGAGCAGGTCGAAGCGGGTGGCATTGATGGCATATACCCCAATGAAGCTGATGGCCAGGATGCCCGGCACCAGCAGGCGTGGCGGAATGGACAGCATGGAGGCAAACAGCCGCACCAGGGGCACGTTCATCAGGAAGAGGATGACGTTGGCCACGAACAGGGAGGCAATCAGCCCCCAGACAATTTGCGGTTGTGCGTCAAAGAGCACGGGACCGGGAGTGATGTTGTAGAGAGTCAGCGCGCCCATCATCACGGCGGTGGTGCCGGATCCGGGTACGCCCAGTGTCAGCATGGGAATGAAGGAACCCGTGGCAGCGCTGTTATTGGCGGCTTCGGGGGCGGCCAGGCCGCGCATGTCGCCCTGGCCGAACTTCGCGTTTGGATCCTTGCCCTCGCAGATCTTCTTCTCATTGGCGTAAGCTACGGCGGACGCCACGCTGGCGCCAGCTCCCGGCAGGATGCCGATGACGAACCCGGTGACACCAGCGCGGACAGTGGACCACCAGGTGAAAGCGAGTTCTTTCAGGTTGAACAGCTTGCGTTCGCTCTTTGGAACTTCAATTGATGTCCCGCCCAGCAGGTTTTCGAGCATTTGCAGCATTTCGGCGACGGCAAACAGGCCGATCACCACAACAACGAAGTCAATCCCATCGGCCAGGTTTGGCAGGTCGAAGGTGTAGCGGTAGACACCGGAATTGGAGTCCACGCCCACGGTCGAGATGAACAAGCCCAGCATGGCGGCGAGTATGCCCTTGACCGGCTCATCGCCCAGCAGACTTGTCAGGGCGCAGAAGGCGAAGACCATGAGAACGAAGTACTCGGCCGGTCCGAAAGCCACGGCAAAATTGGCCAGCAGCGGGGCTAGCAGCACAATGCCGATGATGGCAATTGTGGAACCGATGAAGGACGACCACGCTGAAAGTGACAGCGCCACACTGGCCAGCCCCTGGCGAGCCAGCGGGTAGCCATCAAGAGTGGTCATCACTGCGGCGGCCTCGCCTGGCACGTTGATCAGAATGGAGGTGATGCGGCCACCGTATTCAGCACCCACATAGACCGCAGCCAGCAGAATGAGTGCGGTTTCCGGGGGCAGCTGCATGGCGAAGGCAATGGGCACCAGCATGGCCACGCCGTTGATGGGGCCCAGGCCGGGAAGTACGCCGACAATCGTCCCGATGAAGGAGCCAATGGCTGCGACCAGCAGGTTGGTCGCCGTAAAGGCAACGCTGAAGCCCAGAGAAAGATATTCAAGTACGCTGCTCACAGGAGATCTCCCAGAATGCCGGCGGGCAGGACCACATCCAGACCCTTGTCAAAGAGGAAGAAAAGCCCGACGCTCATGACGACGCCACCAATGATTGCCTGGGCCCAGGTTGCCTGGAACAGGCGGCCGATCAGGGTGACCATGAGCGTCGTGGCGGCAATGAAGCCTATCCACTGGAAAAGGAAGGCATAGCCGGCCAGGTAAGCCACCATGGTGGCAATGCGGACGTTGGCACCTTCGGGATTGGCTTCTACCTCGCCGCCGCCTTTGATGACCAGGCGCAGGCCGCACAGGGCGATGATCAGCGCAAGCAGAAGTGGGAAGGCTTTGGGGCCGACCGGTTCGTAGGAAAAAGGTGGTTCTAGGTCGTAACCGAAGGCAGTGATCAGCGCTGCGAAAATCAGCGCCGCAATGCCCAATACGCGGTCATTGAGCGTCAGCATGGTGGGTGGTTCTCCGTTGATTTCCCCCTGACTGGAGAAACACGGCCATGGGTGGACATGGCCGTGTGCCGGGGGTGTGAGGCAGACCCGCCAACTGGGGTGGGGGCCTGCGGTGACTTACTTCTTGATCAGACCGAAACTGTCCGCCAGTTCGGTGTAAAACTTGACGCGCTCCTTCACGTAGGCGTCGAGCTCATCGCCAGTCTTGTTGAAGGGGAACAGGCCTTGTTGTTCCTGCAGCTTGGCGAATTCAGGTGTCTGCATAAGCTTGTCGAAAGCCTGCACCCACCACTGGTATTGCTCGTCGGACACCTTGGGGCCAACGTAGAAGCCGCGGATGATGGGCCAGACGATTTCAAAGCCCTGCTCCGTGGCCGTGGGGATCTCCGACATGCTGCCGGGCAGGCGCTGGTCGTTGAACACTGCCAGGACGCGGATAGGCGCGCCACCGTCGAGCATGGTACGGGCTTCTGCAGCATCGCCCATGTAGGCCTGGATATGGCCGCCGCGCAGGGCAGTCAGTGCTTCACCACCGCCTTCAAATGCCACAAAGCGCATCTTCTTGTAGTCCACACCAGCAGCTTTGGCGGTAAGGGCGGCCTTCATCCAGTCCTGGCTGCCGACCGAACCGCCCGCACCCAGAACGATTTTGGTGGGGTCTGCCTTGAAGGCTTCCATCAGGGACTTCAGGTCTTTATAGGGCGAGTCATCACGCACGATGGCAACGCCGTAGTCGCTGCCAATGGCGGCCAGCCAGCGCACGTCATTGACGTTGTAGCGGCCGAACTTGCCCTGTGCCAGGTTCAGCAGTGAACCGCCAGAAAACGCCACTATCGCGTTCGGGTCACCGGGACGCTGCGCCACGATGTGGTTGTAAGCCACGGCACCAATGCCACCCGGCATGTATACGGTGCGCATGGGCTCCTTGAGAATGTCGGTGCTGGCAAAGCCGTTCAGGGCGACGCGACAGGTCAGGTCGAAGCCACCGCCGGGCTGGGCCGGGGCGATACACTCGGGCTTGCTGGGTTGTTGAGCCTGAACGGCGCCGATGCCCGTGAACGTCATCAGGCCGGCAGCAACCACGGCCAGCGTTTTCTTGTAAAGCTTCATTGGATGTCCTCCGGAATCTTGTGTGTCGGTATGTTCCGGAACTTACGATATCCAATCGAAGCTTTCTCAATCCTTTCAGAAATATGAAAATCCCTGGAAACTAGGGATATCCCTCTATCTTTTATCTTATATCTTATATAAGACTATGAGGAATGCTGAGGGAAGGTTAGGCGCACCGTCAGTCCTCCATCTGCAGTTGCAGGCACGATCTCCATGTGTGCATTGTTGATATCCGCAATCGTCTGCACAATCGCCAGGCCCAGGCCGGAACCATGCTGGGCCCGGCCTGCCGCGCCACGCCGGAAACGGTGGCCGGCCAGCGCAATATCTTCGGCAGACATCCCTGGGCCGTTGTCTTCAACCTGCAGCACTGCGCCGTCTTCCGTGTCGTAAGCAGAAACTGTGATGCGGGCCTGAACCGGGCTGTATTTGATGGCGTTGTTCACCATATTGCTCAAGGCCTGGTGTAGAAGCCAACCGATACCCCGGATCACGATGGGCGTGTCGGGGAGGTCCAGGCCGAAATCCTGGCGTTTTTCCCGTGCAGCCGCCAGAAAATCATTCACCACGTCGCGCGCCACTTCGCACAGGTCCACTTCTTCCAGGGATTCACCGCTGCGGAGTTTGTCCGCGGCATCGTGCACCCGGCCCAGGGCCATCATCTGGTTGGTGAGCTGGATGGTGTTGTTCAGGCGTTGCTGGATGGCTTCAAGCACTTCCTGCATTTCCTCACTGCGGGCCAGCGATTTCGCGTATTCCACCTGCATCATCAAAACGGACAGGGGGGTGCGCAATTGGTGCGAGGTATCGTCCAGAAATTGCTGCTGCGTCGTGGTTTTGCGGGCATATCGTTCCATATGCAGGTTGATGGCACGTATCAGCGGACGCACCTCGCGCGGCAGGGTAGCTTCATCTATGGGCTGAAGGTTGCCGGACGCCCGTTGATGAATGATTTCGCTGGTTTCGCGCAAGGGGCGCAGGGCAAGGATGGCCCCCGCCGAGATCAGAAACACAAAAAGCAGCAGAAGGGCGAAATCCTTGCGTACGGTCTGCAGCAGAACCCTGCGGATGAATTCATCCCGGCCGGTGGTGCTTTCGCCCACCTGAATGATGATGCGGCTGTCCAGCGGAGTCTGAAGACGTTCGGAAGGCCCGATGGCCATGATGGCCAGGCGCAGTGTTTCACCAAAGTATTCGCCGCTGTAGAAAAGGGGGCGACCATCTTCGAGCAGGTCGTCTTCGGGCATGGGGAGTTCCGAATAGCCAATTTCCGAAAGCCCATCCTCCGTGGAGACCCTGAAATATACGCGGCTGTCGGTGGCCAGCTCGATGAATTCCAGCATGTAGAAGGGCTGTTCCATGGCCAGACCGCCGCTTTCCGTATTTACATTGAGGGCAATTGACTGCAGGGCGCCGGCCAGTGCACGGTCGAAAGCCGCATTCACTCTGTCCGTCAGTTCAACGCTGGACGCCCACAAGGAAAGCCCGGAGGTGAGTACCACCGCGGGAATCAGTATCCATAGAAGCGTGGAACGAATGCTGTTCAGTGCCATGGGCAACGGTGCCGTGTCTCGGCTGCGGGGTGCGTATCAGGCCGGCGCATCGTGAGCGGGCTCAAGGCAGTAGCCGATGCCGCGCAGCGTAGTTATCTGCACATCGGAGTTCTGCAGCTTCTTGCGCAGGCGGTGGATGATTACTTCCACGGCTTCCACCCCAATGAGTTCGGCATCACGTTCGGTGAGGCGGTCCAGAATGAACTGCTTGTTCACGGGTTCGCCGCTGCGCTGTATGAGTGTGCGCAGCACTTCGGCTTCGCGTGGCGTGACGGAAAGCAGGCCTCCATTGAGGGTGAAGCGTTGCGAGGAGAGGTCATAGGCAAGCGAGCCGCAGGCGAAGCGCGGTTTGTCCCTGCCGCGGCTGCGGCGGATCAGGGCATGCAGGCGGGCAACCAGCTCTTCAATACGGAATGGCTTGGGAAGGAAGTCGTCGGCACCTGACTCCAGAGTGTCGACCCGTTCGGCCAGGGAATCGCGCGCCGTCAGAATCAGGATGGGCGTACGGTTGTCTTCCGAGCGCAGGCGGCTCAATACAGAATGGCCGTCCATGCCGGGGATGCCGAGATCCAGAATGACGGCGTCAAATTCCTCCAGCTGCAGGCGACGGTAAGCCACCAGACCATCATTGGACCATTGTATGGAGAAACCCTTTTTCTCCAGGCTGCGGCTCAGCCAGTGAGCCAGTTCCGGCTCGTCTTCGACCAGCAGAATGCGCATGTCTGTCGCTTGAAACCACCTGTGAAAATGACGGAGTTAGCGTAGCACGAGAGAAGCTGCTTAATATTGGGATGTTTTTCGCTGCCGCTGGGGCGGGGGAGGGGCTGGCAATGCTTGGTATGCGTTATCTGGTATTTGCACTTTCATGGCTTGCGCTGGGGGTGACGATTGCAGGGTGCCTGCTGCTAGGCTGGCACTGGGGCTGGGCGCTCATGCCTGCCGTTCTGGTGGTCATCGGTGTGTATGACATATTCCAGCGGCGCCACGCTGTGTTGCGCAATTATCCGATTATCGGCCATATGCGGTACATGATAGAAACCGTGAGGCCGGAGATCCAGCAGTACCTGGTGGACTCCGACACCGATGAGGTCCCGTTCGCACGTCTGCAACGGGCCGTGGTGTACCAGCGGGCCAAGGGCGAGCCGGACGGGCGCTCCTTTGGAAGCAAGCTGGCGATGCATGAAATCGGCTATGAATGGGTGAGCCACTCGGTGGTGCCCTCCCAGATTGAAAGCCAGGATTTCCGCATTGCGGTCGGGCCTGGTCGCAAGCAGCCTTATTCCATGTCGGTGTTCAATATTTCCGGCATGAGTTTTGGCGCGTTGTCGGCCAATGCAATCAGGGCCTTGAACATGGGCGCCCGCCTGGGCGGCTTCGCTCATGATACCGGCGAAGGTTCGGTTTCCCCCTACCATCTGCAGGGTGGTGACCTGGTCTGGCAACTGGGTTCCGGATATTTCGGCTGTCGTGACGAAAAAGGCAGGTTCGACCCCGAGCTGTTCGAGAAGGTGGCCGCCAGGGAAGAGATCAAGATGATCGAGCTCAAGTTGTCGCAGGGAGCCAAACCCGGCCATGGGGGCATTCTGCCTGCAGCCAAGATCACTCCGGAGATCGCCCGCACCCGTGGAGTGCTCATGGATGTCGACTGCGTTTCGCCGTCCTCCCATTCCACCTTCTCCACCCCCAAGGAAATGCTGGCCTTCATCGACCGCTTGCGGACGCTCGCGGGAGGCAAGCCTGCGGGGCTCAAGCTATGTGTCGGCCACCCCTGGGAATTCATGAGCATGGTGAAGGCCATGCTGGAGACCGGCATTCTTCCCGACTTCATTGTGGTGGATGGTGCTGAAGGCGGCACTGGCGCAGCACCAGTGGAGTTCACCGATCACGTAGGGGCACCGCTGCAGGAGGGGCTGCTGCTGGTGCACAACACCCTGGTGGGTGCAGGCTTGCGCGACCAGATACGGATAGGGGCCAGTGGCAAGATCATCACCGCCTTCGATATTGCGCGCACCCTGGCCATGGGGGCAGACTACTGCAACAGCGCCCGAGGGTTCATGTTTGCCGTGGGCTGTATTCAGGCGGGCATCTGCGGCACGGATAAATGCCCCACCGGTGTGGCCACGCAGGACCCGCGCCGCCAGAGAGCCATCGACATCAAGGACAAATCCCAGCGCGTCGCCAATTTCCATCGCAACACCCTGCACGCGCTGCGCGAACTGGTTCAGGCAACGGGTTTGCTACACCCGTCGGAATTCAGGCCGGATCACATTCTGCGCCGCCTTTCGCGGGATGAGGCCAAGCCGATTTCGCAGATTCTTACTTTCCTCGAACCCGGGGACCTGCTGCAGGGCAATTTCCGGCATCCTGTCTTTGAAAAATACTGGAATCGGGTGAGCAGCGAGTCCTTCGGGCTGGTGCGCTGACGGCTCGTTCAATCAAGTCATGAAAAAGCGTGGGTGGATCATCTTTCTGGTAGTGCTGGCCCTGGCCACGGTCAACTCGGGGCCGGTGGTCCGCGACCTGCTGGCCGGCGAGAGGCTGGTGCATACCGAGGCGTCGGAATTCGCCCCCATTATCGTCTTCGAGCAGTACGGCGAGCGGTGCATGAATTTCAACGACATCGAAGGCGAAGGTCGCCAGACCTGCATGCAGCTGAACGACCCGGACCGCATGGTGTTCGAATACACCCGCATGATGACCAGCGCACTGTTCGTCAACCCGGAACCGCACTCCATACTGATCATTGGCCTGGGCGGAGCAACCTTGCCCACGGCGCTTCACAAACTGTTGCCCACGGCTGTCATTGATACGGTGGAAATCGACCCGGCGGTGGTCAGGGTGGCAGAACGTTTCTTTGGCTATCAGCTGGGGCCGCGCCAGCGCATCCATGTGGAGGACGGCAGGGCATATGTAGAACGGGCGCTGGCGGAAGGCCGACGTTACGACATGGTCATGCTGGATGCCTTCGATGTCGATTACATCCCGGCCCACCTGCTCACGGTCGAGTTCCTGGAGCGGGTGCGCAGCCTGCTCACACCCCACGGCGTGGTGGTAGCCAATTCCTTCACACAAAGCCGCATGTATGAACGCGAATCTGCCACCTACGCGAATGTATTCGGCGAATTCTTCAACCTGCGCGCAGGGGTGGAAGGAAACCGGGTCATCATCGCCACTGCAGGCCCCCTGCCGGAAACCGACGTGCTGGAGCGCCACGCACATCAATTGACCAGAGGGCTGGAACCCTTTGGTATTGATGTCGACCGGGCCTTGCAGGCGTTTGTGGTGCACCATGAACCACCCGGGCGGGCCATGCCCTTGCGGGACCCGCCACAGGAAGGCGGGTGAGCTGCGTCACCGGGTCAGCAACAGGTGCACACCCTGCACCAGGTAAACCGTACCTATCACCATCACCAGCCACTGGGTCCAGCGCCTGAATTGCTTGTCGTTCAGGCGCTCCAGGACGAATTTGCTCAGGCTGGTGCCAATGACTGCGCACAGCACGGCCACCCCCAGCAGCATGCCGGGCAGGGTGTCACCGCCGGAGAGGGCGTGACCGAAATAAATCAGCTTGGCGAGGTGGGCACAGGCCTGGCAGGCTGCCTTGGTGGCCACCACCACGCGGCGGTCCATGTCGGTCCGAACATAGAAAATATCGAGCAGAGGCCCCGAGACGCCCGCGATGAACTGCATGGCCGTATTGAGAAAGCCGCACATTTCTGCGCCACCGCGCGTGGTGACCTGTGGGACGAAACGGCGCGGAATGATCATCACCAGAAAGGGCACAATGCCCAGGGTGATCAATACCATTGCGCGGTCCGGAATGAAGCCCACGAAGGAAAACATCAGGCCTGCCAGCAGCAGGCCGAGAAGAAACCGTCCGAAAATGCGAAAGTCGATGTGACGGCGCCAGAGTAATGCGCGCCAGCCATTCGAGGTCAGCTGCGCAGCACCATGCAGTACCATGGCAGCCGAAACCGGCATGAAGGCGACCAGCACCCCCATCAGAATCATCCCTCCGGCCATGCCGAAAATACCCGAGATGAAGGAGGTCGCCAGTACGGAAAAGGCGGTGATCAGAAGAAAGCCGGCCTGCATCATCAATGCACCGAGAAAAAGTCCAAGGCGCGAAGTTTAGCAAGCCGGCATAGATCACGGCTTGGTTTCAGAGGGTGCGCCAGCCCTCTCTTTCGTAGTGGCGATGGCGGGCAATGCCATCAATGAAAGCCTGCACCGCCGTGGCGTCGACGCTGTCGCAGAGTATCACTCCGGCGGCGGCTTCATCTTCAGCCATGATGCCGGCCTTGCGCAGCAGGGGTTCGGCGTCGCGCGAGACAAGCATGGTCTTGCAGTGCAGGAACTGGTCCTGCAGGAATTCCCTGGCCTTCGGATCGGCTGCCAGAACTTGCATGGCCTGCGGGCCCTGGGGTACGGCGACCGCGTCGAACAGTACACCGGGGTGATTTTCCAGCGAAGCATCGGCATCCAGCAGGCTGCCGCCACTGCCTTGCAGTCCACCAATATGTGGACCCACGAGGCGGACCACCGCCCCTTGAGCCACCAAAGTTTCCGCGAGGGGCCATACTGACGTCTCATCGACTCCGTCAGCCACCAGGATCGCAACCATGCGCGTGGCGATGCCTCCTTCGCCGGGTCGCGCCATCAAGGACAAGGCCGGTGAGGTGGTGACTTCCGGCTCGGGCGGGTTTTCCAGGGCACGCGGCATTGCCGGCGGCAAGGCCATACCCAGCCCCTGGGCCACACGGCTGGCAAGGTCTTCCGACACATTGCGCAGCATGGCGATGGTGCGCTCCCGAATTGCACCCACCGTGACCTTGCTCAATTCAAAACGGAAGCCGCCGACAATATGTGCCTGCTCGACAGGAGTCTGGCTGTTGTAAAAGAGTGCGGCCTGGTTGAAGTGCTCGGCAAATAGCTCGGGTTTGCCGCGCAATTCTTCTCCGCGAACCGGCTCGGGGAAGGACACGAAACCACCGCGACCGGCCTGAAACGGGCAGCCTCCGGCCAGGGAATTCGGTTCGTAGGCCACGCCACCACGGTTAATCGTCTGTCTGTGCATGCCTTCACGCTGGTTATTGTGAACCGGAGCCAGCGGAGCATTGATGGGCAGCTCATGGAAATTGGGGCCTCCCAGGCGGATGAGCTGCGTATCGATATATGAATGCAGGCGACCGGCCAGCAGGGGGTCGTTGGTGAAGTCGATGCCCGGGACCACATGAGCCGTGCAGAAGGCCACCTGCTCAGTTTCCGCGAAGAAATTGTCGGGGTTGCGGTTCAGCACCATCCGACCGATGGGGCGCAACGGCACCAGTTCCTCCGGAATGATTTTGGTGGAATCCAGGATGTCGAAACTGAAGCGGGCGGCATCTTCTTCGGTGAACAGCTGCACACACAGTTCCCACTCAGGGTATTCGCCGGCCTCGATGGCTTCCCAGAGGTCGCGCCGGTGGTAATCCGGGTCGGCACCGGAAATCTTCACGGCCTCGTCCCACACCAGGGAATGGGTGCCCAGCTTGGGGTTCCAGTGGAACTTCACAAAGGTCACCTCTCCCGCGCGATTCACAAAGCGGAAAGTGTGCACCCCGAAACCCTGCATCATGCGGTAACTGCGGGGAATTGCCCGGTCGGACATCTGCCACATCAGCATGTGGGTGGATTCGGGCATGAGCGAGACGAAATCCCAGAATGTGTCGTGGGCCGATGCCGCCTGCGGCATGGCATGATGCTGCTCGGGTTTGACGGCGTGGACCAGGTCAGGGAACTTCATCGCATCCTGGATGAAGAAGACCGGCATATTGTTGCCGACCAGATCCCAGTTGCCCTCGTCCGTATAGAATTTCACGGCGAACCCGCGCACGTCGCGAGCGGTGTCCTTGGAACCGCGCTCGCCCTGCACAGTGGAAAAACGAACGAACACGGGCGTGATCTTGCCCGCGGAATTGAACGGTGCGGCGCAGGTGATCTCGCTCAGATCTTCGTAACACTCGAAGTAGCCGTGAGCGCCCGAACCGCGTGCGTGGACCACCCGTTCCGGAATTCTCTCGTGGTCGAAGTGGGTGAGTTTCTCCCGCAGGATGAAGTCTTTGAGCAGCGCGGGGCCGCGCAGACCGGCCTTCAGGGAGTTCTGATTGTCGGATATCCGTACGCCCTGATTGGTAGTCAGTGCTTGCCCCGCGGAGTCAGCGCGGAAGCGCTCCAGCGGGCCCCCAGAGTGGTTCACTCCGGGTGTGGCGGCCTGGCCAGCCTTGTCGGTCAAATTTGTTTCGGACAGGGTGCTGCCGGTTGCCTCCACCTCGGGTGGCGGTGATGTCGCGCCTGGCTGTGGGTTGAGGGCGTTGGCCTGGCCGTGTTCAGCGGGTTTGGTCGGGTTGTAAGGCATGCCGGCAGCCATGGCTGCAACGGCTGCTGCCTTCTGAACCTGCTCCGTGGGCTGGTTTTCACTGCCTGGAGGGTGGGCTGGGCCACTGTCGGTACGGGAATAAGCGGTATCCGTCGCCCGGGCCGCGTCGTTGGCCGGTGAACGAGGGGGCTGAGAGGAAGAATCTTTGCGACTCGGCATGATGGGGCTCCGTTATTTGTACGGCTTGCTTCTTTACCGGAAGGGTTGGGGCAAGCGCGGCAATGGAGTCGGACCTGTGCAAGCATCATGCCGCGCGAGCCGGCTGGCGGCCCGCGCAGGTCAACTTTGCTGGTCGGCGGCTCATAGCCCCAGGGGAAGGGCTGTCTTGTAAGACACCTGTTTGAGCGCAAAGCTCGAGCGAATCTTGTCGATGCCTGGAATAGGGGTGAGCTGCTCGATGATGAAGCGTTCCAGGGCAGCGATATCGCGTACGGCGACCCGGATCAGATAATCCGAATCGCCAGTCATGAGATAGCACTCCATGACCTCCTCGTGCTCGCAGATCCGTTTTTCGAATAGATTCAGGGCGGCTTTTTCCTGGGACTTCAGGCTGATGGAAATGAAGACGTTGAGGCCCAGCCCCAGTGCGGCGGCATTGGCGATGGCGACATAGCGTTCGATAATGCCGGCCGCCTCCAGCGCCTTGACGCGGGCAAGGCATGGAGAGGGCGAAAGATGAACGCGACGCGCCAGTTCCACATTGCTCAGTGAACCGTCGCGCTGCAGCTCGTCCAGGATCTTCAAGTCGGTGGAGTCCAACTTCATTATGTCTCCCAGAATTTTGTTCTGGTAATTGTGTTGTGATCAGCATTTTATGCTGCGATGTTTGGTTTTGGGGGCAGGTTTCAGAAGCAAATTCGGTGCTTTGTGGCGCAGAATGAAAGCATGAGAGTTAATTCGAGGTCAGCCATGAACGCCATCACCGACTTTCAATCACTGTTCAATCAGGCAGCCCAATCGCCTTATGGTGAACCGGGTCAAACGTACGCTTCGGGAGATGCGGAACTGCACCCCGTCACCCAGGATGCAGACCCCGAGGAAACCGCCGAATGGCGGGAGGCCTTCATGGCGCTGGCCGCGGTGCATGGTTCGCAACGGGCGGCCTTCATGCTGGACGAACTGCACCGGCTGGCGGTGCATCTCAAGGTGGGCTGGCGTCCGCTGTTGGGAACGCCCTACGTGAATACCATTCCCGCCGACCGCCAGCCACCTTATCCCGGTGACCTTGCCATGGAACAGCGTCTGTGCGCGATGATCCGCTGGAACGCGCTTGCGATGGTTCTGCGGGCGAACGCGGCTTACGGCGAGTTGGGCGGGCATATCGCCAGCTTCGCCAGTGCGGCGGAACTGTTCGAAGTGGGTTTCAACCATTTTTTCCGGGCGCGTGACACCAGGCCGGGCGGGTTTGGCGGTGACTTGGTCTTCCTGCAACCGCACAGTGCACCAGGTGTCTATGCCCGCGCCTTTCTGGAAGGGCGGCTCACTGAAGCAGATCTGGCTCATTACCGCCAGGAACTCGGTGGCCCGGAAGCCGGGGCACGTGGGCTGAGCAGCTACCCCCACCCCTGGCTGATGTCCGATTTCTGGCAATTTCCCACCGGGTCCATGGGCATAGGCCCGATCAGCTCCATTTACCAGGCGCGTTTCATGCACTATCTCACGCACCGCGGTTTGCTGGATTGCAGCGGCCGCAAAGTCTGGGGTGTGTTCGGCGATGGCGAGATGGACGAACCCGAGTCCATGAGCGCACTCACCCTGGCAGCGCGGGAACGTCTGGACAACCTGGTATGGGTGGTGAACTGCAATCTGCAGCGTCTGGATGGCCCGGTGCGTGGCAATTTCAAGGTGGTTGACGAACTTGAACGCCTATTCCTGGGTGCGGGCTGGAACGTCATAAAGTTGTTGTGGGGCAGTGACTGGGATGGCCTATTCGCCCGTGACAAGGACGGCGTCCTGATGCGGGCCCTGGCCGCCACGGTGGATGGGCAGATGCAGACCTTCGCGGCCAATGATGGCCGGTACAACCGGGAGCACTTCTTCGGGCAGGACCCTTCCCTGGCGCGGCTGGTGGAAGGCATGACGGACGAAGACATCGACCGCCTGCGCCGCGGCGGGCATGACATGGTGAAGGTTTACGCAGCCTACGCGGCAGCCATGGCAAGTGAGGGCAAGCCGACCGTGATCCTGGCTCACACCATGAAGGGCTATGGAATGGGCAGCGCTGGCCAAGGCCGCATGAACACCCACTCCAACAAAAAATTCGAGGACACCGATATTCTGCAATTCCGCGACCGTTTTGCTCTGCCGCTTTCCGACGAGCAGGCACTAAGGCTGGACTTCTACCGCCCGCCTGCTGACAGCGCAGAATTGCGTTACCTGCGCGAGCGCCGGGCTGCGCTCGGTGGCAGTCTGCCAGCGCGCCACACGGCCTGCGACCCAGTCGCGGTGCCGCCCATTGAAAGCTATGCACGTTTTGCCATGGAGCCTTCCGACAGGGAGATGTCCACCACCATGGCGTTCGTACGCATGCTGGGCAGCCTGCTGCGTGACCAGAGCCTGGGCCCACGCATCGTGCCCATCGTCGCTGACGAAGCGCGGACTTTCGGTATGGCCAACCTCTTCAAACAGGTAGGCATCTATTCCTGTGTTGGCCAGAAATATGAGCCCGAGGACATAGGTTCCATCCTGAGCTACCGAGAAGCGCTGGACGGGCAAATTCTGGAAGAAGGCATCAGCGAGGCAGGTGCGATTTCCAGCTGGGTTGCCGCTGCGACGAGCTACAGCGTCCACGGCCTGGCCATGCTGCCCTTTTACATCTATTACTCCATGTTCGGCTTTCAGCGCATAGGCGACTTGATCTGGGCGGCCGCCGACCAGAAACCGCGCGGTTTCCTGATTGGTGCCACGTCGGGGCGCACGACGCTGGCGGGCGAGGGCCTGCAACACCAGGATGGCAGCAGCCACCTTTGGGCCATGACCATTCCGAACTGCCGTTCCTATGACCCTGCCTTTGCCGGGGAGCTGGCCGTCATCATCGCTCACGGAATGCAGCGCATGATGGTGGAACAGCAGGATGAGTTCTTTTACCTGACCGTCATGAACGAAAACTATGTGCAGGCTGCGCTGCCTGCCGGAGTGGAGGACGACATCATCAAGGGTGCCTACCGCTTCGGCCATTATCCCGCCCAGGGTCGGGCGGGTGACGAACCGCGCCGCGTCACTCTGATGGGGTCGGGCGCGATTCTTACTGAAGTCATTCGCGCTGCCGGGCTTTTGTCGGGCCAGGGAGTGTCCGTGGACGTCATCAGCGTCACAAGCTGGTGCGAGCTGGCGCGCGATGGCATGCGGCTTGAGGATGCCGAAGCATCACTGGAAAACAGCCATATCCGCCGGGTGCTGGCGGGAACGGGAGGACCCATCATCGCGGCAAGCGACTATGTGAGGTTGGTACCCGAATCCGTGCGTGCCTATCTGCCGGAAGGGCGCCACTACCGCTGCCTGGGCACGGATGGCTTCGGCCTGAGCGATACGCGTGCACGGCTGCGCCGGCATTTTGGGGTGGACGCAGACTCCATTGCCGCCGCGGCGCTCAAGGCGTTGTGATTCGTCGTGCTGTCAGGCGCAGGGGCCGGATGACCCTGCGCCGGGCGGTAGGGCGCAAGACGTATTCCCGCCTCCGGCGAATGGCTGCACCGGGAGACTGGATCGCTGATTGCCGAAACTGTTGTCGCGTTCAATAATGGGCAGTCAATCTTCCAGAACAGGAGAACACAATGCCTGGTTTGCTTCCCAATGTGGATCCCGACGGCCTGCTTGAATATTCGGTGGTCTACACAGACCGCGCACTGAATCATATGTCGCAGCGCTTTCAGCGCGTGATGAACGACATCAGCCGCACCCTCAAACAGGTCTACCAGGCGGAAGCCGCCATCGTGGTGCCGGGCAGCGGAACCTACGCTATGGAAGCCGTTGCGCGACAGTTTGCCACTGGCAGGCACTGCATGGTCATACGCAATGGCTGGTTCAGCTACCGCTGGAGCCAGATATTCGAAATGGGTTCCATCCCGGCCGAGACCACGGTTCTGACTGCTGTGCGCACACAGGCCGACCCTCAGGCGCCTTTTGCACCGCCTCCCATCGGCGAAGTCGTTGCCGCGATTCGCGAACAGAAGCCCGATCTGGTATTTGCCGCCCATGTGGAAACAGCGTCGGGCATCATGCTGCCGCAAGATTATCTCCGTGCTGTGGCCGATGCCGTTCATGAGCATGGTGGTATGTTCGTGCTGGACTGCATTGCTTCGGGAGCCATCTGGGTGGACATGCAGGCTGTGGGCGTGGATATTCTCATCAGCGCGCCCCAGAAGGGCTGGTCCGGGCCGGCCTGCGCCGGGCTGGTCATGCTGGGGGAAGAGGCGCGCCGGCGTATTGATTCCACCGCCAGCACCAGTTTCGCCTGTGACCTGCGCAAGTGGCTGCAGATCATGCAAAGTTACGAGCAGGGTGGTTTTGCCTACCACGCCACCATGCCGACCGACTCTTTGCTCACCTTGCGCGATGTCATGGCGGAGGCCGAGTCAAGAGGCTTCGAGAATCTGCGTACAGCGCAACAGACGCTTGGCGATCGTGTACGCAGCATGTTGCGGGAAAAGGGCTTCCGCAGCGTGGCGGCACCCGGTTTTGAAGCGCCCGGCGTGGTGGTCTGCTATACCGACGACGACGGCATTCAGTCAGCGAAGAAATTTGCCGCTGCAGGTGTGCAGGCGGCAGCCGGTGTACCTTTGCAGTGCGGGGAGCCGGCTGATTTCAAGACCTTCCGCATCGGCCTGTTCGGCCTGGATAAATGGGCCGACATCGACGGTACGGTCAATCGTCTGGCCCGGGCTGTCGACGAGATCCAGTCCGCCAGCGAGCCCGCAGCGGCCATGGGCCGGTAAGCATCGCTCTGGCAGCGCGCCGCAGGCGCGTCGGTTTGCGACGCAGCCCGGGCGCGCCCGGCCCGGCATCACTCGAACATGACGTCGAGGTTTGGCAGCGGCAGGCCGGACAGTTCGGTGGTCCAGCGTTGGCCGGGTGCAATCGGGAAGGCAGCCGTCAATGTGCCGGTGGTGACAAGTGAACCGGGGCCCACTGGGGGCCAGCCCTCACGCTGCAGGCCCCTCATCAGGTGCACAACGGCATTCAGGGGGTTGCCCAGCACGTTTGCGCCTGAACCGCTGTCCTTGGTTTCACCATCGCAGCGCAGTTCCACTTTCACTTCGGCAAGGCGGTTGGTCAGGCCGGGGCCCAGATCTTCCACAGCGCGGCGTTCCGCAATCACCAGTGCGCCGTGCATGCCGCCATTGGCAATGGCCTGCGGCACTGTCGGAGGTACGCCGTCGGCGGGGGTGAGCACAATTTCATAACCCTGGGCCAGCCAGTCCACGCATTCCAGAATCTGCTCCAGGCTCGCATCCGGTGCAGGGGCTTTGTGGAAATGCAGCACGATTTCCGGTTCAATGCGCGGGCCCATCAAGCCGGCAAGCGAGTAGTGGCCAGTGCCGCCCGCCAAGTGTGTAACGGTGTCATCGTACATGGCACCCCACATTGGTTCCGTTGCACCCATCTGCGCCCAGTTACGCGTATTGGTGAAGCCCACCTTGTAGCCGGTGGTGCTCGCACCCTGGCTGATGCGCTGTGCCTCGCGCTCAGCTGCCGTCCGATAGGCGGAGGAAAGTTCGGAAAGAGTGAAGGGCTCGCGTAGGCTGCTGCTCATGGGTTCCTCTGAATTGAAAAACGATGGCCAGTTGAAAGGAATGGCCAAGCATACCCTTGCACCCGGAAGGAATGAAATCGGGTGCAGTGCATTATGATTTGCACCCTGCTTCCCGAAGACACCCTTATGACCGAACTGGAAAACCTCGAAATCGCCATCATCGGCGGCGGCCCTGCGGGCCTGATGTCGGCAGAAGTGCTGGCGCATGCAGGGCTTGCGGTGACGGTCTTTGAGGCCAAACCGTCGCTGGGACGGAAGTTCCTGCGGGCAGGCATTGGTGGGTTGAACCTTACCCACGGCGAAGACTATGCGCAGTTCGTTACCCGCTTTGGTGAGCGCAGTGAACGCCTGAAGCCAGTGCTGGATGCCTTCCCCCCAGAGTCCATCCGTGCCTGGGCTGCTGGCCTGGGCGTGGAAACCTTCAAGGGTTCTTCCGGCAGAGTTTTTCCGGTGGACATGAAGGCGGCCCCCTTATTGCGCGCCTGGGTGCAGCGTCTGCGCGGGCTGGGTGTGAGTTTCAGACTCAGGCATCGCTGGCAGGGGTGGAATGAGGCTGGCGCACTGCTGTTCACCGTACCGGACGGTGAAGTTGCGGTCCAGGCGGGCGCCACCATACTGGCGCTCGGGGGTGCCAGCTGGCCCCAGTTGGGGTCTGACGGCGCCTGGGTCCCGTGGCTTGAAGCCCGGGGCGTAAGCATCGCACCGTTGCAAACTGCGAACTGTGGTTTCCAGGTGGACTGGAGTCCTCATTTGCAGGAGCGTTTCGCCGGCGCACAGGTCAAGCCGGTGGTGCTTTCCTTTACCGATGCGGATGGTGTGCGGCACAGTCGGCAAGGGGAATTCATCGTGACCCAATACGGTGTGGAAGGCAGCCTGATTTACGCCCTGTCGCGCCCCTTGCGTGATACCCTGGCCCGCACCGGGTCTGTGAAGGTGGAGCTGGACCTGACCCCCGGGCGCAGTGTGGAAAACGTGTTTCAGGAACTGGCGCGGCCGCGCGGTTCACGTTCCATGTCCAGTCATCTGCAGAGCAGGCTCGGGGTGAAGGGTGTGAAGGCTGCTTTGCTCAGGGAAAGTCTTGGCCCACAGGGCTATGGGGATGCCATCTTGGTTGCCCGGGCCATCAAGGCACTGCCTGTGGAGCTGACGGCGCCCCGTCCTCTGCACGAAGCCATAAGCACCGCGGGTGGCGTCAGATTTGAAGCGCTGGACGACCATCTG
>Ga0079224_100003965_pt1 | contig 18926 bp, 13 predicted proteins | sample Stecom2015_FD_80414 | JGI IMG/M metagenome (GOLD analysis project Ga0079224, IMG submission 80414) | Agricultural soil microbial communities from Utah to study Nitrogen management - Steer compost 2015 | ecosystem: Environmental > Terrestrial > Soil > Agricultural land | place: USA: Utah... | reverse complement strand
GCTCACCGACCATCTGATCTGTTTACGCTTCCACTAAAGCGGGACAAGTCATGCAGTGTTTCGACACTCGATGAAAAGTTCATACCGCTGAGTGTACAGTCCATCTGTGTTTTCATTTAAATTATTGAGCCACTTACTATTTCATTGGGCAGGCTGTTTGTTTTGAACCAATGGCGCTTTAATTCTCCTATCTTATACTATTCCGTTTTCATCAAAATTCTTGCACTTTGACTTTAAGCTGTTACTTCATTATAACCATAGGTATCTTGTTTTAATAACCTTTTTGAAGCTCCTGCGGTGTACCAAATTATTTTAACATTTGATTTGGAAAATAGAAATAAAGGCAATACTTTTAGAGTTCGAGTAAAAAAGTTAAAATGCCCTATTTATATAGTGCCAAAGCAAAAAGGTACTGTATATACGGCGGTGGCATTTGTGTATAGCGGACTATTACAGTTCTACCATACGGTAAGCCTATTGCTGTATATACCTTTTGGTGCAGAAGCAACAAAAAGGAAAAAGTTTAGCAACGCATTAAGGCGGATGGGTTATGGCGGTATGTACAAATTTCGTTCTCATAAATAAGATTTTATGTGGTTATGGAACGATGTTTTTGGAGTATGAAGAATTCTTGCAAAAAAAAGCAAGGAGCGGTTTCACACTTTAAGCCCTTGGGCGACCAAACCCGTCTTTAAAACTCGAAAGTTGAAAAGTTACCACTTAAAGCATATGTGAAAACCGCCCATGCCGTATACGAAAGTACAAAACTTTTAAGACATGGAGCGATTTCACGATACTCTCGAGGTAAATTGGTCATTTAAGGTCGAGATAACATCGTTTTAATTTGTCTTTACAGACTAATTATCAATTCGCTAGAACAAATATAATCATTTATTATTAAAAATCAATATTTTGATGAAAAATAATTTAAATAAATATAAGAACGAAATATTCAAAAATTTATCTATAAGAAATAATGTACTTTATGGCAACAAATTAAAATGTCTTAGACAATCATTACTTCTAAAGCCTGAAGACCTAGCAACAGTTTTGACAATCTCAACAAACACTATTAAAAAAGCTGAAGAAGGAGGAAATGTTGGTACTGAAGTACTAAATGAAATTATTCTTTTTTACGGATTTACAATTGATCAATTTTACAGTACTGATTCAATACCACATTGGACAGACTTAAATAAACAAATTGAAAATTTCCATAAGAAACATAAGTCTGAAAGTTATAAAATACTAAATCAAAGACCACAACTAATTGATTTAATAGAATATCGTTTGCTTGGAAATAATTTCTTTGAAAATTGGGTTGATGAAAAACAAGTAATCGAATTTTGCAAAGAAGAATATGCCTATGAATATTCAACTGCAACTAACACATTAAATAATGCAGTCTCAAAAGGATGGCTAATAGCAAACGAAAACTTCAAACCAAAAAAGTATAAAGTTAAATAGTTATGAGATTCATTTACCTTATTCTTTTACATACACTATCCTTTAGTAGCTATTGCCAGAATAAAATATCGCAAGAATATTTTATAGGCTCATGGAAATTTATTGAGTTACAAGATGAGAAAGGAATAAAGCATACAGATATACCTATGTACTTTCAAGGACAAAAAACCGTGGAAGTAATTAATAGAGATGATTATACTTTTTTCAAAAATGGGGATTATAAAAGTTCAAACAAGTATTCTGTCAGAACTGGTAAATGGGTATACAATGAAAAAGATAATACTATAGCACTGATTTTAAGAATACCCGAAAATGATAAATATTTTAAGCATTTACTCGAATCACAAGTTATCAAAAAACAAGAAGACGGAAATTATTATCAAAAGCCGGTTTTTATAAGAATTAATAGTCATACAAAAAATGAGATGATCATTGCAGATAATCATCCTTATGTACTTATTTACAAAAGATTGTAACTTCTATGAAAGTTAATTTTCATGAAAACGATTTAAGTTTAGAATTGAAATTACCATTTTAAATGGTTATGATATTCAAATTGTCTAACTCACTTTGAATATCAGAATCATTTAATAATAAAGAAAATCCTTCATTTAAATTAATCGTTAGTTTGTTAGCTAACATTGGTGAAGTGGAACATACTTCAATACTAGAAAGACAAAAGGAAGGATTAGCTATTGAGAAAGCAAAAGGAATACATAATGGTAGAGCAAAAAAAACTTGTGAAACCACAGAATTTTTTTTTGCAAAGCATAAGAATGTAATTTCTTATCTAGGCACAAAGAACTGACCAGCTCATACAGACATAGCAAAACTTTGTGATTGTTCAAAAAGTTTTTTTTAACAGAATAATTAGTTCTCATTTAAATAAGACAAAATAATTCACAATAATTATAGTTAAATATTTATCATTAACCAACATAAATTCAATGAATGTAAAATTTTTAAAAGCAGGAAATGGTGATTGTATTATAATTCATAATAATAATAAAAACATACTCATAGACGGAGGTAATGATAGTAAATATCTTCGAGAAGAAATAAATAAGATTTACATTAATGGAGAAAAAATTGATTTACTTGTCATTACTCATCATGATGATGATCATATTAAAGGTATAATTGACATACTCGAGGAAGTTGAAAAAGGCACATATGGAAATAAATCAGAATTTATAAAACAAGTTATATTCAATTCTCCAAGATTATTTTTAAATAAAATAGTTCCTAATGAAGAAAAATTATTATCATATAAACAAGCTCATCGAGTAGAAGAACTATTAATATCGATTGATCAAAAAAATTGGAAAATTGTAACTAATGAAAGTGATCCTATTGTATTGGATAATTTAAAACTGGAAATTCTCTCTCCAATTTCAGAAGACATTGATAAATATAGTAATAATACTGGAGCTTATTTATCAACAGACTACAAATCAGATTGGGATTCTCCTATGCGCTTTCTAGATAGTTACATTAATGATGATAGTCAAGATAAATCTCTATTTAACAAAAATAGTGTTGTATTAAAATTAAATTGTGATGATAAAAAGATATTACTTACCGGAGATGTTACACCTGCTAGGTTAGAAAAAATAGTTGAAGATCTAGTTGTTAAAAACAACGGAGAACCTGTAGAATTTGACTATATAAAAATGCCTCATCATGGAAGCTATAGAAGTATTAGCAAGAAAATTATTGAAAATTTGAAATGTTTTAACTACATAATAAGTACCAATAGTAAAAAATATAATCTTCCAAATAAAAGAGCTCTTCTTAAAATATTAAAATATTCTAATAGATCTAATAAAGAAAAAATAAATTTCCTTTTTAACTATGAGGAGGCTCTACAAAGTTTAGAGATCACACAAAAGGAATTAAAAGATTATAATTTTACTTTAACCAAAAATAACGTTTCTAATGGCTTTTCTATATGATAAATTAAAAAAAAATGGGGTTAAAATATCTGTAAACATCTGTGGTGTTACAAGTTACGGGTCAGGAACTCTTTACGTAACTCCAAGTTATTATGATTATAATTATATTTTAACTGCAAAACATATTTTTCAGGAAGACTCCCAAACACCTTTTAAAGTAAGTAAACTATTGAACATTGAAGTATCTTATTCTGAATTAGGAAAATTTAAACTTTTAGAGAGAATTAAAAAAACTGATATAGAAAGTAATATAATATCATTTGATGAAGATTTTTTAATTATAATTGTTAAGAAAAATCATCAATTAAATTTTCAGCAATTTTTAGTTTCGGATGATGATCACAACGATAACGAAGACTTTTTCTCTTGGGCAACTTTTGCAGCTAACCCAAATGAATTACATAATTTCGAATTAAAAAGAAATGATATTGAAAGAAAAAGATATAAAATTTCAGGAAATCTAAATTATAATCTAATGTATGGAATCTCAGGAGGCGGAGTTTTTCATTCAAATAAAAGCGTTTTGTGTGGAATAATTTATCAGTTTCCTAATGACAAATTTCAAAATGAAACTATTGATTGTGTTCCTATTAAATTTTCTGATATTAATTTTAAATTAAAATCATTACAAAAAGTACAACTAGATACACAATCTTCTAGATATAAAAAAGAAATACATAACGAGGTCGTCTATATACACCAAGCTTTTATAAACGATACATGCTTAGACCTAGAATTAGCTAGAAAAAGATTACTATCTGATATTGAAGATGATTGGTTTCACGATCCTTTAAAATATATAGATTTATTGAATACAGAATATCTTTTTGAGCAATTTAAAGATCATTTTGGCAAGAATAATTATGAAGCTAAAAAAGCAGAAAAGTTCTATGTTCCGAAAAAGCAATTTACTTTAAGGCAAGCGTTGATTTCTCCTTTAATGGATAGAATTATATATTTAGCTGCAGTCGGTGTACTCGCTAAAAATTTAGACAAAGCAATGATTTCTAACGTATATTCAGCTAGATATAATAATTATTCAGAAAATCAATTAATAATAAATGGAGTTGAACAATGGAAAAAAATGAAATTTAAATTAGATGAAACTGCTAATAAAAAAGATTCTATAGGAAATTATTTATATGATTGCGTTATTGAAATTGATTTACTGAATTTTTATGATAATATTCATAAAAATTTATTACACGATAAATTAATCAGAGTTTGTGAAACTCCAAATGAGATTTCAGCAGCAAATCTTATAAAGGAAGTTCTATATAATATTTCAACAAAAGACACTGGTTTACCCCAAAATAGCGATGCTTCTGCATTATTAGCATCTTTTTATCTAAATCAAATTGATATTCTTATTGTAAATACAGCACCAGAGTATTTTAGATTTATGGATGATATTAGAATTTTCTGTAGAGATAAATACGAGGCTCGAAGAATTTTACAGAAATTTGAATTAGAACTAAATCGTTGCCATTTATCGGTCAATTCTCAAAAAACTAAAATTTATTCATTTGTTGATGATAATATACCACCTGATGACGGAAATATACATAGAGCAAATTATAACAATTCATTTGATTTTGACATAAACAAATTGCATAAATTAAGGAAGTCTGATAATTATAATTATCTAAATGAAGCATTTCACTTAAGTATAAAATTATTACATGAAAACTTAGCGTCTGAAGATATTAATAGTTCTGAAGAATCTGCTAGAAAATTAAATTATGCTTTAAATACATTTGAAATATTAGGAAAAAAAGGGGTTAATTTATGCACTCAAGATTCTTCCTTTGAAAAACTAATTCTAGTAGCGACAAAAAATTTAAAAGACAAACCATGGATAACCTCTCAAGTTTGTAAAGTTCTTAATTTAATACCTACTGAATCTTTAAATCTTGAAATTTTAGAAAATATTAAAGAAATAGTAATTAATGAAAGTTACAATATCTACTCATATCAAATATATCAGCTTTGGCTTCTTCTTTCAAAACACAAATATAATTCAGATGATTTAAAAAAATTTGCTGTAAAACAAATTGAAAAAAATGATAGAACTAATGAAGCAGTAATTGCAGGTATGATAATTTATATTTGTTCAGTAGAAGAAGGGTTTAGAAGAGTTATATTACGAAAATTTCATGAAGGATTTACGCATGGTTATTTTCAAAATAGAGTAGCTCTAATTTCATTAAGATCTTTTAGTACAGACTTAATAGATAGAGAAAATATTGACAAGACACTTCAAAATGCGCATACATTCACAAATAAATTTAAAGATAAAGATTTAGTATATGTGCAAGGTTTTAATGAAGACAAAATCGATTCTGATAATTATTTTGAACAACTTTATTCAATATAAATATGAAAAAATATGTAATAATGTTTATAGAATCCCAGTGGTATTCACTTGATATTGATAATCACGATAACTATTCTATCAACAGTAATATCAATTACAATAATGGTGACACACTTATCACATTTCAAACAAGTGAATTAATACAACATTTAAAGTCAAGAAATAAAAGAGTAGTACCAATAATAATTGATTTAGAATGTTTAGATAAACAGATGTCTCAAGAAGGAAAAGAATTTAAAGAATATAGTGAATGGAAAGCTATACACTCTTTAAAACATCATAAAATTATAAATTCAGACTTTATTATAACAAAAGACAACTTTAAAATTCTTCTAGAGAATCTTTCTATTTTATTCAATGAATTATATACGAGAGATGAAGAGGAAAAAACACGTTTTGAAAATATTGAATCAAAAATAAATAAGATAATATATTCAAGGCAATATAGAGGAATTAACATAAATCCAGACATTGCTAAACAAAAATGTGTTGAAATAGAAAAAGAAATTTATCGTATCAAAAATATATTACAACTAGAATATAATATTTTTTCACCACAAAATGAAAATACTCAATTAAAATATTTACAGTCAAAAAAATACAATGTAATAAAATCTTTTCAATACTCATTCAAAGTAAGAAGAAATCAAGACATTATATGTAACTATTTTTATGATCTATTAAGGAATCAAAATGATTTAGACAGTTTAATTTATATGTTATCACATTGGGGTGGTAAAGATTTAACCTATCCAAGTTTTTTGGGTTTTGGCACTATTTCTTCTCGAATTGTAATGAGACAACCTGCTCTTCAAAATTTAAGAAGACAAAATCGAATTGTAATAATTCCTGATGATGGTAAAAAATTTCTTTATGTTGATTATGTACAATTTGAAGCTGGAATTCTTGCGTCAATGAGTGACGATGATAAATTAATAAATCTCTACAATTCTGATATATATGAAGATATAGCTGATAAGCTATTAGGAGATCGGAGTAAACGTTCAGATGCTAAAGTTATTTTTTATAGATTCATGTATGGAGACAATACTTTAGAACAAAAAGCGAAAACATATTTTTCAAATTTCTCAAAACTTATAACTTTCAAAAATAATATAGAAAACGAAATTACTCAAAAAACTAGAATTGGTACATTAGAAGGAAATTATAGAATCTCTTTAGACAAAGAAACTTCTTGGTCTTTAAGTCATGTTATTCAAAGTAACGCTTCGTTAATATATAAAAAGGCTTTGATCCGTGTTAAGCAAGAAATTCTAGAAATACAATTTCTCATACCAATGCACGATGGAACATTATATCAGGTTAGAAATGAAAAGTATGACGAAATAAGTAAAAGAGTTGAAAACATCTACATAGAAGAATTTAAAAAGTTTTGTCCAAAACTAAATCCTAGGGTTATCATAAAGGATAATTTTAGTTAAAATACGACAATCTTTGTTTACTGATTGGTTTAATAATTCGAATGTACGAGCAGATTTAAAAAAATATTTTTCTACTTACTAAAAATGGCTATCTACCATATTACTATGAAGAAGTATTTGATCAAGTAAATGGAGTAGATCAAAAATTTTAAAGTTAAAAAGTAGAAAAGAGAACCGTAATGGTTCTCTTTTATGTTTGGTTATGATTCAATGACTATATCCTGAACATTTAATATCTGAGTTTTTAAATTGAACTTATCAAATTTATATTTCATATATCTTGATGTGAAATCGTCGTGTGTGGACATTATCATTTGATATTCTTGAAATTCATTTCTTATTAGTTCGATGAATGTATGAACATTTAAATCGTCCATTGTTTGAACAGGATCATCGATTGATAGGAATTTAAAGTGATCGTTTGTGTTGTACACTTTATTCAGTGATAAACAAAATGCTAATGAAACAACAGCCATTTGACCAGAGCTTAAATGATATACAATGTCATGGTCAGAATTATTTCCGGTTTTAAATGTTATAAAATTTGATAATCCCGTAGTATTTATATCAATGAAAATACCTAACCCTTGTTGATAACTTTGTAAAATTTTACCTGAGTACACATAAAACGGAATTTTAATTTTCTCAATCATTTCCTTTTTATGATCCCTAATTGTAGTAGTATATGAATACTTAATTGGATCTATTTGAGATAAAATTTTATCAATTTTATAAGATCTTTGTTTTAAAAAAGTTAATCTTTGACTTGATACTTTATTCAATTCATTTTTAATGTATACCTTCTTACGTTCTAACAGGTCAATTGATATACTATTAAAACTTTCTTTATTCTGAAAATATTCAATATATAATGACTTATCTGTAATTAGCTCTTCTTGGTATTTAAACTCTTCTAAAACATTCTCCGCTATGTATTTTTTTAAAGTTTCTCTTTGAGGCTCTAATTCTTCAGAAGAATGTGGGGCTTCTTTGAATAATAAATTATTAAAAGATACAGTATTTAGACCTTCAATTTTAGTCACATAATTTTCTATTTTCAATAAATACGCTTCCTGTTCTCTTAAAATTCCTAAGATAGATTCATCGTATATAAAATTGTCTTTTAAGAATAAATCAACTTTCTCTTTAATTATTTCGTTGTATTTTTTTAAATCCACTTCTAACCTCGCTATTTCCTCTAATTTAGCTTTATTAAAATCTTGTATCAGATTTGTTTTAGTTTCAATTGCTGATAGCAGCTCATCAAACGAACTAAATGATGTATTACATAACGGGCAATTTGTATTTGAAATATGATCAGTTTGAATAACATTATTAAAATGATCATTTAATAATATACGTTCTGCATTAAAATCAGCTAATAACTTACCAACCGTTCCTAAATCTTCATTTAACTTGATTATAGCTCGTTCAACTAGTTTATACTCTTCGTATTTTTCCTCACCGTTAAAAAACAATTCAAAATATCCTTTATCAATTAGATCGTTTGCTTTTAGAGTTAAAAATTTATTAGCTCTTTGTATTTTAGAATTTTGTATGTTTAATTGTGAATGTAACTCTTGATTATAAAAATTTCTAATTAATAATGCATTTAACAAATTATTATCCCCTAATAATTTTTCATTGACAAATACGAAATTTCTTGATTTCTCATATTCATCAACTGAAAAGTTTTGCTTAACATTTATTAACCTATTTAGAATTTCAGTAGAGATTTCATATTTTATTTTAGCTTCTTCAATGGAATCTTCATCGAAAACAGCTTCTTTATCAAAACTATATTCTTTATGATTGAATACACGTTCGTAAACACTATCTGTATTTTCTGATAGAGAAGACTCTATTAACTCAATTTCTTGACCTAATGTCGACTTTTGACTGGATAAATGATTTGCGATTTTGGTTATCTTATCTTTTTCCTCTTCCTCTTTACTAATATTAAATAAAAAAGATAATGATTTCCCTTTATCCTCCTCTTTTTGTCTTAAAAAGTAAATGTTATCTTCTTGCTGAATGTAGTTAAATAGATAATATACGGATGATAAATCTATTTCAGTACCTTCTCCATAAATTAAGTGATTGATATTTTCTTGCCCAATTTGACTTAAACTTGAAAAATCGTTATTTTCAAAATCATCTATATTAGTACTAAGGTAAGTTGAGAAAATATTTTTTGAATCAACTGGAATAAAATCTTTTCCTTTATTTTTCTTTTTAGGTGAATTTATGTCATCATAATGTTTAATAATAATACTATATGCCTCAGTATTCGTATTATATAGACATAATTTAATGATTACATCTTCATCATCTTTATTCTGAAAGAAAGGTTTTTTTCTATTAGATTTATTTTGTTGAACATTTTCAAATTGCTCTATCCTATTAAAATTACCAGTAAGACAAATTTCAATGACCTCAAATATTGTAGTTTTACCAAAACCATTTGGACCTGAAAGTACATTAATATTAAAATCATTAATATTAAAATCAAATATTACTTTGTCTTTTATTCCTTTAAAATTTTCTATGTAAATTTTATCAATCTTAATCATTTGAAAATAAGCTTAAAATGGTTTCAATATTTCGATCAACTTCTACTCCATGCATTAAGAAATCAATAGCCATTATATCATCATAATTGTTAATTGCTGTTTTTTTTATCCTATTATTTTCGCCTAAAACTTCTGTTATTTTAGTTTCTAATGTTTTGAATTGATTATCAAAATCTGGAAGAGATATAAAAGGTATTTTTATATAAAGCTGTATAACAAACAAATATTCTTCTAGTTCTGTAATAAAACCATTAGCATAATAATTATCAAAATCTTCATTACTACTTAACTTCGCTTCTAAATCAAATAAAATAGCATCTGTAGTGATATTACGGATTGCATTCTCTGTATAAAGAATCACATACTTTTTGAAGAAATACTGATCTTCTTCAAGTAATAATATTTGTTGTTTGTATTCCTCTAATGCGCTAATATTTGCACATTTTACAAATATTAATAGAGAGGTATTTTTTTCGATAGAATTTAATTTAGAACCTGAAACTCTTTTTTCTTCTGAAACTCTTTTTTCTTCTGAAATCTTATTTTTTTCGGGAACATTAATTTTTTCGGGAACATTAATTTTTATGAGTTCTTTAAAATAATCTAATAATTCTTTATATGAAGGTATTTCTTCGATTGAGTTTTTATTTTCAATCTTTTTAAATTCAGATTCATTGAGATTTAAAGTTATATAGAATTGATTATTATCTTTTGAATAATAGCGTCCTCTATTTTCGAAACCTAATTCTTCGAAAATTTTATTAATTATTGGTTGTATCATTTAGTATTTGGATTGCTTCTTGTCTAGAAATTAGTCTTGATCTTGTATACTGCATAAATTTGTCTCGTTCGTCTTCAACAATTTCAGGTATAGAATTAAAACTTGGATTATCAATTATTAAATCAGCATTAATTTCTTTATTAATCAATTGGTGATTTTCCCACAATAAATCCATTGAATCGAGATTTTCAATTATATTTTTAACAACTGTAGCAGTTCTTCTAGGCTCTTTGATTATAGCAGTTACGACGAAATCAGAATTAATATTGTCTTTTCTATATTTTATTAAATTTTGTTCTTGTATTGGTTCTATTTCAAAAACATCAATTAACAATCGAAAAAAGACTTGTTCTAAACCATCTTTGTTAGCAATTATTTGTGATAATTCTAAATCTTTAATTGGTTCACATATATTTAGATATTGTAAGAATTTCTTGTAATTATGATCTTCTAAAGCATTAATCCATTTAATTACTCCGCTTTCTAAAAATTCACGTATCTCAAGATCAAGATCCTCTTCTTTAATCAAATCAATAAAAGTTCCATAGAATATTTTACGGCATTCGTATATACCCTGATTGTCAAAAATTGTTTGGTCTTTGATGATATTATCTATTTCTTGAAGTGAAAATTTTATATCATAAAGATTTTTGGATGCTTTATTCTTATGTTCGCTTCTAATTTTATTGTCTAATTCAAAACTTAATCTCTTATAAGCTAATTCAGCACGACTAGGATTTCCAGGGAAAATCATATTAAGCTCCGCCATAATAAAAATTTCGATTTCAGTTGTGTCAGAATGAAATTGAGTATTTGAATATGGATATCTTTCTACACTATTATTATTCGAAACAGATGAAGTAATCCAATTATCAATTTCTACCACAGTGTGTAAATATTTAGTGCCAGCCCCCTGAAATGGATCATTTAAGACTGAGGTATATTTACTTTTAGTATTATTACCAGTTGAATAATACGCTTTTACTTGATGAACTGAAATGAAGTTTTTTGAATTATCTTGCGCTAATTCATAGATAGCAACGTCTTCGGTGTTTTCGAATTCAACGAAATGATTTGATAAGACAATTCCATATTCTTGAAGCTTTCGTAAAGCTACAAGCAAACCCACTTGCCCTTGATGGGAATACCCACTCCAACTTGCTGTAGCATTTCTTTCATTCATAATGTTTTTATTATATTAGGTTATTGTAAATCTAGTCACGGATTTCATTCTTATAAAATATACGATATTCTTTAATGTTCTTAATTTTCAACATGTAATTATCTTTTAAATTTGGCTTTAATGATTTCATCTATCTCTTTTACAGAGATTGCACCTCGAACACTTCCATCTTCCATTTCAAAGGCTTTATCTTCGGTAACTATTAAAATACCATTTGCACCGCCACTTTCGAGAATATCGTTTTCTTTATACCATTGGTATTTCTCTTCCCAACGTTGTCTGTATTCATCGTCAAACAACATTCCGCAATGTTCCCAATAATATACTTCGCCTGACTCTTCATTTTCAATGGTGAAATCGGGTAACTTTTCTACTTCCTTGATGGTTAGTTTCTTTTCGTACAAAGGATTTAGGTTGTTATCAATTAGGCGCTGATAAATTAATAATTCACTTTTTGAACGAAGCATTTTGCCATCGCTGGCTTGATGAATTAAATTTTTCTCTAAGTATTGTCCTTCAACTTCTACCAGTTCGGGTTTTACAAACAAATTGGTAATGCGTTTAAGTGCATCTGATTTTAAAGGCGATGCCAATCCTTTTATATCAAAGGCATTGCCTTGATACAAGAGTATTACTTTATCTTTTTGACGAGTAAGAGAAGTGTAAAGCATTTCCCTTGACAACAGAAAGCAAGGGTTTGGAATAACTAAAAATACTTTTCCAAATTCACTGCCTTGTGCTTTATGTACAGTTAATGCATAAGCTAATTCCAATGGGTTATTATTTTCTTCCGTAAACTCCCAGGACTTAAAGGTATACTTGAATCCCTTCTGTGATGTGAATTCTATCTCGGTATTTTTTGGCCTACCGCTAAACTTATGGTATGGCATTTTGAATTGTCCTATAACCATTCCAATTTCACCATTTGCCACATAATTTAGGGCCTCGGCATCTGGCCATACGTCCTTAGGGTTTCTTCTCGAATTAAAAAGATTGATCACTTTGTCACCATAAACTATTTCTTCTAAGCCAATAGGTGCTGGAATTTTCCCGTATCTATCTCTTGCATACTTTACTTTGTCTTCTCTAAACAGTTTGTGTATTTTCCGATTGATAGCCCTTACTCCAAATATTTTTTCACGAATAGGAGATAGTATTTGCCAAGCCTCCGCCTTGTTAGCAGCTTCTTTAAAATTAAAATATCTGCCATCACTCGAACCAAGCGATTGGTTGAATGTTTGCACATCCTCAATAGAACTCATACCCAATTCTTCCACCAATACCTTTTCAAATGTTTTATCAAAGTCGGCTTCGTTTTCCCAACTTTCCATTCTTAGGTATTGAGAATTGGGTTTGGTTAATATTTGATTGATAATACTGTCTGCACCTGGTTCTAAAGTTTCGCCACTAAACCATTCGGCTAATTGCAGATCTTCACGTTTTGAGCCTCCCTGTCTGCGTTTGATGGTAAGCTCTGCATAGCCTTTGTTTACTCTTGGAAATGCGGTTTCAATTCCATCTGGCTTTAAGAAATTGATAATATCTACAAATGGTCTACCTGCTCCAATAGGTGGTAACTGCCTGTGGTCGCCTACTAAAATAAAACGCTTTACACCTTTTAAACAGTCCATTGTGGTAGCCAACATTTCTTCGGTTAGCATTGAGGCTTCATCCAAGATTACTGTTTCGTATTGCCCTTCACAATATCTATCTGAAAAAACATACTGCTGAATATCTCCATTGTACCTATCAAAATCTGATAGGAATTGAGCCAATGTTTTAGCGGTTACTTGCAGGTTCCTTGCTACATCTTCCATTCTTACCCTTGCCTTGCCTGTAGGGGCTAATAGTAAAACTCCATTATTTTCAACTTCTTTTTGACCTGCTAAAATGGTAAGCAATGTAGTTTTCCCTGTACCTGCCGGTCCAATTAAAACCGAAAAACGAGCTTCAGCAATTTCTTTTAATGCAGTAGCTTTTTCTTTTCTTGCATTTAATTCTTGTGCATCCGGTTCACCTTTGGTAAATGGTTTTAATGCTTCATCTAATAAGTTTTGCCAATTGGCTGAAAGTGGTAAACGCTTTCCATTTATTCTATCGCTTATCTTCTGACTGATGATATTTCTAGTTTCAGAAAAACGTTGCAATTGATAGGCTATTTCGCCATCTTTCATTTCTTCTAAAACAATACTACCTGTAAAACATTCTTCTGCCAATTCATAATAATCGCTATTGATGGCACAAGTGGGTGAAAGAGAAAGTTCTCTGATTTGTTTTATAATTTCTTTTCGAGGCAATAACGTATGACCTTGTAAAGCTGCATATTCTAATTGCTGAATAGTAATTGCCCTGATACGATGTGTTTCAAAAGGATCATCATAAACCAATTGGTCAGGAAATAGATTATCAGATGGATTTTTAAGATACAAACCTAAATCAATAGTGCTCAATGCAACAGGCGTAGTGGTGAAGCGTAAATCCTCGTAAATCAAATAAGGGTTTGACAGGTATTCTTCATCTTTGCGATTAATCCCTAATCCTTCTCTTTCTTCTGCCACAAAAAGAAAAGTTGCCTGTTCAATACTTAAATCGAAACGACTTAATAAGTGTAGCAAATTTATACGCGTAGGTATTGATTTTCCCTTTAGCCTCTTATACAGTTTATTGGTTACAAACGGAATTAACGCGGCGACAGCATCCGACAAAATCCCTTTTGGATTATCTAAAGCTTTTTCAAAAAGTAACCACGGATTTTCTTTATCATCTTTTAATTGATTGATAATTTCCGCAGCTACGAAATGACCTTTTTCAATACCAAAAGCACAAAGAGCTGCACCCATACCCGGATATGCACCTCTTAATTTTTCAAGCTGCGCAATTTCATTATGTATCCATTGTATACTTGATTGATGGTTTTCACCAATACCTAATTCTTCTGCTTTCTCTAATGACTTAATACAGTCTAATAATACTCTTATAGCACTATCGTTACTAACGTGTTCGGTACCATAAGAAAATTCAAAACGTTTATCGTTTGGTACTACTACAGCCAATTCAGCAACATCAAATACTGGATTGTCAAGTTGATATTCAATTGCGGAATGATACGGTAATAGAAAGCCATTTTTACCATCGTTGCGAATAGAATGTAAAATCATATGCTCCCAGTAAGCAGCTCCAAAACGGTTATTGCTTCCTTCATAAGCTTCGGAAGGAATTATTTTATTTATTTTACCAACACCAGCCAATACTCTGCCCGAAGCTTCTACAAATGGCACTTGTTTAGCATAAAAAAACACCAATGAAGTTTCTTCTTGTAGATGTTCAAAAAAACAATTGAGTAATGCTTTTTGATTAGTAATTTCTTGTACCCAATTATCACCTCCATTGGTCGCCCAATCTAATTGTGGTTCCTTAGCATCGTCATAATTCAAATCATATACCGCTGTTTTTTCTTTCGCATTATCTTTCAACATCCAATGGTAAGGTACTGCCGCTGCTCCGAAAGCAGGAAACTGAACCCTTGTCGGTTTTAGATGACCGTGTGTATTAGGTGAACTGAGTGCATAAGGATGTTTTAGTGTTTTGTTGATGCTAAAAGGTGCCATAAAAGTAGCTCTTTCGCCAATGCAAACAGGATATTGCTCTTCATCAAGATCGTTTAAGAATTTGCCAGCCAAAGATTGTTCTTGTTCATCATCACGGTTGAGTGCACAATTTTTAAGAATTAAACAAGCACCATTGGCTTTAGGGTTATTACAAACACTACCATTCCAACCGTTGTCGTGCCAAGGAACGCGAATTGAAAGGTGTTTTAATATATATCTTGGATTGTGCTTCATCGGAAATTACTATTTTAGGTTTTTATATTTATTGCACCACCTCTTTGTGTACGCCTATAATTACTTACAACATCTCGTGTTACATTTTTGCTAATTACTTGATAAGGCTTCCTGCTACGTATTCTATTTTGTAATCAATAGAGTGATCCGTTATGAAGTGATATATATGATGTTTAAGGCTAATTTTTCAAACATGATTTGTAAGTAGTTTTAGGTTTGTGAGACATTTTTAACGCGTATGAAAGTTTTGCATTAAGGAAAAGTTCTCGGAACCATTGATAATATAAGTTTGAAAGTAAGCACTTATTAATCGAAACAGACTAATTTTAGTAGTATTCATAAGTTTTTGTTTTTATTGTTTTATTTACCAAAGGTTTATGTTAATTACCTTAAGTATAGTTCGCTAATATACTAAATGTTAAAATACAAAATAAAGAAAAGTAAAGGAAATTTTAATGAGGAAACCCCCATTTTGGGAAGGAGACAATTATTTTTGGGGAAGAAGGGAAATGAAAATAGGGAATTTTATTGACGAGGTAACGGAGATTTGGATAATAGAACATATATCGCTTCACAATCTCCATTTTGGTAACAGATACACTTCGGTCTCTCCATACTTTACATCCAGGTATTATTTTACAGCTTCGAAGCCGTGAATCTGACGATTTTTAAAGATAAAAAGTATCAAGAAAAATAATATCCACTACAACGACATTTCGACTATAGCTTTTAATCTAAAAGTTTACTATTTTAGTGGATTCTTTAGTGATTAAGAATCCTTAATCAACCAAACACTTATTTCCATGTCAGAAGAACAAAAGAAAATATTAGAGCAACAGCTTTGGAATATAGCCAATACCTTACGAGGAAAAATGAATGCCGACGAATTCCGGGATTATATTCTGGGTTTTATTTTTTATAAATATCTGGCAGAGAAAATGGAAATTTATGCGAATGCTATTTTAGAGGAAGATAAAATCCAATTTCGAAACATTGATGAAAATACCAAAGAAGGTTTAGAATACATTGATGCAATTAGGGAAGAAGCTCTTGAAACACTTGGTTACTTTTTAAAACCGTCGGAACTTTTCAGTGAGATAGCCAAACGGGGCAACAGCGATACCAACGCCTTTATTTTGGAGGATTTGCAAAAAATTCTTACCAACATACAGCTAAGTACCATGGGAACGCAAAGTGAAGAAGACTTTGACAACCTGTTTGAAGATATGGATTTAAACAGTACCAAACTGGGAAAATCTGCCGATGCGCGAAACGAGATCATTGTTAAAGTACTTACGCACCTTGATGAAATTGACTTTAAACTGGAACACACGGAACTGGATGTATTGGGTGATGCTTATGAGTATTTAATTGGACAGTTTGCAAGCGGTGCCGGCAAGAAAGCAGGTGAGTTTTATACACCGCAAGAAGTTTCTAAGATACTCGCAAAAATTGTGACCACTGGTAAAAACAGATTAAAATCGGTATATGATCCAACGTGTGGCTCAGGATCGTTATTACTACGTGTTGCCAGAGAAGTAAAAGATGTAAACAACTTTTACGGGCAGGAAATGAACCGTACCACGTACAACCTTGCCCGAATGAATATGATACTGCACGGTGTGCATTATTTAAAATTCGATATTAAGCAGGAAGATACACTGGAGCATCCGCAACACATGAACGATATGCCTTTTGAGGCGATTGTTGCCAATCCGCCCTTTTCTGCAAACTGGAGTGCGAATCCCCTATTCCTTAACGACGACCGTTTTAGTCAGTACGGAAAACTGGCTCCGTCAAGCAAAGCAGATTTTGCATTTGTACAACATATGATCTACCATTTGGCAGAAAACGGAACCATGGCCATTGTACTGCCACACGGGGTACTTTTTAGAGGTGCAGCAGAACTGCATATACGTAAATACCTGATAGAACAGAAAAACTATCTGGATGCCGTGATAGGGTTACCAGCCAATATTTTTTACGGAACAAGTATTCCGACCTGTATTCTGGTATTTAAAAAATGTAAGGAAGATCCCGACCATATTTTATTTATTGACGCCAGTAAAGAATTTGAGAAGGTAAAGAACCAAAATATGCTGCGCGAAGTACATATCGATAAAATTGTAGATACGTATCGAAACAGAACGGTAATTGAAAAATACAGTCATTTAGCCACTTTGAAAGAAGTTGCCGAAAACGATTACAACCTGAATATACCTCGATATGTCGACACATTTGAAGCCGAAGAGGAAATAGACATACATGCTGTAATGCAGGAAATTAAATCTTTGGAAGCGAAGCGTGCTGAACTGGATCAGGAGATTGATGTTTATTTCAAAGAATTAGGACTTGTTTTTTAATTGATATTTAAAATTCTAAATTATGAAATCAGAAGAAATCATACAATTGTTTGAACAATTTGAAGGCGCAGCCGCTGAATTAGAAGGTATAGAATGCTGGAGTGCAAGAGATTTACAACTTTTATTGGGATACAGCAAGTGGGAAAACTTTGAAAAGGTAATTCAAAAAGCAAAGGACTCGTGCAAGAATGCAGGTGAGGAAATTACTTATCATTTTCCTGACGTCAGGAAAACGATACCTATGCCTAAAGGTGCTGAAAAAGAGATTGATGACATACTCCTTACCCGTTATGCCTGCTATTTAATTGCACAAAATGGTGACAGCCGAAAAAAAGAAATTGCATTTGCACAAAATTATTTTGCAGTGCAGACCCGCAAAGCAGAACTGGTGGAACAGCGCTTTTTAGAATATGAAAGAATAAAGGCAAGGGAAAAGTTAAGCCAGACCGAAAAACAGCTTTCAGGGATTCTGTTTGAGCGAGGCGTGGACAGTCAAGGCTTTGCTATCATTAGAAGCAAAGGAGATCAGGCATTGTTCAGATTGAATACACAAACACTGAAAAAGAAAATGGGTGTGCCTGCAAGCAGACCTGTAGCTGATTTTCTTCCAACGATAAGTATTAAGGCAAAAGATTTAGCAGCCGAAATGACCGGATTAAACGTACAAAACAAAGATTTAAAAGGACAGAATAAAATAGAAAAAGAGCATATAGACAACAATCAGGCGGTTCGTGAGATGCTTACCAAACGAGGTATTATACCTGAGAACCTACCTCCTGCTGAGGATGTTAAAAAGTTGCAACGCAAAATGGATGGTGACGAGAAAAAGTTACTGAAAGGAAACAAAAAGAAAGGAAAGTAAAAATTCCTTAATGTTGATAACTAAGATAATTATATGACCGAGATACAAAAAGAAAATAAGAGTGTGCGTAAGGTTCCTAAT
>Ga0079224_100003964_pt1 | contig 18932 bp, 20 predicted proteins | sample Stecom2015_FD_80414 | JGI IMG/M metagenome (GOLD analysis project Ga0079224, IMG submission 80414) | Agricultural soil microbial communities from Utah to study Nitrogen management - Steer compost 2015 | ecosystem: Environmental > Terrestrial > Soil > Agricultural land | place: USA: Utah... | reverse complement strand
TTCTCGACCTGGATGACCGCCTTCTCGGCCTGCACCACGCGGAAATAGATCACCGCGTTGACCTTGACCGAGACGTTGTCGCGCGAGATGACGTCCTGCGTCGGCACGTCGAGGACGAGCGTACGCTGGTCGACCCGCACCATTTGCTGCACGTACGGCAGCAGCAGGATCAGGCCCGGTCCCTTCACGCCGGTGAAGCGGCCGAGCGTGAAGACGACGCCGCGCTCGTACTCGCGCAGGATGCGGATCGACGTCGCGAGGATCGCGACGAGGATGATGAGGATGGGCAGATAGACGGCGAGATCGAAAGGCATGGCTCTCCTCTACGGTTGCGCCCGATCGTTCACGATTCCGCGACGACGCGCAAGACAAGCCCATCGACCGACGCGACGCGCACGCGCTGGCCGGGCGCCAGCGGCACGTCGCTCTCGGCGCGCCAGCGCTCGCCGGCAACGAGAACGCGGCCGCTTCCGTCACTCCATTCCAGAACGGTTCCTCGCTCGCCGACCATGCCGCGCTCGCCGGTCTTCACCGGCTGCCGGCGCGAGCGCCACAGCATGCGCAGCACGAGCAGCGAGAATGCCAGGCTCGCCGCGACGATCGCGCCGATCGAGGTCCACGGAATCCCGAAGCCCGGCGCCTCGGTGTCGATGAGGATCGTCGCACCGAGCACGAAGGCGACGGCGCCGCCGAGCGCCGCGGCACCCGCCGACGGCGTGAACGCCTCCGCGATCATCAGCAGCAGGCCGAACACGATGAGGCCGAGCCCGGCATAGTTCACCGGCAGCACCGAGAGTGCATACAGGCCGAGCAGCAGGCAGATCGCGCCGACGATGCCCGGATAGAGCGAGCCGGGGTTCATGAACTCGAAGATCAGCCCGTAGAAGCCGATCGTCATCAGGATCAGCGCGAGGCTCGGGTTCGTCAGCACCGCGAGCAGCTCCGCGCGCCAGTCGGGCTCGAGTGCCTGCTGCGCGAGTCCGCTCGTCTTCAGCGTGCGCGACTGGCCGGCCACCGAGACCGTGCGTCCGTCGGCCTTCTCGAGCAGGTCGCCGACGTCGCGTGCGACGAAATCGATGACGCGCTGCTTTTCCGCGTCGACCGCCGACAGGCTCGCCGCCTCGCGTACGGCGCGCTCGGCCCAATCGGCGTTGCGCCCACGCATCTCGGCGAGCGAGCGGATGTAGGCGACCGCGTCATTGATCGCCTTCGCCTCCATCGCGGAATCGGGCTCGCGGCCGCGCCGTGCGGGCCGGTCGCGGTCGGCGGCGTCGCCGCGCGCCGCGTCGCCGTCGGTACGATCCCCTCCCGTCGAATTACCGTCCTTCGTCCGGCCGCTTTCGCCACCCTTCGACGTCGCGTCGTCCGCGGATCCTTTCGGACTCTCCTTCGGCGCCGTTCGGTCGCGCCCGCGTCGGTCGCGCTCGTCGTCTCCGCCAAAAGGCAATCCGCCCCCGCCGATCGCGACCGGCGTCGCTGCACCGAGGTTCGTTCCCGGGGCCATCGCGGCCACGTGGCTCGCATACAGAATGTAGGTGCCGGCGCTCGCCGCGCGCGCGCCGCCGGGTCCGACGAAGCCGAGCACCGGGATCGGCGACGAGACGATCGCCCGCACGATCTCGCGCATCGAGGTGTCGAGCCCGCCCGGCGTGTCCATCTGCAGCACGACGACTTCGGCGCCGTCGCGCGCGGCGCGGGAGATCCCACGCACGACGTAGTCGGCGCTCGCGGGTCCGATCGCCCCCTCGAGCGTGAGCACGACCGCGCGCCGTCCGGAAACGGCGTTCTGCCCGGATTCCGTGTCCTGCGCGAGCGCGAACGAAAAAGCGGAGAAGCCGGAGACGAACGCGAACAGGATCGCGACGACGCCGATCGCAGCGACGGCCGACCCTCCCGCGAGCGGGCCGACACGCCTCGGGCGAGCCGCGAATGACGACGGGCCTGACAGGCGGCACATGCCACCGATGATACGCGGCGGCGACGGCCGGAGAACGGCCGGCCCGTTATATACGGTTGTATACTACGCTTGGCCGCTGCCCGGATCGGGCGGCCAGCGTCTTCTTTCGAGCAGTCCCGCATGTTCCGCCGCCTTGCGCTCGCCTCGCTCGCCTGCCTCGTCGCGATGGCCGCGCCCATCGCTCGCGGCGCCGGTCTCACGGTATCGGCGGCCGCCAGCCTACAGAACGCATTCCGCGAAATCGCCATCGCCTGGGAAGCGCGTCACGCGCGCGATCGCGTCCTGCTGAATTTCGCCGCGTCGGGCACGCTGCTGCAGCAACTCGACAAGGGCGCACCGGTGGATGTTTTCGCCTCGGCCGACCGCGAGACGATGGACCGGGCACAGGCGAAGAAGCTGATCGACGCCGCCGCGCGGCGCGACTTCGCCCGCAACGTGCTCGTCGTCGCCGTGCCGACAGCCTCGTCGCCGGCGATCACCTCGCTCGCCGACCTTCGGCAGGACGCCGTCCGGCGCGTCGCGATCGGCGATCCGCGCAGCGTGCCGGCCGGCCGCCATGCGCAGGCGGCGCTGGACGCCGCCGGCCTGCACGACGCGATCGCGCCGAAACGGATCGTCGCGCAGTCGGTGCGCCAGGTCCTCGATTACGTTGCGCGCGGCGAAGTCGATGCCGGCTTCGTCTACGCGACCGACGCCGCGATCCTGCAGGACCGGGTGCGCGTCGCGTTCGACGTTCCGCTCGACGAGCCGGTGCGGTATTCGATCGCGCCGGTGAAGGGCACGGCCAACGCCGCCGGGGCGCGCTCGTTCATCGATTTCGTCACCGGCGCGCAAGGACGGGAAATCCTCGCGCGCCACGGTTTCGCCCAACCTTGAGCCGCCGTGGAGCCTGCATGGATCGCGCTGTCGCTGTCGCTGAAGGTGGCCGGGTGGGCGACGCTGCTCAATGCGGTGCTCGGCATCGGCATCGCCTACGCACTCGCACGACTGCGATTCCCCGGGCGCAACCTCATCGACGCATTGCTCACGCTGCCGATGGTGCTGCCGCCGACCGTGCTCGGCTACTACCTGCTGGTGCTGCTCGGTCGCCACGGCCCGATCGGCGCCTTCCTGTACGAGCGCTTCGGGATCACGCTGGTCTTCACGTTCACGGGCGCGGTGATCGCTGCCACGATCGTCGCGTTCCCGCTGGTGATGAAGTCGGCGCGTGCGGCCTTCGAGACGATCGACCCGCAATTCGAGAAAGCCGCGCGCGTGCTCGGGCTGTCGCCGCCCGCGGTGTTCTTCCGCGTGACGCTGCCGCTGGCGCGCCGCGGCATCCTCGCCGGGCTGCTGCTGGCCTTCGCGCGCGCACTCGGCGAGTTCGGTGCCACGCTGATGATCGCCGGCAGCATCCCGGGCCGCACGCAGACGCTGTCGATCGCCGTCTACGAGGCCGTGCAGGCCGGTCAGGATGCGACCGCGAACGTGCTGGTGGCGATCGTGTCGATCACCTGCATGGCCGTGCTGCTCGCCGTCGGCCGCCTGGCGCCCGGACGAGCGCCCGTGTGAGCGACGGTCGATGAACCCGACCGTCGACCGCCTGCGCGATGCGGCACCCGACCGCATGCCAAGCTTCGCCGTCGACATCGAAGCGACGCCGCGCGCCCGCCGCCCCGAGCGCAAGCGCGACACCGCCGAGCGCGCACGCGACACCGATTTCACGCTGGACGTCCGATTCACGACGACCGCGCGACGCGTCGTCGTCCGCGGCCCCTCGGGAGCGGGCAAGAGCCTGATGCTGCAGGCGATCGCCGGCCTGCTCCGGCCGCGCCGCGGTCGCATCGTGGTGCTCGGGCGCTGCGTCTTCGACTCCGCCTCGGGAATCGACGTTCCGGCACGCCAACGCGACGTGGGCTTTCTATTCCAGGACTACGCCCTGTTCCCGCATCTCACCGTACGGCAGAACGTGAATTTCGGACTCGCGCGCTCGCTGCGCAACCCGACCGCCGCGATGCGCGATCCGCGCGCCGAGCGGTGGCTCGAAGCGCTCGGCATCGCGGCATTCGCCGAGCGCTATCCCGACCAGCTCTCGGGTGGACAGCGCCAGCGCACGGCGCTCGCACGCGCGCTCGCGCGCACGCCGCGCGCGCTGCTGCTCGACGAACCCTTCGCCGCGCTCGATCCGGCGCTGCGCGAACGGCTGCGCGACGAACTGGACGCGCTGCAGCGCAGCCTCGCGCTGCCGATGATGCTGGTCACGCACGACGACGCGGACGTGGAGCGCTTCGGCGACGAGCTGATCGAGATCGAGGCCGGCCGCGTGTGCCGGCACGAGCTGCGCACGCAGAGCACGGGACGACCGCTGACGGAGGCCGCTTGAAGGCGTCGATGAGCGTGCGCGGCCTGGTCTGGCTAGCGTACGGCGACGAGAATTTCGGCGGTCCCGGCCGCATCGCGCTGCTCGAGGCAATCCGCAGCGAAGGATCGATCACCGCGGCGGCGCGCCGCGTGGGGCTAAGCTACAAGGCCGCCTGGGACGCGATCGACCGGATGAACCGGCTGGCCGGCGAGCCGCTCGTCTCGCGCGTGACCGGCGGGCGCGGTGGCGGATCGACGCGACTGACGCCGCGCGGCGAGCGGCTGATCGCGAATTTCCGGTTGATCGAGGCCGAGCACCGCCGCTTCCTCGACCTGCTGTCGCAGTACACGCACGGCATGCCGGACGACCTGCAACTGCTCCGGAGGCTGAACCTGATGAAGACCAGTGCACGCAACCAGTTCGTCGGAAAGGTAGCCGCCGTTCACGCCGGCGCCGTCAACGACGAGATCGAGATCGAGGTCTCCGGCGGCCAGCGCATCGTCGCCGTCGTCACGCGCGAGAGCACGCAGAACCTCGGGCTCGCGCCGGGACGCGAGGCCTTCGCGCTGGTCAAGGCCTCCTCGGTGCTGCTCGCGATCGACGTCGCGGGAGCGAAGCTGTCGACTCGCAACCGGCTCGAAGGCAAGGTCTCGCGACTCGAACCAGGGTCCGTGAACGCCGAGGTCGTCGTCGCGTTGCCCGCGGGCGGCACGATCGCCGCGATCGTCACGAAGGAGAGCGCCGAAGCGCTCGGCCTGAAAATCGGGACGCCGGTGACGGCACTCTTCAAGGCCTCGAGCGTCATCGTCGGAACGGTCGACTGAGACCCGGGGCGCGCGCTGGGAGCGCGACGCGCCCCTGCGAAGAGCGCGGCGTCGGTCGATGCTCAGTGACCGGGCTTCGGCGCCCGGAAGCCGGGATGCTCGAAGTGGTCGGCGTACTGCTCGAGCGAGCGCACGACGTGCACGACGCCCTCGCTGCGCGAAGCCCTGGCGTGCTTGCCTTGCAGCGCCTCGTTGCCCTCGAGCATCGTCGCGAGGATCGCGTGCAGCACCTCGTCGGCGGCCGGCTCGAGCTCGCAGTTCTGCACGATGTTCGCCACCTGCGCATCGATCTCGCGGCCGAGCGCGTCGTACTGCGAATCGTTCATCCGCCCCGCATGCACGACCGGAAGCGTGGCTTCGACCGCCGCGCCGATGCGCGCCATGCTCGCGCGCAGCGCCTCGTCGGTCGCCCATTTGCGTCCGTCGTCGAGCCTGAGCATCGGACCGTCGCCGTCGTGCGCGTGCGAATGCGCGTACGAATGCGAATGCGCGGCGCCGGCATGCGCATCAGCGGGTTCGTGCGCAGCGCTGGCGTGCATCGGTTCGGCCGCGTGGTCGGCGGCCGCGGCTGCCGGCGCAGCGAACACGAGCGGGCCGACGGCGGTGAGGACACCGGCCGCGAGCAGATGGTTGAAGCGGGCTTTCATCGAGTCTCTCCGTTTCGGTTTCGAGCCGCCGACGCGGCGGCCTCCCCGAATGAAACGAAGCACGCGACGAGAAGTTCCCGCGGCGCGGGAGATTCCCGCCACGCCGTTCGGTCAGCGCTCCTGATGCAGCCGCTCGAAGCCCGAGGCGCCGACGGGCTGGCGCAGCAGCAGCTCGCGCAGGCGGGCGCGCTGGTCGGCGTCGAGGAGCTCGCGCTCGCGCAGCAGCTGCTCGATGACGAGCCTCTGCTGCTCGTCCTGCAGCCGGGCGATCGCGGCCCGCTCGGCCTCGATCGCGGTGCGATCGGGCGTCGGCGCGAAGATCGCCTCGATGAGCCGGTCGCGTCGCGCATGGATCTCCTGCGCGCCCTCGCGGAATCGCTCGAGAAAATCCGTCTCGGCCTCGCGCCAGCGCCGCTGCTGCGCCTCGTCGAGACCGAGGTGACGCACCAGCCCCGGAAAGTCGTCCGCTGCCGAAGCGGGGCGGTCCTGCAGCACCCGCCAGCCGACGGCGCCGAGAACGCCCAGGTTCACCAGCAGCGACACCGCGAAAACGATTCGCAGCAGCGTGTCGCGGTTCATCGCGAATGCTCCGCGGAGGCGATGCGGCACGATCCGGCACCCGCGCACAGGCCGCCGGGAGCCACCGGCGCGAAGACCTCGAGCGCGCCCCCCAGCGGGCGCGGAAGCGTCGCCGGAACGGTCAGCGCCAACCCGAGTGCCATGCCGAGCGAGACGCAGGCCGCCGCACCGATCCCGGCCGGCACGAACCAGTGCCAACCGGTTCTTCGCGGCGTCCGGCTACGCCGGCCCGCGGCCGGAAGCGCTTCGATGCGCCCGCGCACCACCTGCGACAGATCGACGCCGAGCGAATCGTCGGCGAGCGCGCGCAGACTGCGTTGCGCGTCGTGCCACTCTGCGAGCCAGCGCCGACAGCGATCGCAGGTGGCCAGATGCGCGTCGACCTCGGCGCGTCGATCGGCAGCGAGCTCACCGTCCGCATAGGCGGACAGCACCTCCACTTCAGGCCAGTGCCGGGTCATGACGTTTCTCCAGGGGTCGGCGCGAAGCGCTCGAGGAGCGCGGCACGCGCACGCGCGATGCGCGATTTCACGGTGCCTTCGGCCACGCCGAGCGCGTCGGCGATCTCGGCGTAAGAAAGGCTCTCCACCTCACGGAGCAGCAACACCTCGCGGTGCTCGAGCGGCAGCGCACGAAGCGCGGCATCGAGCGAGGCGAGCCGCCGCCGCGCGTGCACCTGCTCGTCGGGCATGGGCGCCGGATCGGCGATCGCCGTCGCGCCCTCCTCGAGCGGCTCGAAGCCGACGACGGCATGCCGGCGCAGCGCGTCGAGCGCGCCGTTGCGTGCGATCTGCAGCAGCCACGTACCGAAACGGGCATCGGGCCGCCAGCGCGGCATCGCCTGCCATGCCTTCAGGAAGGTCTCCTGCGTGATGTCCATCGCCTCCTCGCGCGACCCGATCATCCGGAACACGAAGCGGAACACGCGGTCCTGGTGCCGCGAGACCAGCTTCGTGAACGCGTCGGCACTGCCACCGCGTGCGCGCGCCGCCAGGCCGGCGTCGTCGTCGGTCTTCAACGCACCCATCCGAGAAACGGCGGCGCCCGATGCGCCCCGCCTGTCCCTGCAACGAACGACGCGCCGGAAAGTTCCCGGCGGAGGGGCGCCGCCGGCGGCCACGCCGCCGCGCCGCGCCGCCTCAGCGCAGAATGCGGCGCCAGGCCAGCGCCGCGAGCACGATCCAGACGACGCTGCGCAACGTCATCGCCGCCGCCGTTCGCGTCTCCCAGGCGCCGCCCGTGGCGACGTGCAGGCCGAACGCGGCGAAGACGACGAGCGTGGCGACGGCGATCGCCACCGCGAGCCGCACCGACCAGCGGCGCCGAAGCCAGAAACCGACGCCGGCGACGACATAGGCGAAGCCGGCGAGGAAATTGAACCAGAGGACGAAACCGACGTAGTCGCCGGCGGCGTTGACCGCATCGGGGACGCCGAACAGCACGCGCCCGCCGGCGCGGATCGTGGCGAGGCCGAACACCACCGCCACGGCGGCGGCGATTCGCATCGTCCAATCGCGGCGCCCCTCCCCGGGCACGCGCACTGCGGAAACCTCGCCCATCCGGAAACCCCGCAAGCAAGTAACTTGTTACTTGATCCTAGGCAGGCCTGCCGTAGGCTGTCAAGGATCGACGCTCGCGACGTAGACGACCGACGACGAATCGGAGGAAAGCCGACATGGACTCGATCGCGGAGCTGCAGCGCACGATCGCGGCGCTCGTGCAGGCACCCAAGGGACTTCTCGCCGCCGACGAGAGCATCCCGACGATCGCGAAGCGCTTCGCGTCGATCGGCCTGGAATCCACCGAAGCGACACGGCGCGCCTGGCGCGACGTACTGCTGTCGGCGGACGGCCTGGCCGAATCGGTCAGCGGCGTCATCCTCCACGAGGAGACGCTCGGCCAGCAGTCGGCCGACGGCACGCCGTTCCCGCAGCTGCTCGAGCGGCGCGGCATCGTCCCCGGCCTCAAGGTCGACGCCGGCAAGGGTCCGCTGGCCAACGCACCGGGCGACGAGATCACCGAAGGGCTCGACGGCCTGGCGAAGCGCCTGCGCCGCTATCGCGAGCAGGGGGCACGCTTCACGAAGTGGCGCGCGGTCTACAATGTCTCGCCCACGCTGCCGAGCGCGCTCGCGATCGACGCGAACGCGCACGCCCTCGCCCGCTACGCGGCGATCTGCCAGAACGAGGGCTTCGTGCCGATCGTCGAGCCCGAGGTGCTGATCGACGGCGAGCACTCGATCGAACGCTGCAACGAAGTCAGCGAGCAGGTGCTGCACGCCGTCTTCGACGCGCTGCATCGGCAGCGCGCCGTGCTCGAATGCCTGCTGCTGAAGCCGAGCATGGTGCTGCCGGGCAAGAGCGCGAGGAAGGCGCCGCCGGAAGAGGTCGCGAAGCACACGATCGCCGTGCTGCGCCGCACGGTCCCGGCCGCCGTGCCCGGCATCTTCTTCCTCTCCGGCGGACAGACGCCCGAGGAAGCGACGGCGAACCTCGACGCGATGAACCGGCTCGGCCCCCAGCCGTGGGTGCTCAGCTTCTCCTACGCCCGCGCGCTGCAGGAACCGGCGCTGTCCGCCTGGCGCGGCGACGCGGCGAACGCGCAGGCCGCGCAGCGTGCGCTGGTGCACCGCGCTCGGATGAACGCACTCGCGCGCGAGGGGCGCTACGAAGCGGCGATGGAAGGCGCAAACGCGCGCTGAAGCGCTGCGCGCATCGACACGGGCATTCGCGACGGCAACGCGTCAGCTGCAGCGCTGGTGACGCTCGCGGAGAATCGCCAGCACCTCGTCGGGATCGCGCCCCCACCAGCTCGTCGAGAGGATCTCCGCTTCGTGCGCGCCGCGATACCCGTTCGCCTCGACGCGCGCCCGCAGCCCCGGCAGGTCGATGACCCCGTCGCCCATCATGCCGCGGTCGAGCAGCAGGTCGCGCGTGGGCACCAGCCAGTCGCAGATGTGATAAGCGAGCAGCCGCGCCGCGCCGGCTCGCGCGAGTGCGCGCGACAGCTGCGGATCCCACCAGACGTGATACGCATCGACCACGACGCCGAGCGTGCAGGCGTCGGCACCTTCGGCGGGCAGCGGATCGAGCGCTTCGCACAGGTCGAGCGCCTGGTCGAGCGTGTTCACGCACGCGCGATCCGCGCAGTACATCGGGTGCAGCGGCTCGATCGCCAACGGAACGCCGCTCGCGCGCGCATGCGGCAGGATCTCGGCAAGGCCGTCGCGCACCATCGCGCGGGCGCCTTCGAGGTCGCGCGTACCGGGAACGACGCCGCCGACGACGAGCACGAGACAGCGCGCGCCGATCGTCGCCGCGTCGTCGATCGCGCGCCGGTTGTCGTCGATCGCCGCACGTCGGCCCTGCGCGTCGGCGGCCGGGAACATGCCGCCGCGGCACAGGCCGCTCACCGTCAACCCGTTCGCACGGATGCGGCGGGCCGCCTCGGCGGCGCCGAGCTCGTCGAGCTTGTCGCGCCACGGCGAGATGCCGTGGATGCCGTGCCGTGCGCAGCCGTCGATCGCCTCGGCGAGCGTCCACTGCTCGCGCACGGTCGCGGTGTTCAGCGAGAGCCGCTCGGGATCGGGTGCGGGAATGGGCACCGATGCCTGCGCCGTCGATGCGGCCGGAGCGTCCGGCGACACGCTCACAGCGCCGGCGCCGCGTCGACGCCCTGCGTGGCGAGCCACTGCGACATCCGCGCGGTCGCCCGGTCGGGATCCTCGAGCAGGCCCGCAGCGTCGGCGAGACGGAACAGTTGCGACAGGTGCAGCGCGCTGCGCGCCGACTGCTGGCCGCCGACCATCACGAAATGGTCCTGGTGGCCGTTGAGCCAGGCCATGAAGACGATGCCGGTCTTGTAGAAGCGCGTCGGCGCACCGAAGATGTGCCGCGACAGCGGCACCGTCGGACCGAGGATCTCGTGAAAGCGCCCGACCTCGCCGCGCGCGAGCGCCGACAACGCGGCCGACGCCGCCGGCGCGATCGCATCGAAGATCCCGAGCAGCGCGTCCGAATGTCCGTGCTCGTCGCCCTCGATCAGCTCGGCGAAGTGGAAATCGTCGCCGGTGTACATGCGGATACCCGGCGCCAGGCGACGGCGCATCACGATCTCCTTGTGGCGGTCGAGCAGCGAGATCTTCACGCCGTCGACGCGCGCCGCGTTGCGGTTGAGGATCTCGACGGCGACGTCCATCGCCTCGTCGACGTCGCTGCGGCCCCAGTAGCCGGCGAGCGCCGGATCGAACATGTCGCCGAGCCAATGCACGATCACCGGCTCGCGCGCCTGCGACAGCAGCCGGTCGTAGACCCGCGCGTAGTCGTCGGGCGACTTCGCGCACGCCGCGAGCGCGCGGCTCGCCATCAGGATCAGTCGTCCGCCCAGCGCCTCGATCGCCTCCATCTGCGTCTCGTAGGCGGCGATCACCTCGTCGATCGACGGCACGGCGCCGGCAGGCAGATGATCGGTGCCGCAGCCGCAGGCGACGAGCGCGTTCTCCTCGCCGCGGGCGGCCTCGAGCGTGCGGCGGATCAGCTCGAGCGAGGTGTTCCAGTCGAGCCCCATGCCGCGCTGCGCGGTGTCCATCGCCTCCGCCACCCCGAGGCCGAGCGACCACAGGCGGCGCCGATACGCCAGCGTCGCGTCCCAGTCGAGCGCGCAGTCGAGCCATGGATCGTTCGGCGCCAACGCGTCGGCGACGACGTGCGCCGCGGAGTACGCGACGCGATCGAAGGCCGTGCGCGGCGCGCGCTCGAACTCGGCGGGTTGCGAAAGCGTGAAGCGGCGCAGCGCGCCGTCCGCTTCAGGGAGCATCAGCGAGGGCATGTGTTCGAACCTCCGGGCGCGGCGCCGTTCCGGCACTGCGCCGTCGCGATCAGTCGGGCAGCGCTTCCAGGTCGACCCAGCGCCGCTCGCGCCACGACTGCAGCCCCGCCTCGACCAGCTGCACGCCCTTGGCACCCTCGCGCAGGTTCCACGGAAACGGCTCGCCGTCGACGACGTGGCGGATGAAGCGCTCCCATTGCACCTTGAACGCGTTGTCGTAGGCGACCGTGTCGGGCACTTCCTGCCAGCCGGCGAAGAAGTCGATCGGCTGCGGCAGATCGGGATTCCACACCGGCTTCGGCGTGTTCACGCGCGACTGCGTGCGGCACTCGCGCAGGCCCGCCACCGCCGAGCCGTGCGTCCCGTCGACCTGCAGCGTGAGGAGATCGTCGCGGCGCACGCGAACGCACCAGGAGCTGTTGAAGTGCGCGACGATGCCGCGCTCGGTGACGAAGGTCGCATAGGCCGCGTCGTCGGCGGTGGCCTCGTAGCGCTTGCCGTTCTCGTCGATGCGCTCCGGGATGTGCGTGGCGCCGAGACAAGAGACGCTCTTCACCTCGCCGAACAGGTTGTCGACGACGTAGCGCCAATGGCACAGCATGTCGAGGATGATGCCTCCGCCGTCCTCCTTGCGGTAGTTCCACGACGGGCGCTGCGCGGGCTGCAGGTCGCCTTCGAAGACCCAGTAGCCGAACTCGCCGCGTACCGACAGGATGCGCCCGAAGAAGCCGGCGTCGATCAGCAGCTTCAACTTCTGCAGCCCCGGCAGCCACAGCTTGTCCTGCACGACGCCGTGGCGCACGCCCGCCGCGTGCGCCGCGCGATAGATCTCCATCGCCTCGGCGAGATTCGTCGCCGAAGGCTTCTCGCAATACACGTGCTTGCCGGCGGCGATCGCCTTCTTCACCAGCGACGGGCGCATCTGCGTCGTCGCGGCATCGAAGAACACGGTGTCGTCGGGATTCGCCAGTGCACGCTCGAGATCGGTGTCCCAGCGCAGCCCGCCGTGCGCGGCCGCCAGCGCCTGCATGCGCTCGGCGCCGCGTCCGACCAGGATCGGATCGGGCATCACGCGATCGCCGTTGGCGAGCCGCACGCCACCCTCGGCGCGGATCGCGACGATCGAGCGGATCAGGTGCTGGTTCATGCCCATGCGGCCCGTCACGCCGTGCATGACGATGCCGAGTCTTCGCGTTCCCATTCGTTCGATGCTCCGCGGCAGGCTTCAGGTGATGCGCAGCTTCAGGCTGTCGTCGTACGGCAGCGCCGGATGTGCGAAGAAGGTGTCGGCGTGCACGTAATGCAAGGCGATCGCGCGACGCCAGCGCGTGGAATGGTTCGGACCCGAGTGATGGAACGTGTTGCCGTGATGGAAGGAGACGCTTCCGCGCATCACCGGCGCCGGCTGCATCGGCTGGCGCTCGAGGATCTCGGGCGGCAATTGCAGGTTGAACGGCTCGTCGGGCGGCGCCACGTGCGGATAGACCGGCCCGCGGTTCGTGCCGTCGCCGAAGTACAGGCAGCCGTTCTCCAGTGTCGCGTCGTCGAGCGCGATCCACGCGGTCACGACGCCGTCGGTATCGTTCGGCCCGAAATAGAAGTTGTCTTGGTGCGCGGGCTTCGGCCCGCCCCCCTCCGGGGGCTTGAAGAAGACCTGGCTGAAGTAGACCGAGACGCCCGGCCCGATCAGCGACTCGACGAGCGCGACGAGCGCCGGCGCGCGCGCGAGCTCGCGCACCGCCTCGCGATGGTGATGCGGGTTGTCGAGCTTGCGCAGCACTTGCCGTGCGCGCACGCCGGAGTCGACGTACCACGCGCGTTGCTCCGCGGGCAGTGCGGCGAGAAAGCTCTCGCCCCAGCGTTCGATGTCGGCGATGACGCCCTCGAGCTGCTGCACGGGGAAGACCCGATCGACGGTGAGATGACCGAGATGCCGGTAGAGCGCGATCTCGGCGTCGCCCAGCGGCTGCGCGCCGCGCAGCGCTTCGTGCGAGGAGCGAGCCGCGGCATCGGCGGATCGGGAGGCGGAGGCGTTGGCCGACATCTTCGTCTCCATGAATTAACTCATTGGTTAATAGTGTAGGTCGCCGCCGGTCGACGCGTCAAGTGAACTTGAAGGGCCGTGGGGCGCGGGATAGCATCGCGTTCTCACTATCCGGTTAACAAGGCGGGTCTTCGCGATGCCTCGCATCTCCACCACCGTCGTCGGCTCCTATCCCGTTCCCCAGTGGCTGCTCGCCTCGCCGTCCGAGCAGGCGCTGGTCGACGCCACCCGCGTGGTGATCGGCATCCAGGAGCACGCCGGCATCGACGTCGTCTGCGACGGCGAGCTGTATCGTTTCGACCTGAACCATCCCGAGACGAACGGGATGATCGAGTATTTCGTGCGCCCGCTCGACGGCGTCTCGCAGCGCCTGTCCTTCGACGCGCTGATCGCCTGGCGCGCGAATGCGGGCATGCGCTTCCGGACACGGCCGCCGGGCATCGTCGAGGGTCCGATCGGACACGGCTCGCTCGACCTGCCGGCGGCCTGCGCACGTGCGAAAGCGCTCGCGCGCAAGCCGTTCAAGTTCACGCTCACCGGGCCGCACATGCTCGCCAAGACGCTGATCGATCGACACTACGGCGATCCGGCGAAGCTCGCCCACGCGATCGCGGACGTGCTCGCCGAGCAGGTCGCGCAGCTCGACGCCGACGTCGTGCAGCTCGACGAAGCGAACCTGCCCGGCCACCCCGACGAATGGCCCTGGGCCGCATCGGCGATCAACCGCGTGCTCGACGCGGTGCGCGGCAAGCCCGCCGTGCACCTGTGCTTCGGCAACTACGGCGGGCAGACCGTGCAGAAAGGCACGTGGGACCGGCTCGTCGACTACCTGAACGCGCTGCACGCCGATCACGTCGTGCTCGAGTGCGCGCACCGGCCGCCGCAGGAAATGGAAGCCTTCCGCGGGCTCGATGCGCGCATCGGCCTAGGGCTGGGCGTCGTCGACATCAAGGTCAACGAGGTCGAGAGCGCCGAGTCGGTCGCGCGCGCGATCGAACGCGCCGAGCGCGTGCTCGGCGAAGGCCGCGTGCGCTACGTGCACCCCGACTGCGGCTTCTGGATGCTGCCGCGTTCGGTGGCCGACGCGAAGATGCGCGCGCTAGTGGCGGGACGCGACCTGTACGAGGGAATCTCGTCGCCGAGCCGCCCTGCCTGACCGACGGAGCACACACGATGCAGGAACTTCCGCAACGCTTCGACGACGTCGAGTCGCTCGAGCACTTCCTCAGCGAGCCCACGCCCGCTCTCGCCGCCGACCTCGAACGCATCGACGGCGACATTCTCGTGCTCGGCGTCGGCGGCAAGATGGGCCCGACGCTCGCGCGCATGGCCAGGCGCGCCGCGCCCGACCGGCGCGTCATCGGCGTCGCGCGCTTCTCGGATCCGGCCACGCGCGCCTCCCTCGAGGCGCACGGCGTCGAGTGCATCGCCTGCGACCTGCTCGATCGCACCGCCCTCGAGCGGCTGCCGAACGTCGCCGACGGCGTGCGCAACGTCGTCTTCATGGCCGGGCACAAGTTCGGTGCGGCGGGCAACGCATCGCTCACCTGGATGATGAACGTCGGCGTTCCGATGAACGTCGCCGAGGTGTATCGCGAGGCGCGCATCGTCGCGTTCTCCACCGCCTGCGTCTATCCGTTCGTGCCGGTCGACGGGCCCGGCGCCGACGAGAGCGTCGCGCCCAACCCACCGGCGGGCGACTATGCGAACTCCTGCGTCGGCCGCGAACGGATGTTCGAGTACGGCTCGCAGAAATGGGGAACGCCCGGCAGGCTCGTTCGCCTGTCGTACGCGATCGACATGCGCTACGGCGTGCTGTACGACGTCGCTTCCGCGGTGTTCGAGCAGCGCGAGCTCGACCTCACGATGGGCTACGCCGACGTCATCTGGCAGGGCGACGCGAACGAGCAGTCGCTGCGCCTGCTCGCGCACTGCACGTCGCCGACGACGCCGATCAACATCACGGGACCCGAGCACACGAGCATCCGCTGGCTCGCCGAACGATTCGGCGAGCGCTTCGGACGCGCACCGCGCTTCGTCGGCAGCGAAGCGCGCACCGCCTGGCTCGAGGACACGACCGCCTCGCAGCGCCTGTTCGGCAAGCCGCGCGTGCCGCTCGAACGGATGATCGACTGGACCGCCGACTGGATTGCGCGCGGCGGCGCGAGCCACGGCAAGCCGACGCATTTCGAGACACGCGATGGCCGGTACTGACGCGCACGGCGAAACGCCGCCGATCGAAGCGCTCGATGCGGGCGACCTGCCGGGCGCGCTCGAGCTGTCGCGTGCGGCGTCGTGGAACCAGAACGAGGCCGACTGGCGGACGATGCTCGCGCTCGGTCGCGGCTGGTGCATCCGCGCCCCCGACGGCGCCTCGCCGGCTCGACTGGCCGCGTCGATCGTCGTGCTGCCCTACGGCGACGCCTTCGCCTGGGTCAGCATGGTGCTCGTACTGCCCGAGTACCGTGGCCGCGGCTTCGCGTCGCGCCTGCTGCGCCACGCGCTGGCCGAACTGGCGCGCGACGGCAGGGGCGGCGTGCTCGACGCGACGCCGGCCGGACATCCGGTCTACGTGCAGGAGGGCTTCATCGACAGCTGGGGCTTTCGCCGCTATCGGCGGCCTGCGCCCGCCGATCGATCGGCGCCCCTGCCCTCGGCCGGGGTCGCAGCTGCATCGGCGGCGAACGACGGGGGTAGCGCGGCACCATCCACCGCAGGCGCATCAGCGATCCGCCCGCTGAACGAAGACGATTGGCCGGCGATCGCCGCGCTCGACGGCCGCACCTTCGGCGCCGACCGCGGCCCGCTGCTGCGCCGGCTCGCCGAGCGCGTTCCACGCGCCGCGCACGTGGCCGAGCGCGATGGCCGCCTCGTCGGCTTCGTGCTCGCCCGCGACGGACGCGAGGCGACGCAGGTGGGCCCGCTCGTCGCCGACGATGCCGCAAGCGCCTGTGCGCTGCTCGACGCGGCACTCGCCGCGATCGACGGGCCCGTCTACGTCGACGCCGCCGACGCACAGGCGGAGCTGCTCGCCGCGCTCGCCGGACGCGGTTTCGCGCTGCAGCGCCCGTTCACCCGGATGCTGTACGCGCTCGATCGGGCGCCCGGGGACGCGTCGAAGGTCTTCCTCGTCGCCGGCCCCGAGCTGGGCTGAGCGGGCCGCAACGGCCCGCCCGCGTCACTTCGGCATCTTGATCGAGCGGTCGAGGAACTCGTTCGTGTAGACGGTCTTGACGTCGAAGGGCTTGTCGATGCCGATGTACTCGCGCACGAGCTCGTAGTCGTCCTGCATCCGCTGGTCCTCGTGGATGCCCAGCGCCACCTCACGCGAGAACTTGTCGCTCATCAGCACCTCGACGAGCTTCCAGTTCTGCAGCTCGTTGTCGAACTTCAGCGCGCCGTTGGCGTCGACCAGCGCCTGCACGCACGGCTCGGGCTTGCGCACGCACTCGAGGAAGGCGCGCTGCGTGACCTTCACGAACTTGTCGATCAGCGGTCGATTGGCCTCGAGGAATTTCGCATTGACGATGATCGAGTTGCCGTACGGGTTCAGCCCCGCGTCGCGCCAGGCGAGAAAGCCCATGTCGTCGCCGAGCTCGCGCTGGAAGACGTGATGCAGGTTGTAGAACGAGGTGGTGACGTCGATCGACTTCGCCTTCAGCGCCGCGAGCTTGCCGTTGGCGTCGATGTTCACCCAGGTGACCGACTTCGGGTCGACGCCGTTGGCCTTCGCGAGCGCCGGCCACATCACGCGTGCGCCGTCGGCCGCGGGATTGCCGATCTTCTTGCCGGGGAAATCCTTCACGCCGGTGATGCCCGAGCTCTTCAGCCAGTACATCCCCTGCGGCGAATTCGCGTAGACGTTGTAGACGGCCACGGTGTCGGCGCCCTTGCCTTTCGCGACGAGCACGCCGGCCATGTCGGCGAGCCCGATCGGGTTGGCGCCCGCGCCGACCTTCTGCGTCGCGATCGCCGAGCCTTTGCCCGGCTCGAGATTCAGGTCGATCCCCTCCTTCTCGTACCATCCCAACTGCTTGGCGTAGTAGTACGGCGCGTGATCGCCGCCCGGCACCCAGTTCAGGACGAAATCGAGCTTCTGCGTCTGCGCGGCGGCCGGCGCCGCACCGATGGCCATCGCCGCGGCAGCGGCCACGGCAGCGAATGTCGCGCGAACAGGCATTCTCGGGTCTCCTTATGTGTCACGTTCGTGCAAGCCCTGCCGCCGCGCGGTTTGACGCTGAGGCGTGGCTGCGATAGAGTAAATTAACTAGGTGGTTACAATCCAGTGTAACGCGAATCCGGTCCGCGTTGCCAGGCGCGGGGTCGCGCCGCCCTCGGAACTTTCCCGCATTCCCGCATTTCTCCCGCGATGACGCTCCACCGCTCGGAACTTCCTGCCGAGGTCCAGTCGCTGCTGCATCGCGGCACTGTCATCCCCGCGCATCCGCTGGCGCTGGACGCGCAGGGGCGGCTGGACGAGACGCGCCAGCGCGCCCTCACCCGCTACTACGTCGATGCCGGCTCCGGCGGCCTGGCGGTCGGCGTGCATTCGACGCAATTCGCGATCCGCGACGTCGGCCTGTACGAGCCCGTGCTCGCGCTCGCCGCGCGCAGCGCCCGCGAATGGACGCAGCGACCGCTCGTGATGATCGCCGGACTGGCCGGCGGCACCGCGCAGGCGATCGGCGAGGCGCGCATCGCGCTGTCGCACGGCTATCACGCCGGCCTGCTGTCGCTCGCCGCGATGAAGGGCGCGTCGCTCGACGAGCTCGTCGCGCACTGCGAAGCCGTCGCCCGCGTCATCCCGCTCGTCGGCTTCTACCTGCAGACCGCGGTCGGCGGCATCGCGCTGCCCGCCGAGTTCTGGCGCCGCTTCGCCGCGATCGACAACGCGGTCGCGATCAAGATGGCGCCCTTCGACCGCTACCGCACGCTCGACGTCGTGCGCGGGGTGGTCGCCGCGCGTGCCGAAGACCGCGTCGCGCTCTACACGGGCAACGACGACCACATCGTGCTGGACCTGCTCGCGCCGTACCGCGTACGCCGCGACGGCGAGGACGTCACCGTGCGCATCCGCGGCGGCCTGCTCGGTCACTGGAGTGTGTGGACGAAGAGCGCGGTCGAGCTGCTCGAGCGCATCCACGCGGCGATCGCCGCGCGGCGCATCGACGACGAGCTGCTCGCGCTCGATTCGCGCGTGACCGACTGCAACGCCGCCTTCTTCGACGTCGCACACGATTTCGCCGGCTGCATCCCCGGCTGCCACGAGGTGCTGCGCCGTCAGGGGCTGCTCTCGTCGATCCGCTGCCTCGATCCGCAGGAGACGCTCTCGCCCGGCCAGGCGGACGAGATCGACCGCGTCTGCCGCGAGCACGCCGATCTCTCCGACGACGCCTTCGTTGCCGCGAACCTGGAACGATGGCTGTCCTGAACCCTCGGGCCCGTCCGGCCGTTCCGGCCGGGCCGATCGCCCCGGCTCCCGCACTCGCTCGATGAACCCGACCGGCGCTGCCCTCGGCCGCTATTCGCTCGCCGTCCTCGCGCATCTCGCGCTGCTCGTCCTCTGGTACGCCTTCGTGCGCGTCGGCGACGTCCCGCAGTTCGTCATGCCGTCGCCGCAGGCGACGTTCCAGGCGCTGCTGTCGCCGAACTACGACTGGTGGGCGAACACGCTCGTCACCGGCACCGAGATCTTCGGCGGCTACCTGCTCGC
>Ga0079224_100003962_pt1 | contig 18939 bp, 11 predicted proteins | sample Stecom2015_FD_80414 | JGI IMG/M metagenome (GOLD analysis project Ga0079224, IMG submission 80414) | Agricultural soil microbial communities from Utah to study Nitrogen management - Steer compost 2015 | ecosystem: Environmental > Terrestrial > Soil > Agricultural land | place: USA: Utah... | reverse complement strand
GCCGAGTTCGCCTCGCTGGAGCGATGCCTGCTCACCACGATCAGCGTGCTGGGAAGCCCGGGGGGCGCACGTGCCCGGCTTCGGGAGGCGCTTGTCGAAGCGCACACCTCGGCCAGCGCCTACCTCGCGCGCCTCTTCGATCCCCTGGCGCCTCCGCCACGGGTGCCCTTCGGAGGGCTGGTCATCGAGCGGATCGAGTCTGCGCCCAGGCCCGCGGAGGAGACGTCGCGACTGCTGCACTGAGATGTCCCTCCGGTGCCGGCGTCACCTCCAGCGGCGCAGGCCAGCTCAGCGGGGAATGGCGATGCGCACCGTCGCGCCCTGCCCCGGCTCGCTCTGCAGCGACACCTGCCCGCCGTGGGCCTCCACGAGCTGCTTGACGATTGCGAGGCCGAGGCCACTGCCGCCCTGCTTGCCCTCGGTCACGAAGGCATCGAACGCACGCGCCATCACCGAGGAAGGGACGCCCGGCCCGTCGTCGCTCAGGGTGATGTAGAGGGTGGTCTCGTCTCCCTGCACCTGCACGCGCAGGGTGCCGCCGTCCGGCATCGCCTCGATGGCATTGCGCGCCACGTTGGAGATCGCCCGCAGCAGCTTGGTCTCGTCGAACCGTGCGCTCCCGCGATCCTCGAGCACCAGCTCCAGGACGCCACCGATCCGCGCGAGCTCGGGCTCGAGCTGGGTGCGGACCTGCTCGAAGAAGGGCTCGAGGTACACGCGCCGACGCAGCAGCTCCTGCTCCCCCCGCGCATAGGCCAGGGTCTCACCGGTCATCGCGGCGATCTGCTCCACCTGCCGCTCGATGGTCGCGGCGATCCGCGCGCGCTCCTCGGCGGAGGGCTCCATGGCCATGAGCTGCGCGTAGCCGCCGATGATCGTCATGGGGGTCTTGAGGTCGTGCATCACGCCCGACATGACCCGGCCGATGGCCTCGAGGCGCGCCTTGCGCTCCCCTTCCACACGCATCCGCCGGAGCATCACCGCACGGCCCGCCAGTCCCGCAACCAGCGTCGCCAGGCGCTCGTCTGCGGTGTCGAAACCGGCGGCCTTCCCGTACAGCTCGAGAACGCCGAGAAGCTGGTCGTCGCCCTTGATGGGGACCCGGAGCGTGCCGGCCTCCGCAGCCGCTGCGGCGGCGTCCGGCCCCGGTGCGTCCGCGGGCACGTCTCCGAGGACGTATCGGCGGCGTCCCTCGCCATCGGTGAGCAGGATGATGCCCCCGGAGGCGCCAAGCACCCCGGTGGCCATGGAGAGGACCCGCTCGAGCAGCTCCTCCTCGGCCTCCGAGGAATGGACCGCCTGCTCGAGTTCATAGAGCAGATCCAGGTCCCGGACGGCGACGGAGAGCTCCTCGGTGGTTCTCCGCAGCTCATCGTTCTGGGCGCGCAGCGTCTCCATGAGCCGGACGCTGTCGAGCACGCCCGCGATCTGGGCGGCGATCGCCTCCACCAGCGCGAGCTCCTCCTCACCGAAGGCGCCCACGCGTCGGTGCAGCACCTGGACGACCCCCAGGATGCGGCCGCTCACGTGCCGCAGGGGGGCGACGATCATCGAGCGGGTGCGGAACCCGGAGCGGCGATCGATCTCCCGGTTGAAGCGGGGATCCGCGTAGGCATCGTCGATCCGGACCGGCTGACCCGAGCGCGCCACGTGTCCTGCGAGCCCTTCACCCGCCGGGACCCGCAGCTCGCGCAGCGCATTGCCCCGCACGACGCGGCCCACCAGCTCCTCCCGCTCCTCATCCAGCATGAAGAGGGTTGCGGCGGGCGCATCCAGCAGCGCCGCCAGACGATCGATGACCGGGCCCAGCAGTGAGTCCACGTCCTGCGTGGAGGCCAGGGTGGTGCCGATCTCCATGACCGCCTGGAAGCGCTCGGCCTTGCGCGCCACCGCGGTGTCGAGCTCCTCCAGCTTCTGGCTGAGGCCGTCGAGCAGCCCGGGTGGAGGGGTGCGTCCTTTGAAGCGGGTCTCGGACATGTCCTGGCTCAATGCGCCTGTGACCAGTTCCCCCCGACGCCCACCTCGACCTCGAGGGGCACGGCGAGCTCGGCGACGCCACCCATGCACGTGCGCGCGAGCTCGGTCACCCGCTCCACCTCGTCCAGGGGCGCCTCGAAGACCAGCTCGTCATGCACCTGGAGGAGCATCCGCGCCGAGAGCTTCGCATCGGTGAGCGCCTGCTCCACCGCCAGCATCGCCTTCTTGATGAGGTCGGCGGCCGTGCCCTGGATGGGCATGTTGATGGCGGCGCGCTCGGCCCCCTGGGCGATCATCCGGTTCTTCGAATGCAGATCCGCCATGGGCCGCCGGCGGCCGAACAGCGTCTCCACGTAACCGACGCGGCGCGCCTCCTCCACGGTCGACTTCAGATACGCCTGGATGCCGGGATAGCGCTCGAAGTAGCGGCGGATGATGTCGCGCGCCTCTTCCTGGGGGATGTCCAGGCGCGTGGAGAGGCCGTGCGCGGAGAGCCCGTAGGCGATGCCGAAGTTCACCGTCTTGGCGACCCGGCGCATCTCGGCGTTCACCTCGGACTCGGGGACCGCGAAGATCTCCGCCGCAGTGCGGGTGTGGATGTCCGCGCCCTGCCGGAACGCCTCGAGCAGGCCCGGATCGCCGGTGACGTGCGCGAGGATGCGCAGCTCCACCTGGCTGTAGTCCGCGGAGATGAGCCGCATGCCTTCGGGGGCGACGAAGGCGGCCCGGATCTCCCGACCCAACTCGGTGCGGATGGGGATGTTCTGCAGGTTGGGATCCGAGGAAGACAGCCGGCCGGTCGCTGCCACCGCCTGGTGGAACGTGGTGTGGATGCGTCCCCCGGCATCCGCCAGCTTCGGCAGGGTGTCGAGGTAGGTGCTCTTGAGCTTCACCACCGAGCGGTAGTCGATGATCGCCCGCGGCAGGGGGTGCATGGCGCTCAGCTTCTCGAGCACCTCCTGATCCGCGCTGGGTCCGGTCTTGCCCTTCTTGAGCACCGGAAGCGCGAGCTTCTCCTTGTCGAAGAGGATCTTCGCGAGCTGCTGATTGGAGCCGACGTTGAACGTCTCGCCGGCGAGCTCATGGATCTCCTGCTCGCGGCGCAGACACTCCGCGTCCACCCGCTTGGAGAGCGCGGTCAGCGTGGGGACGTCGACGAGGATGCCCCGCCGCTCCATGCGCGCGAGCACCGGCAGCAGCGGCAGCTCGAGCTCACGCGCGAGATCGGAGAGACCGGCCTGATCGAGCTCGCGCCACAGCAGCGGCCGCAGCGCGAGGATGGCGCGCACCGCCGAGACCGCCGGCCCCGCCAACTCCGCGACGGTCCGGTCCACCAGCGCTGGCAGCTTCCGGCCGACCTCGGGAACCGACAGCTCCCGGTGCAGCCGCTCGCGCGACAGGTCCGCAAGTGCGTGCTCCCGGCGCGAGGGATTGTGGAGGTAGGCCAGCAGCTCCAGATCCTCGCACGTGCCCTCCAGGGGCAGCCCGAAGCGGTGCAGCGCGTGCGAGAGCGCCTTGAGCCCATGGCCCACCTTGGTGATGGCAGCGTCGCCGAGCAGCGGCTCGAGGAGGGACACCACCTTCTGTCGGGGCAGGCTCTCCCCTGCGAGCAGGGAGCGGTGGCCCAGCGGAAGGTAGGCCGGCTCCGCGTCCGGCAACCCCAGCCCGAGTCCGACCAGCTCGCCATTCTCGACGTGGCCGAACACGCCCACCTGGCCCTGTGATCGCGCGAGTCCACAGAACGCCGTCAGCGCCTCTTCGGTGAAGATCGCGGCATCGGGTTCCGGTTCGGCGGGGGCAGCGGGTGTCTCGACCCGGGCCATGCCGGGGAGTTCCTGCAGCAGCCGGTAGAACTCGAGCTCGGTGAAGAGGGCCCTGGCGCGCTCGGTCTCCACGCTCCGGATCGCGAGGTCGTCGAGCGTGACGCCGAGCTCGAGATCGTCCCGGAAGCCGACCAGGGTCTGGTTCTGACGGACGCGCTCGACATGTTCGCGCAGCGTCTCGCGGAGCTTGGGCTTGGCGACCTCATCGAGCCGCCCGATGAGCGTCTCCACGTCCCCGAAGGTCTTCAGAAGGTCGGCCGCGGTCTTGGGTCCGACTCCGGGAACCTTGGGGATGTTGTCGATCGCGTCCCCCATCAGCGCGAGGTAGTCGCGCATCTGGGAGGCCTCGATGCCCAGCCGGCCGGGGACGTCCGCGGCGACGGTGACCTGATCCTTCATCGGGTCATAGAGCTCGACGCCCTCGTCCAGCAGCTGGATGAAGTCCTTGTCGCCGGTGACGATGCGGACGCTCCAACCCTCCGCGAGCGCGGTCCGGGTGAGGGTCGCGATGATGTCGTCGGCTTCCCAGCCCGGGACCTCGAGCGAGGGCAGACCCAGGACCTCGGCCACCTCGCGCACCCGGACGAACTGCTCCACCAGGTCACTCGGAGGGGGCGGCCGGTGGGCCTTGTACTCCGGATCGATCTCCTGACGCCCACGCCGGCTGTCCTTGTCGAAGGCCAGCACCAGGTGCGTGGGCTGCTCCTCGCGAAGCAGCTTGAGGATCATCCGCGTGAACCCGAGCACCGCGTGGGTGGTCACCCCGGCGGAGGTCGAGAGCGGCCCGATCGCGTGGTAGGCCCGGAAGACGAAGCCCGACGCGTCGACGAGGAGCAGGCGTCGGGAGGTCACAGACATCCGAACTCGGCCATCTTGGCGTCCACGCGCTGCTTGATGCCGTCGCCGTCCACCGCGAGCACCATCACCTCGCGGAGGGCGTCACACGACTGCGCCGAGTTCATGGCCTGGAACGCGAGCTCGGAGCAGTAGCGGACCGCCTTGTTCAGGTCGATGTTCCCGGTGAAGAAGTTGAAGCCCATCTTCCAGACGGTGCAGCCCTTCTTCGGATCCCGGCGATCCGCCCAGAACTTGCCCTTCTCATAGGCCGAGGCCGCAAGGTCCTTCTGCATGCTCATCCGATAGAAGGAGGGCGTGTCCCGGAAGTGCGGCGCCTGGATGAGCTTCTCGTCCAGCTCCATCGCCTCCTGGAACGGTCGCGCGGCCTGCTCCGGCTCGTCCTGCTGCAGCGCCGCCTGTCCGTTCTGGTAGAGCTGGAAGACGTTGTCGACCTGGCGCTTCAGGGCGTCGACCTCAGCGTGGAGGGAGGCCTTGGAGACGTTGTTGCGCACCCGCTGGAGCAGCGCACTCGCCTCGCCCGCCTGCCCTTCCCAGTACGCCATGAGCGCCGCCTGCATGTACTTGTCCGAGAAGCGCTCGTTGATGACCTTGGCCATCGCCGCCTTCGGGGTGTTGGTGTCCTCCTGGACCACCAGGACCTCGGAGACCGGGCACTCCCACGGCTCGTTGCCAAGGCCCGCACGCCGACGCGCATCCAGGAAGCGCACGAAGTCGGCGTTGGTCGGCTTCCACTCGTTGCGACCACGGCGCGGGTTGAGGCTGAGGGTGTAGCCCACCGGCGGAACGATCTCCTCGCGCGGGATGCTCGGACAGGCCAGCACCATGTGGCGCTCACACGCCTGCGCCGCCTCCGCCCACTTGCGGTTGCGGATGTAGACCTTGCAGTCGCGCAGGTGGCGCTCTTTCACGCGCTCCAGCGCGCCGGTCACCTCGGTGCGCGCCCTTGGGAAGTAGGCGCTGGAGCTGGGAATCTGGCGGAAGAACGAGAGCGCCTCGTCGGGGTTGTTGCGCTGCAGCGCACGCTCTGCCTGCTGGAAGAGGTGGGCGGCCTCCTTCTCCATCGTGATCCGCTTGATGAGGTTGACCGCCTCCTCGTGGATGGGATCCAGGTCGAGCGCGGCGTTGCAGGCCGTCTCGGCGCGGGCCCAATCCGGGTTGCCCAGATCGAGCGAGGAGTGCGTGCGGCACTCGCTGAGGAGCGCTGCGATCCGCTCCTCGGGGGTCTCGGGACGCCGCTGCTCGCGGATGGACTTGGCCGTCGAGGTGTTGACGGTCTGCGCGTCCTTCACAAACGCCGAGACCAGCACCATCACCATGAGCGCGCCCAAGATGCTCGCGCCGATGATGATCTTCTTGCGGGTGGCCGGATCGGACGCGGGCTCGCCGTCCTCTCCGTCTCCGTCGTACGCGGCCAGGTCGGAGCTCCCCACGCTCCCGAGGCGGTCGGGACGCCGCCGCACCGGCAGGTGGCGTCCCACGCTGGCCCCGTCGTGGAAGACGAACTCCACCCCACCGAAGACCAGGAGGTCGCCGTCCGCGAGCGTCTCGGGCGTCTCACCGAGCGGCTGCCCATTGAGCATCGAACCGTTCGCGCTGCCCAGGTCCCGGACGGTGAAGCCCTCGGGTCCGCGACTGAGCTCGGCGTGCTGGCGGCTCACCGACACGTCGTCGATGTGGACCGCGACGCCCTCCTGACGTCCCACCACCATCCGGCCCCGGATGCCCCACGTCCGGTTCATCCAGGGGCCGGTGGCGCCCTTGAGGTGGGGGCCGGTGGGGCCGTCCGCTCCACGGCGCGCCAGCGCGCTGGGGGTTCCGGGGCGTGAACGGGGACGTCCACCCGGGCCACGTGGACCGGGCCCATCGTCATCGTCCATGGCTCCCGGACCGGCTCCCGGACCGGCTCCCGGGGCACGACGCGCGGGACGCGGACCGGAACCCGGACGCCGACCGGGAACGGGGCGGCTGGGGGTACTCGGCCTGGCCCGCCGAGGAGGCGGCAGCAGCTCGAGGGTGTAGTCGCCGATCTGCAGCGGCACCTGGGGTGGCAGCTTCGTGCGCACCTCGATGGGCGTGCCATCCAGGAAGGTCCCGTGGGCGCTGCCCTGGTCCTCCACCCAGACGCTGCCGTCCACCTCGACGGTGATCACCGCGTGCGTGCGGGAGACGCCACCGGCGGGAAGCTGCAGCTCACTCGCATCCGAACGGCCGATGGTGAGCGAATCCTCGAAGTCGACGTTCCGGGTCGAGCCGTCCGGCTCCCGGATGAGCAGGGTCGCCACCGTCACTCCTCCCTGAAGATGCTCATGTTGACCGGGATGCCCCGCCGCTGCAGGTCGTCATAGAACTTCGGAACGAAGCCCGTGGAGACGAAGCGCCCGCGCACCTTCCCGTCGTCGGTGAAGCCTTCCTGCTTGAAATAGAAGATGTCCTGCAGGGTGACGATGTCGACCTCCATGCCGGAGATCTCGGTGATGAAGCAGATCTTGCGGGAGCCATCCGAGAAGCGGGTCTGCTGCACGATCATGTGAACCGCGGAGGCGATCTGCTCGCGGATGGCCTTGATGGGCAGCTCCATGCCGCTCATCAGCACCATCGTCTCCAGGCGGGCGATGGCGTCACGCGGGGTGTTGGCGTGCAGCGTGGTCAGCGAGCCGTCGTGACCGGTGTTCATCGCCTGGAGCATGTCCAGGGTCTCTCCGGAGCGGCACTCTCCGACGATGATGCGGTCGGGCCGCATACGCAGGCAGTTCTTCACCAGGTCGCGGATGGTGATCGCGCCCTTGCCTTCGAGGTTGGGCGGCCGGCTCTCGAGCTGCACCCAGTGCTGCTGCGGCAGCTGCAGCTCGGCGGCGTCCTCCACGGTGACGATGCGCTCGCCCTCGGGGATGAAGCTGCTGATGATGTTGAGCGTGGTCGTCTTGCCGGATCCGGTGCCGCCGGAGATCACGAGGTTGCGCTTGGCCTTCACGCACATCTCGAGGAACTCGGCCATCTGCACCGTGATGGTGCGGTACTTCACCAGGTCCTGGACCTTCAGGCTGTCCTTCTTGAACTTACGGATGGTGATGCAGGGCCCCTTGAGCGCCAGGGGCGGGATGATCGCGTTGACGCGGCTGCCGTCCTTGAGGCGCGCGTCCACCAACGGGCTCGACTCGTCGATACGCCGACCGATGGGCGCCACGATCCGCTCGATGACCCCCAGCACCGCCTGATTGGAGCTGAAGATCTTGTCGGAGAGCTGAAGCTTGCCCTTGTACTCGATGTAGATCTGGTTGGCGTGGTTGACCATGATCTCCGAGATCTCGTCACTCGCCAGGAACGCCTCGAGGGGCCCGAGGCCGAGGGCCTCGTTCAGCACGTCGGTGAGCATCTCCTCGGGATCGACGTATTCGGGAAGCTCCCCGTCGATCTCCATCTGCTCGATGATGTCGCGGATCGCCTTCTCGGTGCGCCGCCACAGCTCCTCGTCTCCGAGGCGATCGATGTCCAGCCGGCGGAGGTCGAGGTACTCGATCAGCCGGTCGTGGATGTCCTTCTGAAGCCGGGCGTACTCCTGTGCGCGGGGGTCGACGGCCACCGCGCCCCGGGCCATCGCCGCCGCCATGGAGGCCGGCATGCGGCCCCCTTCCGGCTCGTCATAGCCATCCTCGTACCCGTCGTCGGCGTAGCCATCTTCGGCGTATCCGTCGTCGGCATAGCCCTCGTCCGCGTAGCCCTCGTCGGCGTAGCCCGCGTCGTGGCCATCGTCGGCATAGCCGTCGTCCGCATAGCCCTCGTCGGCATAGCCCTCGTCGTAGGCCCCCTCGCCCTCGGCAGCCTCCACGGTGAAGACGTAGTCCCCGATGAAGATCTGATCCGAGGGCTTGAGGACCTGCGGGCCGCTGATCCGCACCTTGTTGACGTAGGTGCCGTTCGTGGAGTTCTCGTCCACGACCACGAAGCGCCCGCTCTTGAGAACGATCCGCGTGTGGCGCTTGGAGACGTTCCCCTTGGCCAGGACGATGTCGTTGCCGGCGACCCGCCCGATGGTCACCTCGGGCTTGTCGAAGAACCGCTGTTCGGGGGACCCACCTTTTTCGGTGAACGTGACGAGGAGCATGATCGGCAGTGTACCCTGAACGTGGAAGCTTCCAGCTGGCCTGCTTGCTTGGGGATCAGTCGAAAATGTTGAAGCCGACCTCGGACTTGGCCTGCTTGTAGCGGGACTTGATGTCCTCGATGATCGTCCGGATCTTGTCCGAGTCGGGGTTCACGATCCGGGGCGTGACGAAGATCACCAGCTCACGCTTGGTCGCGAGGAACCCGCGGCTCTTGAAGAACTCACCGACGATCGGCAGGTGGCCGATGCCGGGGATCTTCGACACGTCCTTCTGCTCGTCGTGGCTGAACACGCCGGAGAGGACGATGGTCTCGCCGTGGCGGACGGTGACGTTGGTCTTCACGCGGCGGGTGCGGAAGCCCGGCACGCCCACGTTGCCACCCAGGGACACCGACACCGAGTTGTCGATCTCGCTCGCCTCGGCCTCGATCTCGGTCTGGATGTTTCCGTCCCGATCCGCGGTGGGCTTGAGGTTGAGCAGGATGCCGTACTTCTTGAACTCGACCGTGAACTGGTTCTGCGTGATGAGCGGGATGGGGATCTCACCACCCGCGAGGAACTCGGCCTCCTCGCCGCTCGCGCACACGAGCTGGGGCTGGGCCAGGAGTCGGCCGTAGCCGGTGTTGGCTTGCAGCCCGATGGAGAAGGAGCTGCCGCCGATGCCCTCGAGCCTCCACTCTCCGGTGGAGCGACTGCCACCCAGGAACACCCGGCCGATCTCGGCGCTCGCGGTGATGTTGCCGGCGATGTCGAGGGGGTAGCGGATGCCGTAGTTGTCGTCGTTGTTGCGGCGGATCTCCACGAACTGCACCTGGGAGAGGATCATCCGCTTGATGCCGACGGTGAGGAGGTTCTCGACCCGCTCGCCCATCGCCTTGAGCATCATCTCGGCCTTCTCGAGGTCCTTCTCGGACTCCACGCTGCCCTCGAGGAAGATGGTGCTGCCGACCACGTTCGCCTGGACGTTGCGCAGCCCGGCCTTCTGGAAGGCGGCGTTGAGGTTCTGCGCGACCAGCCGCTTCGCGTTGGGGGCGATCTTCACGAAGCTCTTCACGTTCGGATAGAGCTCGACGACCTCCTCGATGCGGTTCGCGTCGGTCGTGGTGTAGGCCTGACCGTCGAGGTAGATGCGGTCACCGACGAGGCGGACCGTCACACCCTCGATGTCACCGAGGAGGCGCTTGATCTCGCTCATCACCTCGTTCGGGTCCTGCTGGCGAACGACGATGTTGTAGGTGATCTGCTGGCCGCTCGCGCGGAAGGCGATGAGGGTGGTGCGTCCCTCGGACACGCCGGTCAGCAACACCTGGCTTCCGCCGAGGTGCTGAACCCGGAGGACGTTCTCGTTACCGGGCGCGAGGCGCCGGACGCCGGGGATGGAGATGGTCTTGTTCTGCCCCACGCCCAGCGCGACCGTCTGGTCCTGCGCGAGTGCGGGGGTGGAACCGAACAGGACGGCGGCGACGGCAAGCGCCCCCGCGGCAAGAAGGGTGTGTCTCTCGAGCTGTCGCCTCATGTTTCCCTCAATCATGGGGCGACCAGAGCCGCCCGCTCCCACCACATGGTCCAGAAACTACCGAGCGCAATCGCGATCCCATACGGGACGCTCCGGCGCGCTGATGCATCACGGCCGGCCTGCGCCAGCCCCAACTTCGAGGCCACCCTGGACAACGCCCTCTCGAGCGTGGACCACAGGGCCCCCTCCCAAAGCAACGTCACGACCGCCTGCAGTGCGCCGACCAGCGTGATGAGCAGCGCGGCCACCTGAATGACCGGGAACCCGAAGGCCGCTCCCACCACCGCCATCAGCTTCACGTCGCCCCAACCCATCCGGTCGCCGATGGTCCAGAGCGCGAAGAATGCGCCGATCGCCACGGCGCTCACCAGACCCGACACGAGTCCGCTCTGCAGATCGCCGAGCCCCTCGTGCATCCAGCGAAGGCCCAGCAGGACGACGAGTGCGGGAAGCGTCAGCCAGTCGGGGATGATGCGGCGCCAGGCATCGGTGATGGTCGCGATGACCAGCACCCCGCCCAGCACACTCCACGTCAAGGCTTCGGTGTGCACGTCCATCCACGGCGTCAGCGCAGGACGAGCTGCACCTTCTCGCTGCAGATGAAGTACTCGTCTCCATCCTCGATCTTGCGGCGCTTGATGCGCTGCTTGTTGAACCAGGTCCCGTTCGAGGAACCCAGGTCCTCGATGTAGAAGCCGTCGGCCTCCTGGGTGATCACCGCGTGCTCGCGGGAGACCTTGCCGGAGTTGATGACGAAGTCGCAGTGCTTGCCGCGGCCGATGACGAAGCGATCCTTGGTGATGGCCTCGGTGTCGCCGCTCTCGGTCACCAGGTAGAGGAGCCCCTCACCTTCCGGCGCGTCGTCGTAGCCATCGTCAAGCGGCGCCGCGTCATCTGCGGGCTCGTCGTAGTAGCCGTCATCCTCGGCGGGAAGCCCGTCCTCCGGCTCCGCACCGAAATCGTCGCCCTCGTCGAAGGACTCCTCGGCCTCCTCACCCGGGCGCCCCTTGATGAGGCGCTCGAGCTCTGCGGCGGTTTCCAGCACGCGCGCGGCGACCTGCTTGCGCTCGGGATCCGCCTCACCGGCCTCGGTGGGGTGCGAGGTCCGTCCGCGGTGGGGCGTGCCCCCGTTCACCGGATGCAGCACCGGCGGAGCGGGACGCGCACCCTGCGCGGCACCGGCCTCGAGGAACCCGTTGAGGCGGGCAAACATGAACATGGCCTGGTTGATCAGACCATCGCGGTCTGCGCCCATGGCCTCTGCCATCTCCTCGAAGGTGCTCCAGAGGTGATCGGCGATGGCCACATCCCGGTGGGGACGGACGGCTTTGGCTTCACTCATCAGTGGCGGTTCCCTTTGGTGCGTAACGACCTGGGCCGGACACTAACAAAGGCCGGCGCCGGGCTCCAAGTTCACTGAAACTGCCCGATGCTGGTTGGAGGGATCTCCAGATTCGGGGTGATCGCGATAGGGCTGAAGGCCACGATCAGGTTGTTGGTCGGGATGCCGGCCCACACGCTGCCCCGCTGGAAGTCCAGGGAGGGAGGCATCAGAACCAGGGAGGTGGCCGGAGGCCACGCAACCGGGTTGAACTGCTTCGCCTTGATCTGCGCCTGCTGCGGTACGAAGCCGTCCAACGTGGCGAACTGCAGGTACTGGCCAGCACTGGGCACGAGGCTCGAGGCCAGGACGAAGTTGAAGCGCAGCTGGGGGGCTCCCGGGACGTACGTCTCCGTCCGGGCGAAGGGCACCCCTTCCACCGACTCGAAGATCTCCCCTTCCTGAACCCGCCCCAGCCATCCGCTGCGGGTCCCCGTCACCACCCAGGGCTGGTCCACCTCACCCGCGGCGAAGGTCACGGTCACGCAGGCGTCGGAGAGCTCAGGCGTGGTGAAGACCTCGCCCGTCACGTCATCGAACGCATCGACGCGCAGGGACTCGGGGCACCCCGTCTCTCCCCTGGTGCGGATCTCGTCCCCCACCCGCAGCCGCTCCACCAGGGAAGGCTCGGGCAGCACCAGGCCACCGGGGATGCGCATCACGGCAGCGTCGTCACCGACCTCGAGATTGCTCAGGCCGGGGATCACGCCCAGGTAGGTGAGCTTCACCGTTTCGGTCCGGACCACTCCATGATTGAGACGGGTCGTCTGGGCGCTGACGAGCTGGGTGATCGTGCCCGTGAGGGGCGCACCACGAATCTGGGTCCCTTCCGCGTCGTGGTAGGTGACCGTGGACGCGGCGATGCTCGGCAGGTCCTCGCTGATGTTCAGCTGGGTCAGGCCCGCGGCATCGAAGACGGTGTAATAGCCTGCACCGGTGGTCATCACCCCGCCGAGATCCATGACGACCCCGCTGGATGACCCGAAGAGCGGGACGCGACGGAGCCCCGGCATCAACTGGAAATCGAGCAGCAGATCGCCCTCGGTCTGAAGGGTCACCATCGGCTCGCCGAAGAGATCCAACGCGCGCTGCCCCAGGGTGAGTGCCGGAAGATCTCCGCGATCGAGGGTCATGGCATCCACCGCGACGATGCCGCTGCAGTTGGACGCCACCTCGCAGGCTGCCTCGTCCAGTGCACCGAAGACGCGGGCGCCAGCCGGCAGGATCTCCCGGGTGACCGCTTCCTCTCCCTCCTCTTCCGTTTCCGTCCGGGTGGCCCGGGCGTGCGTGCGGAGCGCGCGCACCGGCCCCCCGAAGTCGAGGAGGACCGGCTCGGCAGTGTAGATGGTCGCCTCGGGGTCCAGGGTCAGCAGCTCGGTCCGCCCCGATGTTCCACTCCCCGACCGGAAGGCGACCACGATCCGCAGGTCACCGTTCTCCGCCCTCGGGAGGGTGAGCATGGCGGCGATGACCTCATCCGGCCACGCGGTGGGCGTGCCCCCCAACCTCCGCAGCGGGACAGCAGCCGGCGCCGCTTCCAAGGACGAAGCCTCCGGCAGACGCACGGAGTAAAGCCGCGCCACGCCTCCCGTCGTTTCGGCGTAGATCAGCGTGCTCGGCTGGCCGTCGGAGGCAGGCCCCACGCCGGTGATCGCGGTGACCGGACCTGTGGTGCTCAGCCGGGTCACCTCCCGGAGCAGCTCGGGCTCAGCGCCCACGACCGAGATCTCCCGGGCTCCGGAGCCCTGCACGTAGAGGTAGGGTCCGCGGACCTCCGTCCCCTCCGCGTCGAAGTGGATGTCAGCGGCCAGCGCGTAGGGCCGATCCACCACCGGGATGGACAGAATCGCGATGGGGTTGGGGGCCCGAACGAAACCCGGCGCCTCCCGCCCGAGTTCAGGATCCGCCTCGGTGTCCATGACCCGCAGCTCGGACTCGTGCGACGACGCCACGAAGATGTAGCGGCCGACCTGCTCCATGTCGGAGATGCCACGGAGCCGCGCCAGATCGCGGACCTGCTGACCCTCGCAAGCGGACAGCGCCAGCAGGGCCAGCGGGATCCAGGTGATGCGTCTCATCATTCAACCATCCTGCAGGTCTTCGACTGCTGAGATTCCACGACGTCCTGACGCTGTCCGATGTGCGCGACGAGGCGGGCGTCCTCCGGTCGGCGCAGGTCCGGGAGATCCACGACCGCCACCCGTCCGTCTCCGAAGTTCGAGATGAAGATCCGGGCCTGCGCCACCACACCACCGGAGCCGTCGTCGGCCTCCCGGAGGTCCACCGTGAACTGGCTCGGCTGGAGCCCGATGCCGAGCACCTCCGTGACCAGCTGTCCGACCGCATCATCATAGATCGCCAGCGACTCACTCCCCTGCATCGTCATGAGCGCGAGCGGCGTGCTGCCCGCCCGCTCGATGAGGCGGAGGCTCGACGGCAGGGCCGGAAGCGGGACCTGCCGGATGATCGACAGGCTCGGGGCGTTGGTGTCCGCCCCCTCCACGTTCAGCACCAACAGCTGGTCCGGGTTGCCCCCGAACAGCTCATCGACGGCGCGGGCAATCACGTACAGACGCCGCTGGTCCGCAGAGAGCGCGATGCCGCGCGCCGACTGCACGTTGAGCTGGTTCTGGAGGGGGAAGTAGAGCACCCGGTTGTCCGCGGGATCGCGCGGGATGCCGATGACCACGTTCGGGGGAGAGACGTTGCGCGCCGAGACGAATGCGTACCGCGAGCCGATCGCGACCGATTGGGTGCCGCCGCTCAGAACCTCGCGATAGTTCTCCTTGGTCACCGTCGGATCCGCAGCGTTCATCCGGACCACGTGGGTCGCCGCCAACCGTTGGGCTCCCGCACTCACCACGTAGTAGCCGCTATGGGTGACGAACATCTCCCCATCGTCGGCGATGGAGACTCCGTACGGTCCCAGGGAGCGCTGCACGTCCTTCTCGCCCTGGTCTTCCAGCGCGGTCTCCAGCGCCAGCGCGGTGGGGGTGCAGTCCCGGCCACCCTCTGCATCGGACGCCGGGACGCAGGTGAGCGACGCACCGGCGGCATCGACCACGTTCAACAGCCCGCCCTCCACCCGGCTGGGAACGACGAGCCGGTGGCCACCCTCCGGGCGCGCCCACACGGCCATCTCCCCCGCGAAGGTGCCGATCTGCACCTGGAGCTCGGGCGCATCAGCCCCGAGGCTCTCGAGCTGAACGGGACCGGTTGGAGCAACCGGCGCCCCCAGCGGAGGAAGACCGCCCGGGAGGGCGTCCAGATCGACGGCGCGGATCGCGCCATTGTCGTAGCAGCGATCCCCGTTCGCCGAGGCGACGTAGAGCATCCCTTCTTCAGCGCCCGGCACGTCCACGTGGACCAGACCCATCGGGTAGTAGAAGCGGTCGCTGGGAGGCGGCCGGGGAATGATCTCCACACAGCCGACGAGGGGCAGCGCGACGAGGAGGGAGACGAGGATGCGGCGCATGGGGGTCTTCATTCCACCTGCAGCTTGGAGAAGTCGGCGACGCGTCCGAACATGGCGCCGATGCGGATGAGGAGGCGAACCCGGTTCTCGCGCATTGCGCGGTCCTCGGCCATCACCATCACGTCGTCGAAGAAGCGGTCGACTGCCGGCTTGAGGGCGGACACCTCGTCCAGGGCCGGCCCGTGGGCGCCCTGCTCCAATTGAGCGTTGAAGCGGCCGGAGACCGCCTCCACCGCCTCCGCCAGATCCCGCTCGGCGCCGTCCTCGAGGATCGAGGGGTCCACCTCGCCCGGCGCCACGTCCTTGGCCTGCTTGGCCACGATGTTCGCGACGCGTTTGAACGTCCCGGCCAGCGGGGCGAACCCGGGGCTCCCCACCCGGGGGGCCAGCGCGATCAGGCGCTGGTGCGCGTCCACCAGATCCCCGAATCCGGCGCTGAGCACCGACTCGATCACGTCCGCACGCGCCTCATCGGCCCAGTCGGCCTTGAGACGGCCACGGAAGAACTCGAGCACCTCGGCCTCGACGTCGGGTGCGCCGGCCTTGCGCTTGACGCCTTCCAGCTTGGGCGCCAGCAGGCGGCGGGACTCGGCGATCGCCGCGGGCAGATCCAGACGGTAGCCGCGCCCGAGGATGAGGTGGATGACCGCCAGGCAGGCACGGCGCAGCGCGAAGGGATCCGCGGCACCTGAAGGCCCCTGGCCGATCCCGAAGATGCCGACCAGCGTGTCGAGCCGATCCGCCAGTCCCACCAGGGCGCCCTCGTCGGCGGTCGGGAGCGCGTCCTGCGCGCTCTTCGGCAGGTAGTGCTCGTGGATCGCCAGCGCCACCGCCTCGGGCTCGCCATCGGCCCGTGCGTACTCGCGGCCCATGACGCCCTGAAGCTCGGGGAACTCGCCGACCATCCCGGTCACCAGGTCCGCCTTGGCCAACTTCGCCGCGCGTGCGACGTGGGCGGGATCGCCCTTCCCCACCTGCGCGCACAGCCAGCCGGCGAGGGCCGCGATCCGCTCGGACTTCTCGGCGTAGGTGCCGAGTTTGCCCTGCCACACCACGCGGGACAGTGCGTCCACACGGCTCTCGAGCGGCTGCCGCCGGTCCTCGTCGAAGAAGAAGCGGCCGTCGGAGAGGCGCGCCTCGAGCACCCGCTCATACCCGCGCAGCGAGAGGCCCTCGTCGCGCACCGGGGTGTTGGAGACGGCGATGAACTTCGGCAGCAGCTTGCCCTGCGCGTCGACCACCGAGAAGTAGCGCTGGTGTCCGCGCATCTCCTGGACCAGCACCTCGGGAGGGAGATCCAGGTGGCGGGGGTCGAAGCTGCCGATCACCGGATTGGGCAGCTCCACCAGGTGGGTCACCTGATTCAGCAGCTCCCGATCCTCGAGCAGCGTGCCACCCGCGCGCGCCGCGGCGTCCTGCACCCGCTGTTCGAGCAGCGCACGGCGCGCCTCGACGTCGGCGATGACGTGTCCCTGCTCCATCGCGGAGGCCCACGCCTTCGCGGCGTCGAGCGTGATGGGCTCGGGGGTCAGGAAGCGGTGGGCGCGGGTCACGCGGCCGCTGCGCACATCGCCCATCACCACCGGGACGACCTCCTCGTCCAGGAGCGCGACGATCCACTGGACCGGCCGCGCGAAGGTGAGCTCCACGTCGCCCCACCGCATGGACTTCCTGAACTCGAGTCCGTGGACCGCCTCGGAGAAGACCTCTGCGAGCAGCGCGAGGGCCGGACGCCCCGCGTCGGTCACCTTTGCCGCGAGGTACTCACCCTTGGGCGTCTCCACGCGCAGCAGCTGCTCGACGGTCACGCCCGCGCTCTCGGCGAACTTCTGCGCCGCTCGCGTGGGCTGACCGTCCTTGTCGAAACCGGCGCGCACCGGCGGGCCGGTGACCTCCCGCTCCAGATCCGCGCTTCCCCCGGCCACGTCGGCGAGGGTGACGACCAGGCGCCGGGGGGTCCCGAAGGTCTCGACCTTCCCGTGGGGCAGCCGCCGCGCCTCGAGCCCGCTGACCACCGCGAGCTTCAACGCCGCGAGCGCCGGCTCCACGAAGGACGCGGGCAGCTCCTCACAGCCGATCTCCAGCAGGGCCTCACTTGCCATGGGAAGCCTCCTCGGACGCGTCGTTGTCCTTGTTGAAGCGCATCCGGCTCCAGGCCTCGCTCGCGCGCGAGCCCTCGAGGACCTCCGGCTGCTCTCCCACGGTCCAGGGCTTGCCGGCGAGCGGATAGCCCAGCGCCTCACGTGAGCGCAGGTAGCCTTCGGCGCAGAGGCGCGCATTGTCGCGCACCCGCTTGATGAAGGCGGCCCGCTCGGTCACCGAGATCGCGCCCCGCGCATCGAGCAGGTTGAAGGTGTGGCTGCAGCGCAACGCGAAGTCATACGCGGGCAGCGGCAGCTCGAGGTCGATCAGGCGCCGGCACTCGGCCTCGTAGCTCTCGAAGAGGGAGAAGAGCTGCTTGGCATCGCTCTCCTGCAGCGCATAGCGGCTCATCTGCGCTTCGTTGGCGTGGAAGAGCTCGCCGTAGCGCACGCCCTTCACCCACTCGAGCTCGTACACGTTGCTCACGTTCTGCAGGTACATGGCGATGCGCTCGAGCCCGTAGGTGAGCTCCGCGCTGACCGGACGGCACTCGAAACCGCCGCACTGCTGGAAGTAGGTGAACTGGGTCACCTCCATCCCGTCACACCAGACCTCCCAACCCAGGCCCCAGGCGCCCAGCGTGGGGCTCTCCCAGTCGTCTTCCACGAAGCGGAGGTCGTGCTGCAGGGGATCGATGCCGATGGCCTTGAGCGAGTCCAGGTAGAGATCCTGCACGTTCTTCGGCGACGGCTTGAGGATCACCTGGAACTGGTGGTGCTGGAACAGGCGGTTCGGGTTCTCCCCGAAGCGGCCATCCGCGGGACGGCGGCTCGGCTGCACGTAGCAGACGTTCCAGGGCTCGGGGCCGAGGGCCCGCAGGAAGGTCGCCGGGTGCATGGTCCCCGCGCCCACCTCGAGGTCGTAGGGCTGCAGCACCACGCAGCCGCGCTCGGACCAGTACCGCTGGAGGGTCTGAATGAGGTCCTGAAAAGTCATGTGGGTGCGGAACTAGAACGCCCCTGTAGAAGAATCAAGGACGGGGCGCGGTGCCGAGCGCTTGTGGCACCTGCCACGCTTCAGTCCATCCCGATCTGGGCCATGAAGTCCGCGCTCTTCAGCCGCCGGCCCAGGTGATGTTCGAGGTAGCCGTTGAGGACCGTCCGGGCCTGCGCGCGCATGGCGGCGTCGAGCGGAAGCCGCTCCCCCTGCTGAATCCGGAGCAGGGACTCCCGAAGGGGCCCCGGGAGCGTCACGGCGCCGGGCGCCCGCAGGCGGCACGCCGGACACACCACCCCACCGTGCCGGGCCGCGAACGCCGCCCCTCCGTCGATGGGCGTGTCGCAGAGGACGCAGGCGTCGAAGCGGGGCATGAGTCCGACCTCACCCAGGAAGGAGAGCTCGAGGGCGATGAGTGAGGTCGGTCCGGCCTTTCCGGACGCCTGCGCCCGAAGCCAGGTGAGCGCGGCATCGAGCAGCTCGGGATGGGGCTGCGCATCCACCGTCAGCTCCCGGAGCAGCTCCACGCAGTACAGGGCGCGGGCGATGCGTGGCAGGTCGGCCCGCATCCCATAGAAGCCCTCCACCAGATCGGTGGCCTCCAGCCGCACCAGCTCTCCCCTGCCCTGCACCCACAGGATGTTCAGGTGCATGAAGGGTTCGAGCGTTCCCCCGAAGCGGCGCTTGCTGCGGCGGGCCCCGGCGGCGAAGGCCGAGAGCCTCCCGTGC
>Ga0079224_100003961_pt1 | contig 18939 bp, 22 predicted proteins | sample Stecom2015_FD_80414 | JGI IMG/M metagenome (GOLD analysis project Ga0079224, IMG submission 80414) | Agricultural soil microbial communities from Utah to study Nitrogen management - Steer compost 2015 | ecosystem: Environmental > Terrestrial > Soil > Agricultural land | place: USA: Utah... | reverse complement strand
TTTATACCATTTACATACAAGCATTTTTCATATTTTTTAACTTGTAATATTTTCAATAGCTGTTTTATAAGTTATACGGGCTGAAATATAATCTTCCATTATATAAATATTATTAACAATATAATTGTAATTATAATTATTAATACCTATTTGTTTTACAAACCATAAGTCATTTCCTACAAGCTTAATATCATCAAAATATAGTTTGACAACTTCTAACTGTTCTTCATCTGGTAAAGCACAAATCATTATAAATTACCACAAACAATAATTGTACTTTCTCCAAAATTTCTATGAAACCATTCTGTATCTTTTATAATTTCAGGAATAAGCCTCTTCCAAGGATTTGAAAATCTTCTAGCAGTTACTTTATGAATTATAAGACCAGCTTGTAATACTAAATGCTGCCATTTTTCATGAGTTAAAAATCTCTCATTTCCAAATTCTTGTATTTTGTGCCATCTTCTAGAATTTGGCACATCAAATACTATTTTTTTAGCAACTCTAGATTGCTCGATAAGTAAATTTATAATTTCTGCATCTGAAAAATGTTCCAAAAACCCTTGGTGAAATATTATATCAAATTCATTATTTTTAAATGGTAAGTTATAAGAATCAGCTACAGTAAATTTTAAATTAGTAATTGATGAAAATTTTTCTTTAACTTTATTTACAAGATTTGGTTCTAAATCAGAGTAAGTAACACTTGTTTCTTTTCTTCTTAAAAAATCAGCAATGACAGCTGATGTATAACCACTGCCACCAGCTATCTCTAATATTTTTCCAAAAACTGGAGTTTCCTCATATATAGTTTCAATATACTTTTGCTGAATTAATGATGTTTTAAAAAATGTAAATGGTATATTATTAAAAAAATCATTCCAATTATTATAATTCATATTTTTCCTTCAAGCCAATCATTTATGTAATAATCCATATTGCTTTCTTTTGCAGCTAACAAATGTATAGATGGATAAAAATTTTGATTTGGCAATTCAATTATTTTACTAAAACCATTATCAGTTAATAATTTAGATAATCTATATTTATTATATCCACAATAATGATGGCTCCACTTATCTTTTTGAGTACCATAAATACATCTATAATACCATTCTTTTTCTTCTTCTGATATTCCAGATTTTAATTTTTCAGCAAACTCTAATACAAAACCATCGGTATCAGGTACTGCCACTCGAAACCTTCCATTTTCAGATAGTAGCTTATTAATAAATTTTAATTTTTCATCAACTTCATATTTAGGAATATGCTCAAGAACATGAAACATACATATTTCATCAATATTACCTATCCATGACTCAGGCAAAACCTCTAATAAATCATCTAATGAAGCTCTTACATCAGCCACATGAAACTTTGGCCTATTATCAATTGGTTTTGTATAATAATTTGCAATTGTAGTTTTATTTCTTTTTACTTCTTCTGGGTAAAATACAGCAAGACCATCTGGCGCAGGATGTATATTAATGTACCCTTCCAAATAAACAGTCCCGCATCCAATATGAAGTTTTATTTCTTTTTCTTTAACCATTTTGTTTTCTTCCAAATTTTTTCATGAGCTATATATAAAAATATTTTAATTATTGAATCTGTTCCGGCAATATAAAGACTTACCCCTAAATTGCCAGTTATTAAATACACAACTATCATGGTAGTTATAATAGATAATATTCTAAATGATATTGCTTTGGCTATAAGTCTTTTCAAATAAATAATTTCCTTAATTGCATGCTTTACGCATAATTATTTGATTACATTTATATTTAGTATCATTAGTAGGACAGATCATATTAAAACGAATAGATACAATATATTTATTTTTTATATTTTTATTGTATCTTTTTTTTTAAGATAAACAACCACCCATGATTTACAAACTGAGCATTTATATTCTCTTAAATAATAATCATATAAAAAATTAGTTCTATAATTAATCCATTTGTGTGTTTTTAATTGTGGCGAAAAATCATATATATTAAATATAGTGTTAAGTACCCAGCCCATTTTATTTATTTCCAATTACTACATTCATACTGTTAAACAAGTTATCCATTCCAAATAAATTATCTGTGTAAAAATTTACCCATCCGATATTATTTCTAGCATCAATTATTTTGTCATACAGCTCCTCTGAAGAACTTGCAGATATCCAAATTTCCGGATAGGTTTTATTCCATTTATTTATACCATTTTTATAAAGTTCAAAATAACGTTTTGAGCACTTATTTCCTGATAAATTTTCTTTATGTAAAAAATCTTTAATATCTATATCATGAATAATTTTCGCCTTATGTTCTGGTAAAACTTTTCCACCAGCCATTAATATTTTCTGATTAAAATCATTATCAGACGCATAGGTTATAAAATCTTCACTCCAATAATCAACTTTTTGAAATAATTTTTTGCTACAAATTCCAACAGGTGTATTTGGCGCATAATTAATAAAACCATTACCATCACCTACATCGATAGAAAATGATATTAAAGTATTCTCATCCTCTTTCTCTAATCTTTCTAAAGAAATTTTAAGAGCATTTTCGTCATAAATAAAATCATCACTAAACCAAGTAATATATTTACGAGAAGCTAGTCTAAAACCTCTATTATAAGCCCTAGTAACCCCATGAAGCCCGCCTTCGTTAATAACTATAATGTCTTTTTGTTTAGATAAATATTCTAAAGTTCCATCAGTAGAACCACCATCAATAATAATAATTTCTGGCATCTGATCTAATTTAGACGCGGCCTTTTTAATAGAATTTATACTATTTGTTAACTTATCAACTCTATTAAATGTTCCAAAAACTATAGATATCATTTTAATTCACCAACCATATACAAAAGTTCTTTTACTCTATTGTAATATGTATGTTCAGCATTTACTTTTTCATACCCAGCTTTTCCTATTGCATTGGCTATATCTGGGTTATCAATTAACCAATCAACTTTGGATGGTATTTCATCAACAGAGTTAACAATTATAATATCAATATTGTTTGTAAAATAACTCTCCCAGCCCGGGAATGCCAAACTAATTGTAGGCCTTCCAGACGCCATACACATTAGTAGTCTATCTGAAAAATAATGTGATAAATCATTAAAATTACTTATACTTAAACAGCTTATAGAATTATTATATATTTTGTTCATTTTTTCTTGCTGCATGTATGGAACTCCTGAGCCCCAACCAAGACCAAACAAACCAAATCTAGACCTAAATGCTTTTTTTAAAACTTTTACTGCCTCTTTTCTATCTTTTGCTCCAGGAAACCCGGCAGAAACATGATTGCTTGCTGCAAATGATATATCCCAATCAAAAGATTTATTATATAAAGGATAATATTTTTTAGGATCATATCCAATTTGCCAATATCTAATATCACAACCTCCAGACGCCTCTTTATAAAGCTGCACTTGGCCGTAAGATGAAACTAAACTAATATCAACAACCTTTGCCATATTAATAAAAGAATCCTGAGGAGTTGCTCTTACATCACCAGTCCAATTTGTAATAATAACATTAGGTAGTTGTTTTTTTATTTCTAAAATAGAACTTACAAGTATTTTGTTTGTAAATTGCAACTGCATATGTATTAGATCTGGCTTAAAGTCTAAGGCTGTGTTTATAAATTTTTTCTGCAAACTATGACCAACTTCTACCGCCCGGTTAAAATCAAATACTTTAAGCTCTGCTCCTGCTTTTATGAAACCATCATACATGCCTGTCTGAGTAATTTCAGGTGAATTTAGGGGAAGGTAAAGAACTCTCATTAATAATCCATAATAGTTTTAATAGAGCTATATATATTTAAATTATATGACTCATTAATTAATATCTTATTTTTTTCTATGTTTTGTAAATTATTTATTACATCATCAAAATCAAATGTAATATCATTATTTTTTAATTTAGATCTAACCATATATGTTTTTGGCTTAGATATACTTAGCCACTGATTAGAGGTAATTATTGGAATATTTGATATAAAAGCTAAATCTAATACTGCGCTCATATAGTGTGTACATTTTGGTAAATCTATAATTGCACTAGAATTAATTATTAAATTAAATAATGTTTTATAATCAAGATATTCTCCATAAGCTTTAATAAAACTTGGAAAATTACCCCTCATGCCAACAATCACTAATTGTGGTAAACCTTTATTATAATTTTTAATTAATTCATTTGTAATATTTTGATCCCTATTAAAATATAAAATATATTTATCTTGTGTTTTATTATATTTTATGTACGGCCAGTTTTTTGGCATATATAACATATTAATATTATGTGTATTTCTTAAAAACTGAACATTTGGTAATGATGAAGATACCACTACCTTTGCATCTTTTAATATTTTAATATTTTTATCACTAATATTATTATTGACAAATTCTTCTAACCAAATTTTATTAGATGGTTTTAATAAATTTAAATCAGATATTAGCAAATCATAATTATCATAATTATTTTTAATATCTAATATATTTGATTTAATTTTTAAATTTGGAAATAAGTTTTTAATTTTATTGACCCAATTATTAGCACTAAATGTAATTGGATATATAATACCTGTAATATCATTGAATTTATTATTTGTTTCAAAATAATCTGGTTTTATTGTTGCAAATTGTTTTGAAAAATATTCAATATTTGTACTTGAAGTATTTTTATATGTTTTTTTATTAAATTGTCCTATTTGTGATATAATAATGTCAGAAATTTCTATTTTTCCAGAACAAGAATTATTTCTAGTGATTATTAAATTAAAATCATTAATATTAAATGTTTTAAATGGAATTTCTATTGTTGAGTTTTTTATAAAATTAACATGATTTTTTAAATTTGAATTAGTAATAGAAATGTTAAATTTACCATTTCCATTTATATTTTTAGCATTTAAAATTAATAAATATGATGTATCTTGTTGTAAGTTATTTAGTATTGTATTAAAGCTACCCGCTCTCGAAATTAAAATTTTATTATTATTTAATATTACACTGCTGTTTATAATATTTTTATTTGAATTTGGCTCAAGCTTAAATACAGAGTTTTTTTGTATTTTTTCTAAAGTAATATTATTTAAGCTTTCTTTTTCTAATGTTTTTAAAGATTCTGTTAGGACCTCTACATTCTCATAACTAGAATTATCAACAGATATATTACATATTTCACATAATCCTAAAAATTTTACTGTATTACCATTAATAGTAAACATATTTTTTGGATTTGTTTCAACATTAGTTAAACCATTACACTCAATTGTACTTCCCTCATTTGCAAAAAATCTATCTTTAACAGATGATATGCAATAAGTTTTACATAACCTTAATATTGTTTTAAGATCATTTGGAATAGTATCACTATTTGAAAGAATATCTATACTAATAAGCTCAATATTTCCAATCCCATTTACTGGTCTTACGATATCTATTATTTTTTCTTTCGATATATCTATATTAATTGCTTCAGATATTTTTGATACTATTGTATAACTATTATTTGCTACAGAAATCAAACCATTTCCAGAAACTCTTCTAAAAAACAAAGAACAGCTAAGAGCCCCATCAAAAGCAGATAAATTTAATGTTAATGATCCAAGTTTACCTTGTATAGTGCAACATGCTGGTGATATTTTGCAAGATTTATAATTTGCAATATATTTTTTAATATCTTTACCATGTATTTTATTTATTATTGATGCCACATAACCCCTTAATCAGTATATTTTATATATAAAGGTTTCTTTTTTAATGAATATAATCTACAATTTTCATAAAATTTATTTAGATTTTTCTTTCTACAATTATCTTTAAATTCTCTATATTCACCGCTATCAACCTCACCAACTCCTATATGATTTCCTTTGTTATTAATATATCCTAGTTTTAATCCTAAAACTCTTATTCTGTGACCAAAATCAGCATCCTCTTCACCATATAAATTATTATAATCATTAAAAAAACCAAGCATTTTTTGTAATGACTTTCCAAAAACCATACATGCTGTTCCTAAATTTCCTCTTGGTTTGCTTTGAAAACTAATTCCATTTATATTGACATTATTATACTCAACCCCCTCAAAATTTACACCAATAGCTCCGTATGTTTTTACATTTTCCAATATGTGTATACATTCATCAAGCCACCCATTAGGTAATAAAACATCATTATCTAATGTGACAAACCATTCAGTACCCAAATCAACAGCAATTTTCAAAGCTTTGTTTCTTCCCTTGCCTATCCCTTTATTTTCTGAAAATAAATGAATATATATATTGTTATGCTTGTTGGATAATTCATTTAAGTACTCAACAGTGCCATCTTTTGATCCATTATCCACGATTATGAAGTTAAAATCTCCACTAACCGTATCAAATATATTTTTAACTGTTTGCTTTGTTAATTCTAGCCTATTATAGGTAACCATCATTATTGAGCGCATTTCATAATCCTTCACAAATATTAAAAATATCTATTGGTTTTATGTTATCAAATGTATAAATCATATTATCCGCCCCAATATACTCGGCATTTTTATAAAAATCAAATACTTTACTAAAACTTTCTTTAACTATATTAGAAAATATTATAGTTTTATTTGACATCATCATACCAATAATTAAATTATCTATATCTTTAGATATAATACCGTATGATTTTTTCATTAAGTTCAATATTATTTCTATATCTATTGGAGCTCTATATACACTTGAAGATTTGTAAAATGGATCATACACATCTCCACCACAAACAATTACAGAAATATTTAGATGTGATAAAATTTCCCCAAGCTCTCTTATTTGTCTATCATCCCAATCCATACAAACCAATGGGTGCATAGTTCTCCATGTTTTTGGAAAAATAACAATAAATTTTTTAGTATCATCAAATTTATAAGTTTGTTTCCAGTTTTCATACTTTTTATTTTTTAAATTTATAAATTTAGGTATATCATTTTGCCACGGCATTAATGAATTATCGAATAATTGTTTTAAACAAATATCATTATTAAGATATGCTTTTTGTTTATTAAATGATTTTATTTGTATATAATTATTTAAAACATTAAAATATACATTATATCCACTGTCCATAAATATAGGGGCTGGATATCGTTCTTTTATACTGTAATCTATTTTATTTTCTGAATCAAAAAATTTAGTACCATATAGTTTACAAAGAGGTTTAAAATCTGAATACCCACACCAACTAATATATCTGTGAGGCTCTATCTTATATATAGATTCAAAATAAGAAAATGAAAAAAATGACTCTAAAAAACCTCCAAAACAAGTAATTACAAAGTTTTTATCTTTTAAAGCAGAGTTCCAAGTTTTTTCATCAATTTTTGGAACTACATATCTCTCATTTTTTATTGTCCACGGTATTCCCGGAGCAAATGGAAATATTTTTTTACTATATCTTGGTTTAAATCTCATGTTTTCATATTTAGTTTTTCCAAACCTCTAGGATTAAAAACACCCAATCCAATTTTAGTTTCGATATTCTTAATAGGTCCAAGTTTTGGTAAATTCTTAATTTCATCTTCATTTAATTCATATTTACAATTAACACAACTTATATTAGTTTCATCATCAATCCACACAGCAGGATATGTATTAGCTAATTTAGTATTTGGGTTTTGTTTTAAATACTCTTTCCCTACCCATCTGCCATCTTCTGTGTACTTTTTATGACCCTTTTTTATCTCGTGTCCACCGCAATTTGAACAAACAGATTCTCCATAATTAATTTGCATAATATACCCCAACTAATCCTGACTCAATCAAGTTATTATAAAACAATTCAACAAGTTTCTTTCTATAATCTTCATAATCACTGTTATCATATTCCCAATATTGTACAATATTATCAAGCATATCACCAATAATTAAACATAAATTCCAGTCATTTGCACATATATCATTAAAATATATATATGATAAAACCATAGCTTCATTATCGTTAAAAGCATCAATATTTAATATTATATTTTTTACATAATTAATACAAATATTATGAATACTATCAAGAGAAATATCATGAATTCCGTAATGTTTTGATATTTGATTTACAAATTCATTGGTAATTTTTGTTAAAATTTTTGATTTATCAGAATTCAATCCCCAAATACGTTTTTGTTCTCTTAATTTAACTAAAAAATCACCTATACATACATCACCACTAATATATGCTAACGAATCACATGAATTAAATAACCATTTTAATACATGCTCTTCATATTGTTTAATTGGTAATTTTCCATTAAATTTTAAATATTTTTTCATATTATTTTGTGCTTTTTTTCATTTAAATAATATTCATGATCTAAATAATATTTATTAGAATATAATGTTTTAAATACCCTTACATTTTGTTGTAAAAACATTTTATTTACTGGGTTCTTATTAGTTTATTAATGTTTTTTATTTTTTTTATTTTTATTCTTGCACATTGCGACCATTAAGCAGGTTACGTTATATTTTTTGGCCAAATTTATACCATCTTGTATTGTTAATTTTTTTGGACATGCTATTTATCTATTGTATATTTTCCAAACCACTTGTTTTTAAAATATTTAACATTTTGTGGCATCATAAGATGATTAACTGGATTCTTTTTTAATGTTGAGCTTTCTTCATGAAAAACCCCATCTTGAGAAGAGCATACTATTCGCAACCCCATGTTGTATTTTATAGATAAACAAGCATCTATATCTTCGAAGCACCAAAAATAATTTTCATCTAGCCCATAATTTCCAGATTTATTAGTTTGACATATTTTTTTATAATATTTTGCCCTTGTTAAGGCGCAGGCTGCCGTTACCGCTTGAAACTCCCTATCATATTTACATTTTTCATTTTCAATTTGTTTATGTATGTAATGATATGGTAAATAATTATATTTTTTTAAAAATACAACACCAAAATGCTGTATAATATTAGTATTTGGATACATCATTTTAGTTCCAACCATGCCAATATTTTTAAAATTTTCAATAATATTAACCATATTATTAATACATGAGTTTCTTGTAAAAATAATGTCGTTATTTAATAATAAAATTAAATCTTCATCTTCTGGCTCTGCCATATTAAATAACCAATTCATTCCTTCAGAAAAATTACTTTTATTATTCCCAATATCATATACTTTAGCATTCCAGCTTTTAGTCTCTTCTAATGTATTGTCTTTAGAGCCATTATCCCTAATATGCCAAATATAATCCATGTTAAGAACTTCAAGGTTTTTTTCTAACCCTGGTTTAAGAGCCTTTAATTTATCTATTCCATTCCAGCTTAATGTAAGTATATGTAGCATATATTTCCTTATTCGCAAGCTTGATTCATTGTTATAATCTTTTTCATAATATTAATACGTTTGTTATCATAGTTCTTACTAACTTTATAAAATTCACCAACCAAATTTTTTTCATAAATAATATTGGCTAACACTTTTATTTGCTCTGTCCCACTTTTGCAATGACGTAGCTTATCATATAATTCATAAAACAAATTATGTAATGAATTAATATCATATTGCTTTAATACCCATGTTTTATTATTTTGTGAAATAATTGTAGTTATATTACATGTATAGTTATGGTCTATACATTTTAGAGAATCTGTAAAATATTGATGCAATATTATATCTGTGATATTAAGATTATTATTTAAATAAGTCATTTTTACTCACAGGCTTGATTCATTATTATGATTTTATGTAATTTTTTAACAATATCATTATCATAATTGTTAATTAGCTTATTTACTACATATAATAAATGTGAATTTTTAATAAAACTGAAAATATAATTTATATCTTTTGTTTTTGCTAATTTTTCAAGGTCGTTTTTGAATTGAATATTATACCATCTACTACTAGTAGTAGTAGTAATATAGTCCGAATAAAAATTTTGATTTAATTCCCATGATTTCTCGCTTTTACATTTAAATTTTACTTTAAATGGTAAAAAGACTATATGGTCTATTAAGTCCGTTTCTTCACAAGAAATAGAATATAATATCATATCTAGCTTTTTAATATCATTTTCTAAATTTTGTTTAACCATTTTTTTGTAAAAATTTCTCTAGATTGTTTGTATAATTTGCTAATATTCATTTTATTAGCTGTCTTATGACCAAAATGATGCGCTTCAGTGTCGATTAATTTAAATTCTATTCCTAATTGTTTTGCTCTAAAGCTTAAATCACCATCTTCAAAAAATGCAAAAAAATCTTCACACCATGGACCATTTCCAGTATTTAATTCTAACCAAACATCACTGTTAGCAGATAAATTCCAACCACTCATATATAAATGACCAGTAAAATTTTTAGGAAAAACTTTATCTTCTTTAATAAAATTAAATTGTCTATCTAGCAGCCCAATAGTTGGACCAACCAAACACCTACTGTCGCATTCTTTAATAATATTTTTTGTCCAAGAATCATGATTGTTTTTTATTCTAACATCATTATTTAAAAAGCATACATATTTACCAGATGATAAAGACCAGCCCTGATTACAAGCAGTAGAAAATCCTTTATTTGATTTGTTCCTACTTATTATTAGGTTTGCATTTTCAGTTTTCAAATGGCGAGTATTATCTGTGCTACCATTATCAACTATAATTATTTCATGATCATTTGGTAATTTTTCCAAATCTTTTAAAAGACTTAATGTATAATTATAATTATTAAATACAGGTATTACAATAGATAATTTTTTCATAAACATGCCTTTTGCATTATAATTATAGATTTAATATTATCGATTTGTTCTGATGTAAGATTTTTACTAATTAATGGCAACATATTTTCTAACACTTCTTTATTGTCTTTGATGCTTGATAATAATACTCTATCACTTGGTGATTTTAAATATTTTTTTACAAATACCATTTCATGTTCATTATCAACATATCTAATAGTATTTATTTTAGTAAGTAAATGTATTTCTTTTGAAGAAAACCCAAAACTTAATGTTTTAGGGCTGTCGTTGGATATAAAATCATACCCATCCTTAACTTGATGCAAAACCAAATCAGTTAAAAATTTATTAAAATTATCATATATTTTTGTAATCATTCGCAAGCCCGTCTCATCATATAATTTTTTTGCCAATCTTTATTACTATCTGTTTTATTTATATATTTATTCATAAATAAATTATTTTTACTCATTATTTTTATAAACTTTATCAACGAAGCTCTGCCCTCTTTTGTTAATAAAATATTATCAATAATTTTTATTAATTCTTTATTTTTGCTACACGAGGTTCTTATATTTACAATTTTTTATTTTATACCATATCTTATCATTATCATTATCATTATCATTATCATTATCATTATCGGTTAAAAACCCAGTCATTAAATTTTTAGGATCCTCAAGTAATATTACATTACCATTATTAATAGTTATATACAAAGCAATATCGGCTATAAATTCATTAAAATTTATATACTCTATTATTCTCATATTATTCACAAGCCTGTTTCATATTATATACTTTTTTTATTCTTTCTATTAATTTATCATTAATATTATTAAATCTTTCCATATTAATATCTTTATTAATAAATAAAGAATTGCATATTTCTTTGCTAAGGTAATCTAAATGCATTGTAATTTTAAAATCTTTTAATCTTATTTTAAATTCATCATTTGTTTTATTGCAAGTATATGTAATCTCTACACCATCAGATCTAATTAAAGTTGATTTATTCATTAAAACATGATAATACATGCTTAAAAATAAAGAAAAAACATCATCATAATAATTTGTCATTTATACACATAATCCTATAATTTGTTTCGCAATATTTTCCCAAATTAAACTTGTTTTAACTTTTTCTGATGAATGTTTAAATTTATTTAATAATGAATCTGTTTCATTTACGGCTCTTTTTAATTTAACCACTGCATCATCCATTTTAATTTGACAGTGAACAGCATATGGGCTTACCTCCCAATACAAATGATCTTTGGGGGCTCTTACAATATCAACATCAATTAATAAACTATTATTATCATTGCAAAAATCTAGCAACCCTCCGTATCTCGGAGCTATATTTATTAAGCCGCTACAAATAGCCTCAAGTGAAGGGTAATGAAAACATTCTGCATGAGCAGTCGAAAAATTTATATTACATGCATTGTATAACTCATGTATATTTGGTATATATTTTGTTATTACTTCAATCTCAGCATGCTTAGGAAATTTTTGTTTAAATGTTTTTAACATTTTGAAAAAATCTACATCAAATTTCTTATTGCCATGATTTGAGGTGTTTATTTTAACAACGAGACAAACATCATCCTCTTTATTAAAAGCTCGTCCATAAGCCTCCAGAGCCAAATGAAGGGCCTTTCTTTTATGTGGCTGAGATATGTTTAGTAAGATTTTTTTGGATTTTTTACTATTTACTGGCCAAACTTTATTTGTAGAATAATCCTCTGGATTATATCCATGAGATACAACTTGCATTTTATTTTCTGGTATTCCCATATTAAGAAATACTTCTTTTGAAAATTCTGAACTTGGCAATACAAGATCTACATTATTATGGTATTTACCCATTCCTGGCAATAATGTTCTTTGTGGATATTTGTTTATATATTCATAATTAAAAATAGCAAATCTATTTTTTAATCCATGATTAAAATAATTTGCCCAATTATGAGGGGCTGTATAAGATATTTGGCAATCATAATTATCGCCTGGTTTATTTTTCACATACGGTAATAAATCATTTGGACAATATTTTTCATCAAATCCATCGGTTGATATAAAATCAACGTCATGCCCCAAAGTAATTAAAGCTTTTCCTAAATTTTGACCAGTAATTGCCCAGCTATGTTGCTTACCAAACAAAAATTGTTGTATTTTTATCTTCATATTAAAATATGAAAAAGAAAACAAAAAGCATCTCGAACAACTTATTTAATAGAAGCTTTTTTATAAATTGTAGAAATATAATTTATGTATTCAGAAGATTTTTTTATATTTAAATTAAATGGAAATGATACAAATAATTTTTCCCCTCCATTATCACCACCATATAAAGCAATACTATTTATACTCCATTTAATAGGATCAAATTTCATATTAACTTTTTCCTCACTATAAGAAACAGTCAAATGAGGTTTATATTCTGGAAATTTTTTAGAATACTTTATTTTATTATCATCAAAAACTTTAGCTATATTTTCTCTTAAAGACATTAACTTACTAGACTTTACTTTAGCAACTATCGGATATTCTCCATGCTTGTTTTCTGGAAATGATATAATTTCAGATGAACTTGCTTCAAAGGGTTTTAATTCATTTGTAATATCATATACTAACTCTATTATTTTACATAGTTTTTTAATTGAAACATCATCATCAAAATAAAACATTGTTATATGATCTGACGGATCTCTATTTCCATCTATATTTAAAGCATTAAATAATGTGCTTATATCTCTACTTATAGGAACTGCTAGCATAGCCATAATTAAATCCCAGCATCATAATAATCAATTGCTTTTATTGCCTCTTGAACATTTATAAAACCTGATAAAAATGGCCCCAGAGTTGATATTACATTTTTAGCATCTTGTTTTTGGGATGCTACGTTTTTACCAGATAAGGCTGAATTTATAAAATTTAATAAAAACTCAACTTCTGTTTTATAAGATATTTCAAAAATATTATTTCGCATATCTAAAATGTTATTAATAACACCCCTCAAATTACCAAGGATTTCTATAGCTTTTTGCCTTGCCATTGTTGATTCACCAAGGCCTAAAACATTTGCCTTAGAATAAAATTCATATGATAATTTTAATATTTTGTTAATCATAATTTCCCTTTAAGATAATAATCCGATAATTTGCTCTGGAGGAATTGTAACCGTTTGATTAACCCACCCTGCCTTTTTAAGATAAACAGTAATTTGTATTTTTGTAACTAAATTAACCAATATTGGATCTACTTCTAAATCTTTCATATTTAAAGTTAATAATCCGTTTTCTTGGTCCATATAAATACCAATTACATCATCAATAATAATACCATAACCATCTTCATCAGTATAACCATCCAAGTTAGGATTAAATGCCTGAATAGCAACTCCAAACTTAACCTGACCTTTTGCTAAAGCATCAGTTTTAACATTTGTACAATCGCTAAACTTTAATGGATTAAGTCCGGCTTGAGTTTTACCATCACCAGAATCTGCAACTAATTTTCTGAAAACATCTATTACAACATTTTCAAGAGGTTCTGCCGGTAATTGTAAAATTATATTCGCAATTTCTAAATCAACTTTATAGTTTGTTCCATCTGGATTTAATATTTGTCCATTTTTTATTATTATGTTATTAGGAAACATAATATCATTTCTACCAGGCTCACTTTCTGGCTGAATAGATGTTCTATCAATACAAAGATCATTATTTTCATTACAATAAGATACTATCGTTTCATCAAAGCTAAACGCTGCGGGAACAATCCTAGCAGAACTACTAAAAGATAATAAATATTCTTGCCAAAAAGGTATCGGTCTGATTTCATACTCTACTGGCTCAAACGGAATCTGTGTAAATGCAGAATCATCCTGATCAATTGTGGGTGTTTCAACAAATCCATAATATTGTTTTTCTACTTCTGATAAATCTTCAGAATTTACTTCGTTAGCCCCAACAGATCCGTCTAAACGAATATAACCATCAGTACAATCATGATATCCGTCAAACCTTCCAATGCTTTGCTGTACATAAATATCTAAATGCTGAAATGTAGACCCGGCAGGAAATGAATTAATGCTTCTGGAAACATAATTTGTTATTATTGTAACATCATCTGAAGTAATATACCCATCCCCATTAACATCAGCTCTTAAAAGCTCTAATGTTTGTATATCTCCATCAATTATTTTTTGTTGTGTTGATTCAAAAAATAAAGACTCTCCAACTAATTGAGAAGCTCTGGCTATATCTAACTGATCTATTTCTCCATCACCATTTACATCTCCATAATTATCAGTACATAGTAATGTTTTAAAAATACGATAATCATTATTAGAATCAGTATTTGGTAATAATTTGCTTCCAACAAGTCTTAATGATAATAAATCAGGATCTGGATTTATAACAGTAAAAACATTTCCATTTACTAAGCCTGGTAAATTTTGTATTTTAGTTAAAATTGGATTTTGTTTTGGATTTATATCTCTAGCTGCACCAATAATTAATGGATCTGTAACTTTTTTTAAATCATTTAATGCATCACTTGTTACAAAACTAAAGCTTGGAACAAATTTTTGACGAGAAAACACAGGATTACCAGTTCTTTCATCTTGTTCTTCCTGACTTTCATTAATAATAGCCTGTATAATGGCGGTATTTGTTGTTCCCTCACCGGTATCTGAAAATGGCTGAGCATCAAAAGAGTAATCAATAGTTGAACCAACCTCATTTAATATTGTTTTTTCTATTTCTATTCCATTACCACCATCATAAGCCTGTCCATTAGATATTTTTGCCGCTGCATGATATACTCTAAACCATAAATCTTCTTCTGGAACATCAACCCAGCTACCACTAAAAATAGTTAATCTTGAATTATCAATTCTGCTATTTCCAACGCCTGTGAAAATTTCACCCGTATTAGCTGCTCCAGCCCTATTAATTACAACTGAATAAAATTTTCCAGGCTCAATAACCGAATTAACAGTTGACCCAAGCTTAGTATCACTAAAAATAAAATCTACTGGTTGAAGCACATTAGTTAATATATACCCCTGTTCTCTTAAATCATTTTGATTTACACTGAGCTGAGCTAATGGCTCTGGTTTTGGATCAAACTCTATAGCAAGTTCTGGTACAATATCAGTAGGGCAACTTACAGTGTTTTGAAGCTCATATATACTTACTACTAAGTTTCCACTCCAATCAAATTGATCTTCAACCGTGGCATTAGTATCCTTATCAACACCAAGTAATAATGTAACCTTTTGAATATTATTTGTTGTAGCTAAGAATTTTTGTCCAATTTTAGTAACTACATCATTAGAATTTAAATATCTGTTTTGTTTTACCGTTGTTTGTATGTTTAATGAATCTACTGAATATTCAGGGCCAATACCATCTTGAAGAGTTAAAAATAAAGATGTGGTAGAAGACCCAGAAATAACACCTGAAACCTTAAAATCTCTAAAAAATAAATCTGGCTCAAAATCTTGAGCAACCATAATAGGGTCTCTGCTCAATTGAAAACTTTCAGACTCTTTTATTGTAATTTTACCACCAAGATTTCGTGAACATTTATTATTTCCTTTAAAATCATTAAAAAATAATGATAGTATTCTTGAATAATGCTTTTTAGTTACTTGTTTTTCATTTTTATAAAAAACAAGCCTATCCATTTGTGGTATTCCTTGAAAATCAAGACCAATAATTAATACTTTAACACTAAGTCTACCAAAAACATCAGATCCACTTAGCTCAACCTCTAACTGTTCACCTAAAACATTGTCAGTTGGTTGGGCGTGAGGCTGTATTCCAGTACCATCAAAATCATTAGACTGTAATAAAGCAGCCTGCTCCAATGTTAAATCATCAGAATCAAAAATTACTTTTTGCCGCAAAGAATTTGGAATTATACCAGAGCCAAAATGATTGCTAATAATTGAAGCATCTGTATATATATTTCTATTCTGTTCAGTCTCTAAATCTAATTTATCAACTCTTTGGGCATCATGCCATTTATTGAACTGTCTAGATACTGGAATTTTTTTACTCATCTAATACCTTATCTTAAATAATTTATCTTTACCTTGGCATTTGCTGGTTTTAGCGCCCTAATCATAGCCTCTAATATAACTTGTATTTTTGGACTACCTTCAATTATGCGAAAAGAATCAATGATATTGAGTGTAAAATTAAAAATACCGAACTCAGAATCTCTTAAAATTGCAAAATCATTAACTATATTAATAATTTTGTCAAAATCAAGCAAAAACGTAGTATAATTATTTTCTATTACTGGATAAACAGATTTTTTATTACTACTGTAATTAACATCAATTTGCTGACCGCCAATAGTAACTGTATTTAGTGCTTTATTACTTAATCTAAAATTATCAATTTTAGCTTTGGCGCTTCTTGTTCCTGCAAAATCTTGCCCAATAAAAAACTGAGTAATATGGTCTGTAAAATCAATATTTCCCATTAAACTTTTACCAGAAAGTTCATCATAAGTTTGACCAAATATATAATTATCACCAAATAATAAACCCTGTCCAAATCTAATGTTTCCTCTTTGCTCACCATCAACAAACAATCTCATCTCATCTTGATTATTAAAAGAATTAAACTTAAAAGTAGCTTTAATTCTATGCCAGGTATTTCTTTCCCAAAAAACTGGTTGTCTAAGTTCAAATTCAGTACCGTTTGCTTTTACAATATATGATATAAAACCACTCTTATCTTTATAAATAGTAATTCTATCACCAGACAAACCACTAGGAATATAAGTTATTATAACGGGGCTTTGTTGATATGGAAGAGCAGTGCCAAGCTTTATTGTTTGAGAGTCAGGTTCTAATGAACCTCCAATAAAATAATTAGTACCAGTTGCATATATATCAGTAGCTAATCTTACACTTAATATTTCTCTGGCTAATCCTGATAGTTTTACACTACCCCTTGAAATACTGGTAATATTTTCAACAACAGAACTAGCAGCATCAAAATATACTCTTTCAACAGGATCATTATAAGTATCAAACTTAGGACTAACCCAAAATTCAATTGAGCCTTCAGAATTTGTATTTAATCTATTATTATTATCAAATTTTAATCCAAATTTATCAAAAAATATACTTTGACCAAAGTTTTCATTAACACTACTTGCAGATTGTATAAAATGCCTGTTAGCATAAGTTATATAATCAGCATCATTTATAATTGGAAATTCATCAAAATGCAATAATACTAATGTTGAGTTGTTTTTTTCAAAAGGCCTAATTGAAAGAGCACCCGTGGTAATTGACTCTTCATTTATACCAAGAGACTCTCCAACACGAGTATCTGTCAATTGTGTAGATAATATTCTGAACTCATCTATAACAGCTTTTGCTTGATTTTTTTTATTAAAGTCAGACCCTATATGTCCAATCAAATCAGATGTAGAATTAAAATTAATTTGTAAAAATGCAGAATAATCAAACTCATAATATCCAGCTGGTAATTCAAAAGGTATGTTTGCTGTACCAGCCTGTTCTAAAAAGAAAAAGCCATTTTGAAACCCACTCCTACCTATATTTACATTAAATAATTTATATGATCCACCAGAAAATGAAGAAATGCTAGAATTTATTTTTATTGTATTAATATCAATTACATCTTCAATAATATATGTGCCAGCCACTCCTGGTGGAGACTCTACAACAATTAAATTTCCAACACTTGATTTTGGAAAAAATCCAGAATTGTCAATTAAAATATCACCCCCGCTGGACTCAAGAGAAGATCCATATTGTGTTTGATAAGAAAATCTTATAACCGGGTATATATTATTACCATTTGGATTTGTAATAGAATAAGCTTCTTTTATTTCTATTCCGGCACTATTATTTAATATAGAAATTGGTTTTGTTACAACTTCTATTGATGAAATTGTCATCCATTTATTAGTTGTAATTTTGCTTCCAGCAGATGAAAAACTTAATACTTCAGAAACCCCTCCATTTGATGTTCCATTAATTGTAACTGTTGTTGGAGTAGTAAAATCTACATTACCTCCAGAAATTCTTATTTCTAATTGACGTCCCTCAATTTTATTTGATACCTCTGTAGTATTTAAAGTAATTTCAAAATTACCGCCACTTAATGTAGAATTATCAGGTCCAATAACAATATA
>Ga0079224_100003960_pt1 | contig 18940 bp, 20 predicted proteins | sample Stecom2015_FD_80414 | JGI IMG/M metagenome (GOLD analysis project Ga0079224, IMG submission 80414) | Agricultural soil microbial communities from Utah to study Nitrogen management - Steer compost 2015 | ecosystem: Environmental > Terrestrial > Soil > Agricultural land | place: USA: Utah... | reverse complement strand
TTTTTTTATAAAAACATTGCTTTTTCACAAACAAAAACTATTTTAGTATAACAAAAATGCTTGGTTGCTTTGAAAAAAACTATAGGCCGAACGGACAAAGCAGATTTTCCGGGGTTAGGTTTCAATGACGTTCCGGTAAAGATAGATACAGGTGCATACACCTCGTCTATGCATTGTATTTATTCCAAAAAAGAAAACGGTTTGCTTAAATGTCGGTTTTTTGAAAAGGATGAACCCGAAACGGTTTTTGAAAAATTTGACCAAACCAAAGTAAAAAGCAGTAACGGATTAATCGAACGGCGATATAAAATCAAAACAACGATCATATTATTTAACAAAGCATACAAAATCAACCTCACCCTTACCAGCCGTGAGAAAATGAAATATCCGGTATTGATAGGGCGGCAGTTTTTAAACAAAAAATTTGTGATAGACCCCGGGGTTACCAATCTTTCTTTCAAAAACAAAAATTAATTATGAATATTAAAATTCTATCCACCAATCCGCTTCTCTATTCGACCAAACGCTTGGTGGAAGCTGCCAAAAAACGAGGTCATGATGCCGAGATAATAGACCACTCCAAGTGTGATATTATTATGGAGAAAAAAAAGCCTTGTATTTTTTACAAAGGAAGTATGATTGAGAATACGGATGCTATAATTCCACGTATTGGTGCCTCAGTAACTTTTTTTGGAACAGCTGTGGTACGCCAGTTCGAAATGATGAAAGTGTTTACTACCGTAGATTCACAAGCCTTAGTGCGTTCCCGAGATAAATTGCGAAGTTTACAAATTTTGTCACGCGCCGGTTTGGGATTGCCAAAAACGGTTTTTACCAACTACTCCCGAAACACTACAGATGTTATTAAACATGTTGGCGGAGCCCCGCTTATCATAAAACTGCTCGAAGGCACACAGGGTTTGGGAGTTGTTTTAGCTGAAACCAACAAAGCCGCCGAGTCGGTTTTGGAGGCTTTTAACGGTTTACAGGCGCGGGTAATTGGTCAGGAATTTATCAAAGAAGCTGGCGGAGCCGACATACGGGCATTTATTGTAGACGGACAGGTTGGGGGGGCCATGAAAAGGCAAGGCAAAGAAGGCGAATTTCGCTCTAACCTGCACCGGGGAGGTACGGCTACTGTTATTGAACTCACTGACGAAGAAGAAATAGCCGCTATTAAAGCCGCCAAAGCATTGGGTCTGGCCGTTGCGGGAGTAGATATGTTGCAATCGGCGCGGGGGCCCCTGATTTTGGAAGTAAATTCTTCGCCGGGTTTGGAAGGCATTGAAGCCGCTACCGGAAAAGACATCGCAAAAAGTATAATCAAGTATATCGAAAGGCACGCTTAAGATTTGGAGATATTAGGAACTAAAATCGCATTGGGCGAAAGCAAAACTATTTCGTTTAATATTGCCCGTCTCTACACCACCACCGATATCGAAATTCCGGTGATAGTGGAAAGAGCCGAAAAAGCAGGTCCTACAGTCTTATTAACTGCCGGTATCCACGGCGATGAAATCAACGGCGTGGAGATTGTACGCCAATTGATTGCCAAAAAATTCAACAAACCCAAAAAGGGAACCATTATCTGTATTCCCATTCTCAACGTGTTTGGGTTTTTATCCAAAAGTCGTGATTTCCCCGACGGGCGTGACCTCAACCGTGTGTTTCCGGGTTCTAAAACCGGTTCTTTGGCTAGCCGAGTAGCTTATCATTTTGTCAAGGAAATTTTACCCGCATCCGATTATTGCATCGACTTTCATACCGGAGGGGCCAGTCGGTATAATGCCGCCCAAATCAGAGTGAGTCCGTCGGATTATGTGGCGATGAAATACGCACGAATTTTTAACCCGCCATTTATAGTGGTGTCAAAAATTTTGGACAAATCATTTCGGCAGACTTGTATAAAAATGAACATCCCCTATTTACTTTTTGAAGGCGGAAAATCTTTGAGCAGCGACAAAGACATTATAGTTTCCGGGGTGTTGGGCACCCAGCGTTTTTTACACCAATTGGGGATGCTTCAAAAAAAATTTGAAAAAAACCTTCATACACCCGCTTCGGAATCCATCATCATCGAATCCAGCGCGTGGATAAGAGCACATAAAAGCGGTTTGTTACATCTCAAAACCGAAATCAATCAATGGGTGGATAAAGGCAGCGTAATAGCCACCATCACCGACCCCTACGGAGAAATGCGCGTGAAAGTAAAATCTCCTCACTGCGGCTATATCATCAACGTCAACCATTCTCCTACCGTGCATCAGGGAGATGCCATTGTACACATTTCAACTTCTGTGAGCTGATGGAAAAAGATTTGCTTCGCAAAAAATATAAAGAAATACGTCAAAGAATTTCTTCGGAAGAAATAGAAGAAAAAAGCATGGCCATTGCCAATCAGGCACTCCGTTTGCCGATTTGGAATTTACAAAACTTCCATCTGTTTCTTTCCATAAAAAAGCAAAAGGAAATCAACACCGAATACTTGCTGCATATTTTATTGGGAAAAGACAAAAATGTAATCGTATCTAAATCTGATTTTAGTACTGGTGAAATGGGACATTTTCTACTGACCGACAACACGATTTTACAAGCCAACTCTTTTGGAATCCCCGAACCCGTCAACGGAATTCCTTTTCCGGTAAAAAATATCGATGTGGTTTTTGTCCCGTTATTGGCTTACGATTTACTCGGTAATCGCATTGGTTACGGCAAGGGGTTTTACGACCGTTTTCTATCGCAATGTCGAACAGATTGTATTAAAATCGGGCTTTCTTTTTTTCTTCCCGAACAAGAAAAATTCGAGACTGAAGCACTCGACATGGCATTGGATTATGCAGTAACCCCGGAACAGTTTTTTCATTTCAATAAATAAAAAAACACTTCCCGAAAGCCGGGAAGTGTTCTTATAAAAGCTAAATTCTCAATTATTTCTTAGAAATAATTTTAAGATAATTCAATGATTTCAATGTGATTAACAACAATTCCTTGTACAGTCCCAAAGCCAATGGAGCAAAATACACCATAATTAAGGCAGTAATTAACCCCATAAAAGATTTGGTAGTGATAGCTGTAAAAATTGCAAATAAAGCACCTAACGGATATACGGCAACAATCAGCGCACTAAAAATACTCACTAACCATACATATAGGGGAAATTCACCGGATAGGTTAGTTTCTTCTGAATCTTCACTGTCTGAGTTAGACAAGGCAACCAAGGCATTTTTGTAAATTTTGTAAGGAAGTGTTAGCGGTTTAATAATGATCAATTCCAAAGCTTTAAGAATAACTTTGCCTACGTTAATGTTTGTTTGTTCCATAATTGTTGTTTTTGGGTTGATACTAAATTAGTTTGAAGAATAAAGGTACAAAAAAAGTATTACTTTGATTAAAAATGGACTAAAATTCTCAAAACAAAACTCTTAAGTGCTTTTGAGAGAATATTTAGTAAAACACAAAATAGTATTGTTAGAAAATGTTAATCAGGTGTTTGCCGTAGCTTGAATCCCAAACAAAATTGTATTTTTGTTTTATAATCAAAACCCGAAACTTATGAAATACACTGTTTGTATTGTTATTTTTGCAACCATATTATCCGGATGTAAACAAACTCCTCCCCCGAGAGAAATCATGAAATTAGATTATCCCGAAACCAAAAAAGTAGATGAAGTTGACAACTATTTCGGAACGGACGTACCCGACCCCTACCGCTGGCTGGAAGATGATATGTCTGAAGAAACAAAAAGTTGGGTGACTACCCAGAACGAACTGACTTTTGGATTTTTGGATAAAATTCCTTTCCGGGCAGAAATCAACCAAAAGCTCTCGGATATGTGGAACTACGAACGTGTGAGTTCGCCTTTTAAAGAAGGAGATTATACCTATTATTATAAAAATGACGGGTTGCAGAACCATTCGGTGTTGTACCGTGAAAAAGACGGAAATGAAGAAGTCTTTTTAGACCCAAATACATTTTCTAAAGACGGTACTACCTCTCTGAGCAGTATTAGTTTTACAAAAGACGGAAAACTACTTGCTTTTGCAATTTCTGAAGGAGGTAGCGACTGGCGAAAAGTAATCATCCTGGATGTTGAAACAAAACAACAAATAGGAGATACCTTGCGTGATTTGAAATTTACCGGTCTTTCGTGGAAAGGTAATGAAGGAATTTATTACTCTACCTACGACAAACCCGACGGTAGTCAACTTTCTTCTATGACTGACCAACACCGTTTGTATTTTCACAAATTAAATACTCCGCAAAGCGAAGACCAAATTATTTTCGGTGAAAAAGAAAACGAAGTGGCTCGTTACATCGGAGGCTATGTTTCTGATGACGGAAAATTCCTTTTTATCAGCCGTTCCGTTTCAACCAGTAATAACGAGCTTTATTTGATGGATTTGGAAAAAGGCAATGGCAAAGTAATCCCTATCAGCACCGGATTTGATAGCGACAGTTATGTGATAGATAACCAAGGCAGCCAACTTTTCATTGTAACAAACCACAATGCGCCAAATCAAAAAATCGTTACGGTAGATGCCTCGAATCCGGGTAAAGAAAACTGGAAAGACTTTATCCCTGAAACCGAAAACGTACTTGGACCGACTACAGGAGGCGGATATATTTTTGCACATTATATGGTAGATGCGGTTTCAAAGGTATTTCAATACGACTACCAAGGCAACCAAGTTCGTGAAGTAAAGCTTCCGGGCGTAGGCTCAGCCGGTGGTTTTGGTGGGAAAAAAGAAGATACTCAACTGTATTTTTCTTTCTCTAACTACAATACTCCCAGCTCTATTTACATGCTAAACCCTGAAGATGGAACTTGGGAGGTTTACTGGAAACCCAATATCAAATTCAATCCCGACAATTATGAGTCCAAACAAGTATTTTATACCTCCAAAGACGGTACTAAAGTACCTATGATTATTACTCATAAAAAAGGAATCAAACTCGATGGTACTAACCCTACTTTACTTTACGGTTACGGAGGTTTTAACATCAGCCTTACGCCTTCTTTCTCGGTAGTGAATGCCGTGTGGTTAGAGTTAGGCGGTGTGTATGCCGTGCCCAATATTCGCGGAGGGGGTGAATACGGTAAAAAATGGCATGACGCCGGAACCAAACTTCAAAAACAAAATGTGTTTGACGATTTTATAGCCGCTGCCGAGTATTTGATTGCAAACAAATACACTTCATCAGATTACTTGGCCGTACGCGGTGGGTCTAATGGAGGTTTGTTAGTAGGTGCTGTGGTAAATCAACGTCCCGAATTATTTAAAGTAGCCATCCCGCAAGTGGGTGTTATGGATATGTTGCGTTATCACACCTTTACTGCAGGCGCAGGATGGGCTTACGACTATGGCCGTTCAGACGACAATGCCGAAATGTTTGAATATCTAAAAGGTTATTCTCCGTTGCACAATATTCAGGAAGGTAAAAATTATCCGGCGATTATGGTGACTACTGCCGACCACGACGACCGCGTAGTGCCGGCCCACTCTTTTAAATATGCCGCTGAATTACAGTCTAAAGAAACAGGAGACAACCCAAAACTCATTCGTATTGACGTAGGTGCCGGACACGGTGCCGGTATGTCTACCGAAATGAGCATCAAATTACACGCTGATATTATGTCCTTTATACTCTACAATATGGGGGTTGACAAACTATAAGAAGGCATTCAATTATAAACTGCGGTTTTCTGATAATCAAACAATTTCAGAAAATCGCAGTTTCTTTTTTACAAAATTTACTTACCCTTTTTAAGGCGTTCTATTTTCTTTGAAATCAAAAGTATAGTCAGTAAAACTATCACACACAAACAAGCCACAATGGCTATTAATGTCACCATATTTTCTTCACCCAAAATATCCGAAAATTCGAGTTGGGTGACATTAAAAATCAGCAACAAGGTTGCCATTGCGTAAATAATTCCTATAAAAATTTTCATTTAAAGAAGGTTAAACGGCTTTAAATTAATTGAAAAGCCCCGTTACGTTGGCCGAAAAAAGTTTTACGGCTATAGCCAATAAAATTACACCAAAAATTTTACGTACCACCCCGATACCGTTTTTACCAAACAAACGCTCTAACCTACCCGAAGATTTTAATACCAAATATACAAAAACACTGTTTATCAGTATCGCAATAATGATATTAATTACCTCAAACTCAGCGCGTAAAGAAAGTAAGGTGGTAAGCGTTCCGGCACCGGCAATCAATGGGAATGCAATCGGAACTATAGAGGCGGTCTCAGGTGTATCGTCTCGATAAAGGCGTATTCCCAAAATCATTTCTAAGGCCAAAAAGAAAATAATCAGAGACCCGGCAACGGCAAAAGAGTTTACGTCTATACCAATTAATTTCAAAATCTCTTTTCCTACAAACAAAAATAAAATCATCAAGAAAACAGCGACAATTGTGGCTTTTTCACTTTGAATGTGTCCCACTTTTTTTCGTAAATCTACTATCACAGGTATGCTGCCGATGATGTCAATTACGGCAAAAAGTATCATGGTTGCAGAGAAAATTTCTTTCCAACTAAATCCGATAGTCATAGCTTTGTTTTTTGGACTGCAAAATTAAGCCAATGCCCTGACAAGACCTTCATTTTAACAAAACCTTATCCATTTTCAAGAAAGAATCACCAACCAATCTACTGAAAATCAACATAAAATCATTTAAACAAGGAAATTTATATCTTTACCTCCTCAAATCTGATTATGAATCTATCTTCCGGTAAAAAGATTTATTTCTCCAGCGAAAACCATCTGGGAGCACCTACTCGCGAAGCCAGTTTACCGAGAGAAAAACTCTTTGTACAATGGCTTGACCAAATAAAAACCGATGCCGAAGCTGTCTTTTTATTGGGCGATCTATTTGATTTTTGGTTTGAATACAAACAAGTCGTTCCCAAAGGTTTTGTAAGAGTTTTGGGGAAATTAGCAGAATTACGCGACAGCGGTATTCCCGTCTATTTTTTTGTCGGCAATCACGATTTGTGGATGCGGGATTATTTTGAGAAAGAATTAAACATTCCTGTGTATAGAAAACCTCAGGAATTTGAATTCCACGGAAAAAAATTCTTATTGGGTCACGGCGATGGATTAGGTCCCGGTGACAAAGGCTACAAACGCATGAAAAAAGTGTTTTCCAATCCTTTCTGCCAATGGCTTTTTCGCTGGTTACACCCCGATATAGGTGTGCGTTTGGGGCACTATATGTCGGTTAAAAACAAATTGATTTCGGGGGATGAAGACGTGAAATTCCTCGGTGAAGAAGGCGAATGGCTCGTGCAATACGCCAAGAGGAAGTTACAATCCAAACACTACGACTATTTTATCTTTGGTCACCGCCATTTTCCTATGGAAATTAAAATAGCTGAAAACAGTACGTATTTCAACCTTGGCGATTGGATTTCACATTATACCTACGGTGTTTTTGACGGAAATACTTTTGAACTTAAAAAATTTCAGCCTTAAAAGGACAAAATCGCTTTAGTTGATTCCTCTTTGGCAGACATTTCTTTTGTTCATACATTTTTCATAACATCTTGCCAAAGTACTTCCTGAAAATTTGGTTTTTAAATACATTTATCTGGTTAAAAAAAGAATTCCTTGGCACTTAAAACACTTTTTAAACAAACCGCTATATACGGATTAGCTACGGTTTTGCCCCGTGTACTCAGCTTTTTGTTGGTGCGATTGCACACCGGAGAAAACGTGCTGCAATCTACAGCACAATACGGCGATGTGTCGCTTATATATTCCTATTTTGTGCTTTTTAACGTGGTACTGGCCTACGGAATGGAAACGGCTTTCTTTCGTTTTTTTAACAAAGAGCCCCACCCCCAGAAGGTAATCAGCACCTCCGCCATTTCGCTGATTATTTCATCTGTACTTTTTTTAATCATAGGGTTACTTTTTCAGCAACAAATAGCCGACTGGACCAACTTAAAAGTGGAATACATCCGATTGGTTGTGTGGATTTTGTTGCTTGATGCATTGGTCATCATCCCATTTGCCTGGTTGCGCGCCAACCAAAAAGCTCTAAGATACGCCCTGCTAAAAATCATAAATGTGTTGGTGAACGTAGGGTTGAATTTGTTTTTATTGCTTTCGCTAAAAAATTTAGCTTCAGAAACCTCGTTTTGGTCTTCGTTGTATAAACCCGGATGGGAAGTAAATTACATCTTTATCGCCAACCTGATAGCGAGTGCTTTGACGCTTGTCTTGTTATTGCCTTTTTATTTGAAAATAAAATATACTTTCGACTCGGCTTTGTGGAAAAAAATGATGCGATATGCCCTTCCGGTGTTGATTGCAGGAGTAGCATTCTCGATAAACGAAGCATTCGACCGAATTCTCCTAGAGCGCCTACTTCCCGAAAATATTGCTAAATCGGAAATAGGTATTTACTCGGCCTGCTACAAATTGGCCGTTTTTATGACGCTTTTCGCTACCGCGTACAAATTGGGTGTAGAGCCCTACTTTTTTAGTCATGCCAAAGAAAAAAATCCTCAAAAAAACTACGCCCTCATCCTCGAATATTTTGTGATTTTCGGTTCGGTAATTTTACTGGGTGTGGTGGTTTTCGCAGATGTTTTAAAGGTGTTGTTAATCGGGGATGAAACTTATTGGCAAGCCATGACAATTGTTCCGGTAATTTTGTTGGCCAACTTATGTTTAGGAATTTATCACAACCTCTCTGTTTGGTACAAAATCACCGACAAAACCCTTACAGGTGCTTATATTTCGATTGTTGGAGCAATTATCACTCTGGTTGCCAATATATTGCTGATTCCGCACATCGGTTATATCGGTTCGGCGTTGGCAACGCTGGCAGCCTACGGCACCATGATGATATGTTCTTATTTTTTAGGAAAAAAACACTATCCCATCCCATACAACCTTCCCAAAATAGGGTTGTATATGGGAAGCTCCATACTGTTCTCAGCACTTACTTTTTATGTTTTTGACCGAAACATTTGGGTGGGGATTCCGTTATTGTTAATATTTTTAGCTTTAGTGTTTTTCGTAGAAAAAAATCGTTTAAAAAGTATATTTCTTAAAAATGAAAATTAAAATTATCAATACTTCAGCACACGCTTTGCCCAACTACGGAACGGAGGCTTCTGCGGGTATGGATTTGCGAGCTGATTTGAAAGAACCTATTGTTTTAAAACCTTTAGAAAGAACCATCGTTAAAACCGGATTGTTCATAGAGTTGCCCATCGGTTACGAAGCTCAGGTACGTCCGCGTAGTGGATTGGCAGCCAAACACGGCATTACCGTACTCAATGCTCCCGGAACTATCGATGCCGATTATCGCGGAGAAATCGGGGTGATTTTAGTAAATTTATCACCCAATGATTTTACGATTCAAAACGGCGACCGTATTGCCCAATTGGTCATTGCAAAACATGAACGCGCCGAATGGACACAGGTCGATGTGCTTTCCGATACCGAAAGAGGACAAGGTGGTTTTGGAAGTACCGGAGTCTAATGGGTTGTCAGAAGAAAAAGAAATCAAAAAAGTGAAAAAAATTATTGCAAAATGAAAATCATCGTCCCCATGGCCGGGCGTGGAAGCCGGCTCAGACCACATACACTCACCGTTCCTAAACCGTTGATACCTATCGCCGGAAAACCCATTGTACATCGACTCGTAAGTGATATTGCCCGGGTAATCAAGCAACCCATTGAGGAAGTGGCTTTTGTTATTGCCCGTGATTTTGGCCCGGTGGTCGAAGAAAACCTACGCCAAATAGCTCGTGATATGAATGCCAAGCCTACTATCTATTATCAAGACCAACCCCTTGGAACCGGTCACGCAATTATGTGTGCACAAGAGTCTCTTTCGGGTCCGTGTGTGATTGCTTATGCCGATACGCTTTTCCGAGCCGATTTTCAGTTGGATACCACTGCCGATAGCGTTATTTGGGTGAAACAGGTAGAAAAACCCGAACAATACGGGGTGGTGAATCTGAACGATAAAAACCAAATCGTAGGATTGGTAGAAAAACCCGAAAATTTTGTATCCGATTTGGCCGTTATCGGTATTTACTACTTTAAAAAAGCCGAAGACCTCAAAGCTGAATTGCAAAATGTCTTGGATTCTCAACTCACCCGAGGAGGTGAATATCAAATTAATGACGGAATTTTAGCTATGATGCAAAAAGGCAAGGTTTTTGTTCCGGGAAAAATAGATTTGTGGATGGATTGCGGTAATAAAAACGTTACTGTCGAAACTAACAGTCTCATGTTGGAATTGCTCGAAAAAGAAGGAGAAATACTTTTGGATCACAACATTCAACAAGATAATTCAAAAATTATCGCTCCTTGTTTTATAGGTAAAAATGTCGTGTTAAAAAACAGCACTATAGGACCTCATGTGTCCATTGGTAATGATTGTGTGGTAGAGAACAGTAGTATCAAAAACAGTTTGATACAAAATGACACAAAAATTAAAAATGCTAATTTAGACAATGCCATGATAGGGAATCACGTTATCTTTGACGGGAATTTTTCCTCGGTGAGCATTGGTGATTATTCGGTTCTGGAATAAAATGAAAATGAAAATAACATACTTCTTGTTGATTTGGCTTTTGTGTTCATGGCCGGCTATGGTATTTTCTCAAGACGAACAAGAAAAAGTGTTGGACGAACTCGGAGATGTGAATGATGCTTTTCAAAATTTTTTCTTTGAAGCGCTCAAACAAAAAGCCATTGAAAATTACGACCGAGCGATTGAATGGCTTGAAAAAGCAGCCAAAGAGTCCCCCAATGAAGGTGTGGTTTATTATGAAATTGGGAAAAATTATGCTTATCTCAAAGATTGGGATAAAGCTGAAGAAAATTTTCAAAAAGCGATTTCGCTCAACGGCAATAAACCCGAAATTTACGCCGGTTTATACGATGTGTATCACAGCACTAATAACTATACAAAAGCTATCGATGTAGTTTTAAAACTTATTCCGTTTGATAAAGATTACCGGGAAGATTTAGCAAACCTTTACGAGCGTACGCAGCAATATGAACTCGCACTTAAGGTGTTGGATGAATTAGACCGCGACAATGGCAACAATCAGGAAAGAAACAAGTTACGCCAACGAATTTATTCCAAAAACAGTGGTGTGGCAAGTACAATTCAAGACCTTGAAAACCGCACCTCAAGAACATATACCAATGAGCAGGATTTTCTCAATCTGATTTTTGTGTACAGCAATCAGGGCGACACCGAAAAAGCGTTTGAAACCGCTCAAGAATTGCTCTCCGCAAAACCCGATTCTAAATTGGCTCACCTCGCTTTGTACAAATTTTATTTAGACAAAGGTCATACCGCCAGAGCCATTGATTCTATGCAAAAAGTGTTAAGCGCTGATGAAATCGATCGGGAAACCAAACTCAAGGTTATCAATGACTTTTTATTGTTCGTCGATAAAAACCCTTCCTATGAAAGTCAACTGGAACAAATGATTGCTTTATTTGCCGAAGAAGAAAATGCTCCGGAGGTATATGAAAATTTAGGCAATTACTTTTTGAACAAAAAAAATATGGAGCATGCCCTTTTTTATTTTGAAAAAGGACTCGAGGTAAATCCACGAAACTTTAACCTCATTAAGCATTGTTTGCTCTTGCAACTGGATTTTAAAGAATACCAAAAAGCCGAAACCTTAAGTACCAAAAGCCTGGAATTATATCCCTCGCAACCGCTTTTATACCTTATCAACGGCGTAGCACATCTAAACAACAACAACCTGAAAAATGCCAAAACTGCTCTCGAAACCGGTTTGGATTTTTTAATCGACGACCCTCAAATGGAACACGATTTTTATATCCAACTCAGCAATGTTTACGAAAAAGAAGGGAACACCCAAAAAATGCAGGAATTAAGAAACAAAGCCCAAAAATTAAACCCGAAATGAGAAGTGTAAGAAATTTTAAAATAGCACTGGTGTGTCTGCTTGTTATGGGTTGTGGTGGAGGAAAAAATATTTCTTCATCAAAAATTAATAAGGACCTCAATGCCCGGGAAACCATAAAAAATTATCGCGAAAACCTACCCGATTTTACCACCTTAGTATCCCGAGTACAAATAGATTATGACGATGGGAAGAACTTCAACCGTATCACTGTCAATCTCCGAATGAAAAATAAAGAAGCTCTTTGGGCAAGTGCTTCTATAGTGGGATGGCCAATCGCTAAGATGCTTATTACTCCCAATCGGGTGAGTTATTACGAATCTATCGACAATACTTTTTTTGACGGAAACTTTCAGTTGTTGAGCAACTGGCTGGGCGTGGATATTGATTTTAATATGGTACAAAATATTTTACTTGGAAATTCGGTTTTTGATTTGGATGAGAATACATATAATCTCAACATTGTGGAAAAAACATACCAACTCAAACCTAAAAAAAGAGACCCGAAATTCCAACACGCCGTATATCTCAACGAGTTTTTTAAAGTGAAAAGACAACAGATTTTTCAAAATGACGAAGGCCGTGTCTTAACCATCGATTACCCCGAATATCAAAAACAGGGAAATACTATTTTTCCAAAAAAAATTGCGTTGGAAGTTCGTGAACCCGAAGGAGTCACTACCGTCCAACTCGAATATCGTTCTATTGAACTGAATGCTAATATTTCATTTCCTTTTGAAATACCTAAAGGGTATCAAGAAATAATTTTTGATTAAGATGTCGGTAAAATCGCTCATAACTGCTTATTTTTTCCTGATAGTGGGAATCGCTGTTTCATTGGGTCAAACCAAACAGGAAGAACTCGAACAAAAGCGAGCCCAACTCATGCTGGAAATCAAACAATTGCAAGATATGGTTGCGGCCACCAAAAACAAGGAGCGGTCGGTACTCACCGAAGTGGAAGACCTCAATACCCGAATTTCTGCCCGAGAAAATCTCATTAAAGTTACAAACCAGCAAGCGAACGAACTCACCAAAAATATCAATATCAATATTCAAAAGATAGACCAACTCCGAAAAGAACTCGACCTGCAGAAAAAAGAATACGCCTCGCTGATTCTCAAATCTCAAAAAAGTAGTTCGGAGCAAAGTCGGATGATGTTTTTACTCTCTTCCGAAAACTTTTTACAGGCCTACAAACGTATTCAATACATGCAGCAATTTGCAGATTATCGTAAAAAAACCGCCCAGGAATTGGAGAAAAAAGCTCTCGAATTGCAAGAGCTGAACAAGTCTTTGGCGGAGCAACAAAAAGAAAAACAAAAACTCATCGACGAAAACAAAATTGATCGAAATCAATTACAAGAAGAGAAAAAACATCAGGAGGCCCTGATGGCTACACTCAAAAAAGACGAAAAAAAATACGTTGCTCAAGTAAAACAAAAACAAGATGAAGCCGCAGCTATCGATCGTCAAATTGAAGAAATGATTAAAGCTGCCATTGCTGAAGCCAACAAAAAAGTCGAAGATGAAGGCAAGAAAACCACTACCAAAGGAAGCAACACCACCTTTGCAATGACGGAAGAAGCCAAAAAACTGGCGAGAAATTTCACCGGGAACAAAGGTAAACTGCCTTGGCCTGTTGAACGTGGCGTAGTGGTAACTCGATTTGGCGCCACACAACACCCTACCTTGCCCAACGTTAAAACTTATAGTAGCGGTGTTGAAATTGCTACCGAAACCGGAGCCAAAGCCCGAGCAGTTTTTGACGGTGAAGTCATTGCCATATTAGTGATTCGCGGAGATAACAAAGCTGTTCAAATTCGCCATGGAGATTATATCACTGTTTATCAAAACATAGGCAGCGTGTATGTCAAAAAAGGGGACAAAGTAAAAACCAAACAAGAAATTGGCAAGGTATTTACCAATCCTACCACCGGAAAAGCCATTCTCAAATTTTTGGTTTTCCAAAACACTAATAAACTAAACCCTTCCGACTGGATATATCGAATGTAGATTTTCAGTAATAGAATTTTAAACCTAAAACAAATGCGCTGGATTGTAATTATTGTGCTACTTATCGCTCTGGGCCTTATCGGATACGGACTTTTCTTTCAGTCAGACGACCCTTCGGAGAGGGATTTTTATGCCGGATTGGGTACGGCTGTATTTTTTTTAGTCTTTATGCCTTTGCTTTTATTTTACAGACGAAAAAAGATTTCTATTAGCAGATTTATGCTGACAAAAGAGAGCATAAAGAAAATGCAAGAGCACAGTTCTGACAAAAATCTTTAAAATTTTTATTATTTTTTAACAATTGAGCCAATATTCTTTTATCTTTACGGCCATTATTAATTTATTTTTTTATTACAAATGGAAGGTACAGTAAAATTTTTCATTGAATCCAAAGGTTTCGGATTCATAACAAACAACGAAACAGGTAAAGATATTTTTGTCCATGCTACGGGTCTTGACGGCGTCAAGCTTAATGAAGGTGACAAAGTAGAGTACGATGAAGAAGAAGGAAAAAAAGGTATGATGGCAGTTAATGTCAGAGTTATAAAAGACTGATATAAATATTTTTCCGAAAGTATTAACCCTCCTCTGTGAGGGTTTTTTTGTTTCTTATCTCAAACAGATAATATACCTTTGTAACGAATTTATTCCAAAAAAAATGATAGACAGACAACAACTCATACAACGATTTTTTAGCTACATTACAGTTGATACTCAAAGCGACCCCGAAAGCAACACCACGCCCAGCACTCAAAAACAATGGGATTTGGCCAACAAATTGGTTGAAGAACTGAAGAGAATCGGTTTGCAGGAGGTTACTATTGACCAAAACAGTTATATCATGGCAACCCTGCCCTCTAATATCGATAAGGATGTTCCGGTAATTGGGTTTGTTTCTCATTTTGACACCTCACCGGATTTTACAGGAACCAACGTAAAACCTCAGATCATTGAAAATTACGACGGAAAAGACATCGTTCTCAATGCAGAAAAAGATATTATTCTTGCACCCGATTACTTTGAAGATCTTCTGTTGTACAAAGGTCAAACGCTTATCACCACAGACGGTACTACACTTTTGGGCGCTGATGACAAAGCCGGTATATGCGAAATTGTCACCGCTATGGAATACCTGATTAATCACCCCGAAATCAAACACGGGAAAATCCGAATTGGCTTTACACCTGACGAAGAAATTGGAAGGGGTGCGCATAAATTTGACGTTCAAAAATTCGGGGCCGATTGGGCTTATACCGTGGATGGCAGCCAAGTAGGAGAACTCGAATACGAAAACTTTAACGCCGCCGGTGCCGTTGTAACCATTCAGGGAAAAATTGTGCACCCGGGCTATGCCAAAGGAAAAATGATAAACAGTATGTACATCGCTACTGATTTTATCAACTCTTTACCCCGACTCGAAACTCCTGAACATACCGAAGGCAGAGAAGGTTTCTTCCACCTTACTTCCATTAAAGGAGAAGTGGACAAAACCATTTTACACTACATCATTCGGGATCACGACAGAGATAAATTTGAAGCCCGAAAAAAAATGATGGAAGACCTTACCAGTGAGCTTAATAAGCAATTTGAAGGTGATTTAATTTCTATAGAAATAAAAAATCAATACTTCAATATGCGGGAGAAAATCGAACCGGTGATGCACATCGTTGACATTGCAGAAGAGGCGATGAAAAACGCCGGTATTACTCCCATCATTAAACCCATTCGCGGAGGTACAGACGGCTCACAACTCAGTTTCATGGGATTGCCCTGCCCCAATATTTTCGCCGGAGGCCACAATTTCCACGGACGTTATGAATATATCCCGGTAGAATCTATGGAAAAAGCCGTGGAGGTCATTGTGAATATCGCCCAACTTACCGCTGAAAAAGCTTAATATTTTTTATGCTCGAAAAAAACACGGTTACTTACGAGAAGGCAGTGCTCATCGGACTTATCACTCAAAACCAAAATGAGGATAAAGCCATAGAGTATTTAGACGAACTCGAATTTTTGACCTACACCGCCGGAGGCGAAGTAGCCAGACGCTTTTTACAAAAATTAGACAAGCCGAACCCCAAAACCTTTATCGGAACGGGTAAAATGGAAGAGGTTCGTCTTTTTATTGAAGAAAACGATATAGGAACGGCTATCTTTGACGACGAACTTTCTCCTGCACAACAAAAAAACATCGAACAAATCCTAAAGTGTAAGGTCATCGACCGAACCAATTTGATACTCGATATTTTTGCCCAACGGGCTCAAACCAGTTATGCACGTACCCAAGTGGAACTCGCCCAATACGAATACTTGTTACCGCGTCTTACCGGGATGTGGACGCACTTAGAACGCCAACGAGGAGGTATCGGAATGCGGGGTCCCGGGGAGACAGAAATTGAAACCGACCGCCGGATTGTTCGCGACCGTATTGCCCTTCTCAAAGAAAAACTCAAAACCATCGACAAACAAATGGCTGTGCAACGCAGCAATCGAGGTGCTTTGGTGAGAGTGGCTTTAGTGGGTTATACCAATGTCGGGAAGTCTACCTTGATGAACGTCATTAGTAAGAGTGAGGTTTTTGCCGAAAATAAACTCTTTGCCACGCTCGACACCACTGTGAGAAAAGTGGTTATCGGGAATCTCCCTTTTTTACTTACTGATACTGTAGGTTTTATCCGAAAATTGCCCACCCAGCTCATCGAATCGTTTAAAAGTACGTTGGACGAAGTTCGTGAAGCTGATTTGCTCTTACATGTGGTGGATATTTCTCACCCACAGTTTGAAGACCATATCGAATCGGTACATCAAATTTTAGACGAAATTGACAGTCGGGATAGGCCCATGCTTTTGGTTTTTAACAAAATAGATAATTATCATCCCGAAATTATTGCCGAAGATGATTTGGTTACCGAAAAAACCAAAGCACATTTTACCATAGAAGATTGGAAAAATATCTGGATGAGTAAAGCCGGTACCGAAGTGGTCTTTATTTCGGCTTCCGAAAAAATCAATTTGGAGGAATTTCGAAACAAAGTTTACAAAATGGTACGAGAAATTCACATCAAGAGATTTCCCTACAACCATTTTCTTTACCCCGATTTACCACAAGAGTAAAGCTGTTTTTTTTGGGGATTCCAACCTATTTTGTTATTTTTATTCTCTTAAAAGAATGACTATGAGGGCGTGTTTGGAATGTGGAGAAAAAATTGTCGGGCGAGCCGATAAGAAATTTTGCAGTGATGGTTGCCGTAACAGTTACAACAATCGGTTTAATAAAGACGCTACCAATCTGGTGCGGAATATCAATAACAAGCTTCGTAAAAACTACCGAATTTTAAAATCCCTGAATACAGAAGAAAAAACCAAAACCACCAAGTCTAGGTTAGACTTACTGGGTTTTGACTATCGTTATATTACTTCGGTACATACCACTAAAACCGGAACCTCGTACTATTTTGTATACGACCAAGGTTATTTGCCCTTAGACAACGGATTTTATTTGTTGGTAAAAAGAAAGGAAATGATTATATAAAACTACAAAATTATTCCATTAACTCATTCAACACCTTCCAACTGAATTTTGGCTGTCGATTGTGATTTGTCTTAAAAAACACTTTTTTGGGTTGGTTCGGCAGTAAATCAAAGTAGTTATCACTAAAACTTCCTGCTGTTTCGGTGTATAAAAAAACATTTTTTTGCAAGGTTTCGGTAAATAATTCGATTTCAAATCCGTCGTTTACCGGAATAATCGTTTGAGAAATTTCACCTTTTTTCAAAAGTAATTCTTTGGGTTTTGAAAAGTAAAAGAAAGCCGTTTTTCCAGCAAAATTGGCTACTGCCAAAACGCTTTTCTCCAGGTTTTTATAAACCTCTCCCGGAATACGTGCATAAACGGCACTGCTGTTTTCGAGAACGGTAATTGGGGTCTGATTTTCCCAAAGCACCTTCCCGTCAAAATCCATAACTTGCAATTTAAAAACACCTTCTTGAGCTTCCAACAGGTCGTTGATTACATAAACTTCCGTAAAATCTCCCTGTTTTTCAAACGAAATCAACACATCGTCGAAGCTGTGTCGGGTTTGATAATACAGGGCTTTTTTGTATCCCAAATAATCCACAGCCGACCAACTCACTGCCGGCCAACAATCGTTGAGTTGCCAATATAAACTCCCCATCGTATAAGGTTTTGAACGACGATGGGCTTCCATGCCTTTACCGATGCCGTAGGCCTGCAACAATTGACTGACATAAACGTAATCTTCAGGTTTTTCGGGAAAGGGAAAATCGCGTTCCAGATACTTCTGTATGGTTTGAAACCCTACGCGATGTTTTTGATGATTTTTAAAACCTGTTGACGTAATATCCAAACTGTCGTTCCCATTAATAAACCGAATGGTTTTATAATGTGGAAATGCTTGAAAACCAAACTCACTCATAAATCGGGGTGGGGTTTTCTCAAAATTTTCAAACGGATACCCGTCGTGCCACACCCACCAATCGTGTGCATCGCCTTCAGAAGTGTAACGAGCATCTCCGCGACCCCACTTGGGCGAAGATTCCCAATAATCGGTATCGGTAAGTTGATGTACGGTCTGTGGTAAAATACTGTCGAAAATTTTTAAGTAGTTATTCCAAATTTCGTCTTTCTCCACTTCGCTGCGCCGGTCCTGCCAGCCCCAGCGATGCCAGCCTTCCGAACTTTCGTTATTGCCGCACCACAGGGCGATGCAACTGTAATTTCGCAGTCTTTTCACATTGTCAATCGCTTCGTGTTGCACGTTTTCCAGGAAATTTGTATCGCCGGGATACATTGCACACGCAAACATAAAATCTTGCCACACCAAAATTCCTTTTTGGTCACACAATTCATAAAAAATATCGTTTTCGTAAATACCTCCACCCCAGACCCGCAGCATATTCATATTTGCATCCACGGCATACTGCAACAGATTTTCGTAGTGCGCCTCCGAAACCCAATTCTGAAAGCTGTTTTGCGG
>Ga0079224_100003958_pt1 | contig 18948 bp, 13 predicted proteins | sample Stecom2015_FD_80414 | JGI IMG/M metagenome (GOLD analysis project Ga0079224, IMG submission 80414) | Agricultural soil microbial communities from Utah to study Nitrogen management - Steer compost 2015 | ecosystem: Environmental > Terrestrial > Soil > Agricultural land | place: USA: Utah... | reverse complement strand
GCGGAGCGGGAGCGGCAGGCGGAACAGGAACGGCACCGGCTGGCGGAGCGGGAGCAGAAAATCTCCGCCGCCGAGACGGACCTCGCCCGCCGCCGAGCGGCCCTCACCGCCCGCGAGGCCGCGCTAGCGGACGCTCTGGCCACCGCGGCGGCAGAGCGCCAACGGGAACTGGCGCGGATCGCCGGGCTCACCCCGGAGGCGGCGCGGGCGGAGTTGCTGGCGGAGCTGGAGGCGGACGCCAAGCGGGAAGCGGCGGTGCTGGTGCGCCGGATCGAGGGGGAAGCCCGCCGCACCGCGGAGGAGCGGGCCCGGGCGATCGTGGTCGAGGCGATTCAACGCGTGGCCAGCGACCAGACCACCGAGAGCACCGTCAGCGTGCTCCACCTGCCCTCCGATGAGATGAAGGGGCGGATCATCGGCCGGGAAGGCCGCAACATCCGGGCCTTCGAGTCGGTCACGGGCGTGAACCTGCTCGTCGACGAGACCCCGGCCGCGGTGGTGCTGTCCTGTTTCGACCCCGTCCGGCGGGAGACCGCGCGGATCACCATGGAGAAGCTGGTCGCCGACGGCCGGATCCACCCCCAACGGATCGAAGAGCTGCACCGGATGGCCGAGCAGGAAGTGGCGCTGCGGTGCCAGCGGGCGGTCGAGGACGCGATGGTGGAGGTCGGGATCACCGACCTGCACCCGGAGTTGGTGACCGTGCTCGGCCGGCTGCGTTACCGCACCAGTTACGGCCAGAACGTCCTGCGGCACCTGGTGGAGAGCGCCCACTTGGCGGCGCTGATGGCCGCCGAGCTCGGCCTGGAGCCGGCGCGGGTGCGGACCACCAAACGCGCGGCCTTCCTGCACGACCTCGGCAAGGCGCTCACCCACCAGGCCGAAGGCTCCCACGCCAAGGTGGGCGCGGACCTGGCCCGCCGGTACGGGGAGTCGGAGGCGGTCGTGCACGCGATCGAAGCCCACCACGACGAAGTACCGCCGCGCACCATCGAAGCGGTGCTCACCCAGGCCGCCGACGCCTGCTCCGGTGCCCGGCCCGGGGCCCGGCGGGAAGAGACCGCGCAGTTCATCCACCGAGTGACCCGGATCGAGGAGATCGCCGCGAGCAAACCCGGGGTGGAGAAGGTGTACGCCATGCAGGCTGGCCGGGAGGTACGGGTGATGGTGCGGCCCGAGCAGGTCGACGACATCGGGGCGGCGGTGCTGGCGCGGGACGTCGCCAAACAGATCGAAGAGGAGCTGACCTACCCCGGGCAGGTGCGGGTGACCGTGATTCGGGAACTACGCGCCACCGAAACCGCCCGGTGACGTCCACCCGGCGGCAGGGCGCACGCTGAGGGTGCGGTCCCGCCAGCGCCGCCCCGGGGCGCGAGCGGGACCCGGGCGAGTCCGCGTACCCTGGGCGACGAGATGAGCAGCGTCACCGAGACCAGCCTGCCCCGTTCGTACGAGATCCGCACGTACGGGTGCCAGATGAACGTGCACGACTCTGAACGGATCGCCGGCTTGCTGGAAGAGGCGGGCTACGTCCGGCATACCGGAGAGGGCCAACCGGACGTGGTGGTGTTCAACACCTGCGCGGTCCGGGAGAACGCCGACAACCGGCTGTACGGCAACCTCGGCCACCTGCACCCGATCAAGCGGAAGCATCCGAACATGCAGATCGCGGTCGGGGGCTGCCTGGCCCAGAAGGACCGGGGTGAGATCGTCAAGCGAGCGCCGTGGGTGGACGTGGTGTTCGGCACCCACAATCTGGGCTCGCTGCCGGTGCTGCTGGAGCGCGCCCGGCACAATCAGGCCGCCCAGGTGGAGATCCTGGAAGCGCTGGAGACGTTCCCCTCCCACCTGCCGACCCGCCGCGAGTCCACCTACTCCGGCTGGGTGTCGATCTCGGTGGGCTGCAACAACACCTGCACCTTCTGTATCGTGCCCAGCCTGCGCGGCAAGGAGCGGGACCGCCGACCCGGCGAGATCCTGGCCGAGGTGAAGGCGCTCGTGGCCGAAGGGGTGCTGGAGATCACCCTGCTGGGGCAGAACGTCAACTCCTACGGGGTCGAGTTCGGGGATCGGCAGGCGTTCAGCAAGCTGCTGCGGGCCTGTGGCGACATCGAGGGGCTGGAGCGGGTCCGGTTCACCAGCCCGCACCCGCGGGACTTCACCGACGACGTGATCGAGGCGATGGCCGAGACGCCGAACGTCTGCCACCAGCTGCACATGCCGCTGCAGTCCGGTTCGGACACGGTGCTGCGCCGGATGCGCCGGTCCTACCGCGCCGAACGCTACCTGGCGATCCTGGAGAAGGTGCGGGCGGCGATGCCGGACGCGGCCATCACCACCGACATCATCGTCGGGTTCCCGGGTGAGACCGAGGCCGACTTCGAGGCCACGTTGGAGGTGGTCCGGCAGGCCCGGTTCGCCGGGGCGTACACCTTCCAGTACTCCAAGCGGCCCGGCACCCCCGCCGCCGAGATGGCGGACCAGGTGCCCAAGGAGGTTGTGCAGCAGCGGTACGACCGGCTGGTGGCGCTGGTCGACGAGATCACCCTGGCGGAGAACCAGGCCCTGGTCGGGAAGACGGTCGAGGTGCTGGTGGCGGTCGGGGAGGGCCGCAAGGACGAGGCCACGGGCCGGATGTCCGGGCGGGCCCGGGACGGCCGGCTGGTGCACTTCCGCGGCGACCCGACCCAGGTGCGCCCCGGCGACATCGTGCACACCACGGTCACCCACGCCGCCCCCCACCACCTGGTCGCCGATGGTCCGCTGATCTCCCATCGCCGCACCCGGGCCGGGGATGCGTACGAGGCGGGGCGCGCCCCTCGGACCTCCGGGGTGATGCTCGGTATGCCGGGCCGACGGCCTTAACCCGTCACCGTCACCGTGATCCGGGCGGTCTCCCCTCCGGCCACCGTCACCTCGGTCGGGGCGGTGGTCCCGGTGCCGGCTGGGTGGGACGCGATCACCCGGTAGCGGCCCGGGGCCAGGCCGGGTAGGTGGTATGCGCCGGCCGGGTCGGTGCAGCGGGCGAGCTCCGGCAGCGGGGGTAGGCCGGGGTCGAGCGGCTGGATGTCCAGGCAGGCGTCGGCGAGCGGGGTGCCGTCCGGGGCGTGCACGGTCACCAGCAGCGCGCCGGTGGTGGGGTCGGGCTCCGGCGCGGGGGCGGCCGAGGTGGCGGGCGGGGTGCCGGTGGGGCCGGCGACCGGCCGGTCCGGGTTGTCGTCGGCGGGGGAGCCGGCCGCGCCGGGACTGGCGCACCCGGCCAGGACCAGCCCGACCAGTAGCAGCATGGGGCCGAGCAGGCGCTCGGCTGGGAATCGGTTCATCACCCCTCCGCAGTCGGCCGTCACAGGTGGGACGTTCTCCGGGGCCGGTCGGTTCCGTCGCCGCCCGTCGTCGCGGCGGCGTGATCGGGGGCCGGCGCCGGCCGGGCAGCGGGTCGCTCCCCGCCGCCCCGGCCGGCGCCGCCGGGGATCACCAGGGGAGGCTGATCCAGTAGATGAAGTTGTTGAACACCGCCTCGGTGATCCGTGTGCCGTGGTTGTTGTTGCTGAACGGTGGGCTGCCGTAGGTGCCGTAGGCGTGGACCGCCAGACCGCACGGCCCGCCGCACAGGGTGGTGTAGGTGTAGACCGGGCCGCCGCTGTGGCCACCGATCGTGTCGTGCTGGTAGAACAGCCGCATCGGCTCAGTGACCGTGATCCGGTCGAAGGTCTCCCACTGGGTGCCGAACGGCTTGTCCTGGCCGTACCCCATGTTGTACGTGGGGACACCGGTCAGCGACCCCTCCTGCCACATGAATCCGTACCAGCCGGTGGTGTAGCCGACGGTGCAGTTCAGCTTGAGGGCGCCGTAGTCGTAGCGGTCGTCGGCGTTCTGGGTCCAGCCGAGCACCGAGTGCAGGCTGGAGACGGTGCAGGAGCCGTACGGGGCGACGTCGCCGTCGCGGCCGGGCCAGGCCAGTAGCTGCGACGAGGGGATCCAGCTTCCGCCGGGGCCGCCGGTGTGGACACAGTGGCCGGCGGTGATCACTGTGTCCGGGCTGACCATCCAGCCGGTGCACCACCGGCCGGTGACGCCGCCCTGGGTGCGGCTCAAGAACACGGTGGCGCTGGCCGGGTACCAGGTGGTGGGGGTGATCCGGTACCGGTCGTCGGTGCCGATGATGCTCTCGATGCCGGGAGCGGTGTTGGCGGTCACCGGACTCTCGACCGCGGCCGGTGGCGTGAGGTCAGCGCCGGTGGAGTGCGATAGCGCGGAAGGGGGCTGCGCGGGCGACACGTGCTGGTCGGTCAGGGCCGCCAGCAGTGCCGGGTCCGCGGTGGTGCCGTCGCTGGAGACCGGAGTCGCGAGGTAGAGATCGTGCGACGCCGGTTCGGCAGCGGCGGGGGTGGTGGCGACCAGGGCCGCTGTCAGGGCGGCCAGGACGCCGACGGTGAGCATGCGTGACCTCATGATGGCTTCCTTTGGATAGGGGACAGGGGATGCGGCCTGTAGTACTGTGGCTACAGGCCGCTCATAGATTTATACATAGAAATGTATGGATTACAAGCGGTGGTTGTCCCCCGCCCGGGTGAATGAAAAAGCCCGCTCGTGGTGCTCCCACGAGCGGGCTCAGGTCCGGTGTCGCCGACCTCAGGTGGCGCGCTCCGCCAGCTCCAGCACCTGCCGCTTGCTGGCCAGCGCCTGCTCGGCGGCCTGGATCCGACGCTGGTCGCCGGAGGCCCGGGCCTTGGCCAGCCGCTCCTCGGCCTCAGCGACCTGGGTGCGCATCTGGGCCAGCAGTGGGTTCTCCGACGGTGGCAGCCGGCGCCAGGCGGTGTCCATGGCCTGGCGGATCTTCTCCTCCACCGCCCGCAGCCGGCGTTCCAGCGCGATGGCGGCATCCCGACGGACCCGGCCGGTGGAGTGCCACTGGGCCTGGATCTCCCGCAGCGCCGCCTGCGCCGCCTTCGGATCGGCGTCGATGTCCAGCGCCTCAGCGCGAGCCAGCAGCTCCTGGCGGCGCGCCAGGTTCTGCTTGTACTCGGCGTCCCGGGCAGCGAACACCTCGGCGCGCCGGGTGAAGAACTGATCCTGCGCGGCGCGGAACCGGGTCCACAGTCGCTGTTCGGCTTCCTTGGACGCGCGGGGAGCCGCCTTCCAGCGGTTCATCAGCTCCTTGAGCGCTTCCGCGGTCTCGTTCCAGTCGGTGGAGTCGGCGAGCGCCTCGGCCTCCTCGACCAGCTTCTCCTTGATCGCCTGCGCCTCCTTACGGGAGGCGTCCAGGCTGGCGAAGTAGGCGCCGCGGCGCCGGGCGAATCCGTCCCGGGCGGCGGCGTACCGCTTCCACAGCTCGGTGTCGGTCTTCTTGTCGACGCCGCGGATGGTGCGCCACTCTTCGAGGATCTCCCGGATCCGGTCCCCGGCCGCCTTCCACGCAGTCGACTCCGCGGCGAGCTTCTCCGCCTCTTCCACCAGCGCGGTCTTGCGGGCGATCGCCTCGGCCCGGGCCGCCTCCCGCTCGGCGCGGGCGGCCGCCGCCTTCTCATCGGCCAGCACCGCCAGCTTGTCCAGACGGGCGGCCAAGCCGTCGATGTCCCCGACCACCTTGGCTTCCGAGAGACCTTCCCGCAGGCGACGGATGCTGCCGGCGGCCCGGGCCGGATCCGCCGCCCCAGTCATCAGCCTGCTCTCGATGAGATCCACCTCGGTGACTAGGTCGGCGAACCGTCGGGCGAAGTGGGCGAGGCCCTCTTCCGGGGTGCCGGCCTGCCAGGAGCCCACCACCCGTTCCCCGTCGGCCGTCTTGACGTACACCGTGCCGTCTGCGTCGACCCGACCAAAGCTGGTCCACTCGTTCATCTGCCCGTCCTGTCCTCACCGGCGTCGCCGACCCGGGTGTCGAGCCGGCGGTCGCCGCCGCACCCGCCAGAGGTGTCTGCTCTTCTGTTGCATTCTCACAGGTTCCCCCCGGGTGAAGTCGAGACCCTGTGGCAGACCGTGACCATTTAGTATCCTTCCCGGGTTATCTCCATGGTGCCGTTGCCCCGCCCCCGGCTGTCAACCGGGCCGGTGCTGAGGGGTGCGGGCGCCCCGGCCCACTAAGGTCGACCGAGTGAACGGCCTAGTGGTGGCGGTGGTCGGGCCCACCGCGACCGGCAAATCGGAGTTGGCGCTGGCGCTCGCCCGGGAGCTGGGCGGCGAGGTGGTCAACGCCGACTCCATGCAGTTGTACCGGGGGATGGACATCGGCACCGCCAAGGTGCCGCCGGAGCAGCGCCGGGAGGTGCCGCACCACCTGCTGGACATCTGGGAGGTCACCGAGACCGCTAGCGTAGCGGTCTACCAACGGTTGGCCCGGGCAGCGGTGGACGACATCCTGGCGCGGGGCCGGGTGCCGCTGGTGGTGGGCGGCTCCGGGTTGTACGTACGGGCGGTTTTGGACGACTTGGACTTTCCCGGCACCGATCCGCAGATTCGTCGCCGGCTGGAGGCGGAACTGGCCACGCAGGGACCAGAAGCGATGCATGCCCGGCTGGCCCAGGTCGATCCGGCCGCCGCGGCGGCGATCCTGCCCTCCAACGGCCGGCGGATCGTCCGGGCCTTGGAAGTGATCGAGTTGACGGGCCGGCCGTTCACCGCCCGCCTGCCCGAGACGCCGCAGCCGGCGTACCCGTCGGTGCGGATCGGCCTGGATCGTGACCGAGACGTGCTGGATGAACGAATCGCGCTCCGGGTGGAGCGGATGTGGCGGGACGGCCTGGTCGAGGAGGTGCGCGGGCTGATCCCGCGGGGGCTGCGGCAGGGGCGCACCGCCCGGGCCGCGCTCGGCTACCAGCAGGTGCTGGCGTACCTGGACGGGGTGCTCAGTGAAGCGGGGGCGAAGGCCGAGACGGTCCGGGCCACCCGACGGTTCGCCCGTCGGCAACGGTCCTGGTTTCGGCGGGACCCCCGGGTGCAGTGGTTGGATGCCGGGCGGCCGGATCTGCGGGAGGCGGCGTTGGCGCTGATCCAGGCGGCGCGACCGGAGCGGGACGGGGGATGATGGCACCGATGGAGTCGATCGCGTTCGCCAAGGGCCACGGCACCGGCAACGATTTTGTGGTCGTGCCCGACCCAGACCATCAGCTGTCCTTGACCCCGACGCTGGTGGCGGCCCTGTGCGATCGCCGCTCCGGCATCGGCGGCGACGGGGTGCTGCGGGTGGTGCGCACCGCCGCCGACCCGGAGCTGGCCCGGTACGCGGTCGGCCCGGAGTGGGCCGACGCGGAGTGGTTCATGGACTACCGCAACGCCGACGGCTCGGTCGCGGAAATGTGCGGCAACGGGGTCCGGGTGTTCGCCCGCTACCTGGTGGATTCCGGCCTGGTCGCCGCGGAGCCCGGGGCGACCCCGGAGCTGGTGCTCGGCACCCGCGCGGGACCGGTGGTGGCGGTGGTCGGGGACGAAGCGGTCAGCGTCACCATGCGGATGCCCCGGATGCAGGGCGTCAGCGACGCCTGGCTGGGGGAGCGTCGGTTCACCGGGCAGGTGGTCGACTGCGGCAACCCGCATCTGGTGTGCCCGCTTCCGCCCGGGGTGGCGCTGGCTGATCTGGATCTGTCGGAGCCGCCTCGGGTGGACCCGGCGGTGTTCCCCGCGGGTGCGAACGTGGAGTTCACCGTCCCGGCGGCCCAGGAGCCGCTGGTGGACGCGCACATTCGGATGCGGGTGCACGAGCGAGGGGTGGGGGAGACCCGCTCCTGCGGCTCCGGGGCGTGCGCGGCGGCGCTGGTCGCCCTGCGGGACCGGGATCGCGCGCGGGGAGTGGTCGCGGTGGACGTACCGGGAGGCCGGTTGACGGTGGCGTTGACCGACACCGACTGCGCGCTGACCGGCCCGGCGGTACTGGTGGCCAGCGGGACCGTCCAGCTGGCCGCGCTGGCGTAGGCGGCCGGACCGTCACGACGAGTATTCGCCCTCCCCGTTCTCCAACCGGCGGGAGACCTGTTCGGTCAGTTCGGCGGCCCGGCGGCTCCGCTGGGCCCGGACCGCGGCCAGGCGTTCGGCGCGCAGGTTCCGCCAGATCGCCACACACATCACCAGCATCACCAGGCTGACCGGCAGCGCCGCCAGGATCGGGGCGGTCTGCAACGCCTCCAACCCCCCGGCCGCCAGCACCACCAGCGCGGCCGCGACCGCCCCCTCCAGCAGTGCCCAGAACACCCGGCTCCAGATCGGCGGGTCGGGGTCACCGCCGGAGGCCAGCATGTCCACCACCAGGGAGCCGGAGTCGGAGGAGGTGATGAAGAACAACGCGATCAACACCAGGGCGACGATGCTCACCAGCGTGGCGGCGGGGAGCCCGTCGAGGAGCGCGAACAGCGCGAATTCCTCCCCCCGCTCCACCGCCGCCCCCAGCCCGCCGGAGCCGAACAGTTCCCGGTGCAGCCCCGCCCCACCGAGGACCGCGAACCACACGAACGACGCAAAACTGGGCACCAACAGGGTCCCGGCTATGAACTGCCGGACGGTACGGCCGCGGGAGATCCGGGCGATGAATATGCCCACGAACGGCGCCCAGGACATCCACCATCCCCAGTAGAAGGTGCTCCAGGTGGCGCTCCACTCCAGGCCGGCGCTGCCCTGTTCGGCCCCGACGGTGAAGCTCAACCGGAACAGGTTCTGCAAGTACAGCCCGAGCGACTGGATCAGTCCCCGCAGCAGGAACAGGGTCGGCCCGGTCACCAGCACGAACCCCAGCAGCACGAACATCAACGACACGTTGATGTTCGACAGCCAGCGGATGCCGCGGGCCACGCCGCTGACCACCGACAGGGTCGCCGCCAGGGTGATGCCGATGACCAGCATGACCCGGAGGAAGGTCCCCGGCTCCACCCCGGAGACCGCCTCAATCCCGGCACCGATCTGCAGCACCCCCAGCCCCAGCGAGGTGGCCACCCCGATCACCGTGGCGACCACCGCCACGATGTCGATCACGTCCCCCAGCCAGCTGCGGACGTAGCGGCCGAGCACCGGCTCCAACGCCCACCGGATGGAGACCGGCCGCCCCTTGCGGTGGATGGTGTACCCCACCGCCAGCCCGACCACCGCATAGATCGCCCACGGATGCAGGCCCCAGTGCAGGAAGGTCTGCAGCAGCGCCTCCTGGGCGACCCCACCGGCCTCCGGCCGCAGCTCCGGCGCGTCGTACCACGGATCGGCCGGGGAGGAGGCGGCGACCCGCGCCCCCGCGCTACCCGGTCGGGGATCGACCAGGTGGGAGACCGGCTCGGCGACCCCCCAGAACACCAACCCGATCCCCATCCCGGCGGCGAACAGCATCGCCAGCCAGGACCCGATCCGGAACTCCGGTTCCTCGTCGTCGCGCCCCAGCGTCACGTCGCCCAGCCGGCTGGCGCCGACCACGATCGCGAACACCACGAAGATCGCCACGATCACGGTGTAGAACCAGCCGAACGAGGCGATCACACCCTGGTGCAGACTGCGGAACAGCTTCGTGGCGTGGTCGGTGAAGCCCGCGCCGTACCCCACGAACGCCACGATCAGGACCGCGGCGGGAATGAACACCCACCGCGACACTTTGGCGCGGCCGGGGCCAGTGGTCGGCGGTGATGATTCGGACACGGGACCTCCTTGTGCCGGTTACCGGTACCCCCTGCGGAGAGCTGGTAATCGGGGAGGGAAACCCCTGATCAGCCCGGGGAAACCGGAACCTCCCCCAGCCTTGCGCCGCCGCGGTGAGGGGATTGGGGGGAAAACTGACCTGCGCCCCGCGGTGTCGGCGTGTCACGATGGACTGGTACGGACGCCACGCGAACCGAGGTGACGATTGCACGAACCAGTCACGCTGGCCGACACTCTGCTCCCGATCGATGAGCCATCCACCGGTGAGCTGGAGCTGGAGGACCGTCAGGCGCTCCGGCGCGTGCCGGGCTTGTCCACCGAACTCGCCGATGTCAGCGAGGTGGAGTACCGCCAGCTCCGGCTGGAACGGGTGGTGCTGGTCGGTGTATGGACCGAGGGCACCGTCGCCGACGCCGAGAATTCGCTGGCGGAGCTCGCCGCCCTGGCCCACACCGCCGGCTCGACCGTGCTGGACGGGCTGATCCAGCGGCGCTCCCGACCCGACCCGGCCACCTTCATCGGGCGCGGGAAGGTCGACGAGCTGCGAGACGCCGTGGTCGCCGCCGGGGCGGACACCGTGATCTGCGACGGAGAGCTGTCACCGGGGCAGCTGCGCAACCTGGAGCAGCAGATCCAGGCCAAGGTGATCGACCGGACCGCGTTGATCCTGGACATCTTCGCCCAGCACGCCCGGAGCCGGGAGGGTAAGGCCCAGGTGGAGCTGGCGCAGCTGCAGTACCTGCTGCCTCGGCTGCGTGGTTGGGGTGAGGCCCTGTCCCGGCAGGCCGGCGGACGGGCCGGTGGCGCCACCGGTGGGGTGGGGCTCCGGGGCCCGGGGGAGACCAAGCTGGAGACCGACCGGCGTCGGATCCGGGCCCGGATCGCCCGGCTGAAGCGGGAGATCGCCGGGTTGCGGAAGATCCGGACCACCCAGCGGGCCAATCGGAAACGGCGGGACGTGCCCAGCGTGGCGATCGCCGGCTATACCAACGCGGGCAAGTCCAGCCTGCTCAATCGGCTCACCGGGGCCGGGGTGCTGGTGCAGGACGCGCTGTTCGCCACCCTCGACCCGACCATTCGGCGGGCCCGTACCGCCGACGGACGGATCTACACCCTGTCGGACACGGTGGGGTTCGTCCGGCACCTACCTCACGAACTGGTGGAGGCGTTCCGCTCCACGCTGGAGGAGGTCGCCGACGCCGATCTGATCCTGCACGTGGTGGACGGGGCCCACCCGGATCCGCTCGGGCAGGTCCGGGCGGTGCGGGAGGTGCTGTCCGAGGTCGGCGCCGAGGACGTGCCCGAGCTGCTGGTGGTCAACAAGATCGACGTGGCTCCGGAGGAGCGGCTGCTGGAGCTCAAGCGGGAGCTGCCGGAGGCGGTGTTCATCTCCACCCACACCGGGGCCGGGATCCCGGAGCTGCGGGCCGCGCTGGAGGAGGCGCTGCCCCGCCCCGCGGTGGAGGTGGTGGCGCTGGTGCCGTACGACCGGGGCGAGTTGATCGCTCGCGCGCACGAGCGGGGCAAGGTCCACCAGGTCCGGCACGAGCCCGGCGGTACCCGGCTGGTCGCCACCGTGGATCCGGAACTGGCCGCCGCGCTGGCCCCCTATCGGGTGCCGGTGGGGTGAGCGTGATCGGCGATACCGATCACCAGCCCTGTTGGCTCCCAGGTGGGCGTGGGAGACTGACGCGATGCGTCGAGTGACAGCGGCAATCGCCGCGGTCGCCTGCCTGGCAACGACGATGGTGCTGGCCGGGGCCACCGCGGCGGGAGCCCAACCCACCCCCACCGTGCCAGCTGAGCAGCCCGGCGAAGGCGAGATTCCGGAACCGGAGCCGGGCACCGAGGTCTGCACCATCACCGACTACCGGCTAGTCGGGTTGTCCGGGCTGGTCGCCACCGACGACGGCTACATCGTCATCAACGACTCCGCGGCGATGTACGACGAGCGGCTGCCGATCTTCTTCCTGGACCACTCCTGCCAGGTGGTGGACTTCCAGACGTTCTACCCGGGACGGCCGCTGGATCCGGAGGATCTGGCATACGACTACCAGCGCCAGGTGCTGTGGGTAGCCGACATCGGGGACAACGAGGTGCTGGCCGGCAACGCGGCGGGCGCCCGGCCGACGGTGGCGTTGTGGCAGGTGGACCTGTCCGGCGGCGACCGCACTCCGGTGATCCACCGGTTCAGTTACCCGGACGGCCCGCGGGACTCCGAGGCGCTCCTGCTGGACGGCGACGGCACCCCGCTCATCGTCACCAAGACCGTGGGTCCCGCCGAGGTGTACCGCCCCGCCGGGGAGCTGGTGCCGAACAACCCGCCCGAGCAGGCGATCCCGTTGGAGAAGGTGGGCGAAGTCAACCTGCCCGAGACCGACTCGGAGCACGAGTTTCTGCCCGCCGCCGCCGCCAGCCGGGCGATCACCGGTGGGGCGGTGGCGCCGGACGGCAGCCGGGTGGTGCTGCGCACCTACACCGACGCGTTCGAGTTCGACGTGCCCGATGGCGATGTGGAGACGGCGGTGACCGAGGGTGAACCCCGGATCACCCCGTTGCCGGGGGAGCCGTTCGGGGAAGCGATCACCTACTCCCCGGACGGGGAACTGTTCCTGACCGTCTCAGACCTGGCCAGCCTGGAGGATCCGGAAATTCCCACCGTGATCCTCAGCTACGTGCCGACCCCGCCGGCGCCGCCGGCGCCGCCGGAGACCCCGGCCGAGGCGAACGCACCACGAGGCGGCGGCTTTTCGTTGGTCAATGGCGTGCAGGACATCATCAACCTGATCGCGGCCGCGGGCGTGGTGGGGCTGCTCCTGGTGGCCGCTGGGGTGTACGGGATCGTCCGGGCCCGGCGGCGCGCGGCCTCCGCCGAGGAGGACGATCCCGGACCGATCACCGGTCGGGCCCGGCTGACCGATACCGCAGCGGACTCCGCGGCCGAGGCAGGTGAGGCGAGCGGGGGTGGGGTCTACACATCCCGAGCGGCACGGGGGGGCGATTCGGCCGAGGACGAGTGGTACGAAAGCGGGCAGTCAGCCGGGGAGGGGTACGCAGACGACCGGTACCGGATGGCGGGTGAGGAACCGCCGACCGGCGCCGGCGGCACCTATTCGGGCGGAACCTACACCGGCGGCACTTACGCCGGCGGTACGTACACCGGTGGGCGGTACGCCGAGGGCGGCCACCCGCCTGCACCGGCGTCCGGCTACGGGGAGGATCCCGGCTACCACGATGGGCAGCCCCGCTACCCCACCGCCACGGGGTACGGCTACGCCGACGGGGTGGCCGGCCAGGAGTACGGCTACGCCGACCCGTACGGGCGAGGGGGCACCCCGGACCAACCGTTTGATCAAGATTGGCCGGAGGAGAGCCCGGCTCAACCCGCCGCCGCTTACCCCGACCAGGGCTATCCCGCCCATGGTTATCCCGGGCACGGCTACGCGGGCTATCCGGACCAGGGCGGGGGGTATCCGGATCAGGGCGGGCACGGTCCGGACGGCTATCCGGCGGAGGATGGGCAGCGCCGGGGTGCGTCGCACGGCACCTACGCCAGTGGCGGGTACGAGTCGGGCGCGCCCGACTACTACTCGGACGACCCGGACTACCCGTACGAGTTCCGGGGGAGATGAGCGGGTGGGTCAGACCCGCCGTAGCACCGCCACCACCTTGCCCATGATGGTGGCCCGATCCCCGGGGATCGGTTCGTAGGCCGGGTTGCGGGGCAGCAGCCAGAGATGGCCGTCCCGGCGCTGGTAGACCTTGACGGTCGCCTCCCCGTCGATCAGGGCGGCCACGATCTGCCCGCTCTCCGCCTCCGGCTGCTGGCGGACCACCACCCAGTCGCCGTCGCAGATCGCCGCCTCGATCATCGAGTCGCCCCGCACCTGGAGGAGGAACAGGGTGCCGTCGCCGACCAGCTCCCGCGGGAGGGGCAGCACGTCTTCGATCATCTCCTCGGCCAGGATCGGGCCACCCGCAGCGATCCGGCCGAGCATGGGCACGTACGCCGGCTCCGCGCGCCCCGACTCGGTGCCCGGCACGGACCGAAGCGGGGTGGCGCCGGGGCGGTGCTCGACCAGCTCACCGGCGGGCCGGACGTCCACGGCGCGGGGACGGTTGGGGTCCCGTCGTAAGTAGCCTTTGCGCTCCAACGCCTTGAGCTGATAGGCCACGCTGGACGGGGAGACCAGCCCGACCGCCTCGCCGATCTCCCGCACGCTGGGTGGGTAGCCGTGCTGGTCAGCCCACTCCCGGAGGAATTCGAGGATCCGCCGCTGCCGAGGGGTCAGGTCGTTACCCGCCCCGGCGGGGGTCGACCCGACCGCGGACACCGCTCGCCGCGCCTCCCCGGTGCGGGGGCGACTCGCTGGACGGGTGGATGGACCGCCCTGTGTCCTCGGCTGTGGGCTCATGGATCCCGCTCCTCCTCGGCTGATAGTTTCGCTGACCGTACCGTACGGTGGTGACATTGTCACAAACACCCGTACGAAACAGGTCAACGCCTTATCCGCCGGGTGTCACGGGCGGATTATGACCTCTACTTCCATAGTACATACGTACAATCCGCGCGGTGGTACATCGGTTGGGCCGGTCGCGTGGCGGGGGCGGGGCGGGTGAAGATGGCCCGGCGGATCCGCGCGTTCGGCTTGCAAACGAGACCCGCGGGGGCTAGTGTCAGGACCACAAGATGTAGTGGCTATCTCGACGTAGGTCACCTAAAAGTTGTGGTTTCCCCACAGGTAGTGGTGGGGTTCCCGCGGGTGCGTCGGCTCGGGTGAGGAGGTGCGATAGGTGCGGTGCCCGTACTGTCGTAACCCTGATTCCCGGGTGGTCGACTCCCGGGAGGCCGAGGACGGGGCACTGATCCGCCGACGGCGGCATTGCCCGGAGTGCGGCCGGCGGTTCACCACCGTGGAGAAGACCGTGCTCGCAGTCGTCAAGCGCAGCGGTGTCACCGAGCCGTTCAGCCGAGAGAAGATCATCGCCGGGGTGCGCAAGGCGTGCCAGGGGCGGCCGGTGGACGAGGACGACATCGCGTTGCTCGCGCAGCGGGTGGAGGAGACGATCCGGGCCAGTGGCCCGGCCGAGGTGCCCAGCCATGAGGTAGGGCTGGCCATTCTGGGACCGCTGCGGGAACTGGATGAGGTGGCTTACCTACGGTTCGCCAGCGTCTACCGCTCGTTTGAGTCGCTGGACGACTTCGAGCGGGAGATCGCCGCGTTGCGGCAGGCGCGGACCGAGATCGCCGGGTGACCGGCGGGCAGGGAATACCGGACCGAACGAATCGACAGGTGCGGCCTGCGTGCCGCACACCGACACCGACAGGGGGCTGATGGGAAATGACGGGTGCCGACCAGCCGGCAGGGCGGACAACCCAAGCCGACCGACCGGCGGTAAGTCCAAATGGTCGGAGCGTGCCGCGTAAGGGGCTGACGATCGAGCGAGTGTGGACCACCCCCGGCGTCCACCCGTACGACCAGGTCACCTGGGAGCGCCGGGACGTGGTGATGACCAACTGGCGCGACGGATCGATCAACTTTGAACAGCGGGGTGTGGAGTTCCCCGACTTCTGGAGCATCAACGCGTCGAACATCGTCGCCAGCAAGTACTTCCGGGGGGCGCTGGGCACTCCGGAGCGGGAGTGGTCGCTCAAGCAGCTCATCGACCGGGTGGTCAACACCTACCGGGCCGCCGGCGAACAGCACGGCTACTTCGCCACGGCGGAGGACGCCGAGGTGTTCGCCCACGAGCTGACCTATCTGCTGCTCCACCAGTACTTCAGCTTCAACTCCCCGGTCTGGTTCAACGTCGGCACCTCGTCGCCGCAGCAGGTGTCGGCGTGCTTCATCCTGTCGGTCGACGATTCCATAGAGTCCATCCTGGACTGGTACAAGGAGGAGGGTCTGATCTTCAAGGGGGGCTCCGGGGCCGGGGTCAACCTGTCGAAGATCCGCTCCTCCAAGGAGCTGCTCTCCTCCGGTGGCACCGCCTCCGGTCCGGTCAGCTTCATGCGGGGCGCGGACGCCTCCGCCGGCACCATCAAGTCCGGTGGGGCCACCCGGCGGGCGGCCAAGATGGTGATTCTGGACATCGACCACCCGGACATCGAGGAGTTCATCGAGACCAAGGCCCGGGAGGAGAAGAAGATCCGGGCGCTGCGGGACGCCGGGTTCGACATGGACCTGGGGGGCAAGGACATCGTCAGCGTCCAGTACCAGAACGCCAACAACTCGGTCCGGGTCAGCGACGAGTTCATGCGGGCGGTGGAGAGCGGCGGCACGTTCGACCTACGGGCCCGGCTGGACGGGTCGGTGGTGGAGACGGTGGACGCCCGGGAGCTGTTCCGCAAGATTGCGCAGGCGGCCTGGGAGTGCGCCGACCCGGGGGTGCAGTACGACGACACCATCAACGACTGGCACACCAACCCGGAGACCGGGCGGATCACCGCCAGCAACCCGTGCAGTGAGTACATGTCACTGGACAACTCCTCCTGCAACCTGGCCTCGCTGAACCTGATGAAGTTCCTCCGCGAGGAAGACCAGGTCTTCGAGGTCGAGAAGTTCGTCAAGGCGGTGGAGCTGGTGATCACCGCGATGGACATCTCGATCTGCTTCGCCGACTTCCCGACCCAGAAGATCGCCGAGACCACCCGGGCCTACCGGCAGCTGGGGATCGGGTACGCCAACCTGGGCGCGCTGCTGATGGCCTGTGGGCTGCCGTACGACTCGGAGGACGGGCGGTCGCTGGCGGCGTCGATCACCTCGCTGATGACCGCGACCGCCTATCGGCGCTCCGCCGAGCTGGCCAAGGTGGTCGGCCCGTACGAGGGGTACGCCCGGAACGCCAAGGCCCACCAGCGGGTGATGCGCAAGCACGCCGCGGCCAACGACCAGATCAAGGCCACCCTGCCGAACGCGATCGCGATCTCCCAGGAGGCGGCGCGGCAGTGGCGGTGGGGGAACGAGCTGGGCATGACCCACGGGTGGCGGAACGCTCAGGCCAGCCTGATCGCCCCCACCGGCACGATCAGCTTCATGCTCGACTGCGACACCACCGGGATCGAGCCGGACCTGGCACTGGTCAAGTTCAAGAAGCTGGTCGGTGGCGGGTCGATGCAGATCGTCAACCAGACCGTGCCGCGGGCGCTGCGGACCCTCGGTTACTCGCAGGAGCAGATCGAGGCGATCGTCAACTACGTGGCGGAGCACGGGCACGTGGTGGACGCGCCCGGTCTGAAGCCGGAGCACTACCCGGTGTTCGACTGCGCGATGGGGCAGCGGGCGATCTCCCCGATGGGGCACATCCGGATGATGGCCGCCTGCCAGCCCTTCCTGAGCGGGGCGATCTCCAAGACCGTCAACATGCCGGAGTCGGCCACGGTGGAGGACGTCGAGCAGATCTACCTCGAAGGGTGGCGGCTGGGCCTGAAGGCGCTGGCGATCTACCGGGACAACTGCAAGGTCGGTCAGCCGCTGTCCAGCGCCAAGTCGAGCAAGGCCGAGGCTGAGCCGGAGAAGGTGGTCGAGTACCGGCCGGTGCGCCGGCGGCTGCCGAAGAAGCGGCCGTCGCAGACGGTCTCGTTCGCGGTCGGGGACGCCGAGGGGTACCTCACCGCCTCCTCGTACCCGGACGACGGGCTGGGGGAGATCTTCCTGAAGTTCGGCAAGCAGGGCTCCACCCTGGCCGGGATGATGGACGCGTTCTCGCTGGCGGTGTCGGTGGCGCTGCAGTACGGCGTGCCGCTGGAGAAGTACGTCGAGAAGTTCATGAACATGCGGTTCGAGCCGGCCGGCATGACCGACGACCCGGACATCCGGATGGCGTCGTCGGTGATGGACTATGTGGCGCGGCGGCTCGCGCTGGACTTCCTGCCGTACGAGAAGCGCGCCGAACTGGGCATCTTCACCGCGGAGGAGCGGGCGGCCGCGGTCCGGGCCGAAGCCGGGGACAGCGACGAGGTGGATCTGACCGCACTGGCGACCGCGCCGGTATCGGCCAAACCCGCCACCCGGCCCGCCCCCGGCGCGGAGCGTCCGGCCGACACCCCGCCGGTGCAGGCCGGCTCCTCCACGGAGCTGGTGGAGTCGGTGATCGGCAAGGCCGCGGACGCACCGCTGTGCCTGACCTGCGGCACGAAGATGCGGCCGGCGGGTAGCTGCTACGTCTGCGAAGGCTGCGGCTCCACCTCCGGGTGCAGCTGAGCCGGCGGGGCGCTGCCGTTACCCAGCGGCGCGGACAGTCCGGGCGTCACCGGATGTAGGAGGGGAACCAGCGACGGCTGGTTCCCCTCTTCGCGTCCTGGATGAGAAGGTTCTCACCCCACCCTCATGGTGGCGGGCGGAGAGACCGGCCAGACTCGAGGAGTGAACGCGCAGCGGATTGCCACCGGGGTGGGGCTGGCCGCCCTGTTGGCGTTGTTCCTGGGAGTGGGGTTACCGACCCTGCTGCCACCGGCCCCGGTCTCTGAAATCGAGATCGAGTCACCGGCGGACCCGGAGCCTACCCTGCCACCGGCCCGGCTCGACGCCGACGACGACGATGACGACGATGACGGGGCCAGCGCCGACAGCCCGGACGACGAGGGGGACGACCTTAGCGGCGACGACCTGGATGACGACTGGTACGACCCGGCCGACTCGGCGGACAGCCCGGATGACGACTACTGACCCCGCGGCCACCGGCTCCGCGCCCGAGCCGCGGCCGGAGCGGCGCCGGTGGTGGCGCCCCACGCTCAGTCTCCGGTTGCGGATGCTGGGCTGGGCGCTGCTGATGCTCGTCATCGCCACGCTCGCCTCGGTGCTGGTGGTCCGGCAGGTGCTGCTCAACCAGCTGGACGCCCAGGTCACCGAGGATCTGGCGCAGGAGGTGAGCGAGTTCCGGCGGCTCGCCGACGGGGTGGACCCGGCCACCGGCCAGCCGTTCGGCACCGATCTGGCCGCGATCGCCGACACGTACCTGGAGCGGAACGAGCCGCAGCAGAACGAGGCGGTGCTGGTGTTCGTCGACGGCGAGTTCTACGGCGCCAGTAGCGCCGCCCCGTACGACCTGACCCGCGAGCCCGCCCTGGTCACCGCCTGGACCTCGACGACGAGCAGCACCTACGGCGAGACCGCCGACACCCCGGCCGGGCCGGCCCGGTGGCTGGTGGTCCCGGTGGTGATCGACGGCCAGCAGCGCGGGCATGTGGTAGTGGCCCAGTTCCCGCAGGAGCAGCGCGCCGACCTGGACCGGGCGGTGCGCACCATGCTGGCGGCCTGCCTGCTGGTGATCGCGGTGGTGGGCGCCGGTGGCTATCTGGCGATGGGGCGGGCGTTGCGGCCGCTGCGGGCGGTCACCGAG
>Ga0079224_100003957_pt1 | contig 18952 bp, 12 predicted proteins | sample Stecom2015_FD_80414 | JGI IMG/M metagenome (GOLD analysis project Ga0079224, IMG submission 80414) | Agricultural soil microbial communities from Utah to study Nitrogen management - Steer compost 2015 | ecosystem: Environmental > Terrestrial > Soil > Agricultural land | place: USA: Utah... | reverse complement strand
ATCCTCGCCGACCTGCGCGCCGCCGCGGGCGGCGCCGGGTTCACCGCCGGCGCCCTCCCCCTGCTTTCCCAGACCATGCTCTCGCTGTGGCAGCGCCGCGACGGCGACCGCCTCACCCGCCACGGCTACAACGAGATCGGCGGCGTCGGCCGCGCCATCGAAGCCGGGGCCGAACAGATCCACCAACGCCTCGACCCGCACCAGCGAGACCTGGCCGCCGCGCTGTTCCGCGAGCTGACCGTCATCGACCGCCACGGCGAGGCCTCCCGGCGCCGCGCCCGACGATCGGCCCTCCTCGCCCAGCACCCCGGCATCGCACCGGTCCTCGAGGCGTTCACCGCCGGACGCCTCCTCGTCATGGTCGGCGACACGGTCGAGATCGCCCACGACGTGCTCCTGCGCTCCTGGAAACGCCTGGAGACCTGGCTCCAGGCGGACCGGAGGCACCGCGCGCTGCTGACCGAGGTCGCCGACGACGCCGCCGAATGGGTCCGACGCGGCCGCGACGCCTCCTTCCTCTACCGGGGCCTCAGATTCGAGGCCGCCGAACGTCTCCGCGGCGCCTGGGCCGCGAACCCCGAGACCTTCCCCGAGCTCGACGCCGTCGTCGAGGAGTTCCTCGACGCCTCTCGCCGCGCCGAGACCCACCGCTCCCGCGTCCGCCGAGCCGTCACCGTCTCCCTCGCGGTCCTCTTGGCGGCCTCTTTGACCGCGGCCGGGATCGCCTTCAACTTCAATCGCCTCGCCGAGGCCGCCAACACCGAGCTCGCCGTCGAACGCGACCGCCTCCTGGCCGAAGACCTCGCCGAGGCCAGCGCCGACACCGCCGGCGTCGACGGCGACCTCTCACGGCTGCTCGCCGCGGCCGCCTGGCGGATCGACCCCGACGGCTCCTACGAGGACACCATGGCCCGCGCCCTCGACGACCCGGTCCACTACACCGCCGAGCCCCACGTCGACGAGGTCGACCGGATCGCCTTCGCGCCCGGCGGCGAGACCCTCGTCAGCGGCGGCGACGACGAACTCGTCCTGTGGGACGTCGCGGGCCGCGCCGAGGCGGCCCGCGCCGACGGCTTCGCCGCCGAGGCCCTCGCCTTCAGCTCCGACGGCGCCGAACTGGCCGTCGACACCGGCGAGAGCGTCCACCTGCTCGACGCGGCCGACCTGACCGAGCGCGCCGTCGTCCAGCTCCCCGCCGACGCCGCCGGCTTCGCCTACGGCCCCGCCGGGCTCCTCGTCGCCGTCGACTCCTCCCTGGTCGCGATCGACCCGGCCTCCCAGGACCGCTCGACCGGCCCTTCCTGGAGCGTCGGCGAGATCGAGTCGGTCGCCTTCAGCGGCGACCTCGGCTCCTACCTCATCGGCACCGACTCCGGCGTCTGGTCCGCCCCCGGCATCGAGGCCGAACCCGAGCGGATCTGGACCGGCTCGGACGACCGCCGCTTCAGCGAGGGCGGCCGCTACATGGTCGAGTGGTCCGCCGCCGCGGTCACCCTCGTCGACCTCGAAATCGGCCTCCCCGTCAGGACGATGCGCGCCACCGGGCCGATCACCGACGCCGCCGTCGACGCCGAGGGCGCGACCATCGCCCTCGCCACCGGGCCCCAGGTCCACTACGTCCAGACCCGGGACATGACCGAGGTCGCCGCCTTCGACACCGGATACCCCGACGCGAAGGACTTCGACTTCCGCGTCGACGCCGAGGGCGCGAAGATCGCCGTCACCGGCGCCGCCGGCACCAGCGTGTGGCGGTTCGACGGCGGGGGCCTCGCCGCCGAACCGCTCTTCGACGAACCCGACCTGCCCGGCCGCCTCGTCCGCTTCCATCCGGACGGCGAATCGCTCATGATCGTCGACGCCGGAAGCCACCGCCGCTTCGACCTCGCCACCGGCGCCGAGATCGAGGTCCCCTGGGACACCGAGGACTGGATCGCGCACCTCTCCTTCAGCCCCGACGGCCGGTGGATCACGGTCATCGACGGCGAGAACCACTCCGAGGGCGACACGGTCCTGCTCGACCTCGACTCGCACGCGACGATCCTCGACGCCGAGACCGGCGAGGAGCACCTGCGGATCGAGCCCGTCAACGGCGAGACCGCCATGTTCGGCGAGGACACGGTCGCCTACAGTCCCGACGGCCGCTCCGTCGCCGCCGTCGACGGCCAGGCCATCCGGATCTGGGACCTCGCCGACGGCACGGTGACCGACCAGACCACCGCCGACTTCTCGGCCACCTCCGCGCTCCGGTACGACTCCGAGGGCACCCGCCTCCTCGCCCTCGGCGACGACACGCCGATGGTGTGGGACCTGGAATCCGGCGCGGTGCGCGCCATGGACGAGCCGCCCGTCGAGGGCTTCTCGTTCTACGGACTCGGCAGCGGGGCGACCTTCAGCCTCGACGGCCGGTACGTGGTCCAGGCCTCCCCGAGCGAGCGCACGGTCGAGGTGTGGGACGCCGCCACCGGAGCCCACCTCACCTCGCTCACCTCGACCGGCGAGCCGTACATGCAGCTCCATGTCCCCGCTCGGGAGGCGGTCATGGCCCTCGCCCCCGACGGCACGCTGTTCCGCCAGGACCTCGGTTTCCTCATCACGCCCTACGAGACGCTGTGCGCCCGCACCGACCGGACGCTCACCGGCGAGGAGTGGGCCGAGCACCTCCCCGGCCTCGACCCCGGCTCCATCGAGATCTGCGGCTGACCGGCGGGCTCCGCCGCATCGCCCGAGGCGGGTTCACGCACCCCGAGGGAGCGCCGCCCGCCGCCTCGCCGGGAGCCCCTTCGCCCGCTTCTACGAATCAGAAACCGAACGCAGAGCCGCCCTGCCGGGCTGGCTCCACTTCTACAATCACCACCGAGCCCACTCCGCCATCGGAGGCCGGCCACCAGTCACCCGACTGAACAACCTCCCCGAACATCACACCTAGCGCATGGCCTCCTTGACCGCGGCCGCCACCGCCGGAGCCACGTGCGGGTCGAACACGCTCGGCACGATGTACGTCGCGTTCACCTCCTCCGCGCCCACGGTGTCCGCTATCGCCCGCGCCGCCGCCAGCGCGGCGTCGTCGTTCCACCCGCGAGCCTGGGCGTCCAGCAGCCCCCGGAACACGCCCGGGAACGCCAGCACGTTGTTGATCTGGTTGGGCTGGTCCGAGCGCCCGGTCGCCACGACCGCCGCATGGCGAGCCGCCTCGGTCGGGCTGATCTCCGGATCGGGGTTGGCCAGCGCGAACACGATCGGGTCCTTCGCCATCTTCGCCACGTCCGAGCCCTTGAGGATGTTCGGCGCGCTCACCCCGATGAACACGTCCGAGCCCTCGACAGCGCCCGAGAGGTCCCCGGAGTAGCCGTCCCGGTTGAAGTTCTCGGCCAGCCACTTCCACGTCTCGTTGTCGGTCTCCAGCCCCTCGTGCAGCGCGCCGTCCCGGTCCACCGGGACGATGTCGCCGATCCCGGCCTTCGCCAGCAGCCGCATGATCGCCGTTCCCGCCGCGCCGCAGCCCACCACGGTGGCCCGCACGTCCGCGAAGTCCTTGCCGACCACGCGCAGCGCGTTCGTCAGCGCCGCGAGCACCACGATCGCCGTGCCGTGCTGGTCGTCGTGGAAGACGGGGATGTCGAGCTTCTCGCGCAGCCGCGCCTCGATCTCGAAGCAGCGCGGGGCCGCGATGTCCTCCAGGTTGATGCCGCCGTACGTGGGCGCCAGGGCCGTGACGATGTCCACGATCTCGTCGGTGTCCTGCGTGTTCAGGCACACCGGCCACGCGTCCACCCCCGCGAACTTCTTGAACAGGGCCGCCTTGCCCTCCATGACCGGCATCGCCGCCTCCGGCCCGATGTTGCCCAGCCCCAGCACCGCCGAGCCGTCGGAGACCACCGCGACGGTGTTCCGCTTTATCGTCAGGCGTCGCGCGTCGTCGGGGTTCTCGGCGATCGCCATGCACACCCGGGCCACGCCCGGCGTGTACGCCATCGACAGGTCGTCGCGGTTCTTCAGCGGCACCTTCGGCTGGACCTCGATCTTGCCGCCCAGGTGCATCAGGAACGTGCGGTCCGAGACCTTCTTGACCTCGAAGTCGGGCATCGCGCCGAGTATCTGGGTCACCTGCTCGGCGTGCGAGGCGTCGGAGGTGTCGCAGGTGAGGTCCACGACCATCCGGCCGCTGTCTGAGGAGACCACGTCGAGGGCGGTGACGATGGCGCCCGCCTGCCCTACGACGGTGGCGAGGCGCCCGGCGGCACCGGGGTCCGCCGAGAGCGCCAACCGGACCGTGATGGAGAAACCGGCGCTGGTCAGTCGCGCAGAAATCATGCCACTCCTTGATAGTCACCACGCTGTGTACTGGAGAGGGTGCCCGGTGGATCGGGACGGGCGCCGTCGTACCCGCCCCGGCCCGCCTGGCGTCCTGGCGGTGAGGGCCGAGACGCGGCTCGGTGGGCTCGGAGGTTCGGGTAACGGCAATTCTGCCACCGTTTCCCACGCGCCCCGCTCGCGCCCGCCCCGAACCGGCAGTGGCCCCACCCACTCCGAGCAGGGGTCGGAGACGACACCGAATATTCGCTTCGTATCGGCGCCGACACGTGTCAAGCTTGAAGCCGATGCATATGGAGAAACAGAACTTGAACGACGAACACTCCGCGCCGCAGACCGCGGCATTCCCGTCCGCCGGCGAACTGGACCTGGAGGCCCGCCAGGCGCTGCGACGCGTCTCGGGCATCGCCTCCACCGAACTCGCCGACGTCACCGACGCCGAGTACCGGCGTCTGCGCCTCGAGCAGGTCGTCCTGGTCGGCGTCTGGACCGAGGGCACCGCCGAGGAGACCGAGAACTCCATGGCCGAGCTCGCCGCGCTGGCCGAGACCGCCGGGTCCGAGGTCGTCGACGGCCTCATCCAGCGCCGCATTCGGCCCGACTCGAGCACCTTCATCGGCTCCGGCAAGGTCCGCGAGCTCAAGGACATCGTCGAGGCGCTCGGCGCCGACACGGTGATCTGCGACGGCGAGCTCTCGCCCGGCCAGCTGATCGCCCTGGAGAAGGCCGTCAACGTCAAGGTCATCGACCGCACGGCGCTGATCCTCGACATCTTCGCGCAGCACGCCAAGAGCGCCGAGGGCAAGGCCCAGGTCGAGCTCGCGCAGCTGCAGTACCTCCTGCCGCGTCTGCGCGGCTGGGGTGAGGCCATGAGCCGCCAGGCCGGCGGCCGCGCCGGCTCGAACGGCGGCGTGGGGCTGCGCGGCCCCGGTGAGACCAAGCTCGAGACCGATCGTCGCCGCATTCGCGCGAAGGTCGCCAAACTCCGCCGGGAGCTGGCGAAGCTCGCCGTCACCCGCGAGACCAAGCGCGAGTCCCGCGCCCGCAACCGGGTGCCCGGGGTCGCCATCGCCGGGTACACGAACGCGGGCAAGTCGAGCCTGCTCAACGCCCTCACCGGCGCGGGCATCCTCGTCCAGGACGCGCTGTTCGCCACGCTCGACACCTCCACGAGGCGCTCGCGCACCTCCGAGGGCCGCGAGTACACCGTCTCCGACACCGTCGGCTTCGTCCGTCACCTGCCGCACCAACTGGTGGAGGCCTTCCGCTCGACCCTCGAGGAGGTGGCCGAGGCCGACCTGATCGTGCACGTCGTCGACGGCTCCCACCCCGATCCCGTGGGCCAGGCCGACGCGGTCCGCGAGGTGCTCGCCGAGGTCGGCGCCGAGGAGGTCCCGGAGCTGCTGGTCGTCAACAAGTTGGACGCGGTCGACCCCGACCGCCTGCTCCAGCTCCGCTCCGACTGGCCCGGCGCGGTGTTCATCTCGGCGCGCACCGGCGAGGGCGTCGACAAGCTGCGCGAGGCGATCGAGCGGGCGCTGCCCCAGCCGGACGTGACGCTGCGGGTGTGCGTGCCGTATGTGCGCGGTGACCTGGTCTCCCGGGTGCGTTCGCGCGGGGAGGTCCTGTCCACCGAGCACCGCGGGGACGGGACGGTGATGACCGTCCGAGTCGATCACTCGCTGGCAGGAGAATTGCACTCTTTCGTGGTCGAATCGGCCTTATGTTCCGTGGTCTCGAACATGTCTCATAGGGGTCCCGCTATCGTGCGGGCGTGTTCTGGAACACTTGCCTGATGCGAGAGCGCCGTAGGGTAGATCCTACTTGGACAACGCGACTCGTCGCCGGGACGGCGGGCGCCGCCCTGGCGATGGCCGCGTCTCCGGTCTACGCCCAGGAGGACGACGAGGCCTCCGGCGCGGAGCGGATCTGCGACCTGCACGATCGCAGGCTCGAGGGCGCCGCGGGCATCGTCGCGGCACAGGACGGCGACGGCTGGTGGATCGTCCCCGAGGGCTTCGCCCAGGACGAGACCCTCTCGATCATGCGGGTCGGCGCGGACTGCGCCGTCCGCGAGTCCGAGGAGTCCTGGATCGTGCACCAGCCCCGCGACCCCCAGGCCCTCGCCTTCGACACCGACGGCTTCCTGTGGGTGGGCGACACCGGCGAGGCCCCCGATCGCCCCAGCATCGCGATCAACCAGATCAAACCGGGCGACGAGGCCAATGCCGCGATCTACCGGTTCGTCTTCCCCGAGGGCCTCGAATCGATCGAGGCCTTCGTCGTCGAGCCGGACGTCGACTATCCCCTGTTCTTCTCCTCGGCCGAGGGCGCGACCACGATCTACCGGCCGACCGAGGAGAAGCGCACCGAGGACACCCCGATGGAGACGGTCGGTTCCGTCACCCTCGCCGAAGGCGGCTCGGTCACCGGCGCCGCCCTCAACGCCGACGCCACGAAAGTGGTGCTCCGCACCGAGAACACCGCTTACGAGTGGACCGTCGCGGACGGCGACGTGCTCGGGGCGCTCACCGGCTCGGAGCCGGTCCTCACCCCGCTCGCCGACGAAGGCGAGGCCCAGGACATCGCCTACGACGCCGACGGCAACTTCATCACCCTCTCCCAAGTGGACGCCGACGACGCGTACGGCTCGATCCACCGCTACACCCCCGCGGCGCCTCCGTCCGAGGAGCCGGCGGAGGAGGGCGGCGACCAGGCCGCCGAAGCGCCCGAAGAGGGCGGCGGCATCGTCGACTTCCTCCTCGACCTCGGCTTCGACGCCATCGTGAGGATCCTCGCCGGGATCGCCGTCGTCGGGTTCCTGGTGATGCTCGGCGGCATCCTGGTCATCCGCAAGTCGCGGCGGGAGCGCGCCGCCGCCGAGGACGATGACGACGAGGACGAACTGGGCTTCGCCGCGGAGGAGCCGGCGTTCGCCGAGGCGCAGGACGACCCGGTCGACATCGGACTCGAGACCGGCCAGCCCGATCCCGAGGTCGGCCGGGTCGCCCAAGGCGCGGTCTACGGGGCCCCGAAGGCCGAGCCGACCGGAAATGTCTACGGCGCCAAACGGACCGAGCAGAGCGGCAATGTCTACGGCGGCGGGGCCGCGGGAAGCGTCTACGGCGCCTCTCCCGAGTCGCCGCCCGAGCCCGCCGGGCCCGGGGCGCACGGCGGCGCTCGCTCCGAACCCCAATACGGGGCCTTCGAGGGGGCCGGTCAGGGCAGCATCTACAACGACGCCGGCGGCTCCTTCGCGGTCGAACCGCCGCCCGTGTCCTCCGGGGGCGCCTACGGCACGCCGCCCCGCCAGTCATCGGGCGGCGCGGTCTACGGAGCGGGGGAGGCGACGGGATCGACGTACGGGAGCCCCCGCCCGCCGGGCGGGGCGGTCTACGGCGGACAGCCGGCGAGCGCCGAGTCCACCGGGACGGTCTACGGGGCGGGCGGCCGAGGCGGCAGTGCCGCCGCCGATCAGGGCGAAGGCCCCTGGGGGCCGCGCGAAGAGGGCGAAGTCGGCCGAGGGCGCTAGCGGCGGCGCACCCACTCACTGGTGCGACCGCGCGCCCTGCCGATGAACGGCCCGCTCACTGCCGTGGAGCGGTGCCGCGGGGAGGCTCGAAGGTACCGGGTCAGATCTTGCGGAGGACCGCGACGACGCGGCCCAGGATCTCGGCCTCGGTGGCGTCGATCGGGTCGTACATCGAGTTGGCCGGCATCAGCCACGGCTTGCCGCTCTTGCGCTTCCACGTCTTCACGGTGGCCTCGCCGTCGATCATGGCGGCCACGATCTCGCCGTTGAGCGCGTCGGGCTGCTGCCGCACCACCACCCAGTCGCCGTCGGTGATGGCGGCCTCGATCATGGAGTCCCCCTTGACGCGGAGGAGGAAGTGGATGCCCTCGCCGACGAACTCCGCCGGCAGCGGCATGACGTCGTAGTCGCGTTCCTCGGCGAGGATCGGCTGGCCGGCGGCGATCTCGCCGACCATCGGCACGTACCGCGGGCGCGGGTGCTGCGAGCAGGTCTGCACGCCTCCCGGCGTGGACTGCTTGACGCCGACCGCGCGCGGGCGACCGGCCAGTCGGTTGAGGTAGCCCTTCCGTTCGAGCTGTTTCATCTGGTAGGCGACGCTGGAGGCCGACGCCAGTCCGACCTCGGCGCCGATCTCCCGGACGCTGGGTGGATACCCCTTGTTGTTGATGAATTCCTCGATGTACTCGAGGACTTGCTGTTGCCGACGAGTCAGCTTGCGCGTCTTCGCTCGGGCAGTGGTGGTCTCGGTGGCCACAAGAAGCTCCCGTAAGACAAATGGGACGGTATGTCTGATTCCGACAATGTAACTCAGGCTCGGTGTCAAGTCAAACATTCGTGCGACTTCGGCGTGTCGCCGTGGGCGCGCGAATGTGGGGCGGCTCGTCCTTCCCGTTCCCAGTACAGGTGTTCGGGCCGCGTATGGTGTGCTGAACACCGTATCGCGCTTTCCCCGAGTAAGCGAATGCGCCGAATCGAGCTATCATTACCACTAGATCTTGTGGTGTGATGTATCGTCTCTCACTAGGTGTTGGGGTTCGTGGGTCGGTCGCAGCGGCGCTGGGCAGACTGGACCACCGCGGCACCGGAACACCGGCCTCGTCGAGCGGGGCGAGACGACCGCCAAGGAGGAGAGTAGCGATGCGATGCCCTTACTGTCGTCATCCCGACAGTCGAGTGGTCGACTCCCGCGAGGCCGAGGACGGCAAGATCATCCGCCGCCGTCGCGTCTGCCAGCAGTGCGAGAAGCGGTTCACCACCGTCGAGGAGTCCATTCTCGCCGTGGTCAAGCGCAGCGGGGCCACCGAGCCCTTCAGTCGCAACAAGGTCGCCAACGGCGTCATGAAGGCCTGCCAGGGGCGGCCGGTCCACGCCGACGACGTGGCGAAACTGGCGCAGGCCGTGGAGGACGAGATCCGCTCGCGCGGCGTCGCCGAGGTGCCGAGCAACGAGGTCGGCCTCGCGATCCTCGAGCCGCTGCGCCAGCTCGACGAAGTCGCCTACCTGCGCTTCGCCAGCGTCTACCGCAGCTTCGAATCGCTCGAGGACTTCGAGGCCGCCATCGCGCAGCTGCGCGAGCAGTACGCCGAGGGCGGCGGCGACTGACCTCCATCTTCAGCGAAATATCCATACACACCCGGGCATGAGAGACAGGGGCGAGCAGACATGCCGAAAAACGCCAAGAACACCGCGAAGAAGGCCAGTGAAGGTCTTCGAGTCGAACGTGTGTTCACTACTGAGGGCGTCCATCCGTACGACGATGTCAAGTGGGAGTCCCGCGACGTCGTCATGACCAACTGGCGCGACGGCTCGGTCAACTTCGAGCAGCGCGGCGTCGAGTTCCCCGAGTTCTGGAGCCAGAACGCCACCCAGATCGTCACCTCGAAGTACTTCCGCGGCGCCGTGGGCACCCCCCAGCGCGAATGGAGCCTCAAGCAGCTCATCGACCGCGTCGTGGGCGCCTACCGCGACGCCGGCGAGAAGCACGGCTACTTCGCCACCGCCGCCGATGCCCGAGTCTTCGGCGACGAGCTCACCTGGCTGCTGCTCCACCAGTACTTCAGCTTCAACTCCCCGGTATGGTTCAACGTGGGAACCGAAGCGGCACAACAGGTGTCAGCCTGCTTCATCCTCAGTGTCGAGGACACCATGGAGTCCATCCTCGACTGGTACAAAGAGGAGGGGATGATCTTCAAGGGCGGCTCCGGCGCCGGGGTCAACCTCTCCAAGATCCGCGCCTCCTCCGAACTGCTCTCCTCCGGCGGCAACGCCTCCGGCCCGATCAGCTTCATGCGCGGCGCCGACGCCTCGGCCGGCACCATCAAGTCCGGCGGGGCCACCCGGCGGGCCGCCAAGATGGTCGTCCTCGACGTCGACCACCCCGACATCGAGGACTTCATCGCCACCAAGGCCCGGGAAGAGGACAAGATCCGTGCCCTGCGCGACGCCGGCTTCGACGTCGACCTCGGCGGCGAGGACATGTTCTCGGTCCAGTACCAGAACGCCAACAACTCGGTGCGCGTCTCCGACGAGTTCATGCGCGCGGTCGAGGACGGCACCGACTACGCCCTGACCGGCCGCCTCGACGGCAAGGAGATCGCCCGCCGCGACGCCCGCGAGGTCTTCCGCAAGATGGCCGAGGCCGCCTGGGAGTGCGCCGACCCGGGCATCCAGTACGACGACACCATCAACGACTGGCACACCAACCCCAACACCGACCGCATCTACGCGTCGAACCCGTGCTCGGAGTACATGAGTCTCGACGACTCCTCGTGCAACCTCGCCAGCCTCAACCTCATGAAGTTCCTCGGCGAGGACGGCTCCTTCGACGTCGAGCGGTTCACCAAGACCGTCGAATTCGTCATCACCGCCATGGAGATCTCGATCTCCTTCGCGGACTTCCCGACCGAGAAGATCGGCCGGACCACCCGCGACTACCGCCAGCTCGGCATCGGGTACTCGAACCTGGGCGCCCTCCTCATGGCCTCGGGCCACGCCTACGACTCCGACGAGGGCCGCGCGCTCGCCGCGGGCATCACCGCGCTCATGACCGGCGTCTCCTACCGCCGCTCGGCCGAGATCGCGGGAGCCGTCGGCCCGTACGCGGGCTACGCGATCAACGCCGAGCCGCACCGGCGGGTCATGCGCAAGCACGCCGAGGCGGCGGAGGCCGTCAAGACCTTCGGCGAGGTCGACAAGGCCGTCATCGAGGCCGCCAGGTCCGAGTGGGAGCGGGGCAACGCCCTCGGCGCCCGGCAGGGCTGGCGCAACGCGCAGGCCTCGGTGCTGGCGCCGACCGGGACCATCTCCTTCATGATGGACTGCGACACCACGGGGATCGAGCCGGACCTGGCGCTGGTCAAGCACAAGAAGCTCGTCGGCGGCGGCTCGATGGAGATCGTCAACCAGACCGTGCCGCGCGCCCTCGCCAGCCTCGGCTACAGCGAAGAGGACACCAAGGCGATCGTCGACTACATCGCCGACCACGGGCACGTGATGGGCGCGCCGGCCCTCGCCGAGGAGCACTACTCGGTGTTCGACTGCGCCATGGGCGAGCAGTCCATCTCCCCGATGGGGCACGTCCACATGATGGCCGCCGTGCAGCCGTTCCTCTCCGGCGCCATCTCCAAGACCGTGAACGTCCCCGAGAGCGCCACGGTGGCCGACTTCGAGGAGATCTACTTCCAGGGCTGGAAGCTCGGCCTCAAGGCCCTGGCGGTCTACCGCGACAACTGCAAGGTCGGCCAGCCCCTGTCGGCCAAGAAGAAGGAGGTCGACGCCGCGGTCGAGGAGGTCGTGGAGAAGGTCGTCGAGGAGATGGCCTTCCAGGGCCCGGTGCGCCGCAAGCTGCCGAAGCGCCGCCCGAGCCAGACCACCTCGTTCACCGTCGGCGGGGCCGAGGGCTACATCACCTCCTCCTCCTACCCCGACGACGGCATCGGCGAGGTCTTCCTCAAGATGTCCAAGCAGGGGTCGACGCTCGCGGGCGTCATGGACGCGCTCTCGGTGGCGATCTCGATCGCGTTGCAGTACGGTGTGCCGCTCGAGAAGTACGTCGAGAAGTTCACCAACATGCGGTTCGAGCCGGCGGGCATGACCGACGATCCGGACATCCGCATGGCCTCCTCGGTGGTCGACTACGTCTTCCGGCGCCTGGCGCTGGACTACCTGCCGTTCGAGGAGCGCGCGGCGCTGGGCATCATGACCACGGCCGAGCGCACGGCCGAGGTCAACGGCGAGGACCCGGCGAAGGTCGGCGAGGAGACCGAGGTCGACTTCGACGGCATGCGGGCCTCGGCCCCCATCGAGGAGGCCGCGAAGGAGCGGCTCCAGTTGGAGTCCAAGCCCGCCCGCGACGACGTGCTGCACTCGGCTCGGGCCAGGAGCGCCGACGCGCCGCTGTGCATGAACTGCGGCACGAAGATGCGCCCGGCCGGTTCCTGCTACGCCTGCGAGGGCTGCGGCGCCACCAGCGGTTGCAGCTAGCGGCCCGGGCGGGAGGCGAGCCGCCTCCCGCCCGCCCCCGCGCGAAAGAACGCCCGGCCCCCGCCGTACTCGGCGGCGGGGGCCGGGCGTTCGCCCATGGCGGGGTCAGTCGCGGTCCCGCTTCTCCTTGAAGTCGTGGACGGCGCCGGCGGCCTTGTCGCGCAGGTCGTGACCGGTCTCCTTGGCCTCGCCGGCGAGCTGTTCGCGCTTGCCGGAGTTCTCGAGGTCCTCGTTGTCGGTGGCGTCGCCGAGTTTCTCCTTGGCCTCGCCCTTCTTCTGCTCGGCCTTGTCCTTAGCCTGGTCGAAGCCGCTCATGTGCGCGTTCCCTCCGTGTTCGGCACTGATGCGCGCGGTGAGTACCCGCGCGGGCGCGGGTCAATCGCCGGGCGGAGGTTTCGCCCGCCCCGTCCGGTCGCGCTCGAATTTTAAGCACGGTCGTGCTACTTTTATTCGGTGCGCAAAGGCGAACTCACCAGACAGGCGATCCTCGACGTCGCCGTCCGCAAGGCCCGCTACAGCGGCCTGTCGGGGCTGACGATCGGGTCGCTGGCCGCTGCCGCCGAGATGTCGAAGTCCGGCGTCTACGCCCACTTCAAGTCGAAGGAGGCGCTGCAGCGGGCGTGCATGGAGCGCAACGCCGAGCAGTTCATAGACGAGGTGATCCGTCCCGCGCTGGCCAAGCCGCGCGGCGTCGCCCGGCTCCAGGCGATCGTCGAGCACTGGATGAGCTGGTACGCCCACCCGGGCGGCTGCCTGTTCCTGGCCGCCGCCACCGAGTTCGACGATCTGCCCGGAGCGCTGCGCGACCTCATGGTCGCCCAGCAGCGGGACATGCTCGACTCGCTCGCCCGCATCGCGGCCACGGCGGTCGCCGAGGGCGAGTTCCCCGAAGACACCGACGTCTTCCAGGTCTCGCAGGAGGTCTTCGGCATCCTGCTGTCCTACAACTGGATGAAGCGCATTCTGCGCTACCCCGACGCCGCCGAGAGGGCGTGGGCGGCGTTCAACCGGCTCATCGACAGCCACACTGATTGACGGACCCGCCGGCGTCCGTTCGTTCCGACCAGGAAGGCCCCGCACCCATGGCCCAGAAGAGCACCAGCTCGACAAAGAAAAGCACGACCGTTCGTGCTCCTTGGCATGTCCGCGCCGCATTCACCGCCGCCGAGCGCCTCGCTCCCGGCGTGGCGGCGAACGCACTGAGCCGACTGTGGTTCAAGGTCCCCGGCGGGCCCGAGAAGCGCCTGCGCGGCAAGGCCCCCGACGGGGCCGAGGTCTTCACCCTCGACTGCCTCGGCGGTGAGATGTGGGGCTACGACTGGGGCGAGGGCCCCCTGGTCTACCTCGTCCACGGCTGGGGCGGGTGCACCGGCGACCTCGACTTCATCGGCGCGAACCTGGTGGCGAACGGCATGCGCGTGGTGGCCTTCGACGCCCCCAGCCACGGCAACTCCGGCCCCGGCCCATGGGGGGCGCGCTACGTCAGCGGCCCCCACCTGATCGAGGCGATGCGCAGCGCCCTGGACAAGTTCGGGGCGCCCCACGCGGTCGTGGCGCATTCGATGGGGTGCCTGACCTCGGTAATCGGCATGCGTGAGGCCGGAATCGACTTCGCAACCACCCGCCTGGCCCTGATCGCCCCGTTCGTCGGCGGCACCGCCGGCTTCCGGGACACGCTGAGCTCCGTCGTGCCCGTCGGCCCGCGCATCCTCGAGCGCGTCGTCCCGCTGGCGGAGCGGCGGGCCGAGGTCGAACTCTCGAAGGTCGGCCTCCTGGACCCGCCCGTGGAGAGCCCCACCCTCATCGTCCACGATAAGGGCGACCGCCCCAATCCCTTCCGCAACGCCGAGGCGCTGGCGGCGGCCTGGCCGAACACGGAGCTGATGGCCACCACCGGCCTCGGGCACCGCAAGGTCCTGGTCAGCCCCGACACCATTCGGCGCGTCGCCGAGTTCGTCACCGGCCGGTAGACGTGAAGGAGGGCCTGGCGTATGCGCCAGGCCCTCCTTCACGCTTTCTGGAGTTCTCAGCCCTCGTAGTGGATCGTCAGGCGCGTCCAGGCCCCGATGTTGAGGTAGGAGCCGTCGCCGATCGCGATCTCCACGTTCGGTGCCAGCGGCTCGTCGGAACCGTTGAGGAACGTCCCGTTCGATGAGCCCACGTCCATGATCGTCCACGTGCCGTCGGGCTTGGCGAACAGCTTCGCGTGCTGCGCGCTCACCCCCGGGTCGGCCACGTCGCCCGAGAGGTCGATGTCCGGCGTGACGCCGCGCTTGGCGCTGTAGCGGCCGATCGTCAGCTCGCCCTTGTCCAGCGGGAAGCGCCGCGGCTTGGCGAACGACGGGTACTGCAGCTGCGAGGCGCCGTCCGAGGCGGCCACCTTGTTGAAGTAGCCCTGGTCGGCGGTCACGGCCACCGTCCAGCGCGTCGCGGTCTGGGCCTGCCCGGGCGGCGCGTAGTTCGCCGCCAGATCGTTCGGCTGCGCGTCGGGGACGCTGAACCCGCCGGTCTGCGTCGAGGCCGGGGGAGCAGAGGTCGGGGCGCCGAACGGCGCCGCGGGGACGCCCGGAGGCGGCCCGGGAGGCGCCGAAGTGGGCGCGGGCGGAGCCGAGGCCGGAGCGCCGTACTGCTGGCCGTAGGGGTCCTGCTGCTGCGGCTGACCGTAGGGGTCCTGCTGTTGGGGCTGGCCGTACGGGTCGGGTTGGCTGTAACCCGGCTGTTGGCCGTAGGGGTCCTGCTGTTGGGGCTGGCCGTACGGGTCGGGCTGGCCGTATCCCGGCTGTTGGCCGTAGGGGTCCTGCTGCTGCGGCTGGCCGTAAGGATCCTGCTGGCCGTACCCCGGCTGCTGACCATAGGGATCCTGCTGCTGGGGCTGCCCGTAAGGGTCGTTCGGCGGGTAGCCCTGCCCGAACGCGGCCGGCGACTGCGGAGGCTGTCCTTGCTGCCATGCCGGGTTCGGGGTACCGCACTGCTCGCAGAACTGCGCCTGGGGGAACGCCCCGCAGGCACATTGATATCCGCCCGGCTGTGGGGCACCGCCGCCGGGGTAGGTCGGCTGGTAGGTCAAGGTCGTCCCCCTCCAAGCAGTTCCGTGTACTCGGCCTCACTGGCGACACCGAGCAGTGAGGTGGACTCGCCCTTTCGCTCGGGATCCGGGCCGGCATGTTCCTGCGCATGCTCCTCGACCTGGACCGAACCGGGGGATTCGAGTTCCACCACCGCGACACTGATGTTGTCGTGCCCGCCGTGCGCGAGCGCTTGTCGTGTCAACGCTACAGCCTTATCGCCAACGCTGCCTTCCGGCAGGGGCAACAGGTCCGTATCGTCATTGAAATATCGTGACAGACCGTCACTGCACACTACGACATGCCCTCCGCCGAGGTCCACCCGCAGCAGGTTCGGATTCAACGTCGGCGCGTCGGCTCCCAACCAGGCGAGCAGCGCCTTCGCGTACGGGTTCTTGTACCGGTCGTCCGCGGGGTCCACCCCCTGGTACTCCAGCCGAGCGTGAATCGTGTCATCCACAGTGAGGCATCTCGCGTCCTTCTCGCCGGCCCAGTACGCGCGCGAATCGCCCACCCAGCACAGCACGACCTGATCGCCCTCGACCACCGCCGACACGTACGTCGAGGACGGCGGCGAGTTCGGGTACTGCTTGCCCACCGCGGCCACCGCCGAGTGGGCCGCGCTCACACCGCGCCGCGACGCGTCCTCGGCGCTCAACCCCTCGCCCAGCGCTGCGCGGATCTCGGTCACCGCGGCCTCCACCCCCGCCAGAGACGCCCGCTCGGAGTCCGAGGCGCCCGAGACGCCGTCGCAGACCACCGCGATCTTGCGCCCGTCCTCGGCGCACCCGATCGCCAGCGAGTCCTGGTTGTAGTGGTGCCGCTTGCCCACGTCGGTCGCCGCGCCGATCCCCGGCAGCGTGAACGCGGCGTGGTCGTCGGAACCGCCGGGGTGCTCCGGGTTGTCCTCGGTGGCGGCCGAGGACAGCCACGGGGCCGCCTCGGCGGGACGCTCGTGCTCGGCCAGGTCGCCGCCGCACGCCTCGCAGTAGCGGCCCACGTCCGCGGCGAGGCCGCAGGCGGTGCAGTGCTTCGCGGGGCCTTGCATGGCTGTCGTTGAGGACGACATTCGGTGCTCCTTCGCTACAGCATCGTGCGGGGGCGGTGACGGTTGGCCTGGTCGAAGTAGTAGACCTGGTCCTCGCGGCTCGTGCAGGTGTGGGCGAGCCTACGATAGGCCGCCTCGAGCGCCAGACGCAGCTCCCGCTCTTCCGGCGCGGCGCCGAAGACGTGCGGCTCCGCCGCCGGCCCGATGTGCGAGACCAGGTCGATCGCCCGGTGGAGGATCCTGGTCGACACCAGGTGGCGCCGCCGCGGTTCGAGCTTGAGCTCGTCGAGACGGCCGGCCATGTGGTGCAGGTCCATCAGCGAGGGCGGCGAGGTGCGGCTGTGCAGGGAGGTCTGGATGGCCGCGGTCTGCGCGACCCCGTACTGCGAGGACGTCTTCGGCACCTGGTGGAGTGTGGTGATCGCCTCGGTGGAGCGGCCTTCGAGGTCCAGCAGGCGGGCCCGGCCGTACGCGGCCGAGACGTACCGGTGATCGCACGTCCAGATCCGCGTGTAGTGCGGCAGCGCCAGGTCCCGGCGGCCGGCCAGCTCGGCGCAGGCGGCCAGCGCCAGGCGCGGCGCGAGCTCGCCGGGCAGGTGCGAGTAGACGGCGTCGAAGTGGGCCGCGGCGGTGTGGAAGTCGGCGGCCAGCAGCGAGATGATGCCGCGCATCCACGTCACCTGCCAGGTGTTGCCCTCCTGGGCCGCGAACTGGTCGAGCGTGGAGTGCGCCAGGTGCAGCTCCCCGGCGTTCACGAGCGTGCGCACGCGCCGCAGCTGCACCTCCGGGCTCTGGACCGGCGCGGAGGCCAGCTCGGCGAGAATGCCGGTCGCGTCGGTGGCCGTCAGGCTCGCCAGGAACGAGGCGCACGGGTCGGCCAGGTCGACCATGGTCGAGGGCAGGGCGTGGGCGACGTCGAACGGGTCGCCGATCGCCGCTACGTCGTGCTCCACGTCCGGCTCGCCGAACACCGACTGCTCGGGGCCGAACAGTGTCGAGGGCTCGAACTTCGGCTCGCCGCGCTGGACCGACTGGACCTCGTGGAGGACGCCCCGCACCTGGGTGCGCATCTCGTCGGCGTCCTGGAAGCGGGACCGCGGGTCGGCGTGGCACGAGCGCAGCAGCAGCCGGTGGAACGAGCCGAACTCCTGGAAGAGGGGCGTCTCGGAGGCCGGGGGGAACGTGTCGCGGTACTCGCCGGTGAACCCTTTGAACTGCAGGGCGAGCACCGCCATGGACCGGCCGATGGTGTACAGGTCCGAGCTGATCGACGGGCCCACCGAGAGGATCTCGTCGTTGGGCACCGAATAGCCGGGCGTGCCGTAGATCGCCGACTCCTCGTCGTCGATGCGGCGCACCGCGCCCAGGTCGATGAGCTTGAGCCAGGTCTCGACGTGGATGACGTTGTCGGGTTTGAAGTCGCAGAACAGCAGGCCGCGGTCGTGCAGGTAGGAGAACGCCGGGAGCAGCTCGGAGGTGTAGGTGAGCACCTGCTCCAGCGGCAGCGGGGCGCGCTCGCCGTTCTCGTCGACCGTGTCGCGGATGTCCCGCAGCGACTTGCCGGCGATGTACTCCATGACGATGTACGACTGGAGCTGGCCCGAGCGCGGGTCGGCGGCGGTGACGAAGTCGTGGATGTCGACCACGTTCGGGTGGTCGATGCCGACCAGGAACCGGCGCTCGTTGATGGCCGCCTCTATGGCGTCCTCGTCGGTGGTGTTGATCAGGCCCTTGATCACGACCCACCGCTGCGTGAGGTCGTCGGCGAAGTTCCTGTCGTTGGCAAGGTAGATCCAGCCCAGGCCGCCGTGCGCGATCGCGCCGAGGACCTCGTAGCGTTCGGAGAGCACGTCTCCGGGACGCAGCGAGGGCGTGAACCAGTAGCGGGCGCGGCAGTACGGGCAGAAACCCTCGACGCGGCCCCCGCGCCCGGCCTGCGGGCGCCCGACCGGCTTCCCGCACGAGCCGCAGAAGCGCTTCGACTCGGGTACCTCGGGGTCGGCCAGAACCGCTTCGGCCGGGTCCCGCGGCGGCACCGGCGGCATGTCGGACAGGCCGCCGCGCTGGCGGGAGCTCGTCGTCGCCGAGCGGGTGATCGGGCCGGTGATCGGCTGCGGCAGCGGCGCCGCCGGAGCCCGGTAGGGCGCGGGAGGCGGCGAGGGCGGCGCCTGCGCCGGAGAGAGTGGGTGCGCGGCGGGCTGCGCGGCCGGCAGGCCGGCCGGCGCGCCCGAGGTCTGCTGCGGGGCGAAGCCCGGCGCGGCGGGCACCGCCGGCGGCGTGCTCAGGCGCTTGCGCACCCGCAGCGTGTCCGAGTCGGACTCGTCCTCGGTGCGGGCCTGCTGGACCTGGCGGACGCTCGGGGTGTAGCGCTGGGTGTGTTCGGGCCGCTCGTCGCTCATCGCGCTGACCTTCAATCCTGGTATACCGGGTCCGGGGCGGTGGCGGGGCCGAGATGATCGGCGAGCCACTCGTCGTAGATGGCCTGCCAGGTGCCGTCGGCGCGCATGGTCT
>Ga0079224_100003956_pt1 | contig 18953 bp, 13 predicted proteins | sample Stecom2015_FD_80414 | JGI IMG/M metagenome (GOLD analysis project Ga0079224, IMG submission 80414) | Agricultural soil microbial communities from Utah to study Nitrogen management - Steer compost 2015 | ecosystem: Environmental > Terrestrial > Soil > Agricultural land | place: USA: Utah... | reverse complement strand
GCTTCGACTTCGTCCGGCACGAGGTCGTCGGCTCGGCCACCGACGGCAGGACGGAGCGTTTTGCCCTCGGGCCGGGCTCGGTGGCCGGGTTCCACGGTCGCTTTCTCGACCTGCTGCGCGCGCTCGGCGCAACGCCCACGCTGCACGGCAGGCCGAGCGAGATCGCCGATGCCGTTCCGTTCGCCGAGGATCGAGCGGCGCGTCCCTACGATGCCGACGCCGCAGGCCGCTTCCACCGGGCGCTCGTCGACATCGTCATCGTCCTGCAGCGGTTCCGCACGGGCTTCATCGGCAAGGTCAGCCCCGTGCACCTGTTCTGGGGCAGCTTCGATCTCGCGGTCACGCGGTTCTCGGGCAGGCCCGCGCCGTTGCACCCGGGCGGGATTCCGGCGCTCCCCGACGAGGTCACGCGGGAGGCGTACAGCCACGAGGTGTCCTCCGCGGGTTTCTGGCCGGGCGGCGGGGGCGTGATCGACTACCCGGCTTTCTATTCCTACGCGTATCCGGCCCCGCCCGGATTTCCGGACGCCAGGGTCGAGCCCGACGGGGCTTTCTACGAGGGGCGGCTGGGCGAGTTCCTGCTGCCGTACGACGCGGTGCGCACGTCGCCGGATCCGGAAGAGACGCTCATGTCGTTCCTCGAGAGCACGTACGCGGCGGCGGCGGAGCTGGGCGGGTGGGACCGGCAGGCGCTGGAATGCCCGCTCGGGCAGCCGCTCGTGACGCGGCCACTCGCCCGGTCATGAGGCGGAATGCTCAGACGGAGACGGGCGCCCGGATGTGCGGGTGGTGCCGGTAATCCTCGAGCGCGAAATCCTCGAAGCGATAGTCGAACAGCGATTCCGGCCGCCGCCGGATGACGAGCGCGGGCAGCGGGAAGGGTTCGCGGGCGAGCTGCTCGTCGGCCTGCTCGAGGTGATTGAGGTAAAGGTGGCAGTCGCCGCCGGTCCAGATGAATTCGCCGGCCTCGAGGTCCGTCTGCTGCGCCACCATGTGCGTGAGCAGCGCATAGGAAGCGATGTTGAACGGCACGCCGAGGAAGATGTCCGCGCTCCGCTGGTAGAGCTGGCAGGAAAGCCTGCCTTCCGCCACGTAGAACTGGAACAGGCAGTGGCAGGGCGCCAGTGCCATCTTCGGCAGGTCGGCGACGTTCCAGGCGGACACGACGAGGCGCCGCGATTCGGGCGTTTCCCGGATGCGGCGCACGAGATCCGCCATCTGGTCGATGGTGCCGCCGTCCGGCGCCGGCCAGCTCCGCCACTGGACGCCGTACACCGGGCCGAGATCGCCCTCCTCGTCCGCCCATTCGTTCCAGATCGACACGCCGTGCTGCTGCAGCCAGCGCACGTTCGAGTCACCGCGCAGGAACCACAGCAGCTCGTAGACGATCGAGGGCCAGTGCAGCTTCTTGGTGGTTACAACCGGGAAGCCCTGCGCCAGGTCGAAGCGCATCTGGTGGCCGAAGATGCTGAGCGTGCCGGTGCCGGTGCGGTCGTCCTTGCGCACCCCGCGCGTGCGCACTTCCCGCATGAGGTCGAGGTATTGCCGCACGTCAGGCCGCCTGTTGGTGCGTCTCGCGGCGGTACGCGAGCGCGAGCAGCACGATCCCGGCCAGGATCATCGGCGTGCTCAGCACCTGCCCCATCGTGAGCCAGCCGAACGCGAGGTAGCCGATGTTCTCGTCCGGCAGCCGGTAGAACTCGATGAAAAAGCGGAACACGCCGTAGCAGGCCAGGAACAGGCCGGAAACCGCCATCGTCGGACGCGGCTTCGCCGAGAACGTCCACAGGATGACGAAGAGCACGAGCCCCTCGAGCAGCGCTTCGTAGAGCTGCGAAGGATGGCGCCCGATGCCGCCGACGTCGAAGCTCCAGGGCACGTCGGTCGGCTTGCCCCACAGCTCGCCGTTGATGAAGTTGCCGATACGCCCGAAGCCGAGCCCGGGCGGCACGAGCGGTGCCAGGAAATCGCTCATCTCGAAAAAGCCGCGCCCGACGCGCCTGCCGAACAGCCAGACGGCGACGATGACGCCGAGCAAGCCGCCGTGGAACGACATGCCGCCTTCCCAGATACGAAGCACGTACAGCGGATCGGCGAGCAGCCGGTCCCAGGCGTAAATGAAGCTGTAGCCGAGCCGGCCGCCCACGACCACGCCGATCATCGCGTAGAAAACGAGGTCGTCCACCTGTGCGGGGCTGATCGGGGAATGGGGACGCGCGGCGCGTCGACGGGCCAGCCACCAGCCGAGCACGAACCCGATCACGTACATCAGCCCGTACCACCTGAGCTTCAGCGGCCCGATCGAGAAGATGACCGGATCGATGTCGGGGTATGGCAGCATGGGCCGTTAGTCTACCGCAGCAGGCGCGGGCATTGCTCGCAGCCACGTGCAGGAGCGCCCGCCACGCGCAAGCGCTATAGTGGGGTCATGGCATCTCCACCGCCCAACCGCCTCGCCCGCGAAACCAGCCCTTACCTCCTGCAGCACGCCGGGAACCCGGTGGACTGGTTCCCGTGGGGCGAAGAGGCCCTCGATCTCGCGCGCCGGAGCGGCAAGCCCATACTCCTGTCGGTGGGCTACTCGGCCTGCCACTGGTGCCACGTCATGGCGCACGAATCGTTCGAGGACCCGGAGACGGCGGCCGTGATGAACGAGCTGTTCGTCAACGTCAAGGTCGACCGCGAAGAGCGCCCCGACATCGACCGCGTCTACCAGACGGCGCACCAGCTTCTCGCGCAACGCCCGGGCGGCTGGCCCCTCACCGTGTTCCTGGACCCCGAGGACCAGCGGCCGTTCTTCGCGGGCACGTACTTCCCGAAAGAGCCGCGCTACGGCATGCCCCCGTTCCGCGACCTGCTCGTCCGCGTGCGGCAATGGTTCGACGAGAACAGGGAGGAGGTGCGCGCGCAGAACCGGCGCCTGCAGGCCGTGCTGGACCGGCTAGAGCCCGCGCCCGGCGAGCGCGCACCGCTTTCCGACGCACCGCTGCGCGTGGCGCGCGAGCGCATCGCGCACGCGTTCGACAACCAGTCCGGCGGTTTCGGGGACGCGCCCAAGTTCCCGCAGCCTTCCGGCCTCGACTACCTGCTGCGGTACTGGCGCGCGAGCGCGCTCGGCGAGGACCCGGATACCCAGGCGCTGTACATGGTGTCGCTCACGCTGGTGCGCATGGCCGAGGGCGGCCTCCAGGATCACGTCGGCGGCGGTTTCTTCCGCTATTCCGTCGACCGCTTCTGGCGCATCCCGCATTTCGAGAAGATGCTGTACGACAACGGGGCCCTGCTCGCGTTGTACGCGCACGCCCACCTCGCGACCGGCGAGCCCCTGTTCGCGCGGGCGGCCAACGACTGCGCCGACTGGCTGCTCGGCGACATGCGCTCGCCGGAGGGCGGCTTCTACTCCAGCCGGGACGCGGATTCCGAGGGCGAGGAAGGCCGCTACTACGTCTGGACCCGCGACGAGATCGAAGCGCTGCTGCCGGCCGACGAGCTCCGGGTCGTCGAACGCCGCTACGGGCTCGACGGGACCCCGAGCTTCGAAGGCAAATGGCACCTCGCCGCGCGCGAGCCGCTCCACGAAACGGCGGCGGCACTGAGCCTCGACGAGGGCGAAGCGCTGGCCACGCTGCGCCGCGCGCGCGAGCGCCTCGCGGAAGCGCGCGCACGCCGCACGCCGCCGGGCCGCGACGAGAAACAGCTCACCGCGTGGAACGCGCTCGCCATTCGCGGGCTCGCCATCGCCGGCGGCGTGCTCGGGCGCCCCGATCTCGTGGATGCCGCGGCCGCCGGGACCGATTTCATCGCCGCACGCCTGTGGCGAGACGGCCGGCTGCTCGCGAGCTACAAGGACGGCGAGGCGCGCTTCCCCGCTTACCTCGACGACTATGCGTTCCTGCTCGACGCCCTGCTCGAGCTGCTGCAGGCGCGCTGGGACGGTGCGCGGCTCGCTTTCGCGGTGGCGCTCGCAGACGCGTTGCTCGCGCATTTCTACGACGAGGAGAACGGCGGCTTCTGGTTCACCGCCGACGATCACGAACCGCTCATCCACCGGCCGAAGCCGCTCGGCGACGAGTCGATGCCTTCCGGCAACGGCATCGCGGCCCGCGCATTGCAGCGGCTCGGCTTCCTGCTCGGCGAGACGCGCTACCTGGATGCGGCCGCACGCACGCTGCAATACGCGGCGCCGGCGCTGGCGGAACATCCGCAGGCGTACGTGACGATGCTCACGGCGCTCGAGGAATACCTGTCGCATCCCGAGATCGTCATCGTGCGCGGCGACGCCGGCGAGGCCGCGGCCTGGCGCGACGCCGTCACGCGCATTTACGCGCCGCGCCGTCTGGTGTTCGCCATCCCCGCCGATGCCGAAGGTCTGCCGGGCGCACTGGCCGAGCGGGCGGCGCGTCCCGGGACCACCGTCGCTTATCGCTGCACGGGCACCCGCTGCTCGCTCCCGATCGAAAGCCTGGACGCCCTGGCCGCGGAGCTGAGCTCGGGCCGGTCCTGAAGCCCCCGCGCGGCGCGGCGGTTACGAGGGACCGGCCAGCACGGCGACGAGTGCCGGGCCGGTGACCGCGCTCGGCGCCGGCGCACCGCGGGCGCCGGGTTCACGACGGCGAGCCGGCGCCGCCATCGAGGGCGCGGATGACGCGGCAGGGATTGCCCGCGGCGAACATGCCTTCCGGCACGTCGCGGGTCACCACGCTGCCGGCACCGATCACCGCGCGCGACCCGATCGTCACGCCGGGCAGGATGATTGCCCCGCCGCCGACCCACACGTCCGTCCCGATCTCGACCGGTGCGCCGCTCTCATGACGCCGGCGCGCCATGGCGTCCATCGGGTGCGTCGCCGTGTAGATCTGCACCGCCGGACCGAGCAGGCTGAAGCTCCCGATCCGCACGCTGCACACGTCGAGCACGACGCAGTTGAAGTTGAAGAACACGCGCTCGCCGAGCTCGATGTTCGTGCCGTAATCGCACCGGAAAGGCGCCTCGACGTGGACGCTGTCCCCGCCCGTGCCGAACAGCTCACGCAGGATGCGCCGTCTCTGCGCGACCTCGCCTTCGCTCGTCGCATCGAGCGCCCGGCAGAGATCCCGCGCGCGCCTGCGTGCCTCGACCAGCTCGGCGTCCTGCGGATCGTACGGCTCGCCGGCGAGCATCTTCTCCCGTTCGCTCCGCATCGGCCATCCTTCGGAACATGTCGCGTGTGCCGCGCGTGCCAGGCGCGGTGGCGAGCGATCCTCCCCGGAAGGGGGGTCACCAGGCCGTCAATTCTACCCCGGTTTCCGGCACGACCTCGGTCCCGCTCGGCCCCTCGAACACGACCGGCAGCGACTCGATGCCCATGCCGCGATTCCTGAGCACGGCGAAATGCAGGTGCGGCCCGCTGGTGAAGCCGGTGTTGCCGGAATCCGCGATGTACTGCCCCCGCTGCACGACGTCGCCGGGCTTGACGCGGATCGTGTTCCAGTTGAGGTGCGCGTAGACGGCGAACGTGCCGTCGTCGTGGAGGATGCGCACCTGGTTGGCTTCCGGAGCCACCGCGGGGTCCACGCCGCCGCGGAAATGGGTGCTCGCGACCTCGAACACGACGCCGCCGCGTGCCGCGTGAACGTCCGTGCCCACCGGCATGGAGATGTCGACGGCATGGCGGCTGTCGGGCGTGGTGTGCGTGATCGTCTGCGGAAACGCCTGGGAGACGGGGTACGCGGCCGCGACCGCGAACGGCACGCGGTACGGGCGTTCCGGGCGGTGCTCGGCCAGCGGATCCCCCGTGATCCACATGTAGCGATAGCGGATGCGGGCCTGCACGCCCGCGCTGCTCGGGGCGAGGGGGAACAGCGCCACGTTCTCGCTGCGCGCGGGCAGCACGAAGCGCAACGGCTGGTCCGGCGGGAGCGGCAAGGCGTTCTCGATCTCGTCGATGCCCAGCACGAGCTCGACCGGCGCGTAGTAGCCGTTACGGGCAACGAGCTCGAGGCCGCCGTCCTCGAGCGGGTGGTGGGTGACGACGACCTCCGGGCGGGGCTCGCCTCTCGCGAGCTCGCGAACCTCGACCTCGGTGTCGTCCGCGGGCGGACGATCCGCGAAGATCCATTCGCCGTCGGGCCCGCGGTACTTGTAGAGCGCGTCCTGGGCGGCTCCGGACCCTGCCAGCAACGCGAGGATCGCGACGAGGGCGACCGCACCGGGCGCCCGTGCCGCTTCAGCCGATGTCGATCCGCGTCCAGCCATCTTCCGTGCGGCGGATCTCGTAGGCGGGCCAGTAATGATTGTCGAGCTTCAGCGTGATCACCTCGACCGCGCCGTTCCACGTGATCGTCTTCAGTCGCACCGATTCACGGTTCTGCCGCCCGCTGACGGCGTCGATGAACGCCTGGAGATCGTTCGTCGGGCGCCCGTCCACGGAGACGATGCGGCGTCCCGCGTACAGGCCGTAGCGCGTGGCGGGAGACCCGTAGCTGAAGTAAGCGACGTAGACGCCGCTCGGGTCGATGTTGCGCTGCGCCGCCATGGCGCGGTGCGGGTCGTGGAGCAACGCCCCTGCCCAGGACACCGCCCTCTCGATGCCGGTACCGTCCAGCACCGCCGTCTGCACTGCCAGCGTGAGGGCCTTGCCGTTCCGCCACACCGTCGCCTCGACCTCGGGCTTCTGCACGGCGCGCTCCAGCTCGCGGAAGCTGCTGACCGGGCGCCCGTCGATCGCGAGCAGGATGTCGCCGCTTCGCAGCAGGCGGGCAGCCGGCGAGGCCGCGACCGTTCGCGTCACGCGCAGCGCGCGGCGTGCGCGCGGATTGTGATCCTCGAGCACCTTGAGCCACTCGTCGCTGACGCCGAACTTGCGTGCCTCGAACAGCGGCGTATAGGCGACTTCCGCTTCCAGCGAGTAGATGGGCTCGCCCGAGCGCGCGGCCTCGACCAGCTCGCGGATCAGCTCGCTGCCGATGCCGAAGCTCACCTGCCCGGATTCGTTGTCGGCCTGGTAGCCGAAGCTGGACCAGGATCCTGCCACCCGGCCGTGCTCGTCGAGCAGCACGCCGTCGGGGTTGATCGGCGCGTTGACCAGCGAGATCACCTCGATGTTGGTATCCCGGAACCGCAGCGTGCGCGACAACGGCAGGTTCAGGGGATCGACGGAGGCGACGACGCTCGCCTGGTGCGCGACCTGGTGATCGGCTTTCAGCCCGACCACCCACACGCGATCGCCGGGAATTGGCTGGCGCACGGTGAGCTCCGCCGCCTTCACCGGCGTGTCGCCGATCGACGCGGGATCGTAGGCGACGATGGCCAGGTTGTGCAGCGGATGGATGTAGGCAACCCGCCCCGGTACCTCCAGCGATCCCGCGAACGTGATCCTCACGTCGCCCATCGCGACCGGCACCGTGTTGCGGTCGACCAGCACGTACCCGCGCTCGCGATCGACGATCAGGCCCGTTCCGTAGTAGTGGCGATCCGCGACCCCCGACACCGGGTACGGCAGGTCGAAGTTCACCATGACGAGCGAGGGCACGATCGCATCGACGCGCGGATCGCTGTAGCTCGGGAACACGGTGCTGGCCTGCCGCGCTTTCGCCTTGCTGCCGGACGCTTCGAGCTCCCGGCACGGCCAGACGCCGGTGTCGTCGTCGCGCACGCAATGACGCGTGGGGAACCACGTCCGGTCCATCTGCACCGAGCGCACCATGGTGTTGCGCGGATCGCGCATGACGGTGTAACGGAACGTGGCGCGGTCGCCGTCCGCGAGGCCCGAAAGCACCTTCATGAGGTCGCCGAGGTTCGCGATGGGCGTGCCGTCGACCTCGGTGATGAGGGCGTCGCGCGGGATCCCCGCACGCGACAGGATGTAGCCCGGATCCGCGACGTACACGCCGCTGATCGGCCGGTTGTAGTGCCGCGATTGCTGGTAGGAGAGATCGTTCACCACCGCCCCGCCGAATTCGAGATAGGCATCCGGGGTGATGGCATGCAGGTCGGTGACCGGCACGCGCTCGGTCACGCGCTTCCCGCCGCGCTCGAGCTCGAGCTTGACGGTGCGGCCCACCGCGTTGTCGAGGATCTCGGCGAGCGGAACGAACCCCGTGACGAGCTCGCCGTTCACGCGCAGCAGTATGTCGCCGGGTTCCAGCCTGCCGTCGGCCGGCGACCGCGGCACGACCTCGTCGACGACGAGCATGCCGGTCTCGGCCGGCAGCGCGGTGCGCACCATCACCTCGGATTCGGGATCGAGGCCCAGGCGGCGCAGCTCGTCGTAGGGCTTGTGGACGAATACCGCCTGCAGGGTGCCGCGCGGGACGGGTTTACCCGCCTGGATCAGCCTGAGCGCGCGCTCGACGCGGTCGAGCGGCAGGAAAAAGCTGCTCGCGGCACCGCCGTTCGCCCCGGCATTCAGCGCGACCACGTTGCCGGCGATGTCTACGACCGGGGACCCCGAGGAGCCGCCCGATGTGCTGGACGCGGCCTGGAGGTAGAAGGTGTTGAAGTCGTTGTAGTTGCCGAGGCCGTAATCCGGCGCCTCGCGGTCGAGCCGCGCCAGCGTGCCCGCCAGGATGGACAGCTTCTCGCCCGCGTCGTTGCCCACCACGCGGATCTCCCGGCCGACCACGGCGGCGCCGGGTGCCAGCGGCAGCTCGGCCGGCTCGATGAAATGCAAATCGTCGGGGTTGTAGCGGAAAAAGCCGAAGTCGTGCACCGGATCCCGGTAGACCGGGGTGAGCTCGACCTCCTCGTTGTTGAGGAAGATCGCCTCGGCCACCACGGGCCCGGGGGTCACGACGTGGCGGTTCGTCAGGATCAGGCCGCGCTTCGCGTCGACCACGAAACCCGTCGCCTGGCTCGATGCGTTCCACTCGGTGTCGAAGGAACGGGTGCTGTCCACGCGGATGGACACGACGCCCGTCGAGATGCGCTCGAGCGTCCCCATCCAGGCCGGCTCCTCGGCGCGAAGCAGGGGAGCCGCCAGGCACGAGAGGGCGGTCAGCAGGCAAAGTCTGGGAAGCATGTCGTCCTTTGCTGTTCTGGTCCCGGCAGCGGAACGGACCGTCTTTCTGGACAAGGGCATGGCCCGCCGGTTCCCCCGGGCCGCGTAACCCCCCGTCTTCGGCCCGGATTATGCCGCAAAGCCGCGGAGCGAAACGTGGACGGCGTTCCCGGATTCGCGGTCTCGCCGGTCAGCCGGCCGGCGGCGCGCGCCACGCGAGGTCGAGGCGCCGCGCCGCCTGGACGTCGTCGAGCCGGCGCACCGGCGTGCTCCGCGGCGCCGCCTTGACGCGCTCGATGTCGCTTTCGGCTTCCCTGGCGATCGCGACCATCGCGTCCACGAAGCGATCGAGCGTTTCCCGGGTTTCCGTCTCGGTGGGCTCGATCAGCAGGCATTCGGGCACGAGCAGCGGGAAATAGGTCGTCGGCGCGTGAAAGCCGCGATCGAGCAGCGCCTTCGCGAGGTCCATTGCGGTCAGCCCGACGGTCTTCGCTTCGCGCTTCAGGGTGACGATGAACTCGTGGCTCGCCCGCCGTTCCGGGAACGCCAGCGTGAAACCCTCCTCTGCGAGGCGCTTCGCCAGGTAGTTGGCGTTCAGGGTCGCGAACTCGGCGACGCGCCGCATCCCCTCCCGGCCGAGCATGCGCATGTACACGTACGCGCGCAGCAGCACGCCGGCGTTGCCCATGAACGCGGATAACGGCCCGATGGTCTGCGGCAGGTCCTCCTCCGTGAGCCAGCGGTAGAACGGCTTGCCGTCCCGCTCCTCGCGGCCGACCACCGGCACCGGCAGGAACGGCGCGAGCCGCTGCCCGACGCCGACGGCGCCGGAGCCCGGACCGCCTCCGCCGTGCGGCGTGGAGAAGGTCTTGTGCAGGTTCATGTGGATGACGTCGAACCCCATGTCGCCCGGGAGCACCTTGCCCAGGATCGCGTTCAGGTTGGCGCCGTCGTAGTAGAGCAGCCCGCCCGCGTCGTGCACCGTCGCCGCGACCTCGCGGATGTGGCGCTCGAACACGCCCAGCGTGGACGGGTTCGTCAGCATGATGCCGGCCGTGTTCGGGCCGACAGCGCGGCGCAGCGCATCGAGGTCGACGTCGCCGTCATCGCGCGTCGGCAGCTCCTTTACGACGCAGCCGCACATCGTGGCCGTGGCGGGATTGGTGCCGTGGGCGGCATCGGGAACGATGATCTCGTTGCGATGCGCCTCGCCCCGTGCGGCGTGATACGCGCGGATCATGGCGACGCCGGCGAATTCCCCCTGCGCACCCGCCATCGGCGTGAGCGAGACGGCCTTCATGCCGGTCACGGCCTTCAGCATCTCCTGCAGCTCGTACATGCACGCGAGGAACCCCTGGCCGAACTCCGCCGGCGCCAGCGGGTGCCGGTCGAGGAACCCGGGGAGCATCGCGAGCGTGTTGCAGGCCCGCGGGTTGTATTTCATCGTGCACGAGCCGAGCGGGTAGAAATGCGTGTCGATGGAAAAGTTCTGCTGTGACAGCCGCGTGAAATGACGCACCACCTGCAGCTCGGAGACCTCCGGCAGCACGGGCGTATCGTCCCGCAGGAAGGCGGCCGGCAGGGCGTGCTCCGCTGCCGCCGCCGGCGCCTGTGCCGTGGCCCGCCGCCCCGGGCGGGATTTCTCGAAGATCAGCGGCTCGCGCACGCGTATGCCCTGCTGTCCGGTCGCGTCACCCGTCATGTTCTCATCGCCTCCGCCAGCGCCTCGGCGTAACGCCGGAGGTCGCCTTCCGTCTTCGTCTCCGTCGCGCACACGAGGAGCGCGTTGCCGAGCTCGGGGAACGTCCGCGACAGGTCGAGCCCGCCCAGGATCCCCGCGCGCGCCAGCCCGGAGAGGACCGGCGCGACCGGGCGGTCGAGCTCGAGCGTGATCTCGTGGAAGTGCGGCCCGTCGAAGCGCCGGCGGACGCCCGGGACGGCCGTGAGCATCGCGGCGAGCTCGCGCGTGCGCGCCACGGACGTGCTCGCGACGCGCGCCAGGCCTTCCGCGCCGACGAGCGACAGGTAGATCGTCGCGGCGGTCACCATGAGGCCCTGGTTGGTGCAGATGTTCGAGGTCGCTTTCGAGCGCCGGATGTGCTGCTCGCGCGCCTGCAGCGTGAGCGTGTAGCCGGGCGTGCCGTCGACGTCCGTGGTGCGGCCGACGATGCGTCCCGGCATCTGGCGCACGAGCGCCTGCCGGCAGGTCATGAAACCGAAATAGGGCCCGCCCGAGGACAGCGGAATCCCGAGCGGCTGCCCTTCGCCGCAGGCGATGTCCGCACCTTTTTGTCCCCAGGCGCCGGGCGGCTTCAGGATGGCGAGCGAGGTCGGGTTCACGACCGCGATCACCAGCGCCCCGCGCCGGTGCGCCCAGTCGGTGAGCGCGTCCATGGGCTCGAGCGTGCCGAAGAACGACGGCTGCTGCACGACGACCGCGACCGGCGGCTCGCCGCCCTCGTCCAGCCCGTCGAGGTCCGTCACGCCATGCGCGGCATCGAGGGGCAAGCGCTCGAACGTGAGACCCTGGTGACCCGCGATCGCCTGCGCCACCTGCCGGTAGCGCGGGTTCACGCCGGCCGCGAGCAACACCCGGGTCGAGTCCACGCTGCGATTCGCGCGTACGGCCATCAGCGCCGCCTCGGCGAGCGCGGAGGCGCCGTCGTACAGCGACGCGTTGCTGACGTCGAGCCCGGTCAGCGCCGTCATCATCGACTGGTACTCGTAGATCGGCTGCAGCGTGCCCTGGCTCGCCTCCGCCTGGTACGGGGTGTAGGCGCTGTAGAACTCCCCGCGGGTCGCGATTTCCCACACGACGGCCGGGACGTGATGGGCGTAGGCGCCCGCACCGAGGAAGGACAGCATCCCGGCGTCCTGCGCCGCGCGCTCGTGCATGAGGCGCGCGATCTCCATCTCCGACAGCGCCTCGGGCACGCCCGGGATCCCGTCGACCCGGAGGTCGCGCGGGATCTCGTCGAACAGCGTGTCGATGTCGGGTACGCCGATCGTCGCGAGCATCGCCGCGACGTCGTCCCCGGTATGCGGAATGAACGGCATCGTCTGTCCTGTCAGGATTCGAGCTCGTCGAGGAGCTCCTGGTAAGCGTCGGGGTCCATCGCCTCGCCGGTACCCTCGCCGGACGGCTCGAGCCGCACCATCCAGCCTTCGCCGTACGGATCGGAGTTGACCTTCTCCGGATCGTCGACCAGTGCCGTGTTGACCTCGACCACGGTCCCGGAAACGGGAGCGTACACGTCCGACGCCGCCTTCACGGACTCGACCACCGCCATCTCGCCGCCCTCGTCAACCTCGGCGCCGACTTCCGGCAACTCGATGTACACGAGATCGCCGAGCTGCGCCTGCGCGTACTCCGTGATACCGACGGTGATGCTGCCGTCTTCCTCTTTGCGGAGCCACTCGTGTTCGCTCGTATAGAGCAGATCGCCAGGCAATTCGCTCATCGCTTTACTCCCCGTTGACGCCGTTGATGCAGATTTTCCCCATGCGCACGAAGGGCGGATCGACGACGCGTACGTCCAGCAGCTTGCCGCGTACGTCGACCTTTGCCCGCGTGTAGTCGCCGGCCGGCAGGCGCGCCAGCGCAATGGCGCGCCCGATCGTCGGCGAGAAGCCGCCGCTCGTGATCGTGCCGTCCGGCTTCCCCTCCACCACCACCCTCTGGTGGCTGCGCAGCACGCCGCGCCCCTCGAGGAGGAGCCCGGCGAACCGCGCAAGCCCGGGATCGCCGCGCCGCGCTTCGAGCGCGCGCCGGCCGATGAAATCGCGATCGGCGGGATCCCACGCGATCGTCCAGCCGAGCCCGGATTCGAGCGGCGACGTCGTTTCGTCCATGTCCGCGCCGTAGAGGTTCATGCCCGCTTCCAGCCGCAGCGTGTCGCGGGCCCCGAGCCCGCAGGGCGCGACGCCGGCGGCAAGCAGGCTGCGCCACAACTCCCCCACCTCGCCGGCCGGGAGCGCAACCTCGAAGCCGTCCTCGCCCGTGTAGCCGGTGCGGGAGACGAACCGGTCGCCGAGCTCGGTGGCCGAGAACCGTCCCAGCGCGAGGGCCTGCGGCCCCGTTTCCGGCCCGAGCACGCGCGCCGTCGCTTCGCGCGCCTCCGGGCCCTGCACCGCCAGCATGGCGAGATCGTCCCGCTCGCGGATCGTCACCCCGTAGCTTCCCGCCTGCGCCCGCATCCACGCGAGGTCCTTGTCGCGCGTGCCGGCGTTGACGACGAGCCGGTAGGCGCCGTCCGCGAGGCGATAGACGATGAGGTCGTCCAGGACACCGCCCGCTTCGTTCAGCATGCAGGAATAGAGCGCCTTGCTGCTCCCGTCGAGCCTGGCGACGTCGTTCGCGAGCAGGTGCCGCAGGTAATCGCGCGCCTTCTCGCCGCCGATGTCGACCACGCCCATGTGCGACACGTCGAACACGCCGGCGCGGCGGCGCACCGCGTGGTGCTCCTCGATCTGCGAACCGTAGTGCAGCGGCATGTCCCAGCCGCCGAAATCGACCATGCGCGCACCGGCCGCAACATGATCGTCGTGCAGGGGAGTCTTCCTTCCCATCACGCTCGCTCCCTGGCAGACGAGCCTCGCATCGAAAACGAAAAAGGGCGACCGGTGGATTACCCGTCGCAGTAAGCCACCGGCCGCCCCTCTGTCCGAATTACCTGAGAGATCATGCGACGGAGTCGCCTGCCCCTTCGGTGGACCGTTTCCGGTCTCTCTCCAGAGCTGATCAGGGTGTACGGTCCTTATGCCTGAGCGTTTCCGGGCGAGTTGCGCCTTCGGCGCCCCGCGCAATGGCGAGGTCTCTTCCGCACCCCCTATCGATCAGAGCGCGGAATTATGCCCAAGTCGCCCTGCGGTTGCCACTCGCGCGAGGTGCCGTGACAATGGCGCCCTCCGCCGCCATGGAGGACCGCGATGACCTCGTTCCGCCTGCTCACACTGGTCGTCCTTCTCGCACCCGCGTACGCCGCGGCCGGGCCCGCCGAGGATCTCGCGCGGCTGCTCGCGGACGCCTGGGCATGGGAGCTCCGGGAAAATCCCGTGCGCGCCTCGCGGCTGGGCGAGCGCCGCTACGACGACCGCTGGCGGGACATGAGCCTCGCGGCGATCGAGCGGCGCGAGCGCGAGCAGCGCGCGTTCATGGAGCGGCTGCGCGCGATCGACCCGGAAGCCCTCGGTGACGAGGACCGGCTGAACTACGAGCTCTTTCGGCGCGAGCTCGAGAACGACCTCGACGCCTTCCGCTTCCGCACCTACCTGATGCCCGTCAGTCACCGTGGCGGGGTGCAGAACCTCGAGTCGCTCGCGGAGGCCCTGCCGTTCACGACGCTCGAGCACTACGAGGACTGGCTCGCGCGCATGGCCGCGGTCGACACGGTGCTCGAGCAGGCACGGGCGCTCATGGAGCAGGGCCGGCGCGCCGGCTACGTGCCTCCCCGGATCCTCATGGAGCGCGTCCCCGCCCAGCTCGAGGCGCAGCTCGTGGACCGGCCGGAGGATAGTCCCTTCTACGCCGTGTTCGAGCGCATTCCCGCATCGCTGCCCGCCGCCGAGGCCGAGCGTCTCGAGGAGGCGGCGCGCACGCTGATCGAGAACGAGATCGTGCCCGCGTACCGGGAGTTCGACCGCTACTTCAGGACGACCTACCTCCCGGCCTGCCGCGACAGCATCGGCGCGTCCGAGCTGCCGTACGGCGACGAGCTCTACCGCTTCCTGGTGCGCTCCTACACCACCACGGACATGACGCCGGACCAGGTCCACCGCCTCGGCCTCGACGAGGTCGCTCGCATCCGCGGCGAGATGGAAGCGATCATCGAAGAGCTGGAGTTCGAAGGCAGTTTCCGGGACTTCCTCGAGCACCTGCGCACCGACCCGCGCTTCTACTACGAGGACCCCGAGGAGCTGCTCGAGGCCTACCGCGCCACCGCCAAGCGCATCGACCCGGAGCTCGTGCGCCTGTTCGGCAAGCTGCCGCGCACCCCGTACGGCGTGCGGCCGATACCGGACGCGGTCGCTCCCGACACCACGACCGCCTACTACAGCCGTCCCGCCGCGGACGGCAGCCGGCCGGGCTGGTACTACGTGAACCTCTACCGGCCGGAGATGCGCCCCAAGTACGAGATCGAGGTGCTCACGGTGCACGAAGCCGTGCCCGGCCATCACCTCCAGATCGCGCTGGCGCAGGAACTGGTCGGGCTGCCGGAGTTCCGCAAGTACTCGGGGTTCACGGCTTTCGTCGAAGGCTGGGGCCTCTACAGCGAAACTCTCGGTCCCGCGCTCGGCCTGTACCGGGACCCGTACTCGCGGTTCGGTGCGCTCACCTACGAAATGTGGCGCGCCGTGCGGCTGGTCGTGGACACCGGCATCCACGCGAAGGGCTGGACGCGGCAACAGGCCATCGATTTCTTTCTCGACAACGCCGCGAAGACCGAGCTCGACATCGTGAACGAGATCGACCGCTACATCGGCAACCCGGGCCAGGCGCTCGCGTACAAGATCGGGCAGTTGAAGATCAGCGAGCTCAGGGCCCGTGCCGAGACGCGGCTCGGCGAGCGGTTCGACATCCGCGCCTTCCACGATCACCTGCTCGGTGCCGGTGCGCTGCCGCTCGACGTGCTCGAGCGCCGCATGGACGCCTGGATCCGGCAACAGGCCCGGTAGGAGCGCGCATCGCGCGCTCCTAGAGGGGAAGGGGGCGCTGCTGTTCCGTCGCGAACTCGCGGCGCGCGATGCGGGCACGCTCGACCGGGTCCGCGTCGGGATCGAAAATCTCGTCGATGCGCTTCAGCCGGTGCGCGAGCCCGGTACCGTTCGCGATCTGGATGTTGAGGCCGGGCCGCGCGGTCATCTCGAGGATCAGGGGACCGAGGTCGCGGTCGATCACCATGTCGACACCCACGTACCCGAGCCCCGTCACCGCCAGGCTGCGTGCCGCCGACTGCAGGATGTAGTCCCAGTGGGGGATGTAGAGGCCGGCGATCGGCGCGCCCGTGTCCGGGTGCTCGTCGACGACCTCGTTCCCCAGCACGCCGGTCAGCGTCTGCCCGGTGCTGATGTCGATGCCCGCGCCCACGGCCCCCTGGTGGAGGTTGGCCTTGCCGTCCGAGTTCCGCGTCGGCAGCCGCACCATCGACATGACCGGGTAGCCCCGGTACACGATGATGCGAACGTCCGGCACGCCCTGGTAGCTCACTTCCGAGAACATCGGGTCGAAGCGCACGCAGTACTCGATGATCGCGCTGTCCGGCTTGCCGCCCAGGCTGTACTGGCCGCCGACGACGTTCGAGATGTGGTGCTCGATCTCGGAGGCCGTGATCAGGAGCCCGTTCGCCAGGCGGAAGGCGTCCGACTTGCGCTTGCTGCGCCCGACGATGACGATGATGCCTTCGCCGCCGCTGCCGTGAGCGGGCTTCACGACGAACGCCTCGCGGCCTTCGACGACCCGCAGGAAGTGCCGTACCTGCCCTTGGCTCTCGATCACGCCGTAGAGCTCCGGCACCGGCATGCCCGCCTCCAGCGCCAGCTTCTTCGTCAGCACCTTGTCGTCGACCCGCGGGTAGTAGCGCCGCGGGTTGAGCCGCATGATGTAGTCCGCGTTGCGCTCGTTGATCCCGAGGACCCCGGCCTGGCGCAACCGCTTGCGAGTGGAGAGCAGGAACATCGTCAGGGGCGGGCCAGCGCCTTGAAGCGCCTGAGCTCCGAGAGCCGGTAGCCGGTGTAGCGGCCGAGCAGGAGCACCACCGCCAGCACGACGAGCAACAGCTCCGGGAACGCGAATACCAGGTACTCGAGCCAGTCCAGGCCCATCACGATATAGGCAAGGACGGCGACGACCATGCTGCCGACGCCCGCCTTGATGGCGTCGCCCGCACCGCGTTCCTCCCACACCACGGACATGCGCTCGATGGTCATCGCGATGATGACCATCGGGAACAGTGCGACCGACAGGCCCGTGGCCATGCCGAGCTGGTGCGACACGATGCTGATGATGAGCATCAGCAGGACGACCACGATCAGCACGGCGGCGAGCCGCGGGACGAGCAGCAGCCGTAGTCGTTCCAGCAGGAAGCGAATACTCAGGCCCAGTGCAACCAGCACGGTGAACAGGATGATGCCCGATACGAGCATCGTCTCGCGGAACGCGAGCGCAATCAGTACCGGCATGAAGGTGCCGAACGATTCGATCCCGATGACGTTGCGCATGAACACCATGACGAGCGCGCCGATCGGGATCATGATGAGAATGCCGTAGACGGCCTGGGTCTGGATCGGCAGCGCGAACAGCGAGAAGTCGATGAGCCGCGACTCGCGCTGCTCTGCCCGGTGCCTGGCGATCACCATCGCGTCGACGACGTTGCGCTGCACCGCGAAGCTCGCCTCCAGGCGGCTGCCGCCCTCGATGGACACGAGCGGCTGGTTGCCGCGCCACCAGATGAGGTAATTGTCGGGCAGGCCCTCCGCCCCGGTGGACGGGTTGAAGAAACGCCACGATTCGCCGTCGTGAATCTCCAGCCAGGGGACCGGCTGCACGTTGCGTGCCTGCCCGTCGAGCGGAATCGCATGGACCATCCGCGCGGGTATGCGTTCCGAGTTCAGGACGAGGATCGCCCGCTCCACGAACTGGGCGGCGGTGTTGACGTCGGCCAGGAGGAGCTCGACGTTCGGATTCGGGGACGGGTTGTTCATCATCCGCAGCAGGACGGCAGCGAACGAACCCTCGTCCGCCGAATGCTCCCGCACGTCGGACACGATGACGTCGACGGCCGTTCCCAGCGGCTCGTCGATCACGGGCGGAATCGGCAGCGGGGGCGTCAGGTCGGTGTGCTCGCTGTCGCGGTCCGGGTAGACGACGATGCGGTAGTACAGGGTCTGCCTCCCGTCCGCGCGCCGCACCGTCCATTGTGCCCGCCGGTCCACGCCGACGTAGTTGATGGCGAACGCGTAGTTGCGGGAGACGGAGTATTCCTCGAGGGTCCGGAAGCCCGGCGTGAGCGTGGGTATCTGCAGGTCGACGCGAATCGAGCCCGGGCCGCTGTCGAAGCGGATGGTGGTCTCGACCGTCCAGGTGGGCGTCACCTGCTGGTCGGTGAGCGGAAACCCGAGCACTCGCCACTTGTAGGTGAACATCGCAACCCCGAGCACCGTGAGGGTCGCGGCGAGCACCAGCACGTACCGGTTCCTCATGCGGCGTTGCGTGCTGACTGTATCGTTGAGGTCAAACGGCCCCCTTTCGCGCTGCGGCCACCGGGATCCGGCGACGTTCTCGTTCGGGGCGGCGGGAGGCCCCGGCGTTCGGGCCCGCCGATTTTACACGCTTGCGCCCGCCGTCACCCTCCCGGGGCGCCGGCGGGCGGCCGCCCCTCACTGCCCGCGAATGCCGAGGGCGGTTTCGACCATGCGGCGGCGCAGGAGGCCGCTCCTGTTGAACAGGGCCATGCCGGCGCCGCGGAGTGCGGCGATGGGCGCTCCCTGCGCACCGAACAGCCGGTTCAGCGCATCCGTGAAGTTGAGCATCGCCGAGTTCGCGCCGCGGCGGGAGCGCTCGTAGCGCCGCAGCGCCGGCAGATCGCCGGGGTGCTCGCCCGCGAGCACGGCGTCCGACAGGCTGTCCGCCAGCACGACCGCGTCGGCGATGCCGAGGTTCGCCCCCTGCCCCGCCAGCGGATGGATGCCGTGCGCGGCATCGCCGATGAGCGCGAGGCCCGGCTGCACGTAGCGCGCCGCGTGCTGCGCCTTCAGCGGGAAGCTGCCGCGCGGGCCGGCGACTTCCAGCGCGCCGAGCACGAAGCCGCTGTCCGCCGCGAGGCGCTCACCGAGCTCGCCCGCGGGCAGCTCGAGCGCCGCCCGGGCCTCTTCCGGCGCGGTCGACCACACCACCGACGCGCGCCCGTCCAGGAGCGGCAGGAGCGCGAACGGCCCCTCCGGCAGGAAACGCTGCCACGCGGTCTGGCGATGCGGCCGT
>Ga0079224_100003955_pt1 | contig 18953 bp, 21 predicted proteins | sample Stecom2015_FD_80414 | JGI IMG/M metagenome (GOLD analysis project Ga0079224, IMG submission 80414) | Agricultural soil microbial communities from Utah to study Nitrogen management - Steer compost 2015 | ecosystem: Environmental > Terrestrial > Soil > Agricultural land | place: USA: Utah... | reverse complement strand
GTGACAGCTTCCGGGCTGTTTCTGGCAGATCGCTATATGTCGCTACGCCCATACGCTCCATACATCCGTACATGATCGTCTGCACCTGATCGGCACACGCCATTGTTGTTTTCAAGCGCCGATAAGCGGTGCGCATGTCGCCGCGGAGCGATAAATGCTACCCGGAAATTCGCCCTATTGCTGGATCTGGTTTGCCAGCAATGGCTTGGCGCAAACGGCCTGCTGCAAGCGGTTCAGGGAAAGCAGCTTATCAAAAAACGACCTATCGAAAACGACTCAGGGCGAACGGCGCCAGTTCGTTGACGCTTGCCTGACCAGACATGGCGCGTGCCAGCAGCCTGCCTGTGTTTACTGAGCCGGTCAGTCCGAGATGGCCATGGCCGAACCCGGTCCACAGGCCCGGCAAATCTGCGACCGGCCCGATGACCGGCAAAGAGTCAGGCAGGCAGGGCCGATGACCCAGCCAGGTGGTAAAGCCGCTGGTATCCAGGTTGTCCAGCCCTGCAAGCGCATGGTCTTTGAGCAGCAGCGCGCGTTGTTGGTTCATCGGCTTGCCGGTGCCGCCGAATTCAACCGTGCCGGCGATGCGCAACTGGCCTTGCATCGGGTTCATGAAGATCTTGCGATCGGCCAGCACCACAATGCGCGATAGCGTCACACCGGGATGTGGCGCCTGCAAATGGTAGCCGCGCTGGCTTTCCAGCGGCACCGATCGGTTCAGTGTCGCCAGCAGATCGCGCGAACCCATGCCTGCGCACACCACCACATGATCGGCCTGCCATGATTGCTGAGCGCCGTGTAAATGCCACTTGTCATTGCTGCGCCGCAGTTTGCGGATGTCGGCGTTAACAAATGCCACGCCCTGATCGGAGTTCGCTCTGGCCAGGGCTTGCGAATACTGGAACGGGTCGCTCACCCAGCCTTCGTCAGGTAGAAACCAACCGCAGCGATAAGTGTTGCTGACTGCCGGTTCCAGTTCGGCAATGGCGGCGCGGTCTACCGGCTGCATTGCCATGCCGAAGTCGGCCTTGAGCTGCCATGACGCCTTGTCCTTGTCGCGGCTGCCTGCGTCCGGGTACAGGTGTAGCTGGCCGGAGGTTTTTATCAGATGGGCGCAACCGATGGCGCTGGCCAGCTCCGTGTGGTGGCGCACCGATTCCGCCAGCAGGCCATGAAGGGCGGCCGCGATCTGGCGCACGCGTGCCGGCCTTGACGCCGCGATGAAACGAACAAACCAGGGCATCGCCGGCAATAGATAGCCCAGGGGAACATGCAACGCGCTGGTGCTATCCAGCAGCATGGAGGCGGCCTGCCTGATGACCCCGGGCATGGCCAATGGCGCAACCGAGCCTTCGGACAGCGCGCCGGCATTGCCGAAAGAGCATTGTGACCCGGGGGCCTGTGCGTCAAAAACAGTTACCTGCCGCCCTGACTGTCTGAGGAAATGCGCGGTACACAAGCCGACAATGCCGGCGCCGATAATGGCAACTGAGTTGTTTTGCATGGACATGGGTGCTTCTCGATCTGGCCTGATGATGGCGTCCATTGTAACGGCTCAAACGCGGGTAGAATATGCGGATTGAGATAAACTGGCAAGGTCACGGCGTTTTGCACGGCAGGGCCATTTTTGAAACAGGAGTGTTATGCAGACGTTGCCCACTTATGCCGACGTAGTCACCGCAGCGGAGCGCCTGAGCGGATACGCCCACCGCACGCCGGTGTTGCGTTCCAGGACTATCGACGCGCAGCTGGATGCCAGCTTGTATTTCAAATGTGAAAATCTGCAGCGGATCGGGGCATTCAAGTTCCGCGGCGCATTCAATGCCATTGCGTCGCTCAGCGACGCGCAACAGCGTGCAGGGGTGATCGCTTTTTCTTCAGGCAATCATGCTCAGGGCGTGGCGCTGGCCGCGTCTTTGCTTAACGTCAAGGCAACGATTGTCATGCCGCTGGATGCGCCCGCCGCCAAACTGGCGGCCACGCGCGGTTACGGTGCGCAGGTGGTGCAATACGATCGCTATACAGAGGATCGTGTCGCGATTGCCGCCAGCCTGGCGCAAGAGCACGGCTATACGCTGATCCCGCCTTATGATCACCCCAATGTCATTGCCGGGCAGGGGACCGCCACCAAGGAGCTGATGGAAGACACCGGGCCACTGGATCTGCTGTTTGTCTGTCTGGGCGGCGGCGGGTTGCTTGCGGGGTCTGCCCTGGCCGCAAGGGCGCTTGCGCCGGACTGCCGGATCTATGGTGTGGAACCTGAAGCCGGCAACGACGGACTGCAGTCCCTGCGCGCCGGCCACATTGTGCGCATCGACATGCCCCAAACCATTGCCGATGGCGCGCAAACGCAATTTCTGGGCGAGCATACCTTTCCCATTATTCAACGGGAAGTCGCAGATATTCTGACTGTAACCGATGCGCAGCTGGTTCAGACCATGCGGTTTTATGCCGAGCGCATGAAAATGCTGGTTGAGCCCACGGGCTGCCTGTCACTGGCCGGCGCCTGCAATGTGAAGGAGCTGGTGCGCGGCAAGCGTGTAGGCATTATTATCAGCGGCGGCAATGTGGATCTGGCCAATTTCTGCGGATTGCTTGGCCGTGCGTCGGAATGACGGAACGAACCTCTAGACATGCGCGCCGTACAGCCGATCGCTGATAGCCCCACCCCATTGCCGGAATGGCGAATGTTGATGGCCGGGCTGTGTGCCAGCCTCGTGGGCATCGGCTTGGCGCGTTTTGCCTATACGCCGCTGCTACCGGCCATTATTAATGCACACTGGTTTTCTGCTTCTACTGCAGCTTATCTTGGCGCGGCCAATCTGGCGGGATACCTGGCCGGGGCATTGTTCGGTGTCGGGATTGCCCGGCACACCGGGGCATGCGCCGCGCTGCGGCTGATGATGATCCTGGCAACCCTGGCTTTTTTTGCCTGCGCGCTGCCGGTATCGTTTAGCTGGTTTTTTCTGTGGCGCTTTGTATCAGGCGTCTCCGGCGGCGCCTTGATGGTCCTTGCCGCTACATCTATCCTGCCATTCGTGCGGCCGTCGCGTCGCGGGCTTGCCAGTGGCGTGATATTTACCGGGGTCGGGTTGGGCGTGGCCGCATCGGGTACGCTGGTGCCAATGTTGCTGCAACTGGGATTGACGCAAACATGGCTGGGGCTGGGTGTGCTGTCCTTATTATTGACGCTCCTGGCCTGGCCCGGCTGGCCGCCGGCTTCGCCCCCAACGGCTTCGCCAATATCGACACCTGCAGCAGCGACGACGCCTGTCGATGCCGTGTCAAATGCTGACCATCCTGCGGGCGGGGATGGCGACCCGCTGCATACGCAGAGCGTGCCATCGCGCCCCGTATCTGGCGGGACCGGCCGGCGCGGCCTGCATGTGCTGTATTTTGTTTACGGCCTGAATGCGGTCGGGCTGGTGGCGCATATGGTGTTTCTCGTCGATTACGTCGCGCGAGGGCTGGGCTGGGGCGTGAATACCGGTTCGGTTTTCTGGGTGATTTATGGTTTGGGGGCAGTGGCAGGGCCCTTGTGCACCGGTGCAGTGGCCGATCGCATTGGCTATGCTTTAACGCTGCGCGGGGCGTTGTTGCTGCAACTGCTGATGGTGATTCTGCCGATCCTGACCACGGCTCCCGTTTTGCTTGGTATTTCCAGCTTCGCGGTGGGCGCCTTCACGCCGGGCATCGTGCCGCTGGTACTGGGGCGCCTGCGCGAGATGCTGCCGCATTCCCCGTCAGAGCAGAAAACTGCCTGGAGCAGGGCAACCACCTCGTTTGCGCTGATGCAGGCGGCCGCAGCCTACGCAATGTCATTTGTGTTCGCCCATTCCAACGGCCAGTATCTGCTGCTCTTTATGATGGCTGCAGCGGCACTGACCATCGCGTTTGCGATGCTTTTGCTGTTTCCCGGACCCGCGGCGCAACGCTAAGCGCTGCTTCATGGCTGGCCGGGCAAAGCGTGCGAGCATTCGGGTCAGGGCCCTGCCGGTCTGGCTATTGCCGGGCACGCGCCTGTGCCGCGCGAGGCGATGCGGGCTGTTGCTGCGTGATGATAGTTGAGTGCATTGGGCGTCATGCGCTACTGGTCGGCGGGTCGCACCTGTCATGTGCATCACGCGCATTTTTTCAGCGCTGGCCGCACCATAGCCTGGGTGCAGAAGTGGCTCTGCCAGGATCCCTGCGACCGGCCCAACGCCGCTGTTACACTTCTAGTGTGGCTCTGCTTGTCTATGTTATGCGAGTGAAATTACGTTGCATAAACGCCAAATCATTGATTAATTATAAGAAATATTTCTTCTTCCGATCTCCGGCTTGTCTAGTAAATCGACCAGAAAATGGCAAAACTGTCACTGCTATGTCAAATGAAATTAACCGGACTGTCACACAGTTTCCTTAATATGACGGCACTTGAACAGCAGCGACCCGGTATGGCCGGTTGACTGCTGATATCTGCTGCTTGCGGTTGGCTGGTTCCGGTGTAACGCCGCGGTAGCTGCAAATACATAGAGGAATACGATGACTCAGGCAATTCGGGTTCAGAATCTGAACAAGACATTCGGCGCCAGACAGGTGCTGCACGATCTGGAACTGGATGTGGCTCCTGGCGCCATGGTGGCGCTGATCGGCGCATCTGGTTCCGGCAAATCCACGCTATTGCGCCATCTGGCCGGCCTGGCCACGGGTGATCGCCGGGGCGGCGGCGATATACAGCTGCTGGGTCAGCAAATGCAGAAAGACGGCGTCTTGAACCGCAATGTGCGTCGACTGCGTTCAGACATCGGCTATATCTTTCAGCAGTTCAATCTGGTGGGGCGTCTGTCGGTGTTGAAGAACGTTCTGCTGGGCAGTCTGGGGCGCATGTCGCGGGTACGCGGCGCACTTGGTTTGTTCAACAAGGAAGAAGTGAACAATGCCTTGCGGGCGCTGGAGCGGGTAGGTCTGCTGGAATATGCCTATCGCCGCGCCTCAACCCTGTCGGGCGGCCAGCAGCAGCGCGTGGCTATTGCCCGCGCCCTGTGCCAGAAGGCCGAAATCATTCTGGCCGACGAGCCCATCGCTTCGCTGGATCCGGAATCGGCTCGCCGCGTTATGGAGACACTGGCAGATATCAATAAGCGTGACGGCAAAACCGTCATCGTAACACTGCATCAAGTGGATTACGCGGTGAAATACTGTCGCCATGCCGTCGCACTCAAAGGCGGCAAGAAGTATTTCGACGGCCCCATCACCGGCCTGAGCAACAGTTTCCTGAGCGATCTGTACGGCTCGGAAATAGGTACGGCGCTTCTGTTCGGAGAACAGGAGGCACCAAAAACGCCCGTCAGGGATCCGGCGCGCCTGGTTCTGGCAGCTGCTTAAACATTATTACATTAGGAATATTCATGTTCAAATCGACCATTCGCCGCCTTGGCATTTCTCTGTTCGCGCTGGGTATGGGCGCCGCTGCGGTTCAGGCCCAGGAATCGCGGGAACTCAATTTCGGCATTATCTCTACGGAATCTTCCCAAAATCTGAAAACGGTGTGGGAACCGTTTCTGGCAGATCTGTCCAAACAGACTGGTTACAAGGTAAAAGCATTTTTTGCGCCTGACTACGCAGGTATCATCCAGGGAATGCGTTTCGACAAAGTGGATATCGCCTGGTATGGCAATAAATCTGCCATGGAAGCAGTCGATCGCGCCAATGGCGAAGTGATTTACCAGACAGTTGATAAAGACGGTAAACCCGGCTACTGGAGCCTGTTGATCGCTCATAAAGACAGCAAGATCAATTCAGTAAAGGACATGCTGGACAACGCCAAGACGCTGAACTTCAGCAATGGCGATCCAAACTCCACCTCCGGTTATCTGGTGCCCGGCTATTATGTGTTTGCTGAAAACAATGTCGATGCCAACAAGATTTTCAAGCGTTCTGTTAATGGCAGCCACGAAGTGAATGCGCTGTCGGTGGCAAACAAACAGGTCGATGTTGCTACCTTCAATACCGAAGGCATGGAGCGTTTGAACCGGACCAACCCCGATAAGGCAGCCCAGCTCAAGGTTATCTGGAAGTCCCCGCTGATTCCGGCCGATCCAATCGTATGGCGCAAAAATCTGCCCGACGACGTGAAGGCCAAACTCAAGACGTTCTTTGACAGTTATGGCGACAAGCCCGAAGAGCTCAAAGTGCTCAATGCCCTGGCCTGGGGCAAATTCAAGCCTTCGAACAATGATCAGTTGCTGCCTATTCGTCAACTGGAATTGTTCAAAAAGCGGTCGCAAATTGCCGGCGACAGCAAGCTGGATGAACAAGACCGCAAAAAACAGATTGCCGGCCTTGATGAAGAGCTAAGCAAGATCTCTGCCCGCATGAAAGAAATCGAAGGCGCAAACTCGTAAGTTGAGTTGATCATGATGGCGGCCTGCACTGCGCGTGCAGGTTGCCATAAACTGGAAATGAATATGTCTGTATTGACGACAAGCACCAGCCCGATGTCCGGCGCACTGCCCGCGCAGCCGCCGCGCATGACCTGGGCAAAAATGCTGGGATGGGGGCTGTTCCTGCTGTTTCTGGCCTGGGCCTGGAAGGGCGCTGAAATGAATCCGGTCCTGCTGTGGACCGACTCTGGCAATATGGCTACGTTTGCCGCCGATTTTTTTCCACCCGATTTCTCTGAATGGCGCATGTATGCGCGAGAAATGTTGATTACGATCCAGATTGCCGTCTGGGGTACCGTGCTGGCGATTATTTTTGGTATCCCACTTGGCATACTATCCTCGTCCAATCTGGTTCCCTGGTGGATTTGCCAGCCGGTGCGCCGCCTGATGGACGCATTGCGCTCCATCAACGAAATGGTCTTTGCGATGTTGTTCGTGGTGGCTGTGGGCCTGGGACCCTTTGCCGGCACGCTGGCGCTGTTTCTTGGCACGACGGGCGTATTGGCCAAGCTGTTTGCAGAGGCTGTCGAAGCGATTGATCCGGGGCCCGTCGAAGGGGTGCGAGCCACCGGCGCGAGTGCGTTGCAGGAAGTGATATTTGGTGTGATTCCCCAGGTCATGCCCTTGTGGGTGTCGTACGCGCTCTACCGTTTTGAATCGAACGTGCGCTCGGCCACCGTGGTCGGTATGGTTGGCGCAGGCGGTATCGGTGTGTTATTGTGGGAAGCGATCCGGGGCTTCGCTTTCGGACAGACTGCAGCCATTTTGCTCATCATTATTGTGTGTGTGAGCGTGATCGACGTGGTGTCGCAGCGACTCAGAAAATTCTTCGTATGATGGAATAAGGCAGGCAACTGCCTTTTTAAAATGATGAACTTGTCTAGACAAGATGAACCGCTCTATCAGACACTGGCTTCCACTATCCGGGCTGAGTTGTCTATGTATAAACCGGGTGATTTGTTGCCTGGCGAACTGCGGCTGGCCGAGCGCTTTGATGTCAATCGTCATACAGTGCGGCGAGCGCTGGATTTGCTGGTGCAAGAGGGCAATATTATCCGGATCAAGGGCAAGGGCACCAAGGTGCTGACCCGGCCGCTGCTGTATCCGGTGCAGGCCAAATCGGCCTACACCGACCAGTTCTCAGCCATGGGTCATGCCGCTCGGGCGCAATTGCTCAAGGTGTATCGCCGCCCGGCCAACAACGACGAACTGACACAACTGGCCCTGGCCCCAGGCAGCACCGTGCTTGAGTATCGCACCTTGCGATTCATCGATAACGAGCCGATCAGCGTCATGACGCACTTTTTTTCGTCCGGCTACGAAACCTTGCTGCAAGATTACAAACGTGATTCCATGCGTCAGTATCTGAAAGAGCGCGGGTGCGAACTGCAGCGCGCCTCAAGCGTGATCGGCGCCAGGCTGCCGACCATCGACGAAGCCGCGCGCCTGCTGATCCCGCAATCGGCGCCGGTGCTGACCGTTACCACCCTATCCAAAAACCAGCACGGTCATCCCGTGGAATTGACCTTTTCGGTCAGCCGCGCCGACCGTTTTCAATATCAGGTAGTTTTAAACGGAGAACACATATGAAAGCGGACTTTGCTCCGACCGAGCGACAACGCTGGATGCAGGTGCTTGCACGCGCAGATGATGCGCTGGCCGGGTACGAATCCGAGCTAGGCGGTGTGCCTTATCGATGCATACGCAAGCCCGAAACCGGCATGGCCATGGTGCGAGGACGCACGGGCGGCACCGGACAGGCATTCAATCTGGGCGAGATGACGGTGACGCGTTGCGTCGTGCAACTGCAGGACGGTCGTGCCGGGTACAGCTACATTGCCGGACGCAACAAGCGTCATGCAGAGCTGGCCGCGCTGGCCGATGCCTTGCTGCTCGGCGACGAGAACGCAAAACTCATGCAGTCGGTGATCGAGCCGCTTGCGCGCAGTCAGCAACAGGCGCGTCTGGCCAGACAAGCCCAGGTGGCCGCTTCCAAAGTTGACTTCTTTACCCTTCTTCGAGGAGAAAATGAATGACTGCTCCCGTTCTGGTTCCGGCCTTTGCAGATCCTGTGCTTAATGCGCAAATGAGTTTTCGCGCCGCGCTCAAGGCCATGTCCGAACCTGGCCTGATCGCCCGGGCGGACTATGCCGAGGCGCTGGATATGATGCATCCGGCTACCTTTGCCCTGGCGCTGACGCTGTTTGATGACGATACGCAAATATGGCTGAGTCCGGCGCTCGATACGCCCATGGTCCGGGCCAATCTGGCCTTTCATTGTGCCTGCCCCGTGACAGACGAACCGCAGCAGGCCGACCTGGCCATCATGACGGCTGCCGAGGTTGACTACCTCGAACAGTTTCGCCGCGGCACCGATCGCGATCCGGAGTTGTCATGCACGGTGATTGTCCAGCTGGACAGCCTGGAAGGCGGGCGCCCGGTTGCGCTCAACGGGCCGGGTATCGAGTCTGAGCGGGCCGTCACGCTGCCGCTGTGCGAGCGGTTCTGGTCGGCGCGCGATCGCTTAAACGATTTCCCCAGGGGGCTGGATTTTTTTATGACCAGCCAGCGCCAGTTGATGGCTTTGCCACGCAGTACCGTGGCGAGTGTGCTATAGGAGAATACGATGTATGTTGCTGTAAAAGGCGGTGAAACCGCTATTGAAAATGCGCATCGGCTGCTGGATCAGAAACGCCGCGGCGCTACCGACGTACCGCCCTTGTCGCTGGCCCAGATCGCGCAACAGATGCCGCTGGCCGTGGCCCGGGTGATGAGCGAAGGGTCGCTGTACGACCGGGAACTGGCCGCGCTGGCCATTAAGCAGTCGGCAGGCGATTTGCTGGAAGCGATATTTCTGTTGCGAGCCTATCGCACCACGCTGAGTCGCTACTGCGTCAGCCGTCCCCTGCACACCACGAGCATGCAGGTGGAACGACGCATTTCCGCGACTTACAAGGATTTGCCGGGTGGACAACTGCTGGGCCCCACCTTCGACTACACGCATCGTCTGCTGGACTTTACCCTGCAGGCCGAAGGCGAGCCGTCCCCGGCGTCGCAGCAGGGTGATGTGCGGCAGGCTCAGGCTGCTGTTGATGAGCGCGCCGCCACGCAGCAGCCGGCATTGCCGGACGCGCTGCACCCGGATGCAGATGCGCAGGCCGACACTGCCGCAGGTGAAACAGGGCAGGGCTTTCCGCGCGTCCTGGGGTTGCTGGCGCAGGAAGGGCTGATGCGCGAAGAAACGGACAGCGCCCAGCCGGTTCCCGATATTACCCGCGAGCCGCTTGATTTTCCGAGCAACCGGATGCAGCGGCTGCAGGCGCTGGCCCGCGGCGATGAAGGGTTTCTGCTTGCACTGGGCTACTCCACGCAGCGCGGCTATGGCCGTAATCATCCATTTGCGGGTGAGATCCGCATCGGCTTTACCGAGGTCTGGCTGGAACCTGAAGAATTGGACTTTGCCGTCCCGGCAGGAGACATCGAAATCACCGAGTGTGAAATGGTCAATCAGTTTGTCGGCTCCAAAGACCAGCCTGCGCAATTTACGCGAGGCTACGGTTTGGCTTTTGGCTATAACGAACGCAAGGTCATGGGCATGGCCCTGGTCGATCGTGCGCTGCGCGCGGCCGAATACGATGAGGAGATTACCTCGCCCGCGCAACAGGAAGAGTTTGTGCTGATGCATTGCGATAACGTCGAGGCGGCCGGTTTCGTATCACACCTGAAATTGCCACACTACGTGGATTTCCAGGCCGAGCTAGAGTTGATTCGCAAAATGAGAAAACGCGATGCGCAGGCCGGGTCGGACCAGGAACAGCGCCAGGAAACAGAGGCGGGACAGGTTCCGCCACAGAAGGAGAAACGGGCATGAACGCCATTGCAGAACCTTATAACTTTGCCTATCTGGACGAACAGACCAAGCGCATGATTCGCCGCGCGCTGCTCAAGGCAGTGGCCATTCCCGGCTATCAGGTGCCCTTCGGCGGGCGCGAGATGCCGCTGCCCTATGGCTGGGGCACCGGCGGCATGCAACTGACCGCCGCGATCCTGGGGCGCGACGACGTATTGAAGGTGATCGACCAGGGCGCAGACGATACCACCAATGCGGTGTCCATCCGGCGCTTTTTCTCGCGCACTGCAGGCGTTCGCACCACAGTGGATACGACCGAGGCAACCGTCATACAAACCCGCCACCGCATTCCCGAGAAGGCCTTGAACAATGATCAGATCATGGTCTTTCAGGTACCGATCCCCGAACCGCTGCGTTTCATTGAGCCGTCGGAAACCGAGACCAAAACCATGCATGCGCTGAACGATTACGGCGTCATGCATGTGAAACTGTATGAAGACATTGCCCGCTATGGTCATATCGCTACCGCCTACGCCTATCCGGTGCTGGTGGCCGGACGATATGTGATGGATCCGTCGCCGATACCGAAGTTCGATAACCCCAAATTGAACCGCAGCGCCGCGCTCATGCTGTTTGGCGCCGGCCGGGAAAAGCGCCTGTACGCGATCCCGCCTTATACCGATGTGGCCAGCCTGGACTTTGAAGACCATCCGTTCGAGGTGCAGAAATGGGAGCACAGTTGCGCCATTTGCGGATCCACGGAGTCGTTCCTGGACGAAATTATTACAGATGACAAGGGCAGCCGGCAATTTGTCTGCTCTGACACAGACTACTGCGCCCAGCGCGTGGCACAAGCAGAGGTAACACAATGAGTGCATTGCAGCAGGCAATTAACAGTCAGGCGGATCGTCCGATGGCGGACGAGCTGGCCGGCGAACCGCTTTTTCAGGTATCGGATATCGGCCTTTTGTTCGGCCCGGACAAGGGATGCCAGGCGGTCAGTTTCGATATGTATCCCGGCGAAGTGCTGGGCATCGTCGGCGAATCGGGATCCGGCAAGTCTACGCTGCTCAATGTGCTGTCAGGCCGCAGTCAGCCCGATGCCGGCACGATTCATTATCGGCATTCCGATGGCGCGGTGACTGATCTGTATGCGTCCTCGGAGGCGCAGCGGCGCACCTTGCTGCGCACCGAGTGGGGATTTGTCGAGCAGAATCCGCGCGATGGGTTGCGCATGACGGTATCGGCTGGCGCCAATATCGGCGAGCGCCTGATGGCTCAAGGCGTCCGCAATTACGGCGTGCTGCGCGGCGAATCGATGCGCTGGCTGCGCCAGGTGGAAATTGACGAGTCGCGCATTGATGATCTGCCGCGCACATTTTCGGGCGGCATGCAGCAACGGTTGCAGATCGCCCGCAATCTGGTTTCTCATCCACGACTGGTGTTCATGGACGAACCTACCGGCGGGCTGGATGTCTCGGTGCAGGCGCGCTTGCTGGATATGCTGCGTGCGCTGGTGCGCGATCTGGGTCTTGCCGTCATTATTGTGACCCATGATCTGGCCGTGGCCCGACTGCTTGCAGACCGCCTGATGGTGATGCGGCGCTCGCGCGTCGTGGAAAGCGGGCTGACAGACCAGATCCTGGATGATCCACAGCATCCGTACACGCAACTGCTGGTCTCATCAGTATTGCAACCGTGATACTACAGTTGCAATCAACGCATTCGGAGAAATAATGAATACCGTTCTGGAAGTAAATAATCTGTCCAAGACTTTCACGCTGCACCAACAGCAGGGAGTACAACTGCATGTGCTCGACAACATCAGCTTTTCGGTCAATGCCGGCGAGTGCGTGGTGCTGCACGGTCAGTCTGGCGCCGGCAAATCAACGCTGCTGCGTACGCTCTACGGGAACTATCTGCCAGGCGCGGGCTCGATTCGCGTGCTGCATCGCGGCGCCATGACCGAACTGGTCGGCACGGCGCCGCGCCAGATCATGCAAGTACGCCGGGAAACAATGGGCTACGTCAGCCAGTTCCTGCGCGTCATCCCGCGCGTCAACTGCCTGGATGTGGTGAGCGAACCGGCGCTGCTGCGCGGCTGGAGCGCGGAACAGGCCAGTGCGCGTGCTGCCGATCTGTTGACGCGGCTGAACATTCCGCAAAGGCTGTGGTCGCTGGCGCCCAATACCTTTTCCGGCGGCGAACAGCAGCGCGTGAATATCGCCCGGGGGTTCATGGTCAATTGGCCATTGATGCTGCTGGACGAACCGACGGCGTCGCTGGATGAGGCAAATCGTCAGGTGGTGCTGCAGATGATTGGCGAGGCCAGGGCTGCCGGTTCTGCCCTGATCGGCATTTTTCATGATAAGGCTGCACGCGAGGCAGTGGCAGACCGCAGCCTGGATATTGCGACGCGGGAGATGAAACATGTTGCGTGAACGAGTGATTACAAATGCAAAGATCGTGACCGCCAGCGACGTCGTCCGGGGCACTGTGGCCCTGCGTGACGGCCAGATCCATGATGTAAGCGAGGGCAGGAGCACGCTGCCTGCCGCCGAAGACTGGCAGGGCGATCTCGTTATTCCGGGGCTGATCGAGCTGCATACCGATAACCTTGAAAAATACATGAATCCACGTCCTGGCGTAGACTGGCCATCGGAAAATGCGGTATTGGCGCACGATGCGCAAATCGTCGCTGCGGGTATCACTACGGTTTTCGACGCACTCTCTATTGGGGACGTCAACCCTAAGGGACAACGCCTGCTGCAATTGCCCAAAATGGTGCAAGCTATTTCGCATGCCGCCGACCAGGGGCATACGCGGGCCGAACACCGCCTGCATTTGCGCTGTGAAGTCAGTCATGAACGAACCCTGGGTATTTTCGAAGACCTGGTGGGCAATGCGCTGGTGCATCTGGTGTCGGTGATGGACCATACGCCTGGCCAGCGCCAGTTTGTCAAGTACGAAAAATACCGAGAATACTATCAGGGCAAGTATCATCTGAATGATGCCGATATGGATGCCTTTATTGTGTTGCAAAAACAGAATGCTGATCGCTACAGCGAGCGCTATCGTCGCCGCATCGTCGATATTTGCCATGAGCGGGGGCTGTCGCTTGCCAGCCATGATGACGCCACCAGCGAACATGTGCACGAATCTGCCGGCTTTGGCATGACCATTGCCGAATTCCCCACGACCCATGAAGCGGCGGCGCTCAGTCACCAATTGGGCCTGAAAGTGCTGATGGGAGCGCCCAACGTGGTGCGCGGCGGCTCCCATTCCGGCAACATCGCGGCCACCGATCTTGCGCGCAAAGGCGTGCTGGATATTTTGTCCAGCGATTATTACCCGGCAAGCATGTTGCAGTCGGTACGTATCCTTAGCCAGTCTGACCTGGGGATCAGTTTGCCGCAAGCAGTCAATATGGTGAGCCTGGCGCCGGCCCGGTCCGCCAATTTGCCGGACCGTGGCCAGATCAGCCCGGGCTTGCGTGCCGATCTGGTCCAGGTCAAGGATACGGGCAGTCAATTTGTGGTGCAGCAGGTGCTGTGCGAAGGGCAGCGGGTATTTTGATGTCAGGCCTGCTGGTTTACGTCATGGGGCCGTCGGGGGCGGGCAAAGACAGTCTGCTGCAACGGGCGGCCAGCCATGCAGGGTCGTCATTGCGACTGATGAAACGCTATATAACCCGGTCGGCAGAATCCGAGGGGGAAGATGCTTTTTCCCTGTCGCCCGATGCCTTTGATGCGATGGAGGCGCGCGGCGAGTTTGCCATGAGCTGGCGCGCCAACGGCCTGGCCTACGGCATCCCGATAGCGCTTGATGAGTTGCTGGAGCAGGGACATACCGTATTGGTCAATGGTTCCCGCGCCTATTGCGAATCTGCGGTGCAACGCTACCAATCGGTACTGGTGGTGCTGGTGCAGGTCGACCCGCCCCTGCTGCTGGAACGTTTGCTGCAACGGGGACGTGAAAGCCGTCAGGAGATTGCCCGGCGGCTGGCGCGCAACACTGTGCTCGATACGGCATTTATGGACAGATTGCGGGAGCAGGGCGCGCGGCTGGCGCTCGTCGATAACTCCGGCGAACTGGACAGCGCCGTTGCGCAGTTATTGCATACAATTGAACAGGCCACGACACTGGAGCGGCAATGAAATTGACTTTCCTGGGCACCGGCAATTCGGCGCAGATGCCCGTTTACAACTGCGATTGCGTCGCCTGCGCCCGGGCGCGCAGCGATGTTCGCTACGTGCGCCTGCCGTGCAGCGCGTTGCTGCAGGGCACCGCTGGTCAATGGCTGATTGACAGCGGTCTGATGGATCTGACCAGCCGTTTTGCGCCAGGTGCGCTACAGGGCATCTTCCAGACGCACTACCATGCTGACCATGCCCAGGGCCTGTTGCATTTGCGCTGGGGTGTCAATTTGCGTATTGCCGTATACGGCCCTGCCGATGAAGCCGGGTTTGCCGACCTGTATAAGCACCCGGGCATTCTGGATTTTTCCGAGCCATTTTTCGCCTTCGAAGAGCGGCAGTTTGACGGTTTCAGTGTCACCGCATTGCCGTTGCAGCATTCCCGTCCGACCTGCGGCTATCTGATCCGGCCGGATCAGGGCGACAGCCTGGCTTACCTGACCGATACGCAAGGTCTGCCCGAGCAGGTAGAGCGCTTCTTACGCGCCGAACGCCCTGCTCATTGTGTGCTCGATTGCTCCTATCCACCCACACCAGAGCCCGGGCGTAATCATAACGATCTGAATCAGGCTCTGGCGATCCATGCCGCCATTGGCGCCGGGACCACCTGGCTGACCCACGCCGGCCACGAACTGGACCGGTACCTGATGGCTCATTCCGAAGCCCTTCCTTCAAATGTGCGCCAGGCATTTGATGGTGACCAGATTCAGCTATAAGCCTTGGATTGCCGCCGGGCCCGACCTGGATGGTCTTGGCCTTCGTCCCGATTGCGCCGGCACAGAGTGGCTGTTCCGGCTCATGCCGGACAGCCTGATCCGGCGTTCTGCGCACGGCGATGTCCGCTTCGTCGGTCATGGCGGCTTGCCGTCACGGGCGATGATGTCCGGAGTCGGCCACGCAAGAACGCGCACGACTCCCTGTGCTTTTGATATATATTAAGGCGACTGTCAGCCAATGTGTACTAATATAAACGAGAAATATTCTCATTTACTTTTCTCATTGATGGACATATACGTATGATCAAAAAAATAGCCCTGGCCAGTGCCGGTGCAGCGCTGGCTCTGTCATTGTCTGCGCAGGCTGCCGAGTATCCTATCGGCAAACCCCATATAAAAAACGGCATGGAAATCGCCGCCGTCTACCTGCAGCCAATTACCATGGAGCCGGCAGGAATGATGCGCGAGGCCAAGGATTCCGACATTCACCTTGAAGCGGATATTCACGCGACAGCCGACAACAAGAACGGGTTCGAAGAAGGTGCATGGATGCCGTACCTGGACATCAAATACAAGCTGGAAAAACAAGGCGGCAAGGTTCAGGAAGGCCCGCTTATGCCGATGGTCGCCAACGATGGTCCGCATTATGGCGACAATGTAAAGTTGCAGGGGCCCGGCAAATACAAGCTTACGTTCATTATCGGCTCGCCCGAATCCGGCAAAATGACCCACTTTGGCCACCATACCGACAAGGAAACCGGCGTTGCGGCCTTCTGGAAGCCATTTGAAGTCGAGTACGAGTTCACTTATGCCGGTACAGGCAAAAAAGGCGGATATTGATCATGGTCAAACGCGCGCTGGCAATGGCCGGTCTGGCGCTTTCCCTGACGCTGGCCCAGGCGCTGCTCGCAGAAAGCGTCCGGGCCGAGACGCCAACCTTTACCCTCACGTTCAAGGAAGACGGCACATTCGAGCCACAACGGCTTGAGGTTCCCGCCGGCCGTTTCAAGATCAATCTCGTCAACGAAAGCAAGGTGCCGGTCGAGTTCGAGAGCCTGCCCCTGCGCAAGGAAAAAGTGCTGGGGCCGGGCCTGTCCTCCTTCCTTGTTTTCAAAATAGCCAAACCCGGCGAATATCCGTTTTTTGACGACTTCCACCAATCCGTAAAAGGTACGCTGGTGGTCAAGCCTGCCCAATAGTTCAACAAGTTCAACATTCGCTCATAAGGAATCAAATTGGATCAAGTGGCATTCATTGTCTGGCGTGAAAGCGTTGAAGCCTTGCTGGTGGTGGGAATTCTATACACCTGGTTGCGCGCGTCTGCCGACGGACGGCGCGGCCTGCCCTGGCTGTGGGGCGGCGTGGCTGCGGGGCTGATGCTTGCCGTCGCGCTGGCGTTGGTGTTCATGGGGGTCTCCACCTGGCTGTCCGATACGGGACAGGAGTGGTTCCAGGCCATCATGGCGCTGCTTGCCTGCGGGCTGGTGGTGCAAATGGTGTTGTGGATGAAAAAACATGGCCGGCGTCTGAAAAGCGATCTGGTCAGCGGTGCCGCGGTCAATGTGCGGCGCAATAGCTGGTGGGGGTTGTTGATTCTGGTCATGATCGCCGTGGCCCGGGAAGGCAGTGAAACGGTTGTCTTTCTGTGGGGCACCGTATTGGCCGGTGCTCAGCAGGATCAGGGTCTGGCCCTGGCGGCAGCCGGTGTCGGCGGATTCCTGCTGGCGCTGCTTACATTCTATATTTTGCAGTTGGGAGGCAAAGTCATTACATGGCGTCGCTTCTTTCAAATCACTGAAATTCTGTTGCTGTTGCTGGCTGGTTCCCTGCTCATGAACGGCATGGATCACCTGATCTCGCTTGACGCCGTTCCAACGCTGGTAGATCCCCTGTGGGACACCAGTACGCTACTGGACGACAGCAGTGGCGTTGGCAAAGTCCTGGCCGATTTTGCCGGTTACCGGGCCATGCCGTCGCTCACGCATGTGATGATTTTTGCCCTGTACTGGCTGCTCATTGCATTGCTATATCGCTGGCTTCGTCCTGCGGTAGCGCCTGCAATGGTTTCATCGCATGGCTGACGCCTGCGGCCATGGCGTCTGCATGTGTTGCTAAAATTTCAGGCGTCCCGGGTCAGTTGACCAGGGCGTCTGGTCATTCTTCTTCTGCCCACTTGAGTGGGTTCGCTCTTCAAGGGTTTGCGCCATGAGCGCCATGTTTCAATCGTTTGCCTATCGGTTATCGACATTCCTGCGAGATCATAAAAAGCTGCTTCGCAATATGCAGTGGTGCGTGGTCGCCGTTTACTTCTTTCTTATTCTTGTTCCCGCTGCACTGCCGCTGCCTGGCAACACAGCGCACATTTTTTCCAATCTGACTGTTTTTGCCCAGTTTGCCTTTTGGGGCATCTGGTGGCCCTTTGTGCTGGTCTCCATGCCCCTGATGGGGCGGGCATGGTGCGGGTGGTTCTGTCCTGAAGGCATGCTCAGCGAGTGGGCCAGCGAGCATGGTCGGGGGCGGGCCATTCCTAAATGGATGCGCTGGGGCGGCTGGCCATTTGTCGCTTTTGCCCTCACCACTATTTATGGCCAGCTGGTCAGCGTCTATCAATACCCCTGGGCGGTGCTTGCCGTGCTGGGCGGTTCGACGGCGGCGGCGATGGTCGTTGGCTTTTTGTATGGTCGTAACAAGCGCGTCTGGTGCAAGTATCTGTGCCCGGTCAACGGCGTATTCCAGTTGTTGGCCAAACTGGCGCCCTGGCATTACAAAGTCAGTGAAGACGCCTGGCGTCACCCGGTTCGTCGCATCGAGAGAATCAATTGCGCGCCCCTGGTACCCCTGCGGCATATGCAGGGCGCCAGCGATTGTCATATGTGCGGACGTTGCGCCGATTATCGCGGTGCGATTGCGCTCACTCCCCGCTCACCCGAAGAGGAAATCGTAGAGGTGGCGCAAACCGGCGGCTGGCAGACAGCCCTGATCGTATGGGGCCTGATGGGTATTGCCGTGGGCGCCTTCCTGTGGAGCGCCAGTCCCTGGTTTGTCAGCCTGAAGCAGGCCATGGCGGAATGGCTGGTCAATCGTGATGTTTTCTGGCCGCTGGAGCAGAACGCGCCCTGGTTCATTCTGACTCACTATCCGGAAGTGAATGATGTTTTCAGCTGGCTCGACGGCTTTACCATTGTGCTGTTCATCTTTGGTACCGCGCTGGTGACCGGCGGGGCGTTGTGGTTGAGCCTGCAGTGCATACAGAAAGTGGTGGGCGCAACATTGATCGATGCCGTCGATACCGTTGCGCAGGCGCTGATCCCGGCAGCCGGGGTCGGTGTTTTCCTGGGACTGTCCGCGACCACGATTACGTTGTTGCGCAATGACGGCATTGCGACCGGCTGGGCGGGACCGGCACGCCTGACATTATTGTTTCTTTCCCTGCTATGGTCATTGCGTCTGGCCTGGAAAATTCTGCAACGACATCAGGTGCCGCTGCGGCAGCGCCTCACCTGTATGCTGTTATTGATGGCGGGTCTGGCGCCGTTTACCCATGCCTGGCTATTGTTCTTTGTGATCTGGTAAAAGGCGTGGCGAGCGGGTGCGAGGTATGTTGCGCTGTCGCCGCTACAGGCGCCCGTTTACGCGTATCAGGCGCAGGCAGGCGTATCCGGTCAGGCGCAACAGAACCGGCAGCATAAAATCAGCATGAGACACCCGGTATGCATGATCAGACAGATACAGCCCGGATTTAAATTGAGCAGATATCAACCACCGG
>Ga0079224_100003954_pt1 | contig 18957 bp, 22 predicted proteins | sample Stecom2015_FD_80414 | JGI IMG/M metagenome (GOLD analysis project Ga0079224, IMG submission 80414) | Agricultural soil microbial communities from Utah to study Nitrogen management - Steer compost 2015 | ecosystem: Environmental > Terrestrial > Soil > Agricultural land | place: USA: Utah... | reverse complement strand
CGGCTGCGGCGACCCCGGCGCCACCATGCGCCGCTTCGTCGAGGAGATCAGCGACGAGGACCGCGCCCGGCTCCTCGACGCGCTCACCGAGCTCACCGGGCTCCGCCCGGCGGACCGGGCCGCCGCGGTCGGAGACTAGCGCCTCGGGGAGCGCGCGGCAGGGCGCCCGCCCTCGCCTTGGCGGTCGGCGCGGCCGGGGCGCCGGACGCTCCGCCGCCCCCGCAGCCCCGGGACCGCCGTCCGGAGCCGGCGGCCGGCGGGGGCGGCGTCCGGCCCGGGGGGGAGCGGCCCGTCTATGCTGCCGGGTGTGGAAGAACCCCTTGTCGAACGGATGCGCGGCTACGGCGAGACGATCTTCGCCGAGATGAGCCGCCTGGCCGCCGAGACCGGATCGATCAACCTCGGGCAGGGCTTCCCGGACACCGACGGGCCCCGCTCGCTGCTGGATGCCGCCGCGGAGCACATCCGCGCCGGGGTCAACCAGTACCCGCCCGGCCCCGGCCGGCCGGAGCTGCGCACCGCCGTGGCCGAGGACCGCGCCGCCCGGTACGGCCTGTCCTACGACCCCGACGGCGAGGTCTACATCACCGTCGGGGCCACCGCCGGCATCGCCGCCTCGGTGCTGGCGCTCGCCGGACCCGGCGACGAGGTCGTGCTGTTCGAGCCGATGTACGACTCCTACGCCGCGGTGGTCTCGCTGGCCGGCGCCGTCCGGCGGCCCGTCCCGCTGCGCCCCGGCGCCGACGGCCGGTTCACCTTCGACCCCGACGAGCTGCGCGCCGCGGTCGGCCCGCGCACCCGGCTGATCATCGTCAACACCCCGCACAACCCCACCGGCACCGTGCTCACCCGGGCCGAGCTGGAGACGGTGGCCGCGCTCTGCCGCGAGCACGACCTCGTCGCGATCACCGACGAGGTCTACGAGCACCTGGTCTACGACGGCGCCGAGCACGTCCCGCTCGCCGCGCTGCCCGGCATGCGCGACCGCACCGTCTCCGTCTCCTCGGTCGGCAAGACCTTCTCGGTCACCGCCTGGAAGACCGGCTGGGTGACCGGCCCCCGGCCGCTGGTGCGCGCCGTGCAGACGGTCAACCAGTTCCTCACCTTCTCCGCCAACGGCGCCCTCCAGCTGGCCATCGCCGAGGCGATCCGCGGCGAGCAGGACTGGATCCGGGCCCAGCGCGACGCGCTCCAGGCCAAGCGGGACCGGCTCTCCGCGGGCCTGGCCGACGCCGGGTTCGGCGTGCTGCGCCCGGAGGGCACCTACTTCGTCATGGCCGACGTGCGCCCGCTCGGCTACACCGACGGCGTGCAGCTGGCCCGCGCCCTGCCGGTCGAGGCCGGCGTCGCCTGCGTCCCGGCGCAGGTGCTCTACGACGACGTCGACGAAGGCCGGCACCTGGTCCGGTTCGCCTACTGCAAGCGCGACGAGGTGCTCGACGAGGCGGTGCGCCGTCTCACCGGCGCCTTCGCCGCCGGCCGATCCGCCCCCGAGGGAAGAAGAGAAGACGCCCCGTGACCGCACGCACCGCCCCCGCCATGCCCGCCGACCTGCGCGCCGCCGCAGAGGCGGCCAAGGGATTCATGCCGGCCGACGAGGGCGAGGCCCTCTACCGGACGGCCCTGGACTACGCCGCGCTCGGCCCGGTCCTGGAGGTCGGCACCTACTGCGGCAAGTCCACCGTCTACCTGGCCGCCGCGGCCCGCGCGGCCGGCGGCACCGTGGTCACCGTCGACCACCACCACGGCTCCGAGGAGCACCAGGAGGGCTGGGAGTACCACGACCCGTCCCTGGTCGACCCGCGCACCGGCCGGCTGGACACGGTGGGAGAGTTCCGCGGCACCATGGCCGCCGCCGGGGTGGAGGACGTGGTGATCGCGGTGCTCGGCCGCTCCGCCGACGTCGCCCGGATCTGGGGCACCCCGCTCGGCATGGTCTTCATCGACGGCGGCCACACCGAGGAGGCGGCCCAGGCCGACTACGCCGGCTGGGCCCCGCACGTCGCCCCCGGCGGCGCCCTGGTCATCCACGACGTCTTCCCCGACCCCGCCGACGGCGGCCGGCCGCCGTACAACGTCTACCGGCGGGCCCTGGACTCCGGGGCCTTCACCGAGGTCCTGGCCGAGGGCTCGCTGCGGGTGCTGCGCCGCACCGGCGACGGCGTCTGACCCCCCCGCGCCGCGGCGGCCCCGCCCAGGGCGCGGGGCCGCATCCCCGTTGCGTGCGCGCGCGAGCCCCGGAACGCATAGGCTGCGTTCCGGGACCACGACACACGACGGCCTCCACCGGCCGGACAAGGGGTGCATGCACAAGTGGCGAGCAACGGCGCTGCTGCGCGGATCGTTCAGCACACACTCGACAACGGGCTCCGCCTGGTCACGGCCCCCGCGGCCACCGGCCAGGTCGCCGCGGTCAATCTGTGGTACGGAGTCGGTTCGCGCCACGAGGTGCCGGGCAAGACCGGCTTCGCCCACCTCTTCGAGCACCTGATGTTCCAGGGCAGCGGCAACGTCGCCAAGGGCGAGCACTTCGACGCGATCGAGCGGCTCGGCGGCGAGATGAACGCCTCCACCTCCACCGACCGCACCAACTACTTCGAGACCGTCCCCGAGCACGCCCTGGACCTGGCCCTGTGGCTGGAGGCGGACCGGCTGGCCACGCTGCGCGACGGGATGACCCAGGAGGTGCTGGACAACCAGCGCGACGTGGTCAAGAACGAGCGCCGGCAGCGCTACGACAACGCGCCCTACGGCACCGCGCTGGAGCGCATCCTGCGCCTGGGCTACCCCGAGGGGCACCCCTACCACCACCCGACCATCGGCTCGATGGCCGACCTGGACGCCGCCGACCTCGACTACGTGCTCTCCTTCCACAAGCTGCACTACGGGCCGGACAACCTGGTCCTCACCGTGGTCAGCGACCTCGACCCGGCCGACGTCCGGGAGCGGGCGGAGCGCTACTTCGGCGCCGTCCCGGCCCGCACCGAGATCCCCACCGCCCCCGACGCCGCGCTGCACGGCCCGATCGGCGGCCCGGTCCGGGAGACCGTCGTCGAGGCGGTCCCCGCCGCCGGAGTCTTCCAGGGCTACCGGGTGGCGCCCTACGGCGAGCGCGAATTCGACGCGATGCACCTCGCCTCGGCCGTCCTCGGCCAGGGGCAGGGCAGCCGGCTCTACCGCCGGCTGGTCATCGAGCGCGAGCTGGCCGCCCCGGGCGACGCCGCCGACATCATCCCGTTCCGCTACACGCCCAGCCTGATGCTGGTCAACACCATCGCCCGGGAGGGCGTCAGCGGCGACGAGCTGGAGCAGGCCGTCCTGGAGGAGACCGAGGCGCTGGCCGGCGGGATCACCGAGGAGGAGCTGGACCGGGCCCGCGCGGTCCTGGAGCGGGACCACCTCCAGGCCATCTCCACCCCCTCCGGGCTGGCCGACGAGCTCGGCGCCTGCACCCAGCTGTTCGGCGACCCCTCGCTCGCCTTCACCTGGCCGGACCGGTGGACCGGGATCACCGCGGCGGAGGTCGCCGAGGCCGCCGGCCGGCTGCTGGTCGCCGAGAACCGCCTCACCGTCCGCTTCGACCCCGAGAACGCGGAGCGGGCGGCCGAACCCGCCGCCTGAGCCGCCGCGCACGCCCAGCCGCCCAGCACACAAGAGAGAGCCGTCGTGAGCCAGCTGCAGCCCCGCCCCGTTCTCGGTGACCCCAAGCCCTACACCTTCCCGGAGCACACCCGCCTCGCCGTCGGCGGCGGCGAGATCGTCGCCATCGACGTGCCCGGCCAGAAGTACGCCTCCATCCGCCTCGTCCAGCCCTTCGGCGGGCTGAGCGACCCCGCGGACCGCAAGGGCGTCGCCATGCTCACCGCCGAGTCGCTGGAGGACGGCGTCCAGGGCGACAACTCCCTGGCGCCCGCCCTGGAGCGGCACGGCGCGGACTGGATCTGCTACGCCACCTGGGACAGCTTCGTCACCGGGGTGGACGCGCCGACCACCCGGATCGGCGACGCCACCGCGCTGTTCGCCGAGGCGGTGCGCGGCCCGGCGCTGCGCGACGAGGACGTGCTGCGCCGCCGCGAGCAGCTGCTCGAAGGGTTCTGGCTGGAGGCCTCCCGGCCGTCCCGGCTGGCCATGCGGGCGATCGGCAGCCAGCTGTTCAGCGGCCGCTACGCCACCCCGATCAGCGGCGCCCCGGTGGCCCTGCAGGGCGTCGAGCCGGAGATGGTCCGCGAGTTCCACGCCGGCACCGTCGCGGCGAGCGCCGGCACCCTGGTCGTCGTCGGCGACCTGTCCGGCGTCGACCTGGAAGGGCTGGGCCGGACCGTGTTCGGCGGCGCCGCCCCGGTCGCCTTCCCCGAGCCGGTCGCGCCGGCCCCGGCCCCCGGGGAGCTGCCCCGGGTGCTGCTGCTGGACCGCCCCGGCTCGGTGCAGTCGGCGCTGATCCTGGCGCAGCGCTCGCCGTCCCGTGCGCAGATCGACCTGCCGCGCGCCGAGGGCATGAGCGAGGTGCTGGGCGGCATGTTCACCTCCCGGCTCAACCAGAAGCTCCGCGAGGAGCTCGGCTACACCTACGGTGTGGGCAGCCGGTTCGACCTGCGCCGGGACAGCGGCGTCTTCCTGATCAGCACCCAGGTGGACACTCCCACCACGGCGCCCTCGCTCACCGCGACGCTGGAGGAGATCCGCCGCTTCAAGGCGGACGGCGCCACCGGGAGCGAGCTCGCCGCGGTCCGCCAGGCCAACACCGTCGGCCTCCCGGTGACCTACTCCAACGCCCGCAGCCTGGCCCACGCGCTGGTCGAGATGGTCGTGCACGACCTGCCCGCCGACCACGTCGACCGGCTGCGGGCCGGCTACGAGGCGCTCACCGCCGAGGACCTGCGCTCGGCCGCGGAGGACTACCTGGACCCGGCCGAGATGGCGGTGATCGTGGTCGGCGACGCCGCCTCGCTGAAGGCCCCGCTGGGCGAGGCCGGGTTCGGCGAGGTCGACGTGCGCGAACCGGAGAACCTCTGGAACTGATCGGCCCCGGCCGGCGTCGTAAATCGGTGACGCCGGCCGGACCGGCCCCGCCCACCGGTTTGAACCGTGTGCTGTGGCGCATACATTTCGGGGAGAGCCGGATCACGGAATGCAGGGCGTCCGATCGGACATAACAGAACCGAAGCCAAGTGGTCGTGATCCGGCAACCGCCAGTTCGGACGCCCATTCGAGCTGATATAACGATTGGTCCGAGCATTGGTCGACGCCGCCGTCGACGCGACCGCGAACCGCCCGCAGGAGGCCGCGATGGCCCTCGAACAGACCCGCTGAGTGACCGTGTCCTCCATCGAGAACCCAGAGACAGAGCGGCCCGACCCCTCGTCCGACTCCGCACGCCCGGCCACCCTCGAAGCCGGGCCCCAGGAGCGTGTGCTGAAGGGGCGCTACCGGATGCGGGAGGAGATCGCCCGGGGCGGCGTCGGCACCGTCTGGCGCGCCACCGACCTCGTCCTCGACCGCGAAGTGGCGATCAAAGAGCTGCGCCTGCCCACCGACCTCTCCTCCGACGAGCGCGACCAGCTGCTGCGCCGCACCACCCGGGAGGCCCGGGTCGCCGCCCGGCTCACCCACCCCGGCGTGGTCACCGTGCTCGACGTGGTGGACGAGGACGACCGCCCCTGGATCGTCATGGAGCTCGTGGTGGCGAGCACCCTGGCGGAGATCCTCGACGTCGCCGGACCGCTGCCCTACCAGCGGGTCGCCGAGATCGGCCTGCAGCTGATCGACGCGCTCAAGGCCGCGCACGACGAGGGGATCGTGCACCGCGACGTCAAGCCGGACAACGTGATGATCAGCGAGGCCGGCCGCGTGGTGCTGACCGACTTCGGGCTGGCGGCGTGGGCGGGGGAGTCCGCGCTGACCACCTCCGGGCGGATCATCGGCTCGCCGTCCTACATCCCGCCGGAGCGGGCCAAGGCCGGCCCGGTCGGCCCCGAGTCCGACCTGTGGTCGCTGGGCGCCACCCTCTACACCGCGGTCGAGGGCCACCCGCCCTACGACCGCAAGGGCTACATCCGCATCCTCAAGGGCGTCGAGCTGGAGGAGCCGCCGGTCGCCGAGCACGCCGGCCCGCTCGCCCCGGTCCTGGCCGGCCTGCTGCACGTCAAGCCGGCCGACCGGCTCACCGCGGACAACGCCGCCAAGATGCTGCGGATCGCCGCGCTCGCCCCCTGGGCGCCGGAGACCAGCCCGGAGACGGCCGCCCGCTCCGCCGCGGAGACCGGGGCCAACCCGGTCGTCCCGCCGCAGAAGCAGGGGAGCGGCGTGCAGACCGCGCCGGCCGAGGGGGCCGAGGACGCCGGGGAGGACAAGGACACGGAGGAGACCGCCCGCGACTCCGCCCGGGAGCACTTCCGCCAGGGCGCGCACGTGCTGCGCAACTCGCTCCAGGAGTCCGTCTCCGACCTGCAGGATTCGGTCTCGGAGTCGGTGAGCAACCTGCACGAGCGGCTGCAGCGGCACCGCCCCGAGGCGGTGGGGCAGCTGCTCACCTCCATCCGGGAGTCGACCGACACCCTCGGCCTGACCAGCTCCGGCAAGCACCGCGGCGGCACCCGGCTGCCGGTCGTCATCGGCGTCGGGCTGGGCGTCCTGGCGCTGCTCGCGGTGGTGCTGTGGGCTCTGCTGTTCCGCTGACCGCGGGAGGGGCGCCGTTCCGCTGACCCGGGGAGGGCCGGGGGAGCCGCCGGCCGCGGACGGGCGGGGGAGCGACGACGAAGGCGCAGGCGGCCCGCCGCCTGCGCCTTCGTCGTCTGCCCGGTCGTAGGGCCGGCGGGATTCGAACCCGCACTGGACCGCCCCTAAAACGGTTGCCTCTGCCGGTTGGGCTACGGCCCCGTACGCGGCCGCCCCGGCCCGTGGGGAGAGGACTCCCGCGGGCGCCCCGGGGGCCGCCGGTGTCGAGAATGGCAGCTCCGGGGGAGGGACCGCAACTCGGTCGCGGCCCCGCGCCCCGGCCCTCCGGAGCGCGGCGCTACAGCCCGAGCTCGCGCTTGATCCGGTCCACGTGGCCGGTGGCCTTCACGTTGTAGAAGGCCTTCTGCACGGTCATGTCCGGGCCGACGACGAAGGTGGAGCGGATGACGCCCTGCACCACGCGGCCGTAGTTCTTCTTCTCGCCGAAGGCGCCGTAGGCCTGCAGGGCGGTCTTGTCCGGGTCGCCGAGCAGCGGGAAGGTCAGGCCCTCCTTGTCGCGGAAGGCGGCGAGCTTCTCCGGGGCGTCCGGGGAGACGCCGAGCACGGTGAGCCCCGCGGAGTCGAAGGCCCGCAGGTTGTCCCGGAAGTCGCAGGCCTCCGTGGTGCACCCGGGGGTCATCGCCGCGGGGTAGAAGTAGACGACCGCGCTGCCGCCGGAGGCCTTGACCACCTCGCTCAGCGTCACCGGGTTCCCGTCGGCGTCGGGGAGGGTGAAGTCGGGGGCGGTGTCGCCCGGCTGCAGGCGCGCGCTGGTGTCGGTCACGGGACTGTGTTCCTCTGCTGTCCGTGGTGGCTGGGTCTGACCGCCCCAGCCTATTGCCGGGGGGCGGCCGGGAGGCGAGGGGGCGCGGGATGCAGGGGAAGCGTCCGGGATCGCATAGGGTTGTGCGGATTCCGGATCGCCGCCGGGCGCCCCCGCCGCGGCGCGGCCCCCTCCCCGGGCGCCGCCCGGCGCGGAGCCGCCCGCCGGGGCACCGGCACCGCCCCCGGCGGCCGGCCGCGGACGTCCCCGTCCCCGGAGATCCGGAACGCGGCGGCCCCTCTTGTGGCCGCCCGCCGGATGCGTAGACTCATCCGTCACACACCTCGACCGGAACCCCTACCCGCCCGGGAGCGCACCGACGATGGCCGAATACACCTTGGACGACGTCCGGGAGCGCACGTGCCGCCCGCGCGACTCGTGGTGGACGGTGGCCTTCGTCGACCCCGCGGCGGTCCGGCTGGTGCGCCTGGCCGCCAACCGCACCCGGATCACCCCCGACCAGCTGACCGTGGCCGCGCTCTTCTTCGGCCTGGGCGCGGCGGCCTGCTTCGCGATGGGGACGCCGGGCTTCCTGGTCGCCGGCGCGCTCCTGTACTACCTGTGCTTCCTGCTGGACTGCATGGACGGAAAGCTCGCCCGGCTGACCGACCGGGAGTCGATGTTCGGCTCCTGGATGGATTACGTGTTCGACCGGTTCCGGGTGCTGGTGTGCGCGGTCGCGCTGATGGGCGGCCAGTACGTGGTCGGCGGCCAGGTGGTCTTCGTCTGGATGGCGCTGGCCGTGGTCTCCGCGGACATGCTGCGCTACCTCGACGCGCTCCAGGTGTACAAGATGCGCCGGGAGATGCGCTCCCGGATCGCCGGTGTGCTGGAGCGGGCCCGCGCCGAGCTGTCCATGCTGGTGGACGAGGGCAGAGACGGTGCGCCGGGCGCGGGCCAGCGGCCGATGAGCGACCAGGGCGAGCAGGCCGTGCTGCGGCACGGGATCTCCGTGCTGGAGCAGATCCTGCGGACCCAGACCGAGAAGGAGAGCCGCCAGGACGCGGTCGCCGGCAAGCACCCCGACGTGCACCTGGTCCGCCCGCTGCCCAGGGTCGACCTGCACCAGGAGTTCCGCAGCCGGTTCCCCTGGTACCAGCGGGTCTGGGACGCGCTGCGGGCCCGCCGGATCCGCACCCACCTGGTGAGCGGGATCGAGTTCCAGATGGCGGTGTTCGTGCTGGCCCCGCTCGCCGGAGTGGTCTCGGCTGCCGCGATCGTCTGGATCACCGCGATAGCGGGTGTTTTGCTCCTCGCCTTCGAGATCGCGATCGTCTATAAACTGTGGTTGTCCACGCGGGACTTCTTCCGTGTCGTGGACGGGATCGAAGGCGCGTTGGGATTCACGGGGCCGCATGAGGGGGCGTCGGCCCTGGGGCCGGTCGCGGACTCCTCACAGGCGACCCTGCGGTAGCGGAAGGAAGCGCTTTATGGAGGCAAGCGGCCCCGCGGGGGCCCGCCGTGACCCGGCCGGCGTCCAGGCCGAGATCGAGCAGGTGCAGCGGAGGCTCGCCGCCACGTTCGACGAGCTCACCGACCGGACCCGGCCGGCCAACCTCGCGCGGCGCGGCGTCGAGCGGCTGCGCGGCGCCGGCGAGCGCCTGGTCGACGAGGCCCGCGCGCTGGCGACCGGCGATGCGGTCCGGGTCGACAGCCGGGTCGAGGAACCCCCTCAGGGCAGTGTCCGGCTCAAGGGCGAGGACGAGGTGGTCTCCACCTATTCCACCCGCGGCCAGCTCCCGCCGGAGGTGCTGATCCTCGGCGCCGGGGTGGGGGTCGCGGTGGTCGTCGGCGTGGTCGCGCTGGTGCGCCGCAAGGCCAGGCGCGGGCGCTGACCGCCGGTCCGGCGGCGGACTCGCGGGGCGGGGAGGGGCGCGGCCCCTCCCCGCCCCCGCGCGTGCCCCGGGTTCAGAGGAAGGTCCGGCCCTCGCCCCGGTAGGTGGGGACGGTGCGCACCACGCGGGCCTCGTCGGTGCCGAGCCCGTCGATCAGGTGCAGCTCCGCGAAGCGCTCGCACAGCTCGCCGGCCTTCGCGTGCCGCATCCACACCCGGTCGCCGACGGCGAGCCCGTCGGCGGCGGGACCGACCAGCGGGGTCTGCACCTCGCCGGGGCCCTCGGTGGGGCTGTAGGCCAGCCCCTCCGGCAGGTAGGGCAGGGGGAGCCGGTCGGCGCCGGCCGCGCCGGAGGCCGGGTAGCCGCCGCCGAGTGCGGTGGCCACGCCGGGGGCGGGGCGGCGCACCACGGGCAGCGCGAACAGCGCGGCCGGCCGGCGCTCGGTGCCGGTGTAGTGGTCGAACAGGTGCGGCTGGTACAGGCCGGAGCCCGCGGCGACCTCGGTGACGGCCGGCTCCCGGCTGGTGGTGTGCAGGCTGCCGGTGCCGCCGCCGTTGACGAAGCGCACCTCGGCGACGCCGCGCACCGCCTCGACGATGGCGGCGCGCCGCGCGGCCAGCTCGCGGCGGGACCGGTTCTGGACCCAGCGCAGCGTCCGGCCGTAGAGCGGGCGCCCGGGAGGGGCGTCGCCCACGCCGGCGATCTGCGCCTCGTAGGCCATCAGGCCGTCCAGCCGGAGCTGCGGCCGGCGGAGCACGGCCCGGGCCAGCGCGGCGGCGTGCGCGGGGGTGCGCAGCGGCGACCGGTGCGCGCCGATCCGCATCCGCGGGCCGAGCGGCTGCCAGCTGGTGTCCACGTCGATGCAGACCTTGATCGGCCGCACCGGGTCGGGGGCGGCCCGGGTGATCAGGTCGAGGTGGGCGACGGAGTCGGCCATCAGCGTCACGGATCCGGCGGCGCGCGGGTCGGCGGCCAGTTCGGCGATGGCGGCGGTGTCGGTGGTGGGGTAGGCGACCAGGACGTCGTCGCTGACCGCCCCGTCGGGGTCGGCGGCGAGCCAGAGCGCCTCGGGGAGGGTGAAGGCCATGACGCCGGCGAACCCGGGGAGTCCGAGCGCCTCCCGCAGCAGGGCGCGGCAGCGGACGGACTTGCTGGCGACGCGGATGGGGGTGCCTCCGGCGCGCTCGGCCAGGTCGGCGGCGTTGGCGCGGAACGCGGCCAGGTCCACGACGGCGAACGGGGCGGTGAGCTCCCGGGTCGCCGCATCGTAGCTTTCGCGAGGGCTTCTCATATCCGGAGCATCCCACACTTTTGTGAAAAACATTCATGTATGTCCGGGGTGCGTGCGCGGGGGCCGGAGGGAAATGTGGCATCGCACCGGATCCGCGCGGTGCCGCCCCCGCGCGGCGCTCACCTGGATAACCTGGATGACCGCTGCTGACCTGCAGTGCTCTCGCCGTCATCCGGAGTGCCGTGAACCATGAACGACCGTGAATTCGTGCTGACGCTGTCCTGCCCCGACGGCCGCGGGATCGTCGCCGCGGTGGCGAACCTGCTCGCCGAGCACGGTTGCAACATCACCGAGAGCCAGCAGTACGGCGACCACTACACCGGCCGGTTCTTCCTGCGCACCCAGTTCATCGCGGAGGCGCGCCCGGGGGCCGGGCCGATCGGCGAGGACGGGCTGCGCGCCGCGTTCGCCGGCCTGGCGGCCGCGCTGCCCGCCCCCGCCGAGGACGGCGCGGACCCCGCCACCGAGTGGCGGCTGTGGCGCCGCGACCGCCGGCCGCGCACCCTCGTCATGGTCTCCAAGTTCGGGCACTGCCTGAACGACCTGCTCTACCGGTGGCGCAGCGGGCTGCTGGACGCCGACATCGCGGCCGTCGTCTCCAACCACCCCGACCTGGAGTTCCTCGCCGGCTCCTACGGGATCGACTTCCACCACCTGCCGGTCGCCCCGGAGAGCAAGCGGGACCAGGAGCGCCGCCTGCTGGAGCTGGTCGACTCCTACGACGTCGACCTGGTGGTGCTGGCCCGCTACATGCAGGTGCTCTCCGAGGACCTGTGCACCAAGATGTCCGGCCGGATCATCAACATCCACCACTCCTTCCTGCCGAGCTTCAAGGGCGCCCGCCCCTACCACCAGGCGCACGCGCGCGGCGTGAAGCTGGTCGGGGCCACCGCGCACTACGTCACCGCCGACCTCGACGAGGGGCCGATCATCGAGCAGGAGGTGACCCGGGTGGACCACACGCACAGCCCCGAGCAGCTCACCGCGATCGGCCGCGACCTGGAGTCGGTCGCGCTGGCCCGCGCGGTCAACTGGCACGCCCAGCGCCGGGTGCTGCTCAACGGCTCCAAGACGGTGGTCTTCCGGTAACCGCGGAGGAGAGAGCGGCCGGACCCGGGGGGTGACCCGGGACCGGCCGTTTTTCGTTTTATTACTCGACGGTTCTTTGGCGTGACCCAACGTGACAGTAAGGTGGGGGCGATTCACGACCGCGGCGGAGCGGAACGCCCCTTTTCGGGGCGCCGGAACCGCACCGCCGACCGGCGCCGCGGGGGGCGGCGCGCAACGGGGGGAGAACCGCCATGGGCGACGCAGGGGACAAGTTCGACGACCTCGCCGGCAAGGCCAAGGAGGGCGCCGGGAAGCTCACCGGTGACGAGGGCCTGGAGCGGGAGGGCAAGGCCGACCAGGCCAAGGCCGCCGCGAAGGAGGCCGCCAAGGAGGCCAAGGAGAAGGCCGGCGAGGCCGCGGAGAAGATCAAGGACGTCTTCAAGCGCTGACCGCGCCGGGCCGAGCAGGAGGGGCGCAGTGACCGACACGAAGAGCGAGGCGAAGGTGCCGGGAGCCCGCGGGGACGAGAACCGCCGACCGCGCTCGCAGAGCGGCGACCTGGTCACCGCCGAAGGGCGCACCGAGATCGCCGACCACGTCGTGGCCAAGATCGCGGGCATGTCCGCCCGCGAGGTGAGCGGCGTGTACGCGATGGGCGGCGGGGCCGCCCGGGCCTTCGGCGCCGTCCGCGACCGGCTGGTGTCGTCCGGCTCGGGGTCGGACGGCGGATCGGCGGCGCGCGGCGTCGCGGTCGAGGTCGGCGAGCGGCAGGCCGCCGTCGACATCGACCTGGTGGTGGACTACGGGGTGTCCATACCGGACCTGGCCGCCGCGGTGCGGCGCAACGTCATCGGCTCGGTGGAGCGGATGACCGGGCTGGAGGTCACCGAGGTCAACATCAGCATCGACGACATCCACCTGCCCGACGAGGGCGAGGAGGCGGACGGCGACGAGCCGCCCCGGGTGAAGTGATCCGATGTCGGGTGCGGAAGTGATCGAGACCGCCCGGCGGGTGGCCGAGCGGGTAGCGGCCCTGCCGGACGTGGTGGAGCTGTCGGCCGGCCCCTACGGCACGATCGCCACGCTCGGCGCAGGGGTCCGGGTCAAGGGGGTGGCGGTGCGCGACTCCGGTATCGAGATCGGTGTCGTGGTCCGCTACGGCCGCCCCCTGCCCGACATCGCCGAGGAGGTGCGCGGGGCCGCGGCCGCCGAGGCCGGCCCGGGCGACGTGCACGTCTCGGTGGAGGACGTGGTGGCGGGGGCGGTCTAGCCCCCGCCACCCGGTGGTCTCGGCGCCGCCGCCCACTCGACCGGCTTCGAGGCGGCGGCGGTGCCGGGATCGTCGCGGAGAGGAGGCGGCATGGAGGGCGTGCAGGTCTGGCCGATCGTCGGACTGGCCTTCGGGTCGGTGCTCGGCATCGCCGGAGCGTTCGGCGGATTCGGTGCGTTCGTGCTGGTCCTGGTCCTGGGGTTGCTCGGATTCCTGGCCGGCCGGGCGATACAGGGCGACCTGGACCTGGCCGACCTGTTCACCCGGCGGACCTGATGGGGGCCGTGGTGCCGGCCGGCAGGGGAGAAGGGGCGGCCACCGCACCGGCGCCGCCGGTTCCCGGGCAGCGCGCCGCCTCCGCCCGGCCGCCCGAGGACCCGGCGGGGGCCGGGGCGCGCGGCAGGACCGAGATCCCCGCCCGGGTGGTGGAGAAGATCGCGGTCCGCGCCGCCGCCGAGCAGCCCGCGGTGCGCCCGCTCGGCGGCCGCGGCCCGTTCGGCGGAGCGGAGCCGGCTCGGGCCCACGCCCGGCTGAGCGGCGACACCGCGGTCATCCGGCTGGCGGTGGCCCTGGCCTACCCGGTCCCGCTCCGCAGCACCGCCGCCGAGCTGCGGGCCCGGGTCGCCGAGCGGGTCGAGGAGCTGACCGGGATGTCGGTGCCCCGGGTCGACATCGACGTCTCGGAGCTGGTGCGCGCCGGGCGGGTCGGGTGAACACCGGGCCCGGCCGGCGCACCGCGGACGGCGGGGAGCGGGGGCGCCGCCGGGCGCGGCGCGGACGAGCGGTGAGCGGGAGGGTGCGATGACGACGGTGGAGGAGGCGGTCGGCCGCCCCGACGGCGCGACCGTGCGGCGGGCGCGCCGGGTGGCCGTGCACACGTTCCGGCCGCGCAGGTCGTGGCCGGCGCTGATCGCGGCGGCCGTGCTGCTGGCCGTCGCCGCACTGGCCGCGGCGGTGGTCATCGCCAGCCTGGCCGGCGCACCGCTGCGGATCCCGCTCGTCACCGAGGCCGCCGACCGGGCGGCCGGCGCCCGGCTGGGCGACCCGGGCGTGCAGATCGCCTCGGCGGTGCTGGCGCTGATCGGGCTGCTGCTCATCGGGTCGGCCCTGGTCCCCGGGCGCACCGGGTGGACCGCGCTGCGCACCGACGACCCCGACCTGGTGGTGGGGGTCTCCCGGCCCGCGCTGAAGCGCGCGCTGGCGGCCGCCGCGCGCGAGGTCGGCGGGGTGCGCGGAGCACGGGTCTCGGTGCGCGGCCGCCGGGTGCGGGTGCGGGTCGACAGCGACCTGAGCGGCTCGCCGACCCTGCGCGACGAGGTGAACGCCGCGGTGCAGCGGCGGCTCGGCGAGCTCGACCCGCTGCGCGGCATGCGGGTCGGCACCCGGGTTCGGTTTTCGAGGACGTGAGGGCGATGGCGCTGACACGGACGGCGCGCCGCGGCGCGCGCGGGAACCGCTGGGGGCTCGGCCTCCTCGGCCTGCTGCTGGCCGCGGGCGGGGGAGCGGCGGTGGCGGCCGGGGCCGGGCTGCTCGGCCCGGAGGCGGCCGGGGCGCGGATCGGCGCCGCCCCGGCGGGAGCCCTGCCGTGGCTGCCCTACGCCGGAGCCGCGGTGTCGGTGCTGGTCGCCCTGGTGGCGCTGCGCTGGCTGGTGGTCCAGGCGCGCCCGGAGGCGGTCCGGCACGTGCTGCTGGAACCGGAGGAGGGGCGCGGCCGGACCGAGGCGGCGTCCGGCGCCGTGCAGAGCGCGGTCGAGGAGGCGGTGGCCGGCCTCCCGGGGGTGCGCAGGGCCCGCGCCCGGCTGATCGACTCGGCCCGCGACCCCCGGCTCCGCCTCGACCTGACCCTCGACGAGGACGCCGACGTGGTCCGCGTCTGGTCCCGGGTCCGCGACGAGGCCCTGCGCGACCTGCGCACCGCTCTGGAGGTCGACCGGGTCCCCGCGGTCGTCCGGATGGCGATGACCCCGCCCCGCCGCGACCGCCGCCGGGTGGCCTGACCCGCATCCGCGAGGAGGAGCGCGGCCGCCCCGTGTGCGCGGTCGCACCCGGCCCGGCGGGACCCCGCCATTCCCCCGGGGAAGCCGATGAGGCTAGGCTTACCTACAGTTCTGAGGGTCGGCACGGGAGCCCCCTCGCGGTGCCTGCTCGCCTCAGGGGGGTCCATGAAGAGCTGCCATCCGCTGGCAGGGGTCGTGCGCTGGGTCAACGAGCGGGACCTCGCGATCGGCGTCCGGCTCGTCGCGCCCGCGGCCCCCGGCCCCGAGGGCGACGGGTGGATCCGGGCGGACCGGCTGCCCGAGCGGGTCCCCGACCTCATCGCCCTGCTCGCCGAGCGGTCCTGCTCCGGGCACCGGACGGCGGCCGCCGCCCTCCTCGCCATCGACGTCGGCCGGCAGGTGCTCTGCTTCGCCTCCGTGTCGGCCTACCTCACCGGACGGGCGCCGCAGCTCGCCGCGGACCGGTTCTGGGTCCGCCACGACGAGAACGGGCGGGTCGTCGAAGCCGCGTTCCGCCAGGGCGCGGCGGCAGTCCTGGCGGGGGACCCGATGTCGGCCCGCCCCGGCGTGCTGCCGGTCCGCGGCGACCGGGAACTGGACGAGTGGTTCGTCGCCGGCGCCGTCGCGGTGCTGGAGCCGGTGGTCGAGGCGGTCCGCGCGCACACCCGCTTCGGTGCCCGCGCGCAGTGGGACCGCATCTCCGACGCCCCGTTCGAGGCGCTGCTGCGCGGCGCCGAGGAGGTCGGCGCCGACCAGGCCGGGGCCTGGCGTCGCGCGCACCGCATCGCCTCCTGCCTCAACCGGGACCGCAAGCGGGTCGAGCTCCGCCAGCGCCCGTTCCCGCTGGCGCTGGCCGGCCGCCCGGGCCACCGCCCGGAGCGGACCTTCCTGGTCCGGGCCGGCTGCTGCTTCTACTACCGGTTCGCCGACACCATGTGCGCCGGCTGCCCGATCAACGACGACGACTCCCGGGAGCAGGCGCTGCGCGCGGCGCACGAGCCGACCGCCCTGGCCGCCCGGGACTGACCGGACGCGGGGCGGGGTGCGGCCGGTCCGGGGATCGCCGGCCGGGGGCGCTCCGCGGGGAGCCGGGGCCGGGTGTTCTCAACTCCGGGATCGCCCCGGCGGTAGGGGGATCGGCGGCCCGGGCCCCACCGGCCCCATGCCGATCAGGGGAGAACGCCGCCCCTTGGTGTTACCTTCGTCACATGAGCAAGCAGATCTTCGTGAACCTGCCCGTGGCCGACCTCGACCGGGCCAAGGACTTCTACACCGGGCTCGGCTACCGGCTCGACCCCATGTTCAGCGACGAGAACGCCGCATCCTTCAAGATCAGCGACGAGATCTACGTGATGCTGCTGGTGCACGACTTCTTCAAGGGCTTCACCGACCAGGCGGTCGCCGACACCGCCACGCACCGCGAGGTCATCAACGCGCTCTCCGCGGACTCCCGCGCCGAGGTCGACGCCCTCCTGGACAGCGCCCTCGCCGCCGGCGCCACCGAGCCCCGCCAGGCCCAGGAGGAGGGGCCGATGTACGGCCGCAGCTTCCTCGACCCCGACGGCCACCTGTGGGAGGTCGTGTACATGGACATGGAGGCGTTGGAAGGGTAGGGGCGCCTCTCGCCCGAGCACACCTGACCCAGTGGTGCGGATTCACAATGGCTGCGCAGTGCCTCCACACGGATGTATCCTGGTACCGGATCCGGTACCGAGAGAGGTGGGGGCATGCCCGCACTCAACATCGAATTCACCGAAGACGAGATGGAGCAGATCCGCCAGGCGGCTGCCGCCGAGTCGACGAGTGTCAAGAAGCTCGCTAAGGAGAGCGTCCTGGAGGCGATCCAGCGGCGCAGGGTGATGGAGGCCGCTGCGCGGGTGACCCGTATCTCGGCCGGGTTGAACCGAAGGCTCGCCCAGTAGATGCCGCCGGGACCCCTGATCTACCTGAGCGCGGCGCTCATCGTCGAGGTCACCACGATGACCCTGCGACAGAACGACCAGGGCGAGGCCGTCGTCCGCGACTACGGACTGCTTGAGAGCGCGGCGCACCGTCCGAGGTCGTCCTCTTTCGGTGTGGAGCATTATCCCGGGTTGTTCGACAAGGCCGCGGCACTGATGCAGTCTCTCGCCCGGAACCACGTGTTCGTCGACGGCAACAAGCGCGCCGCATGGAACTGCGCCACCACCTTCTTGGAGGTGAACGGGGCTCCGCTGATCGAACCTGTCGACGAGGACAGGGCTGAGCGGTTCGTCCTCGATGTAGCCACGGGAAAGCTCGCCGACATCGAGGACATCGCGCTGGTCCTGGGTACGTTCCATACGGTGAGCTGAAGGTTTTCAGCACTCGATCACATTGACGGCCAGGCCGCCGCGCGAGGTCTCCTTGTACTTGTCGTGCATGTCGCGGCCGGTGTCGCGCATCGTCTTGATGACCTTGTCCAGGCTGACGAAGTGGCTGCCGTCGCCGCGCAGCGCCATCCGGGTGGCGGTGATGGCCTTGACCGAGGCGACCGCGTTCCGCTCGATGCACGGGACCTGGACCAGGCCGCCGATGGGGTCGCAGGTGAGGCCGAGGTTGTGCTCCATGGCGATCTCGGCGGCGTTCTCCACCTGGGCGGGGGTGCCGCCGAGCGCCTCGGCGAGGCCGGCGGCGGCCATCGAGGAGGCGGAGCCGACCTCGCCCTGGCAGCCGACCTCGGCACCGGAGATGGAGGCGTTCTCCTTGAACAGGATGCCGATCGCGGCGGCGGTGAGCAGGAACCGGACCACGCCCTCGTCCCCGGAGCCGCGGCAGAAGTGCAGGTAGTAGTGGAGCACGGCGGGGACGATGCCGGCCGCGCCGTTGGTCGGGGCGGTCACGACCCGGCCGCCGGCCGCGTTCTCCTCGTTGACGGCGAGCGCGTACAGCGTGATCCAGTCGCTGCCGTGCATCGGGTCGCTGGTGTCCGGGGAGGCCGGGGCGAGCAGGCCGCCGTCGTCGCAGGCGCCGCCGAGCTGGCGGTAGAGCCGGTGCGCCCGGCGCGGCACGCGCAGCCCGCCCGGCAGGGTGCCCTCGGTGCTCACCCCGCGGCGCACGCACTGGCGCATGGTCCGCCAGATCTCCAGCAGGCCCGCCCGGATCTCCTCCGGGGTGCGGCCGAACGCCTGCTCGTTGGCGAGCATCACCGAGCTGATCGACATGCCGGTCTTCCGGCAGACCTCCAGCAGCTCCTCCGCGGTGGAGAAGGGGTGCGGGAGCACCGTGGTGTCCGGGGTGATCCGGTCGGCGCCGGCCGCGGCCTCGTCGACCACGAAGCCGCCGCCCACCGAGTAGTAGACCTTGGAGCGGAGCTCCTCGCCGTCCGGGCCGTAGGCGGTGAACCGCATCCCGTTCGGGTGGCCGGGCAGGCTCTCCTTGCGGCGGAAGTCCACATCGCGCGCCGGGGCGAAGCCGATCTCCGGGCCGCCTGCGCCGAGCCGCATCCGGCCGGTCTCCCGGACCGACGCCAGCAGCCCCGGAACGGCGTCCACGTCGACGCCCTCCGGGGTCTCGCTGAGCAGGCCCAGGATGACGGCGGTGTCGCTGCCGTGGCCCTTGCCGGTGAGGGCGAGCGAGCCGTACAGGTCGCAGCGGACCGAGGCGGTCCGGGAGGCGTTCCCCTCCGCGGCGAGGCCCTCGATGAAGGTGCGGGCGGCCTTCATCGGGCCGACGGTGTGCGAGCTCGACGGCCCGATGCCGATCTTGAACAGGTCGAAGGCGCTGATGGCCATGGGTCCTGCCCTCCTCGTTGAGCACAGGGGATGAATGCGGAGTCCGGGGCGGCCGGGTGTGCGCGGGGCCGCGTCCGGACGGGACGGATAGCGGATCCGGGACCGGTGGTCTGCCGACCGGCCGCCGGCGGTGTTCCGGGGCGCCGGCGGTGCACCCGGTGGTGCGCGGCGCCCGGCAGGCTTGCTGTGGCTGTGGCTGTGGCTGTGGCTGTGGCTGTGGCTGTG
>Ga0079224_100003953_pt1 | contig 18957 bp, 17 predicted proteins | sample Stecom2015_FD_80414 | JGI IMG/M metagenome (GOLD analysis project Ga0079224, IMG submission 80414) | Agricultural soil microbial communities from Utah to study Nitrogen management - Steer compost 2015 | ecosystem: Environmental > Terrestrial > Soil > Agricultural land | place: USA: Utah... | reverse complement strand
TCTGCCGCAGCAGTTGTTCGCCCTCCCCGACTCGGCGAGCGTGGGCCCCTGCCCGTAGCCGCACGACGAGACGGACCCGGTCGCCGAGGTCATCACGTACCGTAATCTCTCCGATGCGGACGTCGCGCTGTCGCTGTCGGCCACCGTCACCGACGAGCGGGGCCGGGCACCGGCGGCGGGCATGTTCACACTGGCCGCCGACCAGGTCACGGTGCCGGCCGGCGGCACCGCCGAGGTCAGTATCACCGTCGACCCGCGCGTCGGTGACTACGGCCTGTACGGCGGATGGGTGCAGGCCGTCGACGAAGACTCCGGTACCCACCTGCGGACCGCGGTCGGGTTCTTCAAGGAGACCGAACGCTACGACATCCGGATCCGCGGGATCGACCGGGACGGGAGGCCCGCCGGTGGTATCAGCAATGTGGACGTCATCAACGTCGACGACCAGCGGATCTTCGCCCGTGGCCAGATCGACCTGATCAGCGGCAGCGTCACGGTGCGGGTGCCGCCGGGCAACTACGCGGTCATGGGCTTCATCGGCGAGGCGGTGGGTGACGAGCTCACCCTGGTCATGCAGCCGGAGGTGTCCGTCACCGAGGACGTCACGGTCGTGCTCGACGCCCGCGACGCCGTACCGGTGGAGATCCACACCGCCCACCCGACCGAGACCGTCGATTTCGTGGTCAAGTACCACCGGATCGACGCGCGTGGCCAGGGCATCGGGCACACCTACACCACCAACGCCCGGTCGAAGGTGTACGTGAGCCCGACCGCGCCGCTGGAGGTCGGCGACCTTGAGTTCTACACCAAGTGGACGCTGGAGGCGCCGGGGGACGGGCGCAGCCCATACCTGTACGACCTGATCCTGCCGGAATCCGGTCAGGTGCCCGAGTCGTTGAGCTACACCATCGACGACCGCAACACCGCACGAGTGGAGAGCACCTTCCACAGCCACGTACCCGACCACCGCATCAGCGAGACCCGGAGCGGGTTCCTCCCCTGGGAGGGCGGCGGTAGCGCCATGATGCGCCACTTCCACGCGCCCCACGCCCGGACCGACTACGTCTCGGTCGGCGACGTCCGGTGGACCCAGACGGTGAACGTCGGATCGAGCGGGAAGTCCTTCTACTCGCTGTTCCAGCCGGCGGTCAGCTACGAGGCGGGGGAGACGGTCCAGGCGAGCTGGAACCGGCAGGTGACCCGGCCGGCCTTCCCGCCAGGAAGCAGCAAGTTCGGTCCCGCGCACCGCTACAGTGACTACTTCCTGCTGCGGATCCCGGTGTGGGTGGACAGTTCCGGTCACGACAGCCACGGCGCCCTCACCGGTGACGACGTCACCTTCCGGATCTTCGAAAACGGGGAGCTGATCACGGAGTCCCCGTACTCCGAAGGTGAGTTCCGGGTCGGTAAGGAACCGGCGGAGTACCGGATCGAGCTGGACGCCACCCGCTCGGCCTCCTGGTGGGAGTTCTCCACCCGGACCTCGACCGCGTGGACTTTCCAGTCGGCTCCGCCGCCGGCCGGGCAGGAGCAGGTGCTGCCGCTGCTGGAGGTGGGCTATGACGTGGCGGTCGACCTGTTGAACAACGGCACCAAGCCCGGTGCCCAGCACATCGGCCTGACCGTGGCTCACCAGCCGGGGGCCGAGCAGCTACCGATCACACAGGTCCGGCTCTGGGCGTCCTACGACGATGGGGAGAGCCGGCATGAATCCCCCAACGTCCGGGCGACCGGAGCGGGCGAGTTCCAGGCGGTGATCCCGCCGAACCACCGGCCTCGGGACGCGGAGTACCTGTCGTTGAAGGTCACGGCCGTGGACGCCGACGGCAACACGGTGGAACAGGAGATCATCCGGGCCTATCGACTGCGCTGATCCCGGCAGACGTGCCCGGGTGCGCCGATGTCCCGTCGGCGCACCCGGGCACGTTGCTTGCGGGCGTGCCTACGGTGCCGGGAGGTGCACCACGGTCACGTACCCGTGGGCGCAGTTCAGGCTGGCCTGCCCGGCGTAGGCGTGTAGGCGCGCATTATCGGCCAGGAGCTCCGGGGCCGGCACCGACACGTTGTCGCCGGATGGGTGAACAACCTCCACTGGTGCAGTGGTGAACGCCATTGCTCAATCGTGCGGTTGTTAAGGGAATGCCACGATCGCGGCTCGGTGTCCGCCGCTGGCGAGCTTGCGGTCGCAGGTGTAGAGCGGGGCATCCAATGCTTCAGCCAGGGCCAGATAACAGGCGTCGTAGGTGGTGTAGCGGTGGCGGAGCTGCCAGACCCGGTCTGCCAAGGCACTGACCTCGTATCGGACAATGACCAACGCGAAGTAGTCCATCCGGGCCTGCTCCGCAGCTCGCGGTGGCAGCTTTCCAGAGAGCTCCAGTCCCCGCAGCACTGACAAGACCTCCGCATCTAGCAGATGCGGGGCACAGACGCTGTTCTGTAGTGCGTCGAGTAGCCGGTCGTCCACATCCTGGCCCACCAGCGCCTCCACCATGGCGGAGGCGTCAACGACGATCATCGACGGCTATCCCGGACCGCCTCGACGATCTCAGCGGTGGAAGGGCCAGTAGACCGGTCTTTCCTACGAAGTCGTTGCACAATCTCTACATTGGTGGGGCGGGTAGCGAGTTTTGTCAATTCGCGCGCGACATACGCCGACAGAGACATACCTGCGGCCGCGGCTCGCTGCCGGAGGGTCTCGGCAACCTCATCGGAGACGTCGCGGATATAGAGCACTGCCATATCCGCTATGCTAGCACTTTGCTAGCATGGGTGCAGGGGTGAGCGACCGGATCGCCGCCGAAGGCATCACCCGTGTACTCTGACCGGCCCTGGCGGCCCGCCGTCAGCTGGCCAGTGGCACCGCTATCGCCAGATAGATGCCCAGCGACAACAGATCCTGAAGTACGGTGCCCACCGGCCCGGCGCCGAAGGCGGGGTCACGACCGAGCCGGTGCAGCAGCCACGGCAGGGCCATCGCCACCATGCTGGCCACCGTGCTCGCGGCGGCGACCGCGAGCGCCACCGCCACGGCGACCGCGGTATCCCCCCACACCACCGTGACCACTGGTAGCAGCACCGCCCCGAGCACCCACCGATGAGCACCCCGGTGAGCGCCTCCCGGGGGGCGATTTGTCGGATGGGCACCCCGAGCGGCAGCCCCCGGATCGCGATGGTCTCGGTCTGGGTGCCGACCGCGTCGGCGAGGTACACGATGCCCGGGATGAAGAAGGCGATCAGCACCAGGTCGTCGAGTTGCCGCTCGAAGGCGTTCATCAACCCCGCCGAGAGCATCGCACCGGCCAGGCCGAGGCCGAGCCAGGGCAGCCGGTGCCACAACCGCCGAGGCACACTCTCGACGGTGGAGAGACGGGCGGTGTCAGCGGAATGGAGGAAACCGCCGAGCCGAGCCAGATCCTCGTGGTGTTCGGCCAGCAGCACCGACAGCAGACGCTGGGGCGGGATCACGCCCTGGAACCGGCCGTCAGGGTCCACCACCGCGACAGCCGACTGTGCCTGCTGCGCAGCGACCGTCGCCGCCTGCTCCTGACTCATGGCCGGCGTCACCGTGACCGGATCCGGAGCCATGAGGGTGTGCATCCGGGCGTCGGGGGTGGCCGCCAGCAGCGCCTCTATGGTGACCAACCCCGCCAGCCGGCCGTCGGAGGAGCAGACGGCGATCAGCGCCGCGCTCGCGTACCGCTGGTGCCGGATCCGGGCCAGCACCTCACCGGCCCGCTCCTCCGGCGCGGTCACTGGCGCCGGGACACAGGCCTGACCCGCGGCGGGCTGCCGCCGGTGGCCGGTCCCGGACCCGCCCGATGGGCGTGGAGGCGTCATGCCCCCAGTCTGCCTTCGGCCACCGGTCGGAACCGGGGCATTGACCACTACCTGATCACCGACGAACGAAATCGGTGGCACTTCCCTGGGCTGGTAGCGGTTCCGTGACCGAGCGTACAGTTGACGAAGGAGCAGTCATGGCGACAAGGAGGTTGCCATGGGACTAGGCCAGACGATCCGGAAGTTCGCCGACCGGGCCAAAGACAAGATCCGCCCAGAGCAGGCCGAGCGCGGCGTCGACCAGGTTGCCGACCGGGTCAACCGGGCTACCGGTGGCGAACACACCTCGAAGGTAGACAAAGCCCGACAGAAGGCTAAAGAAGCGACCGGAAAGTACTTCCAGGGCAGGAAGTAGCACGCCGACAAGGGGAGTGTGCCTTATTCCGCCCGCTCGCTCGTACGCCGGCGGCCACCCGAACCGGCTGGGGGCCGTCGGCTGAGCCGAAGATCGAGCAGGGCGGCGGCCAGCGCCGTCACGATCAACGCGATGGTCACCAGCATGGCGTGCCAGTAGGCGCTGCCCCAGTTGCCGTGGGCAGCGGCGGCGAAGAAGACCGAGCCGACCGAGGCGATGCCGATCGCCGACCCGAGGCGTTGCCCGGTTTGCAGCACCCCGCTGGCGCTACCGGCCCGTGCCACCGGTACCTCCGCCAACGTCAGGGTCACGTTAGGGGAGATCACCAGCCCGCTCCCGAACCCGGCGATCAGCAACGGGGCGGCCACCAGCCAGATCGCCCCCGTATCCGGCATCACCCCGGCCCCGAGCGCTGAGCCGCCGACCCCGAGCGTCACCAGCGTCAACCCGGTGGCCACGACTCGCCGGCCGAATCGGGTGACGATCCGCCCGCCCACGAGGGCGGCGACCGCGGAGCCGAGCGAGAACGGGGTGAGCGCCGCGCCCGCGGCCAGCGCCGAATAGTCCAGGCCGAGCTGCAAGTAGACCGTGAAGGCCAGGAAGATGGCGGTGAAGCCGGCGAAGTACACCAGCCCGATGACCACTCCGAGCGTGTAGGAACGCAGTCGGAACAAGGACAGGTCGACCACCGGCTCCCGGTGGCGGGCGTACCGCCGCTCCCAACCGACGAAGGCGGTCAGGGCGGCTAGGCCGGCCACCGTCAGCAGCGCGATCCTGCCCACCGACCAGTTCCGGGCTTCGATCAGCGGCAACAGTACGAGCAGCACGCCGGTGCCCAGCAGCAGGACCCCCAGGGGATCTGCTCTCCCGCCGCGCGGCCCGGCGCAGGTAACCAGGGATCACCCGGAAGGCCAGCCCGATCGCCAGCAGCCCGATCGGCAAGTTCACGAAGAAGATCCACCGCCAGCCTTCGGGTGAGCCGGCGAGCTGAATGAGGATCCCGCCCAGCAGTGGCCCCACCGCGGTGGAGATCCCGATCGTGGTGCCCAGCCAACCGAACGCCCGGCCCCGCTCCGCCCCGCGGAACAGTTGCTGGATCAGGCCACTGATCTGCGGATGCATGATTCCCGCACCGATCCCTTGGAGTAGTCGGGCGGTGATCAGGAGCCCGGCCGACGGAGCCAACCCGGCCGCCGCGCTGGCGAGCGTGAACAGCCCGACGCCGAGTACGAACACGTCCCGCCGACCGCGGGCGTCGCCGAACCGCCCCGCGGGCACCAGGACCAGGCCGAAGGTGAGCGCATACCCGGACACGATCCACTGCAGGTCGCTTTCGGAAGCCCCCAAGCTGGTGCGGATGGTGGGCAACGCCACGTTGACGATGCTCACGTCCAGCAGCGACATGAAGCCGGCTACCAAGCAGACGGACAACGCTCGCCAGCGTCGCGGGTCGGTGCCGGGCTGCTCCACTTGCTGATGCTAGCCAGACCCGAGCTCCCCAGCGCCGGTTTCTGCGCCGCGGAATCAGGACGTGGGTACGTCGACCGCGCGGTGTGCGGACTGCTCGGCGCCGATCAGACTTCGCCTCAAGCCGTGCAACACTAACTACAGTGGAGTGGTAATGGCGGGATGGGCATATCGATCGATCAGGTACGGGCGGGGTGCGAATGGTAGCGGGAGGTGTGCCGCAAGAACGACACCCCGACGTACGAGGCGCTCATCACCGCGCTGATCGCGCGGCTCGGCGCCGATGACGAGCTCACGGAGCTGTTCCTCAGTGACGGGGGTGACCCGATCCGGTCCGCGTTGTGTCTGCGGCTGATTTGCGCCGTGAACCGGCTCGCGATGGCGGAGTCCGCGCGCTGGCTCACGGCGTACTACCCGATCTTCGGTGGGCACACTGATCCGGAGCGGGTCGTGCCCGCGTTTCTGGATTTCCTCCGGGCCAACCTGGCGGCGGTCCGGGAAGAGATGCGTATGCCCGTGCAGACCAACGAGGTGGGGCGTGCCGCGCCGCTGTCGGCCGCGTTGAACCAGGTCGCGCTCACCCTCGACCAACCGCTCCACCTGCTCGAAGTGGGCGCTAGCGCGGTCTCAACCTCCTCATGGACCGCTACTTCGTCGCCAGCGGCGACACCAACTGGGGACCGGCGGACTCACCGCTGCGGTTGACCGGCCACTTCGCCTCCGGGAGTCCCCGCCCCGCGACGCTCACCATCGCGGAAGGCGTGGTTGCGCCCCCCATCCGATCGATGCCCACGATCCCGCGGGCAGGCGGCTACTCCTTTCCTTTCTCTAGCCGGAGCACGTCGAACGAGCCCGTCGACTCGAGGCGGCGTTGGCGATCGCCCGCTCGTCCCCCCGGGCTGCAGATTGACGCCGCAGACGCCTGCGCGTGGATCGCGCACCAACTGCCCCGTGCCCCACCCGGCCGGACGACCGTCGTCTTCCATTCGTTCGTGATGCACTACCTCGCCCCGGAGGAACGGGCCCGGTTCGGTGAACTGATCCGGCAGCATGCCGCCACCACCGGCCGGCCACTGGCCCGGGTGTCGCGGGAGCCCCGCGCGGAGGACACGAATGTCATGGAGCTGATCTGTGAGCTGTGGCCGGTGAAGCAGCGCCTGCTGTTGGCGACCAGCACCCCCACGGCAATCAGGTGCGGTGGCAGCCGCAGCCGCTTCCGCACTCGTGGTGAGCGCAGGGGCGTGGTGGCCGGTCCGCTCGTTGCGCCCGAGCGGGTGGCAAGTTGCGTAAACCTCACCCGTGCGCATATGGGCTGGTTCAGACTTGAACCGGCACCCGGCCGGACCAACTATCGATGGGGGACACATGCGCACGTACAAGGTCGGCTACTTCGTCGGTAGCCTCTCGGCCACGTCCATCAACCGGGAGCTTTCGAAGGTCCTGATCCGGCTGGCTCCGGAAGGCCTCGAGTTCACCGAGATCCCGATCGGGAACCTGCCGCTGTACAACCGGGACTACGACGACAACTACCCGCCGGAGGCGGCCGCCCTCAAGGACGCCATCCGTCAGGTCGACGCGGTCCTGTTCATCACCCCCGAATACAACCGGTCGATCCCCGGTCCGTTGAAGAACGCCATCGACTGGGCCTCCCGACCGTACGGCCAGAACTCGTTCGACCACATCCCGGCCGGAGTGATCGGCGCCTCCATCGGACAGATCGGCACCGCCGTGGCCCAACAGAGCCTGCGAGGGGTGCTCGCGTTCTGCAACGCCCGGCAGATGACCGCGCCCGAGGCGTACATCAAGTACACCCCGGAGATTTTCCCCGGCAACGGCGAGGTCGCCGATCCATCCACAAGGGACTTCCTCGCCGGCTACATGGCGGAGTTCCGGGACCATATCGTGCGGGTCCTGACCGTCCTGCCGCGGGAGACGACCAGTTGATCCTCGCCGGCGCTGGTCGCCTGCGCGACGGCGGGGTCACGGCTCACCCAACTGGTCACGGCGGCGGATGAGGTACGCCGCCGCCGCGGTGTTACCGGTCAGCGTGATGGCCCGGTCGTAGGCCGCCCGCGCCTCCTGGCGGCGTCCCAGTCGGCGTAGCAGGTCGGCACGGGTGGCGTGGTAGGGGTGGTAGTTCGCCAACGGCAGGCGGTCCACCTCGGCCAGCGCGGCCTGCGGGCCGTCGAGCTCCGCGATCGCGATCGCCCGGTTGAGCCGGACGATCGGCGAAGGGTCGAGGCGGAGCAGCTGGTCGTAGAGGGCGACCACCTGCGACCAGTCGGTGTCCCGGGCGTCGCGGGCATCGGTGTGGACGGCGTTGATCGCGGCGAGGATCTGGTAACGCCCCGGCGCCTGGCCGGAGGCGAGGCGCGCCCGGACCAGGGCGTGGCCCTCGGCGATCAGCGCGCGGTCCCAGCGGCTGCGGTCCTGTGCGTCGATGGTGACGAGCTCCCCGCTCGCCGACACCCGCGCGGGGCGCCGGGCCTCTGTCAGCAGCATCAGCGCCAGGAGCCCCGCGACCTCGCCGTCGGTGGGCAGCAACTCGTGGAGCAGCCGGGTCAGTCGGATCGCCTCCGCGGTCAGGTCGCCGCGGACCGCCTCCTTCGCCGGGTCGGAGGCCAGGTAGCCCTCGTTGAAGATCAGGTAGAGGACCGCGAGCACCCCGCTGACCCGGTCCGGGAGGTCCTCCCGTAACGGCACCCGGTAGGGGATCCGCGCCGCCTTGATCTTTGCCTTGGCGCGGGTGATCCGCCGACTCATGGCGCTTTCCTGGACCAGGAACGCGCGGGCGATCTCGGCCACGGTGAGCCCACCGACCATCCGGAGGGTCAACGCGACCCGCGCTTCCATCGCGAGTGCGGGATGGCAGCAGGTGAAGATGAGGCGGAGCCGGTCGTCGTCGATGACGCCCCGCGGTTCCGGAGGGTGGGAGAGCATCAGCGCCTCCTGGTGCTTTTCCTCGCGCTTCGCCTCACGCCGGAGGCGGTCGATGGCTTTGCGGTGGGCGGTGGTGGTGAGCCACCCTCCGGGGTTGGGAGGGACACCCGCGACCGGCCAGTGGGCGACCGCGGTCGCGAACGCTTCGGCGGCCATCTCTTCCGCCAGGTCGAGATCCCCGAAGCGTCGGGCCAGGGTCGCGACCACCCGGGCCCACTCGGCGCGGTGGACCCGGGTGATCACCTCCTGGACGTCGGTCATGCGCCCAGGAACGGCCGGAGCTCCACCCTCCGGTTGCAGTGTTTCGAGCCGAGCGCGGCGAGCCGCCGCGCCACGTCGAGGTGGGGGGCCTCGATGATCCAGAACCCGCCGATGTACTCCTTCGACTCCAGGTAGGGCCCGTCGGTGAACACCGGCTCGTCGCCTCGACCGTCCACGACCGTGGCGGTGCTGGGCGCCGCGAGCCCGCCGGCGAAGACCCCATGGCCGTCGGCCTTGAGCTGCCGGTTGAACTCGTCGATGGCGGCGATCTCTTTCGCGGTGGCGGAGTTGGTGGTGTCGTCGAGGACCGAAATCAGGTACTGCGCCATGGAATGATCTCCTGCTGCCGTGGCCGCCCCGTCAGGCCGCCTTTCACCTTGCCTACGAACGCCGCCGCCGTGATCCGACATCCGCTGCCGCGGTGGTGAGAATTCTCGTACGCCGCGTGGGGTGGGGAGGTACCGGGCGGGCCGCCGGTTACCGCGGGGTCCGGGTGAGCGGGCCGCCGACCCTCGCGTGACGCACCAGTCCCGCCGTAACCGTGACGATCTCCCGAAACGGTCACTCACGGTATCTGTCAGGTTGCTCAGTAATGTCGCGTGGCCACCACTGTTTACTGAACGGTCAGTCGGTGTCTAGACTGGCCTGCACTGGCACGGTAAAGCGCCCACTGGCGACGCCCACATCCGAGAGGCTGAGATGTTCGACGCTGTTCTGGTTGCGAACCGAGGAGAAATCGCCCTCAGGATCATCCGCGCCCTACGCGAGTTGGGCGTAAGAAGCGTCGCTGTCTACTCCGAGGCCGACCAGCACGCCCCCCACGTACGGGCGGCGGACGAGGCCTACCTGCTCGGGCCAGCGCCCGCGGCCGAAAGCTACCTCAACATCGAGAAAATCCTGCAGGTCGCCCAGCAGGCCGGGGTCGACGCGATCCACCCGGGCTACGGGTTCCTCGCGGAGAACGCGGACTTCGCCCGCGCCGTCGTGGAGGCGGGCTTCGCCTTTGTCGGCCCGCCCGCCGAGGCGATCGCGGCGATGGGGGACAAGCTCTCCGCCCGCCGTATCGCCCAGGAGGCCGGGGTCCCGGTCGTGCCCGGCACCGACCTGCCCGCGGACGACCCCGAGGCCGCGCTCCGGTTCGCGGAGACCCACGGCTACCCCGTGGCGGTCAAGGCCGTGTTCGGTGGCGGTGGCCGGGGGATGAAGGTGGCGCGCAGCCCCGAAGAGCTCGTCAACGCCCTCGAATCGGCCCGGCGGGAAGCGCAGGTCGCCTTCGGGCGGGGTGAGTGCTATGTGGAGCGCTATCTCGAACGCCCGCGCCACGTCGAGGTCCAGGTGCTCGCCGACCAGGACGGCACCACGATCCACCTCGGGGACCGGGACTGCTCGCTGCAGCGTCGGCACCAGAAACTCGTGGAGGAAGCCCCCGCCCCGGGCATCAGCCCGGCGGTGCGGGAGGCGATGGCGGCCGCGGCGGTCCGGCTGGCCCGCCACATCGGGTACGTCAACGCCGGTACGTGCGAGTTCCTCGTCGAAGGGGACCAGTTCTACTTCCTGGAGATGAACACCCGGCTCCAGGTGGAGCACCCGGTGACCGAGCTGGTCACCGGCGTCGACCTCGTCCACGCGCAGCTGCGGATCGCCGCCGGCGACGGCATGGGCCTCACCCAGGAGCAGGTGAACCTGCGGGGGCACGCGATCGAGGTCCGGATCAACGCGGAGGATCCGGCCAACGGGTTCGTCCCGATGCCGGGCGAGTTGACCGACGTCCGCGTTCCGCAGGGCCCCTGGATCCGGTTCGACGGCGTGGCAGAGGCCGGGTACGAGGTCCCACGCGAATACGACTCGATGATCGGCAAGCTCATTGTCTGGGCCGAGGACCGGGACCTGGCCAGGGCACGAATGACGCGTGCCCTCGACGACTTCCTCATCGAAGGGATCAGCACCACGCTCCCCTTCCACAAGGTCGCGCTGACGCACCCGCAGTTCGCGGCCGCGGAGCACACCACGATCTCGGTCGAGCAGGAGTGGGATCTGTCGGCGGCCCTCGGTGAGCAGCAGTCGATGCCGAGTCAGATGGGAAGGACGATGACACCATCCGACCCGTACCCGCAGCAGGTGGCGCGGGACGTGGAGTTTAACGTCGACGGACGTCAGATTGTGGTCACGGTCTACGGCCGGACGCGGGTCGATGACCGTACCGCCGCCGTGCCTCGGCGCCGCACCCGCAGCTCCCAGCAGGTTGCCCAGGGCGGGACGGACGAGCCGGTGCTGCGGGCGCCCATGCAGGGAGTCGTGGTGAAGTACCTGCTCGAGGAGGGGGCGAAGGTCGAGGAGGGGGACGTCGTCTGCATCGTCGAGGCGATGAAGATGGAGTACCCCGTCCGGGCCCACCGCAGCGGCGCGCTCGCCGACGTGGCCTACGCCGCCGGTGACTCGGTCGAGCAGGGCGCGGTGCTCGCCCGCATCGAGTAAGCGGATCGCCGCCGGGGGAGGGGCCGGCGCCGCCCCGGCACGGCAGACTCGGTGGCGGTACGCGAACAGGTGGAGGGATCGTGACAGGACCGCTGGCAGGTGTCCGGATCATCGAGTTGAGTGGCCTCGGGCCCACGCCGTACGGGGTCATGCTGCTCGCTGACCTTGGCGCCGAGGTCATCCGCGTCGACCGGGTCGCCGCGGCGCAGGGGAAGCCGGGGACGGAAGTCACCAACATCGGCATGTCCCGTAACCGCCGCTCGATCGCCATCGACCTCAAGAGTCCCGCCGGGCTGCAGGTGCTGCTCGAATTGGTGGACACCGCGGACGTGCTGGTGGAAGGGTTCCGGCCCGGGGTCGCCGAGCGACTGGGGTTCGGGCCGGACGTCTGCCTCGCGCGTAACCCGCGGCTGGTGTTCGCCCGGATGACGGGGTGGGGGCAGAACGGTCCCCTGGCGGACAAGGCCGGGCACGACATCAACTACGCCGCCGTGGCCGGTGCCCTGTACGGGATCGGCCGCCGCGGGGAACCACCGCCACCGCCGATGAACCTGGTCGCCGATTTCGGGGGTGGCGGGACGTTCCTCGCCCTCGGGGTCCTGGCGGCCCTGTTCGAGCGGCAGCAGTCCGGGGCCGGACAGGTGGTCGACGTCGCCATGGTGGACGGTGTGGCCTCACTGACGGCCTACCTGCACGGCTTGCTGCGGATCGGGATCTGGAATCGGGAGCGCGCCAACAACCTGCTCGATGGCGCCGCGCCGTTCTACGACACCTACGAGACCGCCGACGGGCGGTTCATCGCCGTCGGCCCGATCGAGCCGCAGTTCTATGAGCGCTTCCTGGCGGTACTGCGGCTGGATCCGGCGGAGTTCCCCCAGCACGACCCGGCGTCATGGGGCGCGCAGAAGCAGCGGCTGGCCGAGATTTTCCGCCAGCGCACCCAAGAGGAGTGGGTACGTGCGTTCGCCGACGTCGACGCGTGCGTCACGCCGGTCCTGACTCCGGAGGAAGCGCCGCACCACCCGCACCTGGCCGAGCGCGGAACGTTCGTGGACGTGGCGGGGGTGCCGGAGCCAGCGCCCGCCCCGCGCTTCTCCCGGACGCCGGGCACGATCCGGCGGCCCGCCCCGGCGTACGGTGAGGACACAGTGGCCATCCTGACCGAGCTCGGGTACGGCGCGCAGCAGATTGCGGAACTGCGTGCCAGCGGCGCGGTCGCGGTGGCCCAGGACGGTGCGATGGCGCAGGGCGGCCTTGACACCGCCACCGGCGCCAATTAGTTTTACTTACCGATTAGTAAATCAGGAGGCGATGATCATGACTGCGGCGGCCGTTTCCACCCGAGGTCGGGTCCTGGTGGACCTCCTCGTGACCTCCCGCCTCGCCCAAGTCTCCTGTGTCGCCGCCTATGTGCTGGCAATCGCGGTATCCGCGCAGCTAGCCGTGCCGCTGCCGTTCAGCCCGGTGCCGATCACCCTGCAGACCTTCGTCGTCCTGCTCGGCGCCGCCGCCCTGGGCCCCCTGCGCAGCGCCGCGGGAGTGGCGTCCTACCTCGCGATCGGGGCGTTCGGCGTCCCCTGGTTCGCGGTCACCGGTGGGGCGACGCTCGGCTACCTCGCCGGCTTCTTCGTCGCGGCGCTGCTCGTGGGGCGGTGGGCCCGCGCGGGCGGCGACCGCAGCGTGCCGAAGGCCGCACTGCTCATGGCGGTGGGCAACCTGGTCATCTACGCGTGCGGCGTCGTGGGGCTCATGGCCGTCACCGGGATGGGACTGGTCACGGCGATCGCCGTGGGAGTCGTGCCCTTCCTCGTGGGCGACGCCGTGAAGATCGCTGCCGCCGCGGCAGCCCTCCCGGCCACCTGGCGCCTCGTGGGCAAGGTCGGGGCCCGGCAGTGATCGCCGTCCCTGCCCGCACCCGCGAGCGCCACCAACAGTCAGTGTCTGCTGTACAACAGACCGTACCCCTAGCAGGCCGTCCGACGCAGGGACGACCAACCCGCGAACGGGCCGACAACGAGGAGTTTTGATGCGAGAAGCCGTCATCGTCGATGCCATCCGCACACCGATCGGCAGGGGCAAGCCGGGTGGTGCGCTCTCCGGCTGGCACCCCGCCGATCTGCTCGGGGAAGTCCTCAAGGCGCTGGTCGACCGCACCGGCATCGACCCGGCGCAGATCGACGACGTCATCACCGGCTGCGTCTCGCAGGCCGGCGAGCAGGCGTTCAACATCGCCCGGCACGGGGTGCTCGCGGCCGGCTTCCCGGAGTCCGTGCCCGCGACGTCCGTCGACCGGCAGTGCGGTTCCTCGCAGCAGGCGGTCCACTTCGCCGCCCAGGGCGTCATGGCCGGGGTGTACGACATCGTCATCGCCGCCGGGGTGGAGTCGATGTCGCGAGTACCGATGTTCTCCTCGGCCCAGGGCAAAGACCCCGCCGGCCCCAAGGTGGCGGAGCGCTACCGTGACCGGGGCGGCCTGGTCAACCAGGGCATCTCCGCCGAACTCATCGCCGCCAAGTGGGGCCTGTCCCGGCGGGCGGTGGACGAGTTCTCCGCCGAATCCCACCGCCGGGCCGCGGAGGCGACGGCCGCGGGGTACTTCGACCGCGAGATCGTGCCGGTCGCCGTGGACCGGGGGGAGGGGCGCACCGACGAGCTCCTGAAGAGCGACGAGGGCATCCGCCCGGAGACCACCCCGGAGATCCTGGGCGGGCTGAAGCCGGCGTTCTACAGCGAAGAGCTCGCCCAGCGCTACCCGGAACTACAGTGGGTGGTGACCGCGGGTAACGCGTCGCAGATCTCCGACGGGGCCGCGGCCGTGCTCATCATGTCGGCCGAGCGGGCGCGGCAGCTGGGCCTCACCCCGCGGGCCGCCATCCGGCACTTCGCCGTCGTCGGTGACGATCCGGTCCTCATGCTCACGGGCGTCATCCCCGCGACCCACCGGATCCTCGAGCGGGCCGGCATGACCATGGCCGACATCGACGCCTTCGAGGTGAACGAGGCGTTCGCGCCGGTGCTGCTCGCCTGGGAGAAGGAGACCGGTGCCGACATGTCGAAGGTCAACGTCCACGGTGGCGCGATCGCCAACGGCCACCCGCTCGGTGCCTCCGGTGCGAAGCTGATGGCCACGCTCCTGAACGTCCTCGAGCGGACCGGGGGCCGGTTCGGGCTCCAGACCATGTGCGAGGGCGGCGGCATGGCCAACGCCACCATCATCGAAAGGCTCGGCTGATCGGCGTGGTGCACTACTTCCCACCGCCGTACACCCCGGTTGCCGACCGCGCGCTGGTGACCGGTGCCTCCAGCGGCATCGGCCGCGACATCGCGCTCGCGCTGGCCCGGGCAGGGGTGGAAGTACACATAGTCGCGCGCAGGCTCCACCGTCTCGAGGAGACGGTGGAGCTGGCCGGCGACGCCCGCGTCGTTCCGCACGTCGCCGACATCCGTGACCCGGAGCAGGTGGAGGCGGCGTTCACCGCGGCCGAAGCGAACGGCCCCATCCCGCTGTTGGTCAACGCCGCGAGCGGGGCGTTCCTCGCCGCCGCGGAGAACATCTCCCCGAACGGGTTCGCCGCGGTGGTGGCGTCCAGCCTGACGGGGCCGTTCCACGTCCTGCGGCGTTGGGCGCAGCCGTTGTTGGCGGCCGGCACCCCGGGCGCCGCGCTGATGGTGTCGAGCGCGCTCGCGGCCCGGGAGGTGCCCGGGGCGGCCCACTCCAGCGCGGCGAAGGCGGGCCTGGAGGCGCTCATCCGTTCCCTGGCCGTCGAATGGGGGCCACGGGGCCTGCGCATCAACGCGTTGGCGCCGGGCGCCTTCGAAACCGAAGGCGCGACCGAAGGGATGTGGAGCGACGACCGGGTGCGCACCGCCACCTTGGCCAACATCCCGATGGGGCGCTTCGGGACCCCGGAGGAGCTCATGGGAGCGGCCGCCTTCCTGGTGAGCAAGGCCGCCTCGTACGTCACCGGGGCGACGCTGGTCGTCGACGGCGGGTGGCGGTTGTCCCCCCACCCGTTCGGCGACCAGTACCCCGCCCGGCGACGGTGACCACCCGCACCTGACTGGCTTCGGACTCGACGAACGGAAGGAGGCCACTCTGTCCCGCCTCTTCGATGTGGCCGGTCGGCACGTCCTGGTGACCGGCGCGACCAAGGGCATCGGTGCCATGATCGCCCGCGGCTTCCACGAAGCCGGCGCCATCGTCTACCTGTCGTCCCGGACCCCGCAGGACTGCCACGACTTCGCCGCGGAACTCGGTGAGCGTGCGGTGGCCGTACCTGAGAACGTCGGGACCCAGGAGGGTTGCGTCCGGCTCGCCCAAGTCGTCCGGGAGCACACCGACAAACTGGATGTGCTCATCAACAACGCCGGCACCACCTGGGGAGCGGACATCACCGAATATCCCGACAGTGCCTGGGACAAAGTGTTGGCCGTCAACCTCAAGGGCCCGTTCCACCTCACCGTCGCCTGCCTGCCCATGCTCCGGGCGGCGGCGACACCGGAACGGCCGGCTCGGGTCATCAACATCGGGTCCGTCGACGGCATGCACGTCCCCATGTGGGAGTCGTACGCCTATTCCGCCTCCAAAGCCGCACTGCACCAGTTGACGCGGCACGTGGCCAAACGGCTGGCCAAGGAACACATCACCGTGAACGCGATCGCGCCGGGCATCTTCCGGTCCAAGATGATGAAGTTCGCGTTCGACTCCGCGGAGGAGGAACTCATCGCCGCGACCCCGTTGGGGCGGACCGGGCAGCCGGACGACGCCGCGGGTGCGGCCATTTTCCTGGCATCCCCCGCCGCCTCCTGGATCACCGGTGCGGTGCTGCCGGTGGACGGCGGGCTGGTGACCCTCCTGTAACCACGTCCTCTTGGGCGAGACGCGGGCAAGGCGCTGGTGGTGTCCATCGGGTTGGCAGAGTGTCCGGATTACTCCCAGAGCCTTGCCCGCGTCGCTTTGCTCCACCCAGTCGGGCGCAAAACTGTTGCCAAATCGTGTGACCTAAGTCTTGCTGCGTTACTGACTGATTAGTAAGCTCCTTGGCAAGCGCTCGACAGGTAGTTCGGCGACTCGCGTGAGGCAAGCAGCACCACTGGATTTCAGGCGTCTGTACGCCTCAGCCGGCGACGAAACGAGCGCAGCAACTGGGGAGGCCTCCGTGTCGGACTGGGCTACGCAAGAGCGTTAAGGAGCCGTCGTGGTCACTGAACGCTTCGATGGGATCAAATATCCATATGTTGCACCGAAAGATCCTCCGGCGCACGTAGCCGAACGGCTGCAGCAGGAGTACGACGACGACATCGACCCGGCGGACTTTGAGGTGCTCCGGCACGCGCTGTGGAACCTCAACCTCGAACACGGGCAGACCATCATTCGCACATCCGGGTCACCGGTAGTCGTCAGCTCCCACGACTTCAACCCGGTCCTCATGGACGAGTGGGGTGACCATGTCTACTTCGGCCCCTGGCTCCAGTACCTGACCGCAGCCGCCTCCTCCGCCGTGAAATGGACGCTGGAGTACCGCCACCCCAACCCGGGCATCGAGCCCGGATCCATGTTCATGACGAACGACCCCTGGATCGGGGCCACGCACCAGTCTGACCTCGCGATGGTCGCTCCCGTCTTCTATGACGGGAAGATCTTCTGCTGGGTCGGCAACAGCCTGCACCACGCCGACCTGGGCGGGACCGCGCCCGGCGGGTTCAACCCGGTAGCGCCGGACATCTTCTGGGAGTCCGGGGTGGTCCCACCCGTACGCATCGTGGAGAACGGCCAGATCCGTGCCGACCTCGAGCAAGAGTTCATGCGCCGCTCCCGGATGCCGGAGATCGTCGCGGTCGACCTCCGGGCACAGATCGCCGGCTGCTCCGTGGCGGTGGAGCGCATGACCGAGATGCTGGACCGCTACGGGCCGCGCGTCATCAAGGGCGTCATGCGCAAGATTCAGCGGGACAGCGAAGCCGCCTTCGCGCGGCGCCTGGCCACCGTACCGGACGGTGAATGGCGGGCCGAGGCCTTCCTGGAGATGGCGGAGCCCGGTGACCGCAAACTGCACCGGAACGTCATGGTGCTCCGCAAGAAGAACGACCGGCTGGAGTTCAGCAACGAAGGTTCCGACCCCCAGATCGGTACCCTCAGCTGCACCCTCCCCGCCTGGAGCGGCGCGGTCTCCGCGATGATCAACTCACAGCTGCTCTTCGACCAGCTGTTCGCCATCGGCGGTGCGCAGCGGCGGATCGACTTCAAGGCCGAACCCGGGACCTTGAACTCGGCGCTCCACCCGGCCGCGCTCTCGCTCGCGGTACTGAACCTCGACCAGTGCATCGCGCTGGCAGCGGCGTGTCTGTCCAAGATGCTCAGCTGCTCCAGCGATCCGGAACTGCACAAGGAGATCCAGTCGTCGATGGGGTCGGCGGTCTTCCCGATCGCCGCCATCTCCGGCGTCGACACCAAGTCCCGGCCATTCGCAAGCCTGCTGATGGACCCGGTCGGGGCGGGCATGGCCGCGTGGTCGTGGCGCGACGGGCTCGACGTCGGCGGCTGGCCCTGGGACCCCCAGGTCGAGATGCCGAACGTGGAGGAGACCGAGTCCTTCTACCCCGTCCTGTACCTGTGGCGGCGGGTGACGCAGGACTCCGGCGGCGCCGGGAAGTACCGGGGCGGCAACTCGATGGAGGTCGCCGTCATGCCGCACGGTGTCCCCTCGATCCAGCACCACACCGCCTCGTCCGGGCACCACGCGGTGCCGCTGTCACCGCTGTTCGGTGGCTACCCGAGCAACGTCAACCGCTTCCTCATGATGCGGTCCACCAACGCCAAGAGCCTCCAGGCGCAAGGCGTCACGCCGACCCCAGACAACGTCACCTGTGACGAGCTGGTGGAGCTTGAGCCGAAGGCATTCGGCGTCGAGCAGCGGGAAAACGACATCTTCATCCTCTCCTGGTGCGGGGCGGGTGGCCTGGGTGACCCGCTGGAGCGGGACCCTGCCGCCGTCGCGCGGGACGTCCAGACCGGCATGGTCAGCGTCGAAGCCGCCCGGAACCTGTACGGGGTAGTGATCACTGACGGGGTCGTCGACGTCGCGGCCACCGAGACGCTCCGGTCGGAGCAGCGGGAGAAGCGCCGCGCGTGGGAGAGCCCCGGCCGGGAGCTCGTCACCATCCCACCGCAGCCCGGAGCCCGTCCGGTAGGGCCGGGGCTCGAGATCCGTACTCACGATGGTGAAAGCGCCCTGGTGTGCGCCTCGTGCGACACCCGCCTGTCCGCTCTCACCGAGAACTACAAGTCCGGGGCTCTTCGCAACGAGATCTCCGTGATGGAGGCCAACCCGAAGGCCCTGGACCCGGCTCGGCTCACCGATGACCGGATCGTGGTCCGGCAGTTCGCCTGCCCCGGGTGTCTGCGCCTACTGAGCAACGACGTCATGCGGCAGGGCGAACCCGACCTGTGGGACATCCGCCTTTCGAGCATGGGAGACGAGTGATGGCGTACCTAGGCGTTGACATCGGTGGCACTTTCACGGACATCGTGCACCTGGATGACGACGGTTCGGTCGTCGCCACCAAAGTAGCGTCGACCCCACCCCGGTTCGAGGAAGGCGTCTTCGCCGCTGTAGCCAAGG
>Ga0079224_100003952_pt1 | contig 18957 bp, 16 predicted proteins | sample Stecom2015_FD_80414 | JGI IMG/M metagenome (GOLD analysis project Ga0079224, IMG submission 80414) | Agricultural soil microbial communities from Utah to study Nitrogen management - Steer compost 2015 | ecosystem: Environmental > Terrestrial > Soil > Agricultural land | place: USA: Utah... | reverse complement strand
GTGGTGGAAGTCAGTCTCAAGCGCGCCGGGTTGTGGGACGAGGTCAAGGACCGCCTGCTCAAGCCCGGCACCGGTCTGTCCGGTGGCCAGCAGCAACGGCTGTGTATCGCCCGCGCCATCGCCATCAGCCCAGATGTGATCCTGATGGACGAGCCCTGCTCGGCCCTCGACCCCATCGCCACCGCCCGCATCGAGGAGCTGATTGCCGAGCTGTCGCAAAACTACACCATCGCCATCGTCACCCACTCCATGCAGCAGGCGGCACGGGTTTCCCAGCGCACCGCCTATTTTCATCTGGGCAAGCTGATTGAAGTCAACGATACTGACAGGGTATTCACCGCGCCGGAACACGAGCTCACAGAAGCCTATATTACCGGCCGTTTTGGCTGAGGAAGCAGAGATGGACAAGATTCAACTGGAACAGCATATCTCCAAGCAGTTCGACGCCGACCTGGAGGAGCTGAAACGCAGCATGCTGGAAATGGGTGGCCTGGTGGAAAAGCAGGTCACCGATGCCCTCCGGGCGATGGAGGCCGGCGACAGCGCCCTGGCCATGAAGGTCATCGAAAAGGAAAACAGCGTCGACAGTCTGGAAATGTCCATCGACGAGGAGTGCATTCTGCTGATCGCCCGCCGCCAGCCCGCCGCCAGCGATCTGCGCATGGTGATGGCGGTGTTCCGCTGTGTCCGCGACCTGGAGCGAATCGGTGACGAGGCCAAGAAGATTGCCAAGATCGCCATCATGCTCTCCGAGGAGGGCGGCTCCCCCAAGGGGCACGTGGAGCTGCGCCATATCGGCCACAACGTGCAACAGATGCTCAATCGCGCCCTGGATGCCTTTACCCGTTTCGACGCGGAGAGCGCCCTGGCGGTGATGCCGGAGGATCTCAAGGTGGATGTCGACTACAAGTCGGCGGTTCGCGAGCTGGTCACCTATATGATGGAGGACCCCCGCAGCATCTCCCGGGTGATGAATATCATGTGGTCCCTGAAGGCAGTGGAGCGCATCGGCGACCACGCCAAGAACATCTGCGAACAGGTGGTCTATATGGTGCAAGGCCGGGATATCCGCCACAGCGGCAACGATGATGACTGAAGCCCGGCTATAGGCTGCAAGCGGCGGCGGCCGTCGCTCAGCCGAACACGCCCTTGAAGATCAGAAAGAACACAATCGCCAGAATGGCCCCGGCAGGCAAAGTAATCAGCCAGGACATGAAAATGCCCCCCACCACCCTCAGGTTGATGGCGGCGATCCCCCGGGCCAAACCCACACCCAGCACCGCACCCACCAGGGTGTGGGTGGTGGAGACGGGAATACCCCCGGCCGACGCCAGCACCACGGTGGAGGCGGCGCCCAGCTCGGCGGCAAAGCCGCGGCTGGGGGTGAGCTCGGTGATTTTCCGCCCCACGGTGGCCATTACCTTGTAGCCATAGGTGGCCAGGCCCACCACGATGCCGATACCCCCCAGCAGCAAGATCCAGTCCGGTACTTTGGACTTGGCGGCAATGGTGCCGGTGTCCAGCACCCCGACGATGGCCGCCAGGGGGCCGATGGCATTGGCCACATCGTTGGAGCCGTGGGCAAAGGCCATGCTGCACGCGGTAAACACCATCAGCACGGCAAAGACCCGCTCCACGCTGTGAAAGCGGTTGTCCCGCTCGGCGGCGGCGTCCGGTTCGATGCGCCTCAGCAGCAGGGCGCCGAACACGGCCACCACCAGGCCGACAAGGCTTGAATAGAGCACGATCTCGAAGCCGTTGAGGCTGATATGGGACGCGGCGAACACATGTTTGAGGCCCTTGATAAGGGTGACACAGGTGATCAGAAAGCCCACCGCAAACATGTAGTAGGGGATGTAGCGTTTGGCCCGGGCGAAGGGGTCTTCCCTGGTCAGGATCAGGCTCTGGACACTGGCGAAGAGGGCAAAGGAGATGGTCCCGGCGAGCAGCGGCGAGGCGATCCAGCTCATGGCGATCTGGCCGATCTTGCCCCAGTTCACCGCATCCACGCCGATCCCCACGGCACCGAAGCCGACAATGGCGCCGACGATGGAGTGGGTGGTGGACACGGGCCAGCCCTTCATGCTGGCCACCAGCAGCCAAATCCCCGCCGCCAGCAGGGCAGAGAGCATGCCGTACACCATGTACTGGGGGTTGTCCTCCAGTGCCGAGGGGTCGATGATACCGTCGCGAATAGTGGAGGTGACCTCGCCGCCGGCCAGGTAGGCGCCGAGGAACTCGAACACCATGGCGATCAGAATTGCCTGTTTGATGGTGATGGCCTTGGAGCCTACGGAGGTGCCCATGGCGTTGGAGACATCGTTGGCGCCCACCCCCCAGGCCATGAAAAATCCGAAAAGACAGGCGAGGACAAGAAACAGGGTGCCGTACTGGGTCAGCAATTCCATGACGATAAACCTTGACTGATGATTGGGGCCGGGGGGCTTAGCGGGCGAGCAGCAACAGCAGGCGGCTGCCGACCCGCTGGGAGGTGTTGGCCAGTTCGCCGATGTTGTCGATGATCTTGTAGAGGAACATGGCATCCAGGGGGGGCAAGCTGGTCTCCAGGGCCTGGAGTTTGTGGCGAATCTCCCGCTCGCAGCCGTCCGCCGCCATTTCCAGGGTGTCCAGCTGCCGGATCATGGCGAACACGATGTCGATTTCCCGGCCCTTGAAGCCGCTTTCCAGAAGCTCGTCAAGCTCATTGATGGCGGTTTGGGCCTGCCGGGTGACCGCCACCGCGCTGGCCAGAAACTCGCTGAAGTCCTCCTGCAGCGGGGCCGGGACCGCCATCTTGCGGCCCAGCATGATGCCGGCGATATCCCTGGCGATATTGGCCACTTCGTCCTGCATGGCAATCAGATCCAGGAGGTCGGTGCGGGGCACCGGCATGAACAGGCTGTTGGGCATGTTGAGGCGAAAATCCCGCTTCAGCTGATCGGCCTGGTGTTCCAGTTCGCGGATCTGGTTGTAACTCTCCCCCGCGGCGTGCCAATCCCCCTGGTAGGCATGGCCGAGAAACCCCGCCAGCAGTTCCGTGCAGCCGGTGGCGATGGACATGTGTTCCTGGAGGGGCTTGATGGGGGATTTGCCGAACAGATCGGAAACAGGGTTCTTCATGGCGGGCTTCCACAATGGCGGTTGTTGACTGGCCTTGTTCCGGAATTGCGGCCGGGGGGGTATTTTCGGTGGAATCGCGGGGAAATGCCACACTAAAAAGTGGCTAACCAGCGGTGGTCTCACACCTTGGCATACCTTTCCCGGCCCCGCAACCAGCGCCGGGCGATACCGGCGGCGAGCTGTGGATGGCGGTGCAGCAGGTTGACCGCACAGGCCTTGACGTCGGCCAGCAGGTGTTCGTCCCGGATCAGGTCGGCGATGCGAAATTGCAGATCCCCGGTCTGGCGGGTGCCCAACACTTCGCCGGGGCCCCGCAGGCGCAGATCCTGTTCCGCCACCACAAAGCCGTCGCTGGTCTCCCGCATGATGCGGATGCGCTCCCGGGATTGCCGGGACAGGGGGCTGCCGTAGAGCAGCACGCAGTGGCTTTCGGCGCTGCCCCGGCCCACCCGGCCGCGCAATTGGTGGAGCTGGGACAGTCCCAGGCGTTCGGGATTCTCGATCACCATCAGGCTGGCATTGGGCACGTCGACACCCACCTCGATCACCGTGGTGGCCACCAGCAGATCGGTGTCCCCCGCCTTGAAGGCGCCCATCACCTGCTCCTTCAGGGCGGGTTTGAGGCGGCCGTGGATCAGGTCGATGCGCACCTCCGGCAACAGCAGGTGGAGCTCGGCCGCCGCCGCCTCGGCGGCCTGGGCCTCCAGGGCCTCGGACTCCTCGATCAGGGTGCACACCCAGTACACCTGGCGGCCCTCGGCGCAGGCCTCCCGTACCCGGGTGATCACTTCCCCGCGGCGCAGCTGGCTGACCGCCACGGTGTTGACTGGAGTGCGCCCCGGGGGCAACTCGTCGATCACCGAGGAGTCCAGGTCGGCATAGGCGGTCATTGCCAGGGTGCGGGGAATGGGGGTGGCGGTCATGATCAGTTGATGGGGTGCCAGGTTGGCGCCACCCTTGTTGCGCAGGGCCAGGCGCTGGTGAACGCCAAAGCGGTGCTGCTCGTCGATGATGGCCAGCCCCAGGTTGTGGAACAGCACGTCTTCCTGGAACAGGGCGTGGGTGCCCACCACCACGGCGGCGGTGCCCTCGCGGATAAAGTCCAGCTGGCGCTCCCGGGCCTTGCCCTTGAGCTTGCCCGTCAGCCAGGCCACCCGGATATCCAGGGGCGCCAGCCAGGCTTCGAAATTGGCCCGGTGTTGTTCGGCGAGAATCTCGGTGGGCGCCATCACCGCGGTTTGCAAGCCGCTGGCGGCGCAGGCCAGGGCCGCCAGGGCGGCGACCAGGGTCTTGCCGGAGCCCACATCCCCCTGCACCAGGCGGAGCATGGGGTGGGGCTGGCCCAGGTCCCGGTAAATATCCCCGAGCACCCGGCGCTGGGCACTGGTAAGGGCAAAGGGCAGGTTCGCCAGAAAGTGGTTCTCCAGGTCCTCCCTGGGGGCAATGGGCGGGGCACTTTCCCGGCGAATGGTCTGGCGCAGCTTGAGGAGACTGAGGTGGTGGGCCAGCAGCTCCTCAAAGGCCAGGCGCTGCTGGGCGGGGTGCAGGCCCCTTGCCAGCTGTTCCAGGTTGGCGGTGCGCGGCGGCTGGTGGAGAAAGCGCAGGGCGCTGGCCAGGGGGATGCGGGTCAGGCGGGCAGCCAGGTCGCTGGGCAGCAACTCCGGCAGATTGCCCTGGTCCAGGAGGGCCAGGGCCTGCCCCGCCAACGTGCGCAGCCGCTGCTGGGTAATGCCCTCCGCCGCCGGGTAGACCGGGGTGAGGTTCTCCTCCAGGGGTGGGGGGTGGGCGCTGTCGAGAATCTGGTACTCGGGATGATAGATCTCCAGGCCGCTGCCGCCGGGGCGCACTTCCCCGTAGCAGCGCACCCGGGTCCCTGGCTGGAGGGCGTTTTTCTGGGCTGCGGAGAAGTGGAAAAAGCGCAAGCTGAGGGTGCCGGTGGTGTCCTGGATCCGGCATACCAGGCTGCGCCGCCGCCCCAGGGCAATGTCACAGAGCTTGACCTCCCCTTCCACCAGGACATCGCCAAAGGGCTGCAGGCCGCCGATGGGCGTGATTCTGGTGCGGTCTACATAGCGCAGGGGCAGGTGGAAGAGCATGTCCTGAACGCTGTGGATACCCAACCTGGACAGCTTGTCCATCAGCTGGGGGCCGACCCCCCGCAGCTGGCTGACGGGCATTTGATCAAGAGCCTGGGTATTGCCTGCCATGGCGCGCTCCCCCCCTGTGGCGGTGCCGGCTACTTGAGGCCCGGCAACCGGGTTTCGAGAATGGCCTCGCGCAGGGCGTCGATGGCCTTGTGTCTGGGGTAACTGACCCGCCACGCCAGCGCCGTGGTGCGGCAGGGCGCCGGCGCGGCAAAGGGGATGCTCACCAGATGCTGCAACCGGTTCTGGGTGCCCAGCACCGCCGACAGGGGCAGGATGGTGATGCCGAGGCCGCTGGCCACCATGTGGCGCATGGTTTCCAGGGAGCTGCCCTCGGTGTCGGTGCGGATGCCCCGGTCGCTGGTGCCGTGCTGGTGGGCCAGGCTGGGCATGGCCTCCAGCACCTGCTCCCGGAAACAGTGGCCCTCCCCCATCATCAGAATGTTTTCCCCTTCCAGATCCTGGGGGCGCAGGGAGGCGCGCCCGGCCAGGGGGTGCTGGTCCGGCAGCAACACCACGAAGGGCTCGGTGTACAGGGGCTGGGTGACCACGTCCGGTTCATTGAAGGGCAGGGCGATGACGATCACGTCCAGGTCGCCGTTGCGCAGCCGCCGCCGCAGGGTGCCGGTGTAGCTCTCCTCCACCACCAGGGGCATCCTGGGGGCCAGCTCCCGGAGTTTGGGAATGAACTGGGGAAACAGGTAGGGTCCGATGGTAAAGATGGCGCCCACCCGCAGCGGGCTGTTGAGCTGATCCTTGCCGGTGTTGGCGATATCCTGGATGCGGGAGGCCTCCTCCAGTACCTTCTGGGCCTGGGTCACCACGTTTTCCCCGGCGGGGGTGGGGGTGACCCTGTTCTTGGAGCGCTCGAACAGCTCCACGCCGAGCTCCTGTTCGAGCTTTTTCACGGCGATACTGAGGGTGGGCTGGCTGACATGGCAGCGTTCAGCGGCCTGGCCGAAGTGCTGTTCCCTGGCCAGGGTGACGATATAGCGGAGTTCCGTTAGAGTCATTGCCTGTTGTCCACGAGTCGAGTCAGGCTGATAATAGCCAGAAATTATTGTAAGGAGCAAGTCGATTGAGAGCTTTGTTGTTAGGTTTTGGTGACCTGGGTCAACGGCTGGCCGCCCGGCTGTTGCGGGACGGCTGGCAGGTGACCGGTGTGCGCCGCTCCCGGGCCCAGGTGTCCGGGGTGGAAATGATTGCCGGCGACTGCCGCGACCCGGCGCTGCTGGCCACCCTGCTGGCGGGCCGGGACCTGGTGGTGGCCAGCCTCACTCCGGACAGCTTCACCGAGGAGGCCTACCGGGAGGCCTATGTGGCCTCCGCCAGGGCCCTGGCGGAGGCGCTGGCCGGCCTGGCAGACAAGCCGCGGCTGGTGTTGTGGGTGTCCAGCACCAGTGTTTACGGCCAGGGCGAGGGGGAATGGGTGGATGAGAAGACGCCGCCCGCCCCCAGCGGCTTCTCCGGCCGCCTGCTGTTGGCGGCGGAGCGGGAGCTCGCTGCGGCGGACGCGCCGACCGCCATCGTCCGCTTTAGCGGTATCTATGGCGGTGGCAGCAAGCGGATGCTGGACCAGGTGCGCCGCGGCCAGTGTGCCCCCGAGTCCCCGGTGCAGTGGAGCAACCGCATCCACCGGGACGACTGTGCCGGGGTGCTCCATCACCTGGCGGCACTGGCGCTGGCGGGCGAGCCCCTGGCGCCAGTCTACCTCGGCACCGACTGTGAACCCGCTCCCCTCCACCAGGTGCACCGCTGGCTCGCGGAGCAGTTGGGGGTGGCGGTGGCCGTGGGAAACTCCGCCGCGGGACGGCGGGGCAACAGGCGCTGCAGCAACCGGCTGCTGCTGGAATCCGGGTACCGGTTTTTGTATCCCAGCTATCGCGAGGGTTATGCCGAGGACCTCTCCGGAAGCTGAAGGCGGTCGGTTGGCGGTGCTCTCCAGTGCCCGCCGCAGCTACTCTCTGTCGACTTCGATCACATCCTCGGGGTCGACCCTCACCTCGCAAGTGGGGGGTACCAGATAGGTGGCAGTGACATCCAGCAGGCCGAGGCGTTTCAGGGTGCGGCGGCCAAGCAGCACCGGATAGAGCATGTTGTCACGGTCCCTGAGGGTGAACTCCTCCTTGAACACCCGGTCGCCGATACAGATGGGCAGCACCACCGCAACTCTGCGCTCTTCGCCCCCCGCGCCACGCACCCGGACAAAACGCTTGACCGGCATCTCCAGGTCCCGGAGCACTTCGGTCCCGGTTTCCTTGTCCTCCAGATGGAGGCGGAAGCTGACCCAATTCTTGCCCTTGCGCTTGTAGGTGAGGATGTTCTTGGCGTCCATGCTGGAGGTGAGGGCGCCGGAATCCAGCTTGATTTTCACCGTCGCCCCCACCGGCATCACGATACCCTTCTCCAGCCAGCCAAACACGGTGGGGGCCTTGGCTTTGCCCTCGCCGGCCGCGGCCGCGAGGGGCAGGCACAGCAACAGGGCAATCAGCAGGGGATAGGTTGAGCGCATAGCAAAAAACCGAGATGAAAGTTGACCTGTATTCTACCAGCAGCTGGGGGTGGGGCTGTCAACGGTCACAACACCATCACGCCGTCGATTTCCAGCAGGGAGTCCTTGGGTAACTGGTTGACCCCGATGGCCGCCCGCGCCGGGTAGGGCTCGCTGAAATGGCGCGCCATCACCTGGTTGACGGCGGCAAAGTTGGCCAGGTCGGTGAGGTAGATGGTGATCTTGACCAGATCCTGGAGGCTGCCCCCCGCCGCCTCGCACACCGCGGCGAGATTGTTGAACACCTGCTCCGCCTGGGCATCAAAGCCGCCGTCCACCAGGGCCATGGTGGCGGGGTCCAGGGGGATCTGGCCCGACAGATAGACGGTGCCGTTGACCTTTACCGCCTGGGAGTAGGTGCCAATGGCCTGGGGCGCCAGGGTGGTGTGAATGATGGCTTTGTTGCTCATGGTCGCGGTCCGGGAGAGGGGGCTAATTCTTGATGCGGTAGACTTTCTGCACCGACTTCAGGGTGCGAATTCGGCGCATGATGTTGGCGAGGTGGATGCGGTTCTTGACCCGCACCGTGAGGGCCACCACATTGGTGTGGGCGTCCCGTTCGTTGACCCTGATCTGGTCGATGCTGGCGTTTTGCTCGGTGACCCGAGAGGCGAGGATGGCGATGATGCCCCGCTCCGCCGCCACCTCCACCTTGATGTCGCAGGGGAACTCCCCCGGCACCGCGGCGGACCAGGTGAGGGGAATGCACTTTTCCTGATTGTCGCGGATTTCGTCCAGGTTCTTGCAGGTCTCCTGGTGCACCACCAGGCCGCGCCCCGGGCTCAGGTGACCCATGATGTGGTCGCCGGGAATGGGGTGGCAGCAGCGGGCGTAGTTGATCACCAGGCCTTCCGAGGAGTCGATCAGGATTGGCGAGCTGATGCTGCGCTCTTCCAGGGGTGGGCGCTTTTTCTCGGGGATCAGCAGGTTGGCCACGGCGTAGGCCACCCGGCTGCCCAGGCCGATTTGCTGAAGTACGGTCTCGAAGGTGGGTGCCCCGGTCTCCTTGAGCAGCTTTTTGATCTGGGATTTGCGGATCTGCCGGTAGCTGGAGCCAAAGCTCTGCAGGGCGCGGTCCAGCAGGCGCTTGCCCAGTTCCACCGACTCCTCGTGTTGCTGGTTCTTGAGGAAGTGGCGGATCGCGCTGCGGGCCTTGGCGGTGATCACAAAGTTGAGCCAGGCGGGGTTGGGCTGGGCGCTCTTGGTGGTGATGATGCGCACCTTGTCGCCACTTTCCAGGGCCTGGGACAGGGAGGCCAGCTGGCCGTTGACCTGACAGGCCACGCAGCTGTTGCCCACCTGGGTGTGTACCGCATAGGCGAAGTCCACCGCGGTGGCGCCGGTGGGCAGCTCGATGATCTGGCCCTTGGGGGTGAACACATAGACTTCGTCGGGGAACAGGTCGGTCTTGACGTGCTCGATAAACTCCAGGGAGTTGCCCGCCTGCTGCTGGAGGTCGAGGAGGCCCTTTACCCAGCGGTTGGCGCGGGCGTGGTTGGCCTCGTCCTGGCTGCCGGACTTGTACAGCCAGTGGGCGGCGATACCAAAATTGGCCATGGCGTCCATGTCGACGGTGCGGATCTGGACTTCGATGGGCACCCCGTGCATGCCCAGCAGCACCGTGTGCAGGGACTGGTAGCCATTGGCCTTGGGGATGGCGATATAGTCCTTGAACTCGCCGGGCACCGGCTTGTAGAGGTTGTGAACGATGCCCAGGGCGCGATAACACTCGTCGACGCTGTTGACCACGATGCGGAAGGCGTAGACATCCATGATCTGCTTGAAGGAGATCTTCTTGTTTTTCATCTTCTGGTAGATGCTCCAGAGATGCTTTTCCCGCCCCATCACCGTGTAGGAGATGCCCTCCGAGAACAGGCGGTTCTCGATCATGGTCTTGATTTCGGAAACGATTTCCTTGCGGTTGCCGCGCACCGCCTTGATCGCCTCCCGCAGGCGCTGGTGACGCAGGGGGTGGAGGGCGGCAAAACCCAGGTCCTCGAACTCTATCCGCATGTCGTTGAGGCCCAGGCGCTGGGCCAGGGGGGCGTAGATGTCGAGGGTTTCGCGGGCGATGCGGCGGCGCTTTTCCGGCCCCAGCACCCCCAGGGTGCGCATGTTGTGGAGGCGGTCGGCAAGCTTGACCAGCACGATGCGGATGTCCTTGGCCATTGCCAGGGTCATTTTCTGGAAGCTTTCCGCCTGCTGTTCCGCCTTGGAGGAGAATTCGATCTCGGTGAGCTTGCTCACCGCGTCCACCATGGTGGACACCGTCATGCCGAAGCGCCAGCTCAGCTGGGTCTTGGTGGCCGGGGTGTCCTCGATCACATCGTGGAGCAGGGCCGCCATCAGGGTCTCGTGGTCCATGTGCATATCGGCGAGGATATGGGCCACGGCCACGGGGTGGATAATATAGGGGTCGCCGCTCTGGCGCTCCTGGCCCTTGTGGCAGCGGTTGGCAAACTCGTAGGCGCGGAGAACCTTCTTGACCTTGGAGGGTTCAAGGTAGGTGGAGAGCTTGTGTTCGAGGTTGTCTACAGCTTCGGGCAGCAAGTTCTCCTCCTGGCGGGCACTTACATCTCTTCGGAGGACGATTCCACGTCCGGGCTGGTGGCCATGGCCACGGCGTTTTCCAGCAGGTCGAGGTCGATGAAGTCGTCGTTGGGATCCTTGACGTCGAGGATGCTGGCGTCCACAAAGCCCTCTTCGATTTCCCTCAGGGCGACCACGGTGGGCTTGTCGTTCTCCCAGGGCACCATCGGCTCCTTGCCGCCGGTGGCGATCTGGCGGGCGCGCTTGGAACCCACCATAACCAGTTCAAAACGGTTTTCCACGTGCTCGAGGCAGTCTTCTACAGTGATTCGGGCCATCTTTTCTCTACCAGTCAGGAGACCTTTTCAGGTCATCATACACAAAGTCCCGCCGTGCGGGGAACTGCACAGTTTACATAAAAAGCGGCTTTCAGGACAGCAGATTGTTGAGCAGCTGCAGGTGGCGGTGCTGTTGCTTGGCCAGGGTCAGGCGCTGGCTGATGACAATGGCCCGCAGCTCGTCGAGGGCGGTGTCGAAGTCCTCGTTCACCACCAGGAAGTCGGCTTCCACATAGTGGCTCATCTCTTCCCTGGCCTCGGCCACCCGGCGGTCGATTACCGCCCGCTCGTCCTGGCCCCGGTGGTTGAGGCGCTGGTGCAGGGTTGCCAGGGAGGGGGGCAGGATAAAGATGCCCACGGTGTCGGGCATCAGTTTTCTCACCTGGGCGGCACCCTGCCAGTCGATTTCCAGAATCACATCCAGACCCCGGGCGAGGGTTTCCGCCACCCACTGCTTGGAGGTGCCGTAAAAGTTGTCGAACACCCGGGCGTGCTCGAGAAAGGCGCAGTCCTCGAGCATGGCGGTGAACCTGGGCATATCCACAAAATGGTAGTTGACCCCGTCCACCTCACCCGGGCGCATCGGCCTGGTGGTGTGGGAGACCGAGACCTGGAGGCCGCCGGTGCCCTTCAGCAGGGCGTTGACCAGGCTGGTTTTGCCGGCCCCGGAGGGGGCGGAAATGGTGAATAAGGTCCCTGTGGTGCTCATTGAGTCTGTGTTCCCCGGTGTCTGGCGCCCTGGTTGTTGTGCGCACCCCTATTCTGGCGCAGGCAGGCGGTATAGTATCCATGACTGGGCATTATAAGAGGAAAATTTCGCGGCCGTCATCGGCGATGGGGTTGTCGTGCCCGGGTTGGGCAAATGGCGGGATCCCTGGCCTCATTTTCCGCGATCTGTGTAATAGTATCTGCTCAGGAGGAGGGCCTGCGGCGGTCGGGATTTCACGACCACGCCTAACAAGCCCGCCGACCGCCGCCGCGCCGGCGAAGTTGGCAGCACCTATCAACAATAAGGAGTGAAGCGCCATGGGTATCGAAGTCACGGGTCTACTGGGCCTTATCTGGCTGATCATCATCATCTGGGCCATCGTCAAGGTGGCGCAAAGCCCCGCCGGCCCGGTGCCAAAGCTGCTGTGGATTTTGCTGCTGCTGTTCCTGCCGGTGGTGGGGCTGATTCTGTGGCTGTTGCTGGGTCCCAAGGGTTGAATGGCACCGAATTGAGTGCTTTGTCGCGCTTTCCAGCCTGGCGTCGCAGTTGGGCTTGGTCAGTGCCTTTCTCCTGAGGACCAGCCTGCACCGGACAAGCCGTCACCGGCACGGCGGCCCCCCATGGGCCCCTTTTTTGTGCGGACCTACTGCCCCCGCCGTTTGGCGTGGCGGGTGGCCTCCGCCGCCAGGGGGTTGTCCGGCCAGGGGTGTCTGGGGTAACGGCCCTTGAGGTCCTTGCGCACCTCGAAATAGGTGGTGGCCCAAAAGTTGGCCAGGTCCCGGGTTACCTGTACCGGGCGCCGGGCGGGAGACAGCAGGTGGACAACCACCGGCACCCGGCCGCCCACCAGGTGCGGGGTCTGGCTCTGGCCAAACATCTCCTGGAGTTTGACCGCCAGCACCGGCTCGTCGGCACTGTAATCAATCCGCAGGCGGGAACCGCTGGGCACCTGGAGGTGGCTGGGGGCCAGTTCGTCGAGCTGTTGCTGTAGTTTCCACTCCAGGCTCTGTAGCAGCAGCTGCCCCAGGGGCAGACGATCCACCTGGTCGAGGCGGGTGAGCCGGTCCAGGTGGGGTCCGAGCCAGGTCTCCAACGACGCGAGCAGCGAGGGTTCCGAAAGGTCGGGCCAGGGTTCCCCCAGGGTGGTCCGCAGGAGCCGCAAGCGACCGAGCAGCTGCCGGTCGTCGTCGCTCCAGGCAAGCCCCCGCTGGCGCACCGCCTCCAACAGGGCGCCCCGCACCGCCTCCGGGTCGAGCTTGGCCAGGGGCCGGCGCGCCAGGACCAGGTGCCCCAGGCCCCGGACCTCCTCCCCCACCAGGCGGCCGCTGCCGGGGTCCCAGCGCACATCGCTGCGCCAGGCCTTGGCGGCGGGGAAAATCCTCTCCAGCTCTGCGGCGGCAATGGCCGCCCCATGGAAAATTCTGGCTCCGCTGAGCTGCCCGTCCAGCTCCACCGCCACCACCAGTTCCGCCCGCGCCAGGGGGTGGTGCTCCGGCAGCAGGGCCTGGCCTCCGCTCACCAGCTTGAACCGTCCACTTCCCTGGTTCTGGCCGATGCGGTCGGGGTAGGCCCTGGCCAGCAGCTCCGCCAGGGGCTCACAATCATCGACCTCCAGAGTGCAGCGGGCTCGGGCTGCCCACTGGCGGGCCGCCCGGAACCAGCGCCCGGCCGCTCCGGGGCCGTCCCGCCGGGGCCGCTGGGCGAGGACCTGGTGGAGGTCGATATCTTGGTTGTCCGGGGATTCCTCCAGCCACGACACCAGCCAGCAGGCCAGGGGCAGAGCCGCGATCTTGGCGGCCACTTCCAGCAACACCGCCAGCCTGGGGTGACAGGGCCAGCGGGCACAACCCTTCCCCAGCTCACTGAGGCTGTCCCGGTGGTTGACGATTCCCAGCTGCCGCAGCAGCTGGCGGCCGCTGGCCAGGGCTGGTGCGGGCGGGGGTGTCACCCAGGACAGCTGGCCGGGATCGGCAGCGCCCCAGCGCAACAGTTCCAGGACCAGGGCGCTGAGGTCGGCCTGGAGGATTTCCGGCTCGCGATGGGCGACCAGCATCTGCTCCTCCGCCCACAGCCGGTAGCAAAAGCCCTCCGCCACCCGCCCGGCGCGGCCCCGCCGCTGGTCGGCGCTGGCACGATTGGCGCGGCGGGTGTCGAGGCGGGTGAGGCCGTTGCGGGGCTGGAACACCGGCACTCGCTCGAGGCCGCAGTCCACCACGATGCGTACTCCAGGCACGGTGAGACTGGATTCGGCGATGGCGGTGGCAAGGATCACCCGCCGCCGGCCCGGGGCGGCGGGCCGCAGGGCCGCCTGTTGCTGGGCCAGGGGCAGCTGACCGTGGAGTTCGGCCACCTCGATGCCCGCGCCGAGAGAGGCTAGGCGTTGGTGAAGGCGGCGGATTTCCCGCTGTCCCGGGAGAAATACCAGCACATCCCCACCGTGGTTCGCCAGGGCCTCCCGCACCACCCTGGCGCGGTGGGCCTCCGCCTCCTCCCGCAGGGGCGGCGAGCGATAGTAGGTATTGACCGGCCAGCTGCGCCCCGGGCAGTTGAGCACTGGGGTGCCGCCGCCGAGCACATCCAGCAGCGCAGCCACATCCAGGGTGGCGGACATCACCAGCAACTTCAGGTCGTCCCGCAGGCCCCGCTGCACATCCAGGGCCAGGGCCAGACCCAGGTCCACCTCCAGGCTGCGCTCGTGGAATTCATCGAAAATGATGCCGGCGACGCCCTCGAGGCCGGGATCGTCCTGAAGCATGCGGGTGAGAATGCCCTGGGTCACCACCTCCAGGCGCGTGGCGGCGCCGATCCTGCTCTCGCCCCGCACCCGGTAGCCCACGGTGCCTCCCGGCTGCTCCCCGAGTTGCTCCGCCATAAAGCCCGCCGCCAACCGGGCGGCGACCCGGCGCGGCTCCAGAAGCAGCCATTTCCCGCCTTCCGGGGGGGTGAGCTCGAGCAGTGCCAGGGGTACCCGGGTGGTCTTGCCGGCGCCGGGCTCGGCCACCAGCAGGCAGCGATTGTGGCTGTCGAGGGCCCTCAACAGGTCGGGGAGAATGGCCTCGATGGGCAGGTTTGCGCTGGCGTTGGCCATGGCTTGGAGTTGGTGGCGACTATCGGGCTGAGACTGTAGCGGCAAGGTGTGCCCCTGTTCAACACAATTTGCGGGGTGACTGGGGAATATCCAGGTGCGCGAGAGGCAGGGGTTCGCTGGCCGAGTCTGCTCCAGCGGCGCTGGCATGGCCGGGGTCAGGGCGCCAGTTGAATCATGCCGTCGGGGATCATGTAGCCCACATGACGCACAGTGACGATGTACTTCGGATTGCCGGGCTTGTCCTCGATTTTCTGCCGCAAGCGGGCAACAAAATTGTCGATGGCCCGGTCCATGGGATTCCATTCTTTATCGAACACCTGGAGGGATAGGGTTTCCCGGGAGACTGAACCATTTCCGGCATCGACAAGCAGTTTGATAAAGGCGAATTCCCTCGGGCTGAGGGAAATCCTGTTCCTGCCGCTTTTCAGGCACCGCTCCTGGCTGTCCAGCACCAGCAACCCCGGCGGGGAATCGTCGGCAGGCCTGTTGTCTCCGCTGCGCCTCAGAACGGCGTTTACCCTGGCGAGGAGAAGCCTGGGGTCGAAGGGTTTGGCAATATAGTCGTCGGCGCCAATCTCCAGGCCGACGACGGCGTCGATGTTGTCGTCCAGGGAGGTCAGCATGATGACGGGGGTATTGTTTGTCCCCTTGATCCACTTGGTGAGCTCTATGCCGCTCTCCCCGGGCATGATGACGTCGATGGTGGCGAGGTCGAACGTCTCCCGTTGTAGCAGCGCCCTTGCTTCCCTGGCGTTTCCGGCGTGGCGGCAGGCAAAGCCGTACTTCTCGAACAGCGCGCTCAACTGCTCCCGAATCAGCGGCTCGTCGTCGACCACGAGAATTTTTTTTGGCGTCATAAGGCTCGCGATGTCCGCTCAAGACGGGGTTGTATCACGTCGACGAGTCGCTCGCCGAGGCGCTGGGGAGGGGCTTGCGGTACAGCGCCGCCTCCTTCAATAGTTTGGCGTTGTGGGCATTCATGGGCAGGGTTTTGACGATCTTGATTTTGGACTCCTCGGCCCGGTGCCGCTCCTCGAACAGGTCGACAAGTTTTGGCTCTATTTTTGCCCCATCCCGGGAGAGCACCACCAGAACCTGGGGAAGAATCATGTAGAAGGGATTCTTTTCCACCACTATCGCGGTTTCACCAGTGTTGAGTATAACCAGAGTTCCGAGGGGATAGACCCCCATAAAGCGGATAAATTTCTCCACCAGCTGGGCGTCGAACTGCTTGCCCTTTTGTGCGTAGATCTCCCCCATGGCACTGGTGGGTGACAGCACCGGCTGGCGATAGCTGTCGGAGGAGGTAAGTCGGTCATAGACGTCCACAATGGCGACAATGCGGGCGTTAAAGGGAATTGCCGAGCCTTTCAGCTGGCGTGGATAGCCGCACCCGTCAACGTGCTCATGGTGGGAGTAGGCGACATCCACCGCCGGCCAGTAGTACTCGTTGGCGGTGAGGATCCCGCTGCCCAGGCTGGCGTGGGATTTCACCTCGCCGTACTGTTGCCGGGTAAACTGGCCGCCACCGGCCACCAGCTCGGGGGGCAGCTTCAGCATGCCGACGTCGTGAAGCAGCGCGCCGAGGGCGAGATCGTGCAGCGCCCTGCTGTCGAGGTTGAGAAATCTGCCGAAGGAGGTGGCAAGGGCGCAGCAGGAGATCGCATGGCTTTCCAGGTTGATGCTGGCGCGCTCCATCTGGGCAATCAGGGTCAGGGTGTAGGGGTTCGATATGACGCTTTCGACACAGGAATCGACAATGCTTCTGACGGTTTTCGATGACTCCCCCGAATCCATGGCAATTTTGTCGAGCAGGCCGAAGGTCAGCCGGGTCACCCTTTCGTAGGTCTTCTGCTCCTGATCCCAACTGGTTCGATCCGGAAATTTATGGATCTCCTGGGTTCTCAGTGCACCAGAGTCTTTGTCGCCGAGGGCGCCCCTGGACAGGGATTCGAAGACGTCGATGTAGACATGGTCGCTGTACTTGCGAACCTCGTCGATATCCTCTTCGCTGTAGATATAAAAGCCCTGGATGGCAAACGGGGTTTCAATCCAGGGCCGGTCCATTTCGGAGACGAACATGCCGACCTTGAGGTCGTGGGTATGAATTTTTTTGTGCTTGCGCTCCATGCTGGTATGCAGATAGGTCCTGCTCGAAATGTCCGCTCTAAGAGGCCTGGCGCGCGGCGGTTTACGCCTGAAAAACTTGAACATAGGATACTGCTTGACTCGTTGGAATGGCTCGGACACACCGCAACCGCCGGGCGCGGCTGTGACCTCTTCTCGGCCAATGCCAATTCCATTTGCCTAGAGCACAACCGGTAGTGGGCATTCTATATGTCACTGATATGGCCCTCAATTGGTATATTGTAACGGGAATGTAACCATTGTTGCCGAGGAGTGCCAGCAACGGGGGGTGATGTCCGTAGTGCCCTGATTGATTGTCATTGCTAGGCGCGCAGCGACGTGGCAATCTAAAACATCTCAGCAAACCCAGCTCCGTGGGTTGCTTCGCTACGCTTAACAGCCCTCCGCAAAGCGCTCCGGGTCGCCAGTGACAGGTGAGCAAAGCAAGCAGAGGCTCCTATGGTGGCATCCCTGCAAAGTAGGGCAAGAAAAGGCGGATAATGGCGATGGCACAGCCCGTAAGCAACGCTACGGACAGCTTGCGCAGGAGGCTTGCTCCGCTGGCGCGGGCACTCAGGGGGCTAGGGTTTGGCGGACCCACGGTCGCCAACAGGCCGCTGTTATCGATTGTCCTATTCAATGGTTCAAGCGTAGTTGGGATTGCAATTTTTTGGCTCGCACTCCTGTCGGGGTCGCCGGTTCAAGTGTCTGGTGGCTGGCTGCTGGCCACAGGGGCCTTCGCGCTACTGGCGGGGGGTAACGCCTATTTGCTCAGCCGCCTGACCTATCGTCGGCTTGATGAGCTCGGCCAATCCCTGGCGGCCATTTCTGAAGAAAGAAAGCGTTACCTCTTCCTGCCGGATTCCCCGTCGGAAATACCGTCTGCGCTGGAATTTCACTTCGCGCAACTGCTGGTCGAGAATGAGCAGCTGTTTTCAGAAATCCAGGAAAGAGAAGCAATCTACAATTCCATCCTCAATACCCAGGAGGAGCTGGTTTTTATTATCGACAAGGATGGCTATATCTCGTACCGGAATCGCGCCTTTGACGAGATGTTTGGCGCACCTTCCCTGGATTTCGACGAAGACAGCTCGATTTTCTCCGAGAACCTTTCGTTTCTCATGCAGCAGGTGCGCCCGCTGTTTTCCGCCGGCCAGGTGATGGCAAAACAGACACACCTGGATTCGAGAATAGACATCAGGGGAAAATCCCGGTTCATTACCTGGACGGTCAATGCCGTGGTGGAAGTGGCGCCGGCCAGAATCCTGTTTGTTGGCCGGGATGAGACCGAGGAGATGGAAATCCGCCGCAACAACGAGCGCCTGCAGCGCATTGCCACCGTGGGAAGAGCCGCATCGACCATATTTCACGAGATCAATCAGCCCCTGTCGATCATGCAGCTGTCGTCGTTCTTGATAAAAAGTGATCTCGAGAGTATGGAGAGCACGCTGCCGCCGATGGCGAGGGCGGCGCTTCTCAACAACGCCAACATTCTTGAAAGCCAGATAGGCCGGACAAACCAGATCATCAATAATCTGCGTCTTTTCCACTCGGGGGATAGAAGGCGGCTCACCTTCGAGCCGATGTCGCTGGGCGAGCTTGTTCGCGAGGCACTGTCGATGGTGGTGTTGGACCTCCGCGACAACGCTATTGATCTGGACGTCGGTACAGCTGCCGATAACGACGTCGCCCTCAACGGCAACAAGACGCTTTTCACCCAGGTACTGGTGAATATCCTTAAAAACTCGATTCAGATCTTGGCGCAAAGTGACCCCGGTGTTCCGCGGAAAATCATGCTGTCGTCGGCAGTTGCCGAGCAACGGGTCGCTCTCTGTATCGAGGACACCGGCCCAGGTATCCCGGAAGCGGATTTGGTCAAGGTGACCGAGCCCTTTTTTACCACCAGAAACGAAGGGTCCGGACTTGGCCTGGCGCTTTGCCTGGATATTCTCAACTCCTATGGCGGCGAGTTGAGCCTGAGCAATCGCCAGCCCCACGGGCTGGCGACAACCGTCAGATTTCCCCTGCCGGCCCGGGACTAAGCGCCATATCTCCGGCGCGCCCCGCCAGCTGCCAGCATTACATTACCTATACATATTCATACATAAATCATCGGGTCTTGAAGGCTCCGGGGAGCTAGTATTCCGTGGTGGAACAGTGCGCTGGTGAACGCCGGCCGGGGCGGTATTGCTCCAACAGACCAGTGGACCACCATAAGGACGCTCTGATTACTCACAAGTCGGAAATTGGGGCGACACTTTGGGGTCGAGGGCAGAGGTTTCCAGCAGCGTCGGCGACAGGACGTCGCCGACGCAGGCTACAGGGATGTACTGGTGCCGGTGCTGGAAACC
>Ga0079224_100003950_pt1 | contig 18958 bp, 14 predicted proteins | sample Stecom2015_FD_80414 | JGI IMG/M metagenome (GOLD analysis project Ga0079224, IMG submission 80414) | Agricultural soil microbial communities from Utah to study Nitrogen management - Steer compost 2015 | ecosystem: Environmental > Terrestrial > Soil > Agricultural land | place: USA: Utah... | reverse complement strand
GAAGTTGAATCTAATTGCGGATAATTCCTTTGGGCTTCGTAATTGGATATCGTTAATTCTGATAAATCGAAGGGCGGTACTTTAATGGCAGATTGCGAAAATCCAATTTCCTGAAGTTCCGGAAATGGAAGGTTTCTATCCTGAAAATAATTTTCGACTTTATCATTATTCCAGATCTTAAGTTCAGTGGTATTAAACAATTGTTTCCAAACCTTCATAAATGGGGTATATACCACATAAGGCGATCCATCTGGTTTCACCACTTCGTTTTTCTCAAATATAACCTGATCTTTATAGAGATGGAGCTGAATATTATTTGACTTTAAAAAATCACCAATCTCATTATCTCTTATACGGGCATAGGGTTCATAATCACGATTGGCGAAGACTTCGCGCACCCTGTATTTTGCAACAATGTCTTTAAATACTTCTATAGGTTTACCATAATAAACCGCGATAGAACTGCCTCTTTTTTTTAATTCCTCCTGAAGTTTCCGAAGCTGGTCATATATAAAAGTGACCCGGGGATCATCTTTTTTTAAAGAGGAAAGAATCTCGGTGTCAAAGATAAAAACAGGGAGTACAGGGTAGGAGTGGTTTAATGCCTGAAAAAGGCCTGTGTTGTCATCTAAGCGTAAATCACGACGAAACCAGAAAACCGAAACCTCTTTCATCAATTTATATTTAAACCTGACAGTCCTCCATCTACTCCAAGCACCTGTCCTGTCATCCAGCTGCTTTTTTCAGAAAGAAGGAAAACCACCATATTTGCAATATCTTCTACCTCGCCAACCCGTTTCATTGGGTGTCTTTCTCCCATTTTTATAATCTTTTCCTCACTGGAAAGCAATTTTCCTGCGAGGGAAGTATTGGTAAGAGAAGGAGCAATTACATTCACCCTTATTCCGGGGGCAAGTTCTGCGGCAAGAGCTTTTGAAAAACCTTCAATTGCCCCTTTTGCGGCAGAAACACTGGTATGAAAAGGCATGCCAACCTTTACCGCAACTGAACTAAAAAATATAAGACTTGCGCCTTCAGATCTTTTCAATTTAGGTAATAAATGCTGAATTATTTTGATAAGCGGAAAAAAATTTAATTGCATATCGGCTTCAAATATATCCGGTCTCAGCATATGAAAGGGCCTTAAATTGATACTGCCAGGGAAATAAACGAGACCATCAATAATTTCAGGAAATACCTGTTCATCCATGGAATCTGTAATCACATCAAACTTTCGGAAGCTAATATTCAAATCTTCAAAATTTGTATTGGTTCGTGAAAGCACAAATAGATCATGATCATTTGAAAGCATTTTTACCGTAGCTAAACCAATTCCCTTTGAACCCCCAATTAATACAATATTCTTTCTTCGCTCCATGATACTTTTTCTACCTGTTGAAAATTTATATTTCTATGTTTAAAGTGGAATATTCGCCAAACAGTTCGATCAATTTTGTCCTGCGGTAGGTAAAGATCTCTTTTAATTTTGGTTGAACTAAAATTGGATGTGCAAGATTGCCTATAAAACCAAACGGAAGTTTATAATCTACAATATCTTCCATTTCCACACCACCGGGGATTGGTTTTAAAAAATGTTTATGATGCCACAGGGCATAGGGCCCAAAGCGCTGCTCATCTACAAAATATTCCTTTTCTTTCACATGTGTGATCTCAGTAACCCATTTGGTTTTTACACCTGCTACCGGGGTAACTATATATTGTATAAGCTGGCCGGGAAACATCGGTCTGCCTGCCCCGGCTATTATATGAAACCCCATATAAGGGGGTGTTATGGTTTTTAAATTCACCGGGTCTGAAAAAAAATCCCAGGCCTTATCTATGCTGACAGGTAAATTTTGTTTGGTGTGTAACGTATGAATTTTCATTAAACAGATATTGGACTGCTAAAGTAGTCGGAATATTGTTTAATGCATTACGATCTTAGTTAAACAAATAAGAATTATTTGAAATTTTATTTGTGGTAAGCAAAGAGCTGATTATGTATATTTGAGGAAATAAACCAACATAAGATGAAAAAACTATATTTATTTTTATTTGCAGGAGTAATCTCTGCCGCAACATTTGGGCAGATCACTGCACCGCAACCAAGTCCCTTTACCAAAGTAGAACAGGAAGTGGGCTTGACAAATGTTACCCTGGAATATTCCCGACCAGGAATGAGGGAGCGCAAGATATTTGGAAATCTTGTTCCATTCGGAGAAATATGGCGTACAGGTGCTAATAACAATACCAAAATAAGCTTTAGCGATGATGTTGAAGTAGGAGGTAAAGAACTTAAAAAGGGAACCTATGCGATCTATACCAGGCCTAACAAGGATAATTGGGAAGTCATGTTCTATACCGAAACAAACAACTGGGGAAATCCACAAAAATGGGATGACAGCAAAGTGGCCTTAAAGGTTAATGCTGAAGTATCTGAATTACCATTTCCTATGGAAACCTTCACCATTTTTATAGATGATCTTAAAAATGACGGAGCCGTTTTGAATTTTGTATGGGAAAACACAGTAGCTTCCTTACCCTTCACAGTTCCTACTGATTCCAAAACCCTGGCCAGTATTGAAAGGGTTATGAACGGGCCTACTGCCAATGATTATTTTGCTGCGGGATCCTATTATCATGATTCCAGGAAGGACAATAAAAAAGCGCTTGAATGGGTAAACAAAGCAATCTCTATGCAGGAAGCTCCCGCATTTTGGATGCTTAGAAAAAAATCTCTTATCCAGGCCGATTTGGGAATGAAAAAAGAAGCTATAGCTACCGCCAAACAGTCTCTTGAAATGGCCAAAAAAGCTAATAATGCAGACTATGTAAAAATGAATGAAGACTCCATCAAAGAATGGGGTGGAAAATAAAAAAAAATACTTTTAAATAAAATGCGGCTTCTGCCGCATTTTATGTTTTAGAACAAATCAGGAATAGCCTTCCTATTCCGTCTTTACCTCCTGTCCTGGTGAGTGGATCGTGCCTTGCAAAATAAAAGCAATTGTCATAACCAGGAAACATCCTGCCAGATTCAGCCATAAATAGGGCATAACATCATAATACCATAATAAAACCACAATGAATTGTGTAATAATCGCTGCGATAAAAACGGCATTGCTTTTTACATAGGTTATAAAAAATGCCAGGAGAAAAATGCCCAGTACGTTTCCATAAAAAATAGATCCTATAATATTCACCAGCTGAATGAGGTTATCAAAAAGGTTGGCAAATGTGGCAAAAAAAATGGCTATTAAACCCCAGCCCAGGGTGAACAATTTTGACATTTTCACAAAGTGTTCTTCAGATCGTGTACCAACTACATTTCTTTTGTATAGATCAATTGTTGTCGTGGAGCCCAAAGCATTTAATTCGGAGGCAGTAGATGACATGGCTGCCGAAAGTATCACGGCAAGTAGTAAGCCAATCAATCCCCGGGGTAGATTATTCAGAATAAAATGAATGAAAACATAATCCTTATCATTTGTTTCCACTTTACTGCCTGAAGCTTTTATCAACTCTCTGGCTCTTTCTCTGTTATCAATTTCAGCAGCATCTAATTCCCTCATCTTATTACTATAGATAAGATTTTCAGAAGAGGAAGGCGAATTAAGACTTTGGCCAAATCTTATCACAGTTTCCTGTTTTTCATCCTGGAGAAGCTCATTTGCGAGCATTAATTCCCGGTATGCATCGGCATTTACAGAATTAAGAACGGCCTCTTGTGCAGCAGGATTAAAATTTAATGGAGCCTGATTAAATTGATAAAAAACAAATACCATTACCCCAACCAAAAGTATAAAGAACTGCATGGGAACTTTCAACAAGCCATTAAATATGAGGCCGAGCTGCATCTCTTTAACCGATCTTCCTGTGAGATATCTTTGCACCTGGCTTTGATCTGTTCCAAAATAGGATAGCGCCAAAAAGGTGCCCCCGATTATTCCGGTCCAGAAGGTATAGCGGTTCTCGAGGTCAAAGGAAAAATCCAGGATTTCCATTTTACCATTGGCTCCGGCAATTTGCAGTGCGTTTGAAAAGCTTATATCATCGGGTAAATAACTTACAATAATGAAAAAGGCCGCAAGCATCCCTGCAAATATCACCGCCATTTGCTGTTTCTGGGTCACATTAACTGCTCTTGTACCTCCAGAGACAGTATAGATGATCACAAGCGAACCTATCAAAATAATTAATGAATTTAAATCCCACCCCAAAACTGCAGAAAGAATGATGGCGGGTGCAAAGATGGTTATTCCTGCTGCGAGACCCCGCTGGATCAAAAATAACAGTGCTGTAAGCACCCTTGTCTTATTATCAAACCTTGTCTCGAGGTATTCATAAGCGGTATAAACTTTTAATCTATGATAAATAGGAATAAATACCATACATATCACCACCATTGCGATAGGAAGGCCAAAATAGAATTGTACAAAACCCATCCCATCGTGGTAGGCCTGGCCGGGGGTAGATAGAAAAGTTATAGCACTGGCCTGGGTAGCCATGACAGATAATCCCACCGTCCACCACCTGGCATCATTCCCGCCACCTATATAATCCTTTACATTCTTACTACCTCTTGTTTTATAAACACCATAACTAACTATAAATGCAAGCGTCCCAAAGAGTACAATCCAGTCAATTAATTGCATCTCAGGAATAGTTTTGCATTATGAAATAGAAAATGATAATATATAAGGCATTGGCAAGAAGCACAAAAGTGTATGATCTTTTCCAGATGTAAGATTCAGGTTTATTCATTTATTTTCCTATTGAAACCATATTTGCAAACAATCTGTAAGCTCCCGGAACACCTTCCGGAAATTGCCTGAAAAAGCTTAGCCCAGTATAAATAAAATAGCCTTTGCCATATTTTGCCACCAGCAGGCTTCCATCTTTTGGAGATTCATTTGAGTCATTCATTGAAAGCACGGGAGAAAATTCAGGCCCCCAACTATCGGCAAAATACAATCCACGTTCCTGTACCCAATTGTCAAAATCGGCGGAGCTTAATTTATTTGGGCTGTTCAGGATTGGATGTTCAGGATTTGGAAAGCGTACAGCAGCGTCTTCCTCGGTCACTCTGTCCCGTGAAAGATTTAATTGAAATGGTGCAAGTTGTTCTGTCACCAGCCCCCGGTTTACATTGTATTGAACAATAACAGTTCCTCCATTTTCTACATATCGGTGAATTGCAGGCTGGGCATAACGCAGCTCATTTACCGTATTATACGCTCTTATTCCTAAAACAACAGCATCAAATTCAGCAAGGCCGGTAGCAGTTATAGCAGCAGGATCTAAAATGGAAACCTGGTAGCCAATTTGCTGCAAGCTTTGCGGAACAATATCTCCTGCTCCTTCTATATACCCGATTTTTTGTCCTTTCTTTTTAATGTCAAGTTTTACAAGTTTGGTTTCAGCAGGAACTACAAGGGTTTGAAGCGGAATATGATCGTAATCTAAACTGATGATCTCCCCGGAATATTCCCGTCCATTATATAAAATGGAGGGTGTAAGATTTGTCTCATCCTGCTCCAAAGGTGGAAAAACCTGAAACTGAAGGATTGCAGATTCCCCTTTCTTGAGAATCTCAAAGCTATTGGATACAGGTTCAATTTTCCATTTTTTAGAAGCTTTGAGTTCAATTGTTCCTTTTACATTATTCTTACCTGCAGTTATTGTCACAGGAACAATTGCCGGAGTATTGTTGCTGAAAATAACAACCTTCTCAGGAAATCTTGCGGTAACCGGTGGTACAATTTCAAAAGGCTGATATACTTCTCCCTTAACCGGATCATTATATTTATAAACCACTTTCCTGTCATATGAAATGAGAACATCTCCAAATTTTAAAGTAAAGGTGGCCATTACGTTTTTAGGAGCTTCGGGAAGCCCGGTCAATTCCTGCTTATCAACATTATAAAGTCCAATACTGCTCTTTGAAGTGAGCCAATATGGAGTGGTAAGATCTAAGTTCTCATTTAACCGGAAGGCTGCCTGTTGTCTCCATGTGGTATTTTCAACTAAATTTTGATTTGGGGTTAACCTCGTGTTATTGGGTTTAAGATCAACGCTGGCGAGGGTTATGTCAACATTGCTGCGGTTTATGGCCTCAAGATTGAGTTCCAGATCTTCGCCCGGGGTCGAGGAGGGAGTCGCTGCAATTGCTTCAAGGTAAAGACCTGCCGCTGAAGCGATGATCTCTTTGATCTCCTTTAGTTTTATCTTTTTCCAATGCGAATCTTCAAGTTCATTGATTTGTTTATATACCGTCAGTAACTTTGGAATACTGGCCGAAGGTTCACGGAAATTATATTCTCTTTCTATTTCAGCAACATTTTCCCCTATTTTTTTTCCTCCCTTTACGCGATTCCATGATGTATCAATTCCGTCAAAAATATCAGTTTTATCCTGAGGCATATTTCCCTTCAGTAATTCAAGATGTTCCAGCTGTTCACCCCTGCTTCCGGTAGACCCAAAACCCTGAGATTGGTGTTCACTACGGCTTAAGGCGGCGATCTCAGGATTAGATAAACCCCTGGAAGGAAAATATACACCCGTATCAAATCTTAGAGTATTGTTCTTAGTGTCTTTATCAAAGGACTCCTGGCTGGAATAAAACCAGGGAGATGTATTAAAAAACAATCTTTCAGGCTGAAAGGTTGATGTGTTTTCCAGTTGCTGGGGAAAAGCATTTGGGTTGCCTGCCAGGTCAAAAGCTTCTTCTCCAAGTATTGCTGAAGCTGTATGCTGGCCATGGGTTTCACCTGCGGTCCTGTGATTGAACCTGTTTATGATCACATCGGGCTTCAGAGTACGTATCACCCAAACCACATCTCCAAGCACCTCCTCTTTTTGCCAGAATTCCAAAGCTTCTTCAGGAGTTTTGGTATAACCAAAATCTACAGCACGGGTAAACATTTGTTCACCCCCATCAATACGTCTTGCGGCCAGAAGCTCTTGTGTCCTTATAATTCCAAGTTGTTCTTTTAACTGCGGGCCTATGAGATTTTGACCCCCGTCACCGCGGGTTATTGACAGGTAAGTGGTAGTGGCCTTTACCTTATTGGCCATATAAGAAATAAGCCGCGTATTCTCATCATCGGGATGAGCGGCGATATAAAGCACAGATCCCAGGAAATTAAGTTTTTTAATCGCCTCGTGAATCTCTGCCGAATTTAATTTTTGAGGGGTTTGAGCATGTGAAAATGAAAAGACCAGGCTCAAGAAAATGAATAATATTTTACGCATTGAAAGAATTAATTTCTACTCTTCCAAATATATAAACTTTAAGTTTGGTTTTTAGAGGTTGCCTTTCTTAAACTTTTAAAGGCTATCCTTGCCCTCATCAAGATAATAATCCTTTTGAACGAGGGTTACGGCTTTTTGTAGAATAAGATTGTTGGGATAGGTTGTAAGTTCCCCATTCTCCATCCTCAAATGCAGGTGAAATGCTTTGATGTCTTCAATCACTGCCTCAATGGGCATATCCTTGTCGTGAATCTTGATCTTATCGCCAATCCTGTAGGGGAAGGAAAAGAACATGATGATACCGGAAGTAACATTGCTCAAAATAGACCAGATCGCAAAAAGCGCTACCCCAATAACGGCAAAGGTAGATGAAAATATTAACGATAGATCTCTAAGCCCCATACCCCAGGCCCCGGCAAACATAAAGATTGCTACCAGTGATATCAGGATATTGATGTATTTAAACATCAATTTGGTGCGGGTTATATTGATCTCTGAATGTTTACCTACCCTATGCGCTGCTTTGCGCAAAATTATCTGGATAATAGCCAGGAGCACGATTATAGCAATGGTAAAGGCAATTTGCTGACGGTAGGTGGTAAAGACTTCGTACATTAATTCAATTGTAATTTATCACGCAAAGGTAAATCATTATTAGAATTTTTGTTCCAGTAGGAGGACTTTAAACTTTCCAGTTTGGTGGCTGTAGTGAGAAAGGTCTTGCCCTGGCTTTGAGTAATCTCCTCCCATTTTTCAATAGTATAAGGGAAATACGGCTGATAAAATATCCTAAGCGTTCGCCCGAGTTCGGAGTAGGTGATTTGGTAAACACCAAACTCTTCATCCTGAAAAAATTCACCATAAGCTTTATAGCTCTTAATATCCATATGGGCAATTCTTATATGTTCAAAGGAAGGGATCATTTCAAAATCGCCCACAGGTAAATATTCGGGATCTACTCTTAACTGGGTCCAGATCTCATTTTCAAGATAAGTTTTTTCCACTTCGATTTCCTGATCTTCTTCTCCCTGGAAATAGGAATGAGACCTTATTTCAAATCGATTTCGGTTATTCAGCTGCATATATACCTGGCCACACCACTCCTGTACCGAAGCCGTCACTTTTAAAGCACCGGAGCTTCCCTCAAGTGGCAGGAAAGTGCTTTGCATAATTGAATAGGGGTAAATGCCGGTTACAAAATTCTTGGTTGCATTGAGTTTCAATACCGGGATATTATTTTCATTCTGCTCATCGGCCTTGACCTGGGCCCCGGGCAAAAAATCTTCGGTTACATAGATAAGCACAGCAGTGCCGTTTCTTGGTTCCCCATATCGGGATTGAACAAGGTCATATGAGGTGATCTCTGCTTCCCCGGAAAACCAGTATTCCTTAAAATCATCGGTGAGGTGGCGTTCCTGCCATAATTCTTTATCTTCAGCAGAATCATTACAGGCAGTTAAACTCATAAATATAATGATAGCAAAAAATTTTGCAGAGCCGGGTATGCAATTCATGATCGAATTTTTATAAAATTACAAAAAATCACTGTGATGCAATTTCTTCCAGGGTTTTGTAGACCAGGTCGGTAGGTAGGCCAACAACATTGAAATAACTGCCTTCTATTCTGGTTATGCCTATGAGCCCGATCCATTCCTGAATTCCGTAGGCACCGGCTTTATCCAGAGGGTTAAATTCCCGAATGTAATGATCTATCTCACTGCTGCTTAATTTTTTAAATGTTACCGCCGTGGTACTGTTTACGGTTTTTTGAGAATTGGTTGTAGTAAAAGTTACAGATGTTATCACTTCATGGGTTAAACCCGAAAGTGATTCCAGCATTTTGTAAGCTTCTGAAGTTGTTTCGGGTTTGCCCAAAGCTTTGTTTTTATGCCAAACAATAGTATCGCTGGTAATCAGGATATCCTCTGGTTTTAATTCCCTAAGAAACGCATTGGCTTTCAACTCTGAAAGAAAATCTGAAATTTCCACCCCCTTTAAATGGTTAGGATAATCCTCCTTAATGGATCTGTGCTCAACAATAAATGAGATATTCATTTCTTTTAAAAACTGGTGCCTTCTGGGGGAACCTGAAGCAAGAATGATATGGTGGTTCTTTAGTTTTTCTTTCAGCATAATTATAATAAGATGAATGGGTATAATCCTATGGATGCGAGCCCGGTGATGAGAATGATTTTGAGTATGAAGCTAAGTCTCCTGTAATCTGCGCGGGACTTTGCCGTTAATATTACCGAGATAAAATATAATAAGGGACCCAATATTAACAGGAGAGTATAGAGTACCGCAATAAGGTTTGTGAACAAATAACTATACATATAATAAATTATAGCCGCCACAGGAAGCAGGGCTATTCCAAAAATAACCTTGTTGGCTCTTTGCTGCCCCAAAGCAACAGGAAGGGTGTTACGGCCGGTATTATAATCTCCTTTGATATCCTGCTGGTCTTTTACCATTTCTCTTAGCCAGTTGATAAGAAAGGCATAAAACGCATAGTCAAGGAGGATTGAAAAGATGATAGACTGGGTTTGCCGGTTTGCGGGTGTTATGGCCGGAAGTAATTCAAATAATCCCATAATGATCACTGTCATGGCAACCAGTGATGAAATAAGAAGATTGCCTGCTACAAGTATATTCTTTAGATGGGTGGCATAGAGATATAGCAGGGCCGATATTATGATGAACAATGCTGAAAATCCCGGTCTCCCTATTAGATTAGATAGGTAGAAACCAATAGCTACCCCTGTAATGCTGAATATTATATAAGCTGTAAGTGCCGTTTTTTCTGAGATCTTTTTACCCACAATTTGTTTCTCGGGTTTATTTATCCTGTCAGTATCTACATCATAAATGTCATTAATAATGTTTCCTGCTGCAGCAATACAAACCGTAGCCAGACATAATAAGAAAAATCCGAAGAAGCTTAAAGTAATCCCAATCCCAAAGGATTCAAACAGGGCGTATTTTATAAGTGCCTGGGTAATAATAATAAGAAACAGGTTTTGGTATCTTATTAATTTCAGAAAATTTATTAGCATTGAAAAGAATTAGTTTGATACAAACTTTAAGCCTACCAGAGACATGATAAGCGTGGTTAAAAAGAAAAGTCTCCAAAAGTGCATAGGTTCCCTGAATACAAGGATTCCCAAAAGTACAGTGCCCACAGCTCCAATCCCGGTCCAGACTGCATAAGCTGTTCCTATTGGTAATGACTGCGTGGCCTTATACAACAGGCTCATACTTATCGATAGGGATACAAGAAATGCAATGAGCCACATGGTTTTTGTACTGCCGCTCGTAAATTTGGCCTTTCCCAGGCAAAATGCAAAGGCCACTTCAAAAAGCCCTGCTATTACAAGATAGAACCAGCTCATAAGGCATCTGGATTTAAAAGCCACTTTCCCTGTACTTTAAGAACCTGCTCAATGACATCTCTCACACAACCCTGGCCGCCTTTTCTATGGGATACATAGCGACTTATTTCTTTAATTTCGGCTACCGCGTCCTGGGGGCAACAAGGCATCCCCACCAGTTTCATCGCATAAAGGTCTGGGATATCATCTCCCATGTACAAAACATTTTCAGGGTCTATTCCGTAAATGTCAAAAAATTCTTTCAGGCATTCTACTTTATCCTGAACTCCTAAGAATATATTGGTTATTCCCAGGTCTCTTAAGCGTTTTCTAACCCCTTCATTATTTCCGCCAGAGATAATACATACATGAAATCCGGACAGATTAGCTGTTTTTAAGGCATAACCATCCTTGATATTCATGGTGCGCAAAAGTTCTCCCTGGGTGCTTACTTGTATAGAACCATCAGTTAATACCCCGTCTACATCAAAGATGAATGTGTCTACGTGGTTTAAATATTCTTTATAATTCTTTTCCATGAAGGTTTTGAATTGAGTGGGTTAAAAGTGTATATATTTCTTTTTGTTGGGTAGTTAGTTGTGCTAAATGCCCTTCAATAACCTGTTTGTCATTTCTCAATGCGGGACCGGTTTGAGCGTCATATGGGCTCATGATACCTGCCTTATGCGCAGTTTCTTTGATAAGGGGTAAAAGTATCTCAAAGGGTATCTGGTTAGCCCGGCATATTTGTTCTCCTTCAGTATATAAATAGTTTACAAAATTACTTACAAATACTGCAGCCACATGAAGCGATTTCCGCTGGGCAGAGTCTATCCTGTATACTTTCGCACGTAACTCTCCCGCGAGCTCCTCCAGGATCTGGAGATCACTTTCGCTTGTAGCCTCAAGACAAATGGGAATATCCTGAAAATTCATTTTTTTGTTTTTAGAGAAAGTTTGCAAGGGATAAAATACGCCTGTTCTTTCATGCGAGTTTAAAATCTCCATGGGCTTGCCCCCGGCTGTGTGTATAACAAGAGAACCATTTGATTCTAAATTTTCTGAAACCCGGGAGATCTGGTCATCCTTAATGGAAATCAAATAAATATCAGCCTTTAAAATTTCGTCAAATTGTGTTGTTACAGGGATTTGTGAAAAGCTCTCAAGACTCCGGTAATTATGATTGTATACCTGGATGATCTGAAAACCTGGTGTTTTGTTTATAGCTGTGAACAGGTGGGAAGCAAGGTTTCCTGTTCCCAATAATACGATGCTTTTCATAAGGCTAAATTACCAAAAATTCTGGTGTTTAAAATTAACATTTGAAGCAGCCGAATGTTGCGATTAAGGGCAGTTAAATGCTTAAGTTTTGTTAAATTTGCAACATTTTTAAAGCAGTAAAGATGCAAGATAAAATAGCTTCTATCATATTTTCAACCCGGATAATGGCAGTATTATTTGTGGTTTTCTCTATAGCAATGGCCTTGGGGACCTTTATTGAAAGCTGGTATACCATTGAAACAGCGAGAATAATGATCTATAATACCTGGTGGTTTGAAGGAATTATGGTCTTTTTTGTGATCAACTTTGCAGGAAACATCTACAGATATCAACTGCATAAAAGGGACAAGTGGTCTTCATTGTTGATCCACCTTTCTTTTGTTCTAATTCTTATTGGAGCATTTGTTACGAGATATATAAGTTATGAAGGTATTATGCCCATAAGGGAAGGAGAGACCACAAGTGCCTTCCTTTCAGAAAAAACATATTTAACGGCTTTTATTGACGGGGAGATAGACGGGGAACCCCGTCGCAGGGTAATAGAAAAACCCGTACTCCTTGCCCCTGAAACCGAAAATGATATATCAATTAGCACAGATTTCAACGGGCAGCCTATAGATATACAGGTTGTAAATTATATTCATGGTGCAAAAGAGGGAATCGTGTTGAGCGAGAGTGGAGATAATTATTTACAAATCGTTGAGGCCGGAGATGGCAACAGGCATGAACATTATTTAAAGGAAGGTGATGTTGCCAATATCCATAACATCCTTTTTGCATACAATAATCCTACTGAAGGTGCTGTGAATTTAATGGTAGACGAGGAAGAAGGAGTGTACCAGATAAGATCTCCTTTTGAGGGTGATTATCTAAGAATGGCCGATCAACTTGAAGGGGAACTGGTTGCAGATACTTTACAAACTTTTCAGTTAAGGTCATTGTATAATATTGGCGGGATGTCATTTGTGATCCCCGAACCGGTAGCCAGAGGAACCCTTGATCTTATTCCTATTCCCGAGAAGGATCCTGGTGCGCCAAATGCTGTAACAGTGAGAGTAACCACCGGGGGTGAGGCAACCACGGTAAGTATGTTGGGAGGCAAAGGAATTATAAATCCGCCGCAACAGGTTGAGGTTGGGGGTCTTGATTTTTACCTTAGTTATGGTTCTATTGAGCTTGAGCTTCCTTTCCAGATTAGACTTGATGATTTCATTGCTGAAAAATATCCCGGCACAGAGAATAACCCTACGCCAAGCTATTCTTCTTTTAAAAGCAAAGTGACCATTGTAGAACCCGACGGGGAGACTTGGCCTTATGAAATTTATATGAATCATGTATTGGATAAAGCCGGATTTAGATTTTTTCAGGCCTCTTTTGATCCCGATGAAAAAGGGACTGTACTTTCGGTAAACCATGATTATTGGGGTACCTGGATAACATATATAGGATACTCTTTACTGTATTTGGGCTTAATGCTGATATTATTTGATAAAGGCAGCCGTTTTGGAAAACTGAAGGTCTTACTCGATAAAGTAAAAGCCCGCAAGGAAAAGCTGAATAAGGGTGAAACAAAACCTGGTAAAGCAAAACTGGCAAAAACCACTGCGATAATACTTATGCTATTCGGATTTTCTGGTTTTGCCCAGAACAACGATCCAGATCATTCACACATTAGAACAAGTAAGGCTGCGGTAGACTCCATTGTTCAATCTATGGCCGTCACCCCCGAACATGCCGCAAAATTCGGAAGCCTGGTGATCCAGGATGCCGGTGGAAGAATGAAGCCGGCCAATACCTTCTCGTCTGAACTTTTAAGAAAGCTCAGCAAAAAAGATCAGTATGAAGGATTAAATGCCGACCAGGTATTATTATCAATGACAGAGAATCCTGCCTTATGGTATAACGCACCTCTTATTTACGTAAAACCAAACAATGACAGTATAAGGCATATCACCGGGGTTGATGAAGATCAAAAATACCTCGCTATGACCGACTTTTTTGATCGTACCGGGGCATATAAATTATCCCCTTATCTGGAAAGCGCCTATCAGGCTGCCGTACCCGATCAATTTCAGAAAGATTTTATTGAGACAGATCGCAAAGTGAATTTGCTTTTTTACGCCCTTCAGGGTGAAATGCTGCGCATTTTCCCAATTCCCGGAGATGAAAATAATACCTGGGTGTCCTATACCAATGTTGCCGAATCCAATTTCAAAGGTATGGATTCGGTATATGTGAGGCAGATACTTCCTATTTATATGAACTCCCTGAGGGATGCTCGCACATCGGGTGACTATACTCAGGCTGACGAATTGGTGGGAAGCATCGCAGGTTTCCAGAGAAAATTTGGCAGCCAGGTAATTCCCTCTGAAAAAAAATTAAATGCAGAGATACTTTACAATAAATATGACATCTTCAACAACCTGTTCATGCTTTATATGCTTTCTGGGCTTATAATGCTAATGTTTGTAATAATACAAATTTTCAAGGATAGCAGGATTATACGATGGTTAATAGGAGCAAGTGCCATTTTTATTTTGTTGCTGTTTGTTCTTCATACCCTGGGACTTGCTGCAAGATGGTATATTTCGGGCCATGCGCCCTGGAGTGATGCCTATGAATCTATGATTTATGTGGCCTGGGCCACCATGTTCTTTGGCCTTGCCTTTGGAAGAAAGAGTAATCTTACCATTGCATCTACAGCTTTTGTTTCAGCAATGATTCTTATGATAGCGCACTGGAACTGGATGGATCCTTCAATTGCCAATCTTCCTCCGGTACTTGATTCTTACTGGTTGATGATACACGTCTCTGTGATCGTGGGAAGTTACGGGCCTTTCACCCTGGGAATGATCCTGGGAATTGTTGCCCTTTTTCTCATGATTATGACCACAGAAAAGAATAAGGTGAAAATGGACCTCAATATTAAGGAGATCACTATTATCACCGAAATGGCTCTTACCGTTGGACTTGTTATGCTAACAATAGGAAATTTTCTAGGAGGACAATGGGCCAATGAAAGCTGGGGCCGTTACTGGGGATGGGATCCTAAGGAAACATGGGCGCTTATTAGTATTATGGTTTATGCCTTTGTGATACATATGAGACTTGTACCGGGCTTAAGGAGCCGGTGGTTCTTTAATCTTATGGCCATTGTGGCCTTCGCAAGTATAATGATGACTTATTTTGGAGTGAATTTCTATCTGGCGGGATTACACTCGTACGCCAGCGGAGATAAAGTGATCACCCCCACATTTATATATTATTCTATAGTTGCCGTAGGTATCCTGGGAGCGTTATCCTATTGGAAATTTCAAAAACATTACAGTAAGGAAAAGCGAAAGCTCAATGAATAGGTTATTCTGAGCACTTATAAAACTAAAAAATCCCGCACTTCGCGGGATTTTTTATATTATGTTATCACAGAATTTATTTTAATCCTCCAACCATATCTTTAGGTTGTACCCATTCATCAAATTCTTCATTGGTGACATATCCAAGATTCACTGCCTCTTCTTTCAGGGTTGTCCCGTTTTTATGGGCAGTATTGGCTATCTCTGCGGCTTTATAGTATCCAATTTTGGTATTTAGTGCGGTAACAAGCATTAATGAATTATCAAGATGTTCTTTTATTCTTTGGTAATTAGGCTCAATTCCCTGTGCGCAATGCTCATCAAAGGACATACATGCATCCCCTATCAATTGGGCGCTCTGTAGGAAGTTTGCAGCCATAACCGGTTTGAATACATTAAGTTCAAACTGTCCCTGCATTCCACCCACACTTATTGCTACATCATTACCCATAACCTGTGCACAGACCATTGTAAGGGCTTCACACTGGGTAGGATTAACCTTACCCGGCATAATGGAAGAACCGGGCTCATTGGCCGGTATATTAATCTCTCCAATACCACTTCGGGGTCCTGAAGCGAGCATACGAATATCGTTGCCTATTTTATTCAAGGAAACGGCGATTTGTTTTAAGGCTCCATGGCTTTCAACCAAAGCATCATGTGCCGCCAAAGCTTCAAATTTATTTGGGGCCGAAGTAAAGGGTAAATCTGTGAATTTTGCAATAAATTCGGCAACCCGTTTTGAGTACCCCTTAGGTGTGTTTAATCCTGTACCAACTGCGGTACCTCCAAGGGCAAGTTCGCCAAGATGTGGTAGTGTATTTTCCAGGGCACGAATGCCGTAGTCCAACTGGGCAACATAACCACTGAATTCCTGCCCAAGGGTTAGGGGCGTGGCATCCATAAAATGGGTACGGCCAATCTTAACCACATTCTTAAATTCTTCTGATTTTTTCTTCAGGGTATTTCTGAGTTTTTTTAAACCAGGTAGTGTCACCTTTACAACTTTTTGATAAGCTGCGATGTGCATCCCGGTAGGAAAAGTATCATTTGAAGATTGAGATTTGTTTACATCATCATTGGGGCTAAGGGTTTTTTCACCCTCACCAATGGTTTTACCTGCAAGTTGATGCGCACGGTTTGCAATTACCTCATTGAGGTTCATATTGCTTTGAGTACCGCTACCGGTTTGCCATATTACCAGGGGAAATTGATCATCATGCTTGCCTTCCAATATCTCATCACATACTTTGGCTATATAATCCCTTTTTTCAACATTAAGAACTCCCAGTTCACAATTGGTAAAGGCTGCTGCCTTTTTGAGATAAGCAAATCCATAAATGATCTCCAGAGGCATGGAGCCGGGTGCTCCTATTTTAAAATTGTTTTTTGATCGTTCAGTTTGAGCTCCCCATAAATTGGATGAAGATACTTTCACTTCACCCATGGTGTCTTTCTCTATTCGATAGTCCATATGTTGTTGTTATTGTTATACAAATTTACAAGTTCACATTTTTTAAACCTTTAAAATAGATACAATTTTTAATTCTTTTTTAATGGATCTCAATTTTGTTCCTTAATTGGTTTGGATAATTTACAGGAAAATTTAAAAATTTATTGGCAGAAGAAAATAAGAGTAGCTATCTTTGTTCTGATTTTAAAATTCCTTAGAAATTATGTTTGAATTTGATCAATACCTTGGCTTTTTAGCTTTTCTAATCATTATCACCATGGGATTCTGGTTGATGATATTTCTTATGGCCATTTTACCATACTGGATTGGCGGTTCAATTGCAGAAACCATGAAGGAAAAAAGGGAAAAAAAACGCAGGGAAAAAGAAGCGAAAAAACTTCAATAAATTCCTTCTTTCAATAAATTATAAAACTGCAAACTTTCTTTGCGGTTTTAAACAAAAAAAGGTTGCCGTCATCGGCAACCTTTTTTGTTTAATATTCTAACTTATTATTATCCCTGGAATTCTCCTTCATCATTATCCATCTCATTTCTTTGACGGCGTTCCATATCTCTTTTTTGCTGGTTAAACCTGTAAATAAGCGATACGGTAAATGACCTTTGTCTCCACTGGAATTCACTATCCCTGTCAAAGAATTCTGTAGAAGTGAAAGATTGGACTTTTTGAGAATTTAAAAGATCCCGTACATTAAAAGATAATGTGGCATTCTCATTGAAAAGATCTTTACTTAATGCAAGGTCAATAGATAGTATTCCATCTCTGCTTCCCTGTACATTTTCTGTAGCTCCACGGTAAAATGCATTGGTTTGCCAGTCAATTCCATAAGGAAGAGTAACTTTTGAACTTAATCTCCCAAAATAACTAGTGCTTTTAGCCCCGTAATCTTTACCATTAAATTCACCTTCGGTCTCAAACTGGAAGAAGTTGAAACTTCCGTTAAGTCTTAACCAGCGGGCAGGATTATAAAGTAAACCTACTTCAGCTCCAATTCTTTCATTTGTAGAAAGGTTAACAGGGATCGTACGGGTAACAGGAATAGAATCTACAACAGCACCGGTAAATTCTTCAATTCTTTCAAATGAATCATTTTCGAGCTGGTAGTAAACCGAAGAGGTCAAGGTAAGCTTGTCCCATCTTTTTATGTATCCTATATCATACGCATTTGCAAAAGCAGGCCTTAGGTTTGGATTCCCCTGGAATACATTGGTACGGCTTGATCTTGATGGAAAGGGATTGATAAACCAACCTCTGGGTCTGTTGATTCTTCTGTTGTATCCTATAGTAATATTTTCCCTTTCTCCCAATTCATAAATAAGGTTTACTGTAGGAAACAGGCCTAAATAATTATTGTCAAAGCTGGTTTCAATTGGAAAACCAAATAAAACAGCGAGTTCTGTATCGCTTAACCTTGAATCAATTTCTCCTTTCAATTGGGTGTTTTCTAATCGCAACCCAAGTAAAAATGAGAAATCTCCAAACCTCGTTCCGTATTGGGTATAAAGGGCGTTTACATTTTCGGTATAATCAAAAATGTTTGACTGGCCCAGGTCAAGTTGTAAAGATCCAGGGACCTCCTCATCTGTACGCAACTCATAGTTTGTTATATTATTTTCAAAATCGCCACGGTATCCTGCTTCAAACTGGGAATCTTCACCCAGTGGTAAAACATAATCGGCCTGGATAAGGTATTCTTTTTCTTCCTGAACTGAGTTTACCTGCTCCCGGATGAATGTAGGAACTTCAGCATCGTTTGAGATTAACAACTGTTCATTAATAGAACCGGTTTGTATTTCTTTTCCGCGGCCAAATTGAAGATCGGCTGTAAGTTGATGACCGTTTTCTCCCAACCTGTTTATGTAGTTTAAAGAGAACTGGTACCGGTTATCATCTTCATTTTCATATTCCTTTCTTTCGGTTTGTTGGGACAGACTCCCCCCGCGGTACCTGTCACTTGTATTGGTGGTAACATCTGCATCTACACCATAACGGTAAAAAATGCTTCCGGTTACAGATGATTGATCGTTAATATAGTATTCAAGTCCAAAATTGGTATTAAAGTTACGGTTAAGACGCGTAACTTCTCTTTCTTCATATATTCTGTCAAAACGAGGTGCTATAAGTTCGCCTTCGGCATTGGGTCTGGGACGGTATCTGGTATCGGTCCAGTCGTTTCTTGGAGCATCAAAATATCTGAATCCTGTAGTATTGAAAAAATTGAATTTATCTT